>TARA_B100000674_G_scaffold96445_1_pt1 | contig 168469 bp, 138 predicted proteins | sample TARA_B100000674 | Tara Oceans TARA_B100000674 (sample SAMEA2622759) | marine metagenome | biome: marine biome (ENVO:00000447); feature: surface water layer (ENVO:00002042); material: "saline water (ENVO:00002010), including plankton (ENVO:xxxxxxxx)" | depth 5 m | reverse complement strand
AAATCCTGATAGACACGCAGTAAAAAGTAGATTGGGAAAAAACAACGCCGGCGAAAATAATTGCCGTGATCGTATTAGCCATTGCTTTTGTATTTGTTTATTGATTCGCGTTAATCAACAAACCAGAATTCATTGGATATAAGTAAGGCCTGAGCAAAGTCAACCAGCTCATTGGTTGCAAGGAATTCAAGTCCGAGAGATAGTTCATTTTCTGTAGGTGCTCGCCCCAGAGCGTATTTATAGGCAAGTTCAATCGAATGTGACGGTTCGTTCGCTTCGATCCTTGTAGCCAAATTCTGTGCAACCCTTTCAATAAACGGGCTATTTAGTGCGAATAACGCCTGTTGGGGAACTGTGGTGGTCGGCCTCAATGCGGTGGAGCTGTCAGCATTGGCAGCATCAAAGACCTGTACCATATTGGGAAGATTTTGACGTTCGACAAAGGCGTAAATTGTCCGGCGGTTATTATCTTCGCGATCCAGCTCTACAGGCCGACCGTACATTGCCCGGTCCAACATACCACTAGCAAGAAGAAGACTATCTCGCATTTGTTCGAGATCGAGACGGCTGCGATTGAATCTCCAATAATACTGATTGCTCGGGTCGATCTCGTTTTGCTTAACGAATTTCACAGTGTCTGGAATGAATGATGTGCGTTGGTAGGCCTGGCTCGTTAGGATGAGGCGGTGCAATGCTTTAGTCTGGTAGTTGTTGGCAATTAGATAAGCCGCTAGATAATCTAACAGCTGCAATTGTAAGGGCGGTTCGTTTCGCAGGCCGAAATCACTTGGGTTTTCGACCAATGGTGTACCGAAGTGATGTAACCAAACGCGATTTGCCCAGACGCGTGAGGTTAACGGGTTTTCTCGATCACCAATGGCGCGTGCTAAATCGAGACGGCCTGCGCCGTGTTGGAATGGTTTACGGTCCTGGGAAAGAACTTCTAGGAATTGACGTGGAACCGTGTTGCCAAGCTGAGTCGGATCACCGCGTTGAAAGATGGCTGGATCCGTCAATTCTGATTTGTCCACCATCACCATGGCACGGTCTGCTGCATTTGCGTTACTCACCGCGATCGCATCAAGTGAGTTTAGTAGGCCTCTATAAGCATCCTTATCCGTTCTGCCAAGATAGAAGTAGAGACGACGTTTCGGGAACCAGACGGGACTAGAGTTATCGAGTAGGACTCGTGCTAATTCGTCCTCATTAGGGTCCGGTGTTGAAGAGTATTGTTGTTCCAACACGGCGATATCACGTACTATTGCATCACGTTGTGTGCGAACCTTGGCTTGGTATTGAACATCTTTACCGATTTCAATGCGTGGATTTCCAAAGAATCCCTGATCATGGGAATTGCCATCCGTTCCTTCGGTAATCAGGATCGTTAGAAAGCGATTATTCTCGTTGAGAGGGATAGATAGTTCTGGACCTGGTTGCTGTGCTTTGAATGCAGGTTGATAGAATCTCCGTTCGCCGTCTAAGTAGATGGCCACGTCAATGGTACTCATGTCTTTAGCGCCGCCATGTCCGATTACTGTCTTAAATTCGCCTTGCTTGAAATCATGAAGTGTACGGATCGCGGAAATATCAATAGTGAAACCCTTGTTGGCATGCAATCCCATCATCCAATTAGGTTCGGCGGCGTAATCAATTCCATTGATTGAGGTGGAGGTGAATCCCTGTGATGGCCCGTACTTGATGTAATCCCAAGAGGCTGTTTTATTGCCGATAGGTGCATCATGAATGGCAAGTCCTGTAGAAGATATAATCTGGGACGATTTTTGCTGGGGAATAAATACGCCGTCTACATAAGGATTCTCAGCGCGAAGATAGGTATCAAACTTGCCAGGATCAATGCTGGAAGTGCTTCCCGTTGCGGTTTCACCTGTTACTGGATTGATTGCCTTATTGGCTTCGCCTTTTCCAAGTCCGTCTCCACCGGCCATCAGATCTGCAAGATTGATTATCCCCTTACCTAACTCTGCAGACCGTGACTCGAGGCTTTTGATCTTATCGCGGACAACGGAGCGCAATCCCCAGCTATTTGTTAAAAGCTCACCATAGACTGTTGCAATATCTTCAGGGGACTGAGGTTTGCCTTTAACAAGTGCTGAAATGACGCGAGGTTCTATCCCCTGCTCTTTCCAAAGATCCGGTGTGAGTTCACCGCCCTGCATCAGGTCGGCCCATGGACCGAATATACGATGTCCTGATCTTGCATGTTGTGCAATGTATTGACGCCACGCGTAAGTGATCTGTGGACGCAATTGGTCTTTGGTTAACGAAAGGAAAAAGATTGTTGTTTCAGTATTATCCGGTTCGGTAGTGGCAACCCTTACAAGGTGTTCGGTAGTACGTGAGCGGGCGGCGTATAAAGTTTCCGCGTAGAGTTTGGATTGTCGATCGGCAATCTCCTGAAGTTTCTTGTTGTAAGCGTCCTCAAATGCCTTCCCAGCTTCAGTGATTTTGCCGACTCGCGGTCTTTCGTATGGTTCCTCACTATTTGCGAATACCCCATAAAGCGAATAATAATCCGCCGTGGGAATTGGGTCGAACTTGTGATCGTGGCAGCGAGCACAGCTTACCGTCAGGCCAAGAAAACCGCGGCTGACGACATCGATTTGATCATCAATTACGTCATGGATGTTGTTGTCAAACAAACGGCCCAATGTCAGAAATCCCATTGCCGATAAAGCGGGTGAATTCTCTGGAAGGTCCAACTGGTCAGCAGCCAGTTGCTCGGCAATAAACTGATCAAATGGTATGTCTTGATTGAAGGCTCTAATGACATAGTCGCGGTATGTGTATGCAAATGGGCGTATCCTTGCATCGCCATACATGAGCACTCCGTCCTTTGCATCGGAATATCGAGCCACATCGAGCCAGTGTCGAGCCCAACGTTCCCCGTAATGTTCGGATGCCAGATACCTATCAATGAGCTTGGAGTAATCTTGTAACGGAGTATCCAATTCTTGCAGGGTGGGAGGTAAACCCGTGAGATCGAACGAGAGACGTCGTATTAGTGTCCGTGCGTCCGCAGTTGGAAGAGTCTGCAATCCACGATCCTGTTGATTGATCTCCAATAAATAATCGACAGGATGGCGGTCGTTAGGAACTTCAGGTTTTGCGATTGGTAAGAACGCCCAGTGTTGTTTTGCTTTCCTTTCGATTTCTGTCTCAAATTCGCCTTCCCGTGGATCTGCGGCTCCAGTGTGAATCCATTGCTCGAGAAGCTTGATCTGGGTGCTCGTGAGTTTCTCTCCGAAGTCCGCCGGCGGCATTTGGAGGTTCGAGTCTGTGTGCCGCACGGCCTTGATTAGGAGGCTCTTTTCAGGAAATCCGGGCACGATGGCGGGGCCACCATTTCCTCCGCGGAGTAATCCCGCCTTTATGTCCAGTCGCAGTCCGCCCTCGATATTGGTTTCGCTATGACATTCATAGCAATGTTTCGATAGTAAAGGCCGAATCTTGGATTCGAAAAAGTCGTAGTCCTCTCCGCTCGAAACGTTGCATGAAAGAAGAAATAGCAAAATTATAAACGTTCGCATTGTTAGGCTATCCAGTAAGGATCCAAAGGTATGAGAAGACAATTCTATCGTATTTATTCCCTGAAAACATTGGATGTTAAGCAAGCCGTAGTAAGAGATAGGGGAATTGGTTACAGATATTAGTTAGGATAGTATCCGAAATAGTGGTTCTACAAAGCATGCTAGACAAGGTTGATTTACGATGGACAGGCCAACACGAGTAAGGTTCTGGGTGATTGCCTCTTGTATGTTAATGGGGATCATTTTGTATGTCGATCGATATGGCTTTGGGATCGCGCAGCCATATATTAGACAAGAATTGAACCTCAGTAAGACGGATTTCAGTTATGCTCTGAGTGCCTTCTTTTGGTTTTATGCCATTGGCCAGATGCCAGCTGGCTGGCTCTCAGATCGATTTGGTCCCAGACTTTTACTGACGAGTTACATACTCGTGTGGAGCTTCTTTGCTGCGACCGTTGGATTCGCGGGATCGTTGGTCTCGCTTTGTCTCGCACGTGCTGCCTTCGGCCTTGGTCAGGCTGGAGCGTTTCCGACTGCTTCAGCGATTGTTGGGCGGTGGATCCCACAGGCCCAAAGGGGAAAAGCAAGTAGTTTCGTCGCGTTAGGAGGACGTATCGGTGGTGCAATTGTGCCCATCGTTAGCGCCATTTTGCTCGTTGTATTCTTGCCGTCAGATCAATCGTACGAGATTGAACCGCGTCAAATTCTTCAGCCAAAGGAGATTGCAAAAACGATTGCGGAAAACCGAGGAGACAAAGACGATCCCAAGCCGTATCTAACTCGGATAGACGAGTATGTAGAACGGGTATCTGTAAGAGAAGATGCTGCTGTCATCACCAAACGTATTCTTTCGGTAGCATTCAACGAGTTAATAAATGATCCGGCTTTTTACCGTAGGGAGGCATTCGAAGAGTTAGGTAGCATGGATCGCTTCGCCACTGAACAAATAGAGAGGATTCGCAGCGGGCAATCGCTGGCTGCCCGTGACAGTCAGCGCCTGAATCGGCATCTTATGGAAGCCGTGTTTCCGGTTGGCATCGAGGGAATTTACGTCGCAAGTTGGAGGCCTGTAATTTTCTTGTTCGCGGGATTAGGTCTGGTCGGTGCACTAATGACTTGGTTAATCCTTAGAAATCATCCGAGTGAACACCCGAGAGTGAATGAGGCGGAGTTACGTTACATTACTGGAACTAACGGGGCTTCCAGACCCGCCGGCAACTTGCCACTACAGGCTATTTTGCGTTGTCGCAGTGTGTGGCTTTCGGCGTTAAGCCAGTTTTGCGTTAACATCGGTTGGTTATTTATTGTGACATGGTTTATCGAATATTTGATGGAAGAGCATCATGTTGCAATGGCTGAGCGTTCTGAGATGATTGCGTTGCCATTAATGGTTGGTTTCGTCGGGATGTTAGTTGGAGGCGTGGCGACTGATCGATTGAGCAAGCGTATCGGCCTCAGATTTGGACGTTCAATTCCATGGGCCGGTGCAATGTTGGTGGCGGCCGTGTGTTTTCTGGTCTGCCCGGTATTGAATGACGCTTGGGCAATTACGTGGGCTATGGCGATTGTCGCACTGAGTGTGGATTTTTCGGTCCCGAGCATGTGGGCTTTTACGCAGGACGTTGGCGGGGATTATGTAGGAGTCGTGCTCGGATTCGGAAATATGTTTGGAAATTTTGGCGCGGCAGTTTCTCCGATATTGTTAGCGGAGGTTCAACAAAGTTACAGTTGGAATGTAATGTTCATCATCTGCGGTGGCTTTTTCATAGTCGCTTCGATCTCTGCATTTTTCGTGGATGCGTCTAAACCGATCAGGGGTTTGCCAGCTACTGATTGCAATGCAGACCTGGCAGCTTAATACGCAGGTGCCATTGCGGATACCCAAAAAAACATTATCTTGTTGGTAAATAAACAATTTAGAACATAGGAGATTGTTATGTCGAAAAATATCCAGTGGCACTATCACCGAGCTGGCTGAACTAGCTGTATTAAAGCGCAAGAGTTTCTTGCCAATGCCGGAATTGAACCTAAAGTTGTAGAAAAACCCTCGAAACCACCATACCGGGATGAGAAGGTGCGTGAATTACTTGCTTCAGCTAGTAAACTCTTCGCAGCCAAAGGTAAGAAAACATTGAAGGTCAACCTGAAGTCCGAGACAATTAGCGATGAAGACATTGCTAAATTCCTTCTTGGGCCAACTGGAAATTTGAGGGCGCCTACGATGGTACTTGGTAAAACTCTCGTTGTTGGTTTTAACCAAGATTTGTACGAGGAAATCTTCGGTTAAGAACTCAAGGCTAAGAATATGCAACTTGTCGAAGTCTTTATTCTGGCGATCCATCTAATTTTGGTAGGGATAGGGGCTTGTCTCCCACTAGCAGTTGTTTTACTTAACCGAAAGATGTTGCGGATCGATAATAGTCGTCATTGCGATGCGATTTGGAAATTTTCTCGCGGCCTGATGAAGGTATCCATTCAAGCTGTAACTCTGGGTTCTATTTTCGGCTTGCTTCTAGCAGGCGTTCTGTGGAGTGAAGATTTCCATAATCGCTGTCATTTAGTAATGACAAAAATGAAATGGGCTGGTGTCGAATGGCTTTTTAGTATGCTTGTCTTTGGCGGTATCTATTTTCAATGGGCGAAATCACCGGGAGCCCATCGGGCATTTTGGATTCGTAGTGTGCTCATTTTCCTAGCGGCATTTAATTTGCTGTATCATTTTCCTTCGCTGTTTCTGGTGATTACAGCCATTCCTGCAGATGTGGTCGATGCTCTTACTCGCTCGGCAATTGAATTGAGTCGCGATACATACTATGAAATTATGTTTAGCTCCACCATGATTTCTCGATGGTTGCACGCGACCCTGGCGATGTTGGCGACATCCATGGTATTTGTTGCAGTTGCCTCGATCAGGAGAGCGAATCAGGAAGATGAGGGGCCTGCAAGAGACTCAGCTATTTCAATTTGCCGTTGGGCTGCGAGAAATGTGCTGTTAATTCTGTTCTTACAGTTTGCATTTGGTATTTGGACAGTCGTCGCAATGGATCCGTCCCGTATGGAAAACCTGATGGGAGCGAATATGGCAGCAACGGGCCTATTTGCTATCAGCATCATCTTGTTGTTTGTACAGTTACAACAATGGACGGGCCTCATTAGCGAGCGAGTACGCAGAGATCACTTAGTACGTGCTGTTGCAACGTATTTGACCATGTTTATGTGCATGGTTGCAGCATCTGTCCTCAGTTAGCAAATACGGAATAGTGTCATTAGGAGAGTGTTGAATGTATCAGAGCATTTTGATTAAAAGTGCATGTGGAAAAACCGAAGCGAAAATTTGTCCGGCGCGCGGATTCAATCTGTATTCGCTTCTGGTAAGTGGAACTGAGTTATTGTGGGCCGACGCGGGATTTTTGGCGGGTAAGGCAAGTGCATCTGGAAGCGGGACCCCCATTCTCTTTCCGATCCCGGGCCGATTAAACGGAAAAACTTATAGTTACGGCGGTGTTGAGTACGATGTGGAAAGCGATGACGGAAACGGTAATGCCATTCATGGCTTCGTTCTCGACCGACCATGGCGTCTTCTAGAGAATAGTGAATCTACAATCGTTGGGGAATTCCAGGCATCAGTCGATGCGCCAGAGATACTCAAACAATGGCCTTCTGACTTTATTATTCGCTGTAGGTATACAGCGGTGGCTGACGGTATAAACGCCCAATACGAGGTCATAAATCCTGATGAAAAAGAATTGCCTTGTGGCCTGGGTACTCACGCTTACTTCCGAGTCGCATTAGGTGAAAGCAACGGTTCAGATTCGATTATTTCATGCCCTGTCTCCGAACGTTGGATCCTGGAGCATATGTTAGCGACGGGAGAGGTGGTTCCGCTTGCAGCTACGGAGTCCTTTGCCAATGGAGCGAAATTTAGTGAGCTTCAGCTCGATGATGTTTATAGCGGGATTACTTTTGTCGATGGTCGTGCGGCGGCGTCCATTGAGGACGTATCGGCGGGCAGGACCATGAGATATAGCTGGGACGAGGCCTGCGAAGTTTGTGTGATTTACACGCCCCCTCATCGAGAAGCTATTTGTATGGAACCATATACACTAGTTCCAGGCGGTTTAGCGTTTGATACCGGTGAACATGGGTTGATCGTACTTAGGCCAGGGGAATCATTTTCGCATGCGATGGAAATTGTCCTCGACTCTAGCGACGCGCAGTGAAAAACGCTCAGTCTTTTCAGACTGAGCGTTTTCGATTAATCGCGTTGGAGCAGAAATTTTACTCTTCAACAGTACCTGGTAGCTTACCAGCGTCGATCAGTGACTTATAAGTTTTTCCGGCCGGATTCTTTTCAGCCAAAACCTTTTTAAGTCCTTCGTCAAATTCTTTTTTGACGGCATCAGCTTCTTCACGTACTCGTGTTGAACTGTAATTTGCCTTCTTGAAATGCTTCGCAAATGCTTTGCCGAAGTCATTCTTGTTCTTTTTGCTTGTACCAAAGTGGCAGAGGTTACATTTCTTCTCTTTGGCAGCAGCGACAAAATCAGCATTTTTGCTGGTGTTAACGTATCGTTCTGTGAATGCCTTAGCAAACGCAGGGATAGCCTGTGCCTTTTCTGCAGACGCAACTACGGCGATGATTGCAACTGCTAATACGGTAGCGAGCTTTTTCATTAGGTCTTCTCCAATCTAAAGTAGAAACCAAACTTGAGTGTTTTGTTTAAACTCCGAAAACAAAAATATGTTTCGACTAACATTCACTTAAAAAGCGAGATGTTGAAACGTTTTATCTTTCGCTTATCGGCGTTTTTTTATCACAACTTTCAGTAGAACTAAGCGATTGTTTGGTGTCAAGGCAGGTGATTTACATAAGCAAGTCTAGATATCCCTGTAAAGTCGGGAGTGTGGGCTCATTATTCTTGCAAATATGTATCACCCTGATATCGACGCCCAAATGGGATAAACGCTAAAGCAGTTAATAGCATCATGCAACTAAAAAACAAATAGTAATCTGTCTCGGATAATATACTGCCCGCCTTCAAACGGTGGCCGTTCTTGACGGTTAGTTTGCGTCCTTCTTGATCTAGAACTGACCATTGAATAGTCAATTCGTTTCGCTCAGGGTCGTACACGTCGAATAGGGCAAGGGTTGTGGCTTCTTCAGCGAACTGAATTTCCGTATTACCCTCGTTGATGCTTATAGAAGGCGGTTGATTATCGTCTGTTGCAAGCACTTCGAGCGTCTCGGTTGCAGTTTCGGTACCGACCGTGAACGTAAGTTCAATTCGATAGACTCCAGCGACGTCGGTTTGTAAAGTGTTATAGAGCTTATTACTGAAAACGAGCTTTCCTTCAGTGGATGTCTCCGGTTTATCAATTAAGTTCCACCGAAGTGAACTGTCCCCAACGCTATCTCCCGCGTCCGTTGTTGCGAATAAGTTAATGCTTTTCCCAGGCTTTATCGCAATATCATCTCCTAGTATTACGGTAGGGGGCGTCAGACCGGACGACTTCGAATACGCGCCGGGGTTATGCTGTTCGCTGACCAGCAGTGTCGAAGTTTTATGGATAGTCGATACTCCATCAGATACTTCTAGTCGGACTTGGTATGCGCCAGGGGAAGTGAATTGCACCGTGGGGCCAGATTCTTGAATGAAGTAGTTCACGCCTGCGACAAAGAAGTTTCCCAGACTTACGCTGACAAGAAAAAGTGCCATCACGATAGATTTCAAGGGTTTCGGGGCCTGAGTGTAGCTAAATTCAAGGCACGTAATACTAACAAAAACTTCTGCTGCCGTTATGAGAATGTATGAGGCTAACTGCCAGACAATGTTAACAATTTCGCCGGATTCAATTCGATATTGGATCCAAGCGGGTAACAAAAATGCAGGTACGGTAATAAATAGTCCGATGGAAATTTTCCGTATTGGCGTTAAAGGAAAAAAACGATTGATTGTTGGGTATAGCCACAATCCAAATATCGGGATGAAAATGAGAATCATGATCGGATTGACGGCCTGTATCTGTGACATCAGCCAGACAATTCCAAAAAACTCGCGGTCCATTTGTTCTGCCTGAAGGACCCAGGCGGATCCAGTTTGATCAAACAGCGCCCAGAACATTGCAACAAATAGGTACAGAACGGATAGTTGCACTAATGCTTTGATTGCTTTTGGTGAACGCAGCTCAGCGAGCAGTTCTCCGCGCCGTGCGGGTATATGAACAAATTTGTTCCGACCCATCCAGAAAAGCAAGGTGGCGATAGCCATTAATATACCGGGGACCCCGAAAGCATACGTTGGGCCGTAAGTCTCAAGCAGGAAGGGAGTAAGTAACGTAGAAGTAAACGCACCTAGGTTGATTGAGAAATAGAACCAGCCAAAGACTCGTTCCAATAGATGTGCGTTGGATTTGCTAAACTGATCGCCGACGTGCGCGCTTACACAGGGTTTTATTCCACCACTTCCAACAGCAATTAATGCCAAACCCCAAAATAAGCCATTACGTGTCTCATCCATTGCAAGCACCAGGTGGCCCGCGCAATAAACGATGCTTAGCCATAGGATGGTGCGGTACTTACCGAGCACGAGATCGGCTAGCAGCGCACCGGCAAGTGGAAAAAGATAAACCCAAAAATTGAAAGCGTGATACCAAACCTTAGCCTGTTCGGCGGACATCACATCACTACCACCGGTGTGGTCCATTAAATATTTCGTCATGAAGATGATAAGAATGCACTTCATGCCATAGAAACTAAAACGTTCTGCAGCTTCGTTGCCGACGATGTAGGGAATACCCGAAGGCATTCTTTCAATGTGTTCCGGAGCAGTGCGATAAGAGGTCTTCATGTTTTACAAATAGCTTAATTCATATGGTCTATCTGATCGAATCTAGGCCATCATTGTAATAGACGCTGCCTAATTAGTCAGGAAAGCCGGGGCTTTCTGGATTTATCCCTCTTTTCTGTTCAGCAAAATCATCGAGACGATAATGATCAAGTGTTTGCTGATGACTTGGGACGGCTGCCGGGGGAACCTGTGGATTTGCCCATCGAACCATTGCGTCTGAATCTTTAAGATTGTACCACTCCGGAGCCGTGTCAGTTTGTAATTCAAGATTTAGTCGATCTAACGTAAATTGCTGGCTGTCCCCAAGATCATCCACAAAGTGTTGCTCCAAAATAACGACCGATTGGTAGAAACCGTTGTTTTGACCATTAATCGACAAAGGCACGTTAATCCGGGTTTCTTGTACTGGATGTGAAATAACGAGGAGTGGATTCCCTAACGCTGTGGCAAAAATGCAATCGTTGAAGTGAAGATCAGCTAATATCAAACCCACAGTGTCCGCAACCGGTAATCTTAGCAGCCCTGCCCCCGCGTAACAGGTTACATTCGTCAGACTGAGACCAATTGAAGAAAGGCTCGAGGCTGACTCAGATACAGAAAACAGCCAGTCTGGTGAAATGAAAAGGCCATTTGTCCAAGTAAGATTTACACCCAACTGATGTCGGTTGCGAAGGAGGTGAATCGGCCCACGGAGAAATGCGTCGCTAATGTCAATTAACAAAGCATGCTCGGTGTTCTGTGACGTCGTGTTCGAGGATTGAGGTGTAGATTTACTAGAAACGCAATCAAACACAGCTACGTTGACTGGTTGTTGATTGGCGGGGTCTTCCGGAGGTAGAACTGTAATAATTGAACTGACGAGATTAAAACTCGAAAGTCCATTCAGACGAAACAGACTCCAGCCCTGCCGAAATTCTTCAGGTAACGTGAAGATGATATTCAAATTCTCGAAGGTTATCTGGCCTCCAAAAACATCAATGAAAGCCGGGACGTTTGTTTCAAGGGCAGACTCACTAAGTGTGATTCGCAATGTAGAGCGTTGTTCGGCTTTTCCCCGTATAACTAAGGGGTGGTTTAGGTTGCCACCCAACTCCAAGGTAAGTCCCTCGATTGGCACCTCGATGTCCCCCCAAATTTCAATAGCACCAATGGCTTCATCTTCTGCCAAGAGTGAGACAGCAAGCTCGAGACTGTTGACGGCGACCATCGAATCCGGAAGAGTATTCTCGGGGATTCCAACGACTACAGTCTGGAAATCCGATGAGTCATTAGGGGCTTCTGTTTGGTTTTGGAGATGGTCAGCTGGGGCAGGCGCGGTATTCCGAGTGCCTTCATCGCTATTTGGCTCGTAGGGTTCAACTGGGGATTGGTAGGGCGTAGTACTGAATGTTGGAGCTGCGATAACTAAATCCGCGACTGGGCGATTGATTTGGTGTATTGAAAACGTAGTTACGAGCAAAGCCATTACCGGCATAAGCCAGCTGAGCTGGGTTTGCCATTTAAATGGGGTGGCAGGGCGACTCCCCATCCATTGTAGACCTGCGCGATCTACCTGAAGTCCGAGTTGCCCGGCCAACTGAATCATGTCGTCGATGACGTCTGCCGGCTTAGGGTATCTATCGTCAGGCCGCTTTGCGAGCATTTTGTGCAATATTTTGATCGATCCTTCATCGAGGTCGTTTCGATACACCTTGGGATTGGGCGGGGGATCACTACTATGGCTTAACAGCTTTTGTAAAACCGTTCCGGTTGGATAAGGGGCTATTCCGGTTAACATGTAATACAAAGTACAGCCTAGCGAGTAGATGTCGCTACGCACATCAGTACTGCGAGGGTCACGTGCCTGTTCTGGCGAGATGTAATCGAAAGTTCCGAGTGTGATACCTGAAGCAGTTACATCGCTGTCATCTTTTTCAACATGATGTAATCTTGCTAGTCCCATATCGACAAGTTTTGCTGTCCCCTGATTAGTGACAAGGATGTTGGAAGGTTTGATGTCGCGGTGAACGACATCCCGTTCCGAAGCGTGGACAAGTGCGTCCGCAATTTGGAGTACATAGGACCAAGCTTCCTCTAAGGGAAGAGGACCCTTGTGTTCAACAAGGTCTCTTATGTTGACGCCATTAATATATTCGAATGCAATGAAATGCCATCCCCGGTCCTCACCTACATAATAGACTCTCGCGATATTTGGGTGATCTAAACGAGCCGCGCTTTGGGCCTCATTTGTAAAACGCCGGAGGGATTCGGAGTCGGTTCGGTTTTGGGAAAGGACTTTGACGGCAACAGTACGACTTAATTTTGTATCGGTCGCTCGGTAGACTGCCCCCATTCCCCCTTTGCCAATAAACTCCTCGAGTGTGAAATGTTCCAGGTGTGTTCCTTCAAGTCCCTCTCCGATAGATACTGGCTCGACTTTAGCAAGTGAGGCCTGGCCGGAAGGCCGTTTAGTGATAACTGTTCGCTGTTCTTCACTCGGGATAGGTTCCGGATTTGACAGTACTGCATCATAATGTGCCGTTTCGCTGTCCCCTTGATGCAGTCGCCGATCCTTAGGGGTGAGTTGCGTAGAATCGTCTTGGGAATTCGAGTGATTCGATGGGTGTTCGGCGCGTTCGTCCACAGTGCGACTTGTAAAAATATGTTATTAGATGAGCTAATTCTATCTTCGCTAGTTAGTCAGCTGCGGTCAACACCTAACGCGGAGTAACGTCTTTCCGGACGGGAGATTGCCAGGGGACAGCTCCACCTCGCTGTATTTGGATCCGTAGTAAGCGAGACAGCTCATTGAATTTACCGCGGTTAACGTCGGAAAGCTCCGAGCGTTCTTGAGGGTCGGTCTTTATATTATACAACTCCAGAGGTTCGAATGGACTATTGTGTAGTAGCTTCCAGTCGCCTTGGATTAAGGCGTTGGTGATCAGCCCTTGATAACGCAAGTTACCTTCTCGCCGATGGAAAAATAGATTCCTGTTTGGGTTGTTCAGCGTACCACCATCTAGTACTGGTAATAATGAAATCCCATCGATCTCATGTTCGATAGAGATTCCTGCTATCTCGCAGATAGTGGGATAGAGATCCATGGTGAGTGCGCGTTGTTCCGTAATGCTTCCGGGGACAATTCGATTTGGCCATCGAATAGTTGTAGGAACTCGTAGGCCACCCTCGTACATACTTTGCTTCCCGTCCCTTAAGAGGCCATTATTTGCCCCGACATTAATTTGGCCGCCGTTGTCAGAAGTGAAGATGACGACGGTATTTGATTCTAGGCCCGTTGCCTTAAGGCATTCTAGTACTTGGCCAATGCCATGATCCATGTGCTCGATTAATGCGACCAGCTTGGCGCGTTTTTCCGACATTCCTGGATGTTGCTGTTTAACTTTTTGGAACCATTCCTGAGGCGGTTGAATGGGTGTATGTGGGGCGTTATATGCCAGGAAAAGGAAGAACGGTTCCTCAGCGGATTTTGCGTCGTTGAGATAATCGCATGTCCACTCCGTAAAAAGATCCGTCGCATGGCCTGTTGGTAGGATTTTCTTTTCATTTAATCGCATATATCCAATGCCATGCCGTTCGTGTTTATAGTAATCATCCATCATGTCTCCCAGCCAGCCATGGAAATGATCGAACCCTCGATTATTAGGCCAATGTTCTTCGGTTAGTCCAAGGTGCCATTTTCCGATCAATGCTGTCTGATAGCCGGCCTGTTTCATTTTGTGACCGATCGTGACAACATCCTTTTGTAAATAACCCCAGCTGTCTTGCGGGTAGGTGCGAATTACGCCCGGGACGCCAACCAGCTCAGGATATCGGCCACTAATAAAGGAAGCTCGACTTGGCGAACAAACGGGGCAGTTTGCATAGAAGTTGTTGAATTTAAGGCCTTCCTTGACAAGCCCATCGACAGCAGGTGTAGATAGGTCTTTAGCGCCGTAACTGGACAGGTCACCATAGCCAAGGTCGTCAACCATAATTGCAAGGATATTAGGAGTGTCCGTCGCGTTGCTGCTTGAGGTCGCAAGACATGTGGCTGCAAAAATTATGCTTAGTAGCTTTGTCTTCATGATGTAATCAAAATCCTATATCTCGTGGCGAATTTGGCAATAGCTTTCATACCTGCGGAGATCCAATAGTCCGTCAGCCACTGCCCTTTTAACGCCACATGGTTGCTCGTGTACGTGTGAACAATCCGGAAAACGGCATTCATTTATATATGGCCGCAGATCCCGGAATAATCCCGCTACCTCTTCGGGTACCACATCCCATAATTGAAACTGGCGGATACCAGGAGTGTCGACAATATAGCCATCGTTACCGAGTTCGATTAAGGTGGCTGCGGTAGTGGTATGACGACCTTTTTGGTTGTCCATACTAACAGAATTCGTGCGTAGCTTTAGGGTCGGATGTGCGGCATTCAAAAGCGATGACTTGCCAACTCCGGATTGTCCTACTACTACATTTTGCTTCGAACGAATCAAGGATCGAAACTGCTCTATACCTGTACCCTTCTCCGCAGAGGTAAAGATGACGCGATAACCGAGTTGCCCGTAAGTGCCAGCGATGGCCTGTAATGAAATGAGGTCAATGAGATCGGTCTTATTGAAACAAATCACAGGTTCACACCCGACCTGTTCTGCCGTGACCAGAAAACGGTCAATCAGATTTGGTTTTAGCGCAGGTTCAGCAACACTTGCAACAATGATCAATTGGTCCACATTGGCGACAAGAACGTGTTGCTGGCCTTTACTGGTTCGGCTGATGCAACCATAACGAGGTTCCACGCGTACAATTAGGCCCTCATTCCGGCTTCCGGCGTCAGTGGAGAGTTCAGGCTTGAGACTTACAATGTCTCCCGCTACGACGACATTTCGTTGCGTGGTACGAATGTTCTTAAGGAGTCCACGCACGGCGCAGTGGTATCGATTACCGTCGGAAGCGGACACCATGCAGTCAAGTCCGTGTACACTCAAGACCCGGCCCTGGATGCACTCTTCCGCCTTGATTTCCAACTGGATATCGATCGCATCATGAGTATCGGAGGAGTTTGCACCGATCACTGTGCGATGTCTGGTAAGTTCGCCCTTGCCATTAAGTCGCTCTTGGTGAAGCGTTGGCTTGTCCTCGAATCCGTGTTCGTTGTACTCGCGAGTAAAGTCACCGCTTCGTCGTCGCCCCTGATGCCCTTTTTTCAGCTGAGTTCGAAGCTTCTTAACGTTCTTCTTTTTTGACATGGAAGTCTCAGCTCAGCACGGGTTAAAAACTCTGGGGAGCAGTATCCGTTTCGCCGGATTCGCCTTCGGTAATCCGATTGTTCGTGCTAACGTCATTTGAATCGGTTGGCGTGGAATCAGATTGTGACTCGGCAGCAGACGTGTCATCATCGCCAGCGGCCGTGTCATTTGTTGCAGGATCATCTATAGTTTCGATTTGGCCCTGATTATCTTCTTTCGGTTTTGGCATTGGATGAACGGACGGGCCGATGACATCCGCAATTTGTTCTTCGGAGAGTTCTTCGGACTCTACTAATTTTTCAGTAAGGTTTTCGAGTTCTTCGCGGTATTGAACAAGCAATTCATCCGCGCGCTTCTCCGCCTCGTGCAGGAATTTGGCGACTTCACTGTCAATGACTTCCATCGTGTGTTCACTAAACTGGCGTTGCTCATGAATCTCCCGGCCCAAGAACGGATCTTCATCGGACAATTTATAACTGACAGGACCGAGTGCTTCGCTCATTCCCCAACGCGTCACCATCCTTCTTGCGGTTGAAGTGGCTCGTTCTAGGTCGTTCTCTGCGCCAACGGCGGTTTCATTGTAGAGCAATTTTTCCGCGGCTCGTCCGGCCAGAAGAACAACCAAATGGTCCTTTAGTTGAGTCTCCGACATGGAAACGCGATCCTCTTCGGGGAGCATTTGGGTGGATCCGAGTGAGCGTCCGCGCGGAATGATAGTAACCTTGTGAACCCTGTCGGCTCCCTTGAGAAACCACGATGCTAGGGTGTGTCCTGCTTCGTGATAAGCAGTTTTTTCCTTGTCTTCAGCGGTCAAATGTTCTTCGCGTTTAGCTCCCATCAGAATTTTGTCACGAGCGTAATCAAAATCCTCCATCTCAACACAGTCCTTATCATGACGAGCAGCCCATAGTGCAGCTTCGTTGACCATGTTTCGGATGTCCGCACCGGTTAGCCCTACAGTACCAGACGCCAAGCGCTCTAGGTCGACATCATTAGAAAGTGGTACCTTACGGACATGGACCTTAAAGATGTCGCGTCTCCCTTTTTGTGTTGGCTTACCTACCGTCACGTGGCGATCAAACCGCCCAGGCCGAAGCAAGGCAGGATCGAGGACGTCCGGACGATTGGTTGCAGCTACAACTATTACAGAGTCATTGGTTGCAAAACCATCCATTTCACCAAGGATTTGATTAAGTGTCTGTTCCCGCTCGTCATGGCCACCACCGACACCAGCGCCACGCTGTCGTCCAACAGCATCGATTTCATCAATGAAGATAATGGCTGGAGAGGATTCTTTGGCCTGTTGGAAGAGATCCCGTACCCGACTCGCGCCGACTCCAACAAACATCTGAATGAACTCAGACCCGTTGATGGAGAAAAATGGGACTCCAGCTTCACCGGCAACAGCTCGAGCAAGCAGTGTCTTACCTGTACCCGGCGGCCCGTTAAGCAGAACGCCCTTTGGTACCCGACCGCCCAGTTTTTGGAATTTGTCAGGACTAGACAGAAACTCTACGATTTCCTGCAAATCTGATTTTGCAGCCTTTTGACCAGCGACATCCTTAAAGGTAATTGGCTCCTCATCCTGGTCATAACGCTTTGCGTTACTTTTACCGAACCCGGAAAGAAAGCCACCACCCATGAATTGACTTTGGCTACGGCGGTATGAAATCCAAAAGAAGATTAGGATCGCAATAGGCAAAAGTATAGCGATAAATAGTATCACCGATGCAGTGGTATCTTGAGGGCTATACCGATATTCAATCTTGTTTTCGCTGATCGGATCAAATTTTAAATCAAGCAACCTTTTCAAGTCGCTCGGGCCATTCGATTTTGGAATTACCACCTGGACTTTATCAAATTCCCGAGTATTTCCTCCTGCGGATGGAAGGTTTTGTGTTTGCTTGAAAACAACGATAGCGTGGTTCGTTTGCTGATCTATTGTGATATCTTTGATATCTCCTCGATCGATCGACGTATTGCCCGGCTTGAAGGAGGTGTTAAGCCACGTTTCTAACTCGCTATAGTCACGTGTTGGCGGCGCTGCAGATGAATTGAGTAATAAGACGATAAACACAAACAGTAGAAGAAAAAGCCAAATCCTAGAATTACTGCGTTGAGTTTGCGGTGGGCGATCTGTAGGCGGTCTATCCATTCGATGTCGTGTACTCAAAGGGCTTTAGAATTAATAATGGGCGACAAAAACGACTGGGATTTTCTTGAAGGCTAATCGGAGCCAGCTCATCGCCAGTCATTATATTATTATATGAAATGACGGTTTCGCCAATGCAGTTAGAAGATTGCATTTAATAGCAAGGTCAGAAATAATTGACCTATTCTTTATCGCTTTTGTGCATCAATTTAATGACGCGGTCACTTGGCAAGGGAAACGCGATGTCTATACCTGGCGTCAAGTTGTTTGGTTCAGTGACTTCTGGACTGAATATCTTTAGCGTATCGTTACTAGATTCGTGCATGGGTAAACCAGCAAAGTTCTGTGACAACTCAAGGGGCTGAAACAAATCGCTAGACAAAATCTGTGCCGCCAGAGATGTGTCCTCAAGATTCGGTGAACTGACAGGATCTGAATCGTTGTTGCCAGTTGCGTTGTTTGTTTCACTGGGAATTGTGATTTTCACGGCCTGCAATCCGTCGCTTTCGAGGCTTGCCTTTTTAAAAATAATTGGTCCCGTGTTAGCCGGCCGCTGTAAGCTATCGGGTTTAACATGTTTTTCTTGCTTGACAGTCGTAGTGAGACGCACCCAATTGACAAGAGAGGTTATTTTCTCGGGTTCCGCCAATGTCAGGGGAGCGAATCTTGATTTGCCATGCCTTGTCGTAGCCTGCGTCAGTAGTCGACTCTCAGCTGGATTAGCGAAGTTTAAATACCTCGTCGTATTGTAAAGATTACGATAACTGATAGTTTTCGTAGTAGTCTTTGTCCAGCGTGAATCTAGCAGGCGAAATTCTGACTGTGAGTTTACACCATGACAGCCTGCAACCGCGCACCGATTTAAAAGAAGTGGTTGAATTCGGCTGACAAACGATTGAATGACCGACGGCTCCAAGGCATTCACTCGAATAGCAATCGTTTCATTGGAGGCTAGTGGTCGTTGTTGAATCTGTGTTTTTGGCGTGGTGGCCTTTTGCGGACTGCGAGCAATAGCAAGCCTCGACTGGATGGGAATGATCCCCTTTTCTCTTGGATCGATTCTTATGGCTTCCTTTAAGTGGTTATCAGCATATTCATATAGCTGGTTAGCCAGACACCAATTGGCCATCTTTAAGTGTGCACTAGCACTGCTGTTTACATGACTCGCACGCTGAAACAGATAGACCTCATCAATCGAGTCACTCGTAAATTCAACTTGTTCCTCCCTTAATCGAATGACACCGCCGCCATTCAACTGAACCTCATAGCCGAAACCCGTAAGGGTGTACTGTCCACCCAGCAACTGACCATTTCTGAGCAGAAGAATACCTTGCCTCAGGCTCGGATTTTCCGCCACTAAATTGGCGGTTAAGGAAGGTTGTTGCCCAAGGGTTATAGGTGGTCGAAGCAATAGCGTTGCAAAAACAAGCAATGTGAGCCTGCTCAGCACGTAGCATCGACAATCGGGGCTTATGTTGGAAACGCTTCGGACAGTCATATTCCAAGATTACGAGATGACAGGATTTGGCGTCAATATCATTACATTCGTCATATGAGGCGATTGAATTAGCGATTAACTGAAAAGCTATGTAGTAGTGTGTGGTGTTTTGCAACCTCTAGGCAAATACGAGTGAGAATGTAGTTGACAGGCCACTTTCTACTATAAATTGAATTCACTAGTACGAACCCTGGGAATAATCAAGCTTAATGATACGTCGCGATGTTATTTATCAGGGGCGCGTCCAAGGCGTTGGGTTCCGTTGGACGACAAATCGTCTTGCACGTGACTTTGCCGTGTCGGGCACGGTAGAGAATCGTTCCGACGGATCGGTTTATATGGTAGTTGAGGGTAAGGAAAGCGAAATCGACCAATTCATGGAGGCTATTGCCAACCGGATGTCGACGAATATTAAATCCACGAGCATACAAGAAGGTATCGCCAGTAAAGAATTTCAAGAGTTTAGGGTCAATTACTAGTTGAACCAATTCACTTGTTGACTCGTAGACTTAGGCACTAAGTAAAACAAAGTATTAGCATGGTAAACGAATTGTCCATCCAAAATCTACAATCCTTCACACTCCTAGGCCTGGAACTATCAGCTGGACTAGAGGCTTGGTTTACACCTCTATGGTTAATCGGAATCGGAGCGATGCTTGGGCTCGTGTTGATTATCCTGTTGTGGTTATCGAGCCAGCTGTTGAGCAAAGTTGACCGCATCAACATGTTGCTCGAGCAACCCAAGAAGGCTTTATTGATTGCTGCGGGAATTGCCGTCGTACTTAGTGTAATCGTAATTCCGTTTCGGTTAGGATCGGTTTCTATGCCGTCTACGGGAATCGAAAACGACACAATTCTCTCGCACCTTATGAAGATGATCGGGCTTTATCTCACCTGCCTCTTTGTAGCCTATAGCTTTTTAGTGTTAGCGTGGCGTCGAACGGCACGCGAACTGCCCCTCATACTTCGAGAGGGGATGCTGATGCCACTGTTCCTGATCGTATGTACCCTCGCGGCGGTCGGGCTGATAGGTACGGTGGTTGCGCCGGATACCTCTGGTATCGTAGGTTCACTGTTCAAACTTCCAAGTTCAGGTGTTACTTCCTATCAATTTGAGCTATCGCCCAGCGATACTCCTGTAGCAGAGACGGTGGATATCTCCGTCGGGGATGTGGGAGGAATGGAAATTGAGACGACGGGGGCAATCCAAGCATCCTTTACACCGTTTGATCAATTACCGGAGCACTTTAAGTTAGACGACATAACCAGCGATTCTATTTACCGCGTAAGTCCCTACGAGCCCGGAATACTGGAGACAATCACTCAGGGTGAAGATGGCGATTTAACAGCAAAATCGGTGATCTCTAAGATTTACTTGTCTAACGTTGGCCCCGATCCTGCCACAGTAGGTGTGTTTGTAAGATATGTCCCGCAATATTCACAGGTGGTTTGCATCCCCGTCACAGCCCTAGGGATTGTTGTGATCTTTTTGGTCTATATCGTACAACGTATGGCATCACCAAGGATGTTTGCCGTTGCATTGTCCACGTTTAAGTCCGAAGTTGCCCAGCCCTTATTTGCTTTAGTGGTCTCGGGTGGGGTGTGTGCACTAATTGCATTTGTTTGGATCCCATACAACACTTTTGGTGAAGACATCAAGATGCTAAAGGATACGGGATTGACCCTAATATTGGTCCTCAGCATAGTCCTGGCATTGTGGTCTGCCAGCACCTCAGTCGCTGAAGAAATTGAAGGCCGTACAGCATTGACAGTTTTATCGAAGCCGCTGAATCGGCGTTCATTCGTAATCGGAAAATATGTGGGCATTGTCTGGACCTTATTACTGGTCTATTTAGTTTTCAGCATCGTGTTTATGGCAGCAGTGGCTTACAAGCCTATTTATGATGCGAAGGAAGCCTCCATGGGCACGCCAGAGTGGCAAACTTGTTATCTGGAGATGATTCGGCTTGCCCCCGGTTTGGTATTGGCGTTTATGGAGGCACTAGTGTTTACCGCATTAAGTGTGGCGATTTCCACGCGGCTTCCGCTATTAGCAAACATGACAATCTGCTTGGTGATATATGCATTGGGACATTTAACTCCGCTTGTGGTAGAGAGTTCGATGGAAGGTGCCGGCTTTGGGATTATCCGGTTTTTTGCCCAGTTAATCGCGACGGTGTTCCCAAACTTAGAATTGTTTAATATCCAGGCAGCCATCAGCGCAGGGGTCGATGTTCCGTTTGTCTATTTGGGGTGGGCTTTCAGCTACTGCGCGATCTATAGCCTGATCGCCATGCTACTAGCTTTGATCATGTTCGAAGATCGTGACCTCGCTTAACAATTCATGGAGAGCAGATAGTCTATACACCTCGTACATGGGATTTGTATAGAGCAGCTGTTTCGGCAGAAGATGGGGCATTTTCGAAATGGGGGCCCCTGGCCGAGACCGGTTCGTCAGTGGTACCCGCCTTGATCGTTTCGGTAATCCGCGTAGCAACTTCAAGGACTCTTAGGCCCGTTGTTCCACAAACGATAGGCGAAACGTCCTCAGTAATTGACCTGTGAAAATCACGATGTTCTTCTTGGATTGCGTTACAGGGTGTGATCGGCACTGATTGCTGTGGCAAAAGGTCGGTGAAAAACCGTTGAGTGACATCTTGTTTTACAGTGTCCGAAGCAGTCACGGGATCAATGTCAAGTGCACTCAGAGCGTCTCCGACACCAACAAAGTTTATGAATTCGTTATTCATGAAATCAATGGATACGTGACCAAATTGCCCAGTGGCTTGTAGACTACGTACCTGAGTGTGGCTAGTCCTGGATGCAGTAAGGTTGGCCATCGAACCGTTTTCGAAGGTCAATCTGGCATGCGCAATGTCTTCATGCGGGCCAATGACAGCACAGCCGGTTGCCTGCAGGGATTTAATGGGACTATCAACCAGAGCAAGTACCAGATCCAAATCATGGATCATCAAATCCAGAGTGACTCCAACATCCATTGAGCGAAACGTATACCCGCTGGCTCGTGTGCACTCTATGAGCCGTGGTTCACTAATTAGGTTTTGAGCAGTTTGGAAATGCGGGTCGAATCGCACAACGTGGCCAACCTGCAGTTTGACCCGGTGAACCGCTGCCAGGGCGACTAAGCACTGTGCTTCTGCAACGGTAGCTGTAATCGGCTTTTCGACCAGCACATGTTTACCAGCGGCTAGCAGGATACTGCAAACATCATGGTGGAACACCGTAGGGGTTGCGACGACAGCACAATCGATCAGGTCAAGGATTTCGTCCAAATATTCATAGCCATTTACGCCGTGCGTCTCCGTGGCTAGACTCCTATTGGCCGATAACGGATCCACGACACCAACGAAATTAAATTGATCAGACTCAATTAATAGGCGAGTGTGAATAGCGCCGAGTTTACCATATCCGATCACAGCGATACGTAACGGAGTCATGCAGCGATCCTTTTTTGACGGGCACGGCCATTACGACCTTGTGCCTTTTTGTCTAGGAAGTTCAATATCTGGTTTACGCTAGGGAGTAATTCACGACGAGCGAGTAGTGTGTCGCGGACGATTTGGTGTTCAACCTTTTGTCGGAAAATGAGCTTGTAAGCCGTCTTTAACGCTTTAATCTCGTCCGGTTGAAAGCCGTTACGCTTTAATGCGACAATGTTAATAGCTCTCGGGCGGGCAGGACTACCTTCTGCGATAAGGTACGGTGGGATATCCTGGACGACACGACTAAGGCCGCCAACAAATGCGTAGGCACCAATGGTAGAGAAATGATGGATGGCTACACTGCCAGAAAGATTTACATGATCGCCTACGTGGACGTGTCCACCCAATAAACAGTTGTTTGCGGCGTGTACATAGTCTCCGACTTTGCAATCATGCGCAACATGCGAACATGCCATAAAATATCCGTTACTACCAATGGATGTTATTCCATCCTCTTTTTCCGTACCACGATTAACAGTAACGCACTCTCTAAAGACATTTCCGTCACCTATTACCACCTGAGTCGGACTACCCTGGTAGCTTACATCCTGTGGTTCTGCACCAATCACGACGCCTGGGAAAAGTCTATTGTTTTTACCAATGATTGCGTGCCCGGTTACCGTTACATTGCTGTCAAGGATCGAGCCGGCACCTATCTTGGCATTCGCGCCGATACTGCAAAAAGGACCGATACGTACACCCTCGCCGAGTACGGCATGGGGATGAACGTCTGCGAATTTTGAAATTATGTTTGACATGTTGTTTGCTTTCGGAATTGCTATTCCAATTAGCCTCATTGCTTGTGCTTCAGGCGCAATTTAGCAAGTCACTCCTGATGTTATGATCCTCGAGCAATGCACGTACCAGTTCAGAGTTGAATCGGTGCCCTGTACGATAAGCGGTAAATTCGCCAATCAGGTCGATTCCCCCAAGTGCTAAATCACCGACCATATCTAATGTCTTATGACGCGCGCATTCGTTCGAATAACGTAGGGATGTATCTATAGGGCCGTCTTCTCCAAATACGATCAGATCGTTTGTGGTGGCACGTTGTCCAAGACCAGCGTTCTGAAGTGCTACAGCTTCGTGCGCGAGTATAAATGTGCGAGCCTGTGACAGTTCAGCTACAAAGGAGCTGGGAGTAACTTCTAAACGGCAGGTTTGCTTAGGGATCACCGATGCCGGCCCGTAATCAAGTCGGTATTCAAGGATCATCACTGATGGGCTTGCTGCGTTTGACAGAGGTTTTGCTTCGATCCAGCATTCAGAATCCCCAAGGCGAACAACCCGTTCAACAATCAACGCTTGTCTAGGCGCGTCTTGAGCCTGAATTCCGGCATTTGCTAATGCCTGGACGAATTCATGACTGGAACCATCACATCCAGGCATTTCAACGTTATTGCAATGAACTTCGCAGTTGTCGATTTGTAAGCCGGCAAGGGCTGCCACTACGTGTTCGACCATGTCGACATTCGTGGAATGCCTCCGAAGATTGGTGCGTCGGGGTACATCTTCTCGATATTCAACTCGAGCTGGTATTCGTTGCAATGCGCCGTCAGACTCCCGGACAAAGGTGATCCCCCGATCGACATCGGCGGGTCTAAATTCAATCGTGATGTCCTGTCCCGACCAATAGCCAAAACCCGAAACGCATACCGGTTTGGTAATGGTGTTTTGTTGGCGAATTGTTTTGAGGATGGTATTCATTTGGTCAGTATTGACGCGTTGGAATAGCGAATCTGGTTCGCCGGGGCCATCCTGTGTGCGTTACAGGACGGCAACCGGCGTTTGCCCAATGGTTCCAGAGAACGTCCTTGTTAGCGAGTACCGGTGGTTGTAGGGTTAGTCCCCACGTTGGCTGCACTACCACCGTTGATTGCCTTAATGATGTAGGACGTAATGTTTAGACTACGTTGATAAACGATGTCTTTATTAACGCCCTTAAGGACAGACTCTCGGCTGGACGGATCAATCGGTTTGCTGTCGAAATTCAGGACTAAAGCAATTCCGTTGCGCTCACTAAACGTGCGTATTTGTTCGACAACTTCGGCATATGAATCATAGAAGACCTGAGACTCTTTCATCAGGACACTCTTGCGTTTAATCTGCATTTGCACGGATACATCTGACTGAATTTGTGCAATCTCCTGTTCTAAAGAAGTGTAAGCAGCCGAACCTGCCTTATAGCCTCGCAATTCTTCCACCTTGGCCTTAACTTCTTCGCGTTTCTGGTCCAGCGTGTCATCGAATGTATCGATTTCCGACTGGATCGCCTCGAGTTTCGCCTTGAATTTGTTGTTGTTTTCCATCACAACGGCGATGTCAACGACAACAACGCGAGTTCCGGTGGCCGCATTCTGTGCTTCGACCGAATTCGAAAACAGAGACAATATAACAGCGGCCATTGCCGTAAATAGAAAATGGGCTTTCACGTTCAGCACTCCTTGCTGGTCATAAAATTGTTCTATATTGTTACCGGCTGCATCCATGCAACCAGTTAGTCAACAGATAAATCGCCTGCAATATGCCGGATCTATAGATAATCACTATGGATTTCTTAGTTTAGACCCGGGAAAACAGGTATTCACAGAGGCACTCTCCCGAGATGCGTGGGTATTTTGCGCAATACCAGAGTTTGCGTCTACACCAGTTTCGCGATAAGGATATCGGAATGAGGAAAAAGCCGGCAATTGTTACCGAGGGTCTCCGAGAACAACCTCCAGTGTAAGCTTCTTCTTCCCACGAAGAACCACGACCTTTACTTTATCCCCGGCTTTGAACTTGCGTAACGCGCTGTCAAAATCCTCGATACCGCCAATTTTATATTTTTCAATGCCGACGATTATGTCTTTAGGCTTGATTCCCGCTTTTTCTGCAGGCCCATTAAGTGAAACTCCAGTTAATGCTAGCCCGTCAGCGTTGTCAGCGTAATCCGGAATACTGCCAAAATAAGGGCGAACCCCACCGGTATTGGCGACATTTCTTTTCTTTTCAGCCTTACTGAATCCCGGCCGTACAGGCATCGTTTGTATGTGTCTAGCGATGTCAGCACCATATTCAACAATTTTAGCAATCCCTGCATAGTTAATGATTTCGGGATCGTCACTTGGGCGGTGATAGAATTCGTGCAGGCCGGTAAATAAGTTGATTACAGGTATCCCTTTTAGGTAAAAGGACTGATGATCACTTGGGCCGGTACCTTCTGGTTGTCGAGTGAAAACGAAGTCGTGGTTCGCATCGAGCTCGTCCAGAAACGGTTCCCAGCTAGGTGAAGTGCCGGTGCCCGTCACGATTAGCTTGTTTTCACTAAGCCGACCGATCATATCGAGGTTAATCATGGCAACGGTGTCTTCGAGTTTAAACAATGGGTTGTTTACGTAATACGAACTGCCTATCAGCCCTCGCTCTTCGGCCGAAAACGCGATAAACACTACGCGACGACGGTCTTTCTCCTTTGTCTTTGCTAGGAGAGTTGCAATTTCCATCATGCCCGTTGTGCCACTACTATTGTCATCGGCCCCATTATGAATTTCCATTGTCCAAGGCGCTAATGAGCCTTGTCCCCCATATCCCAGATGGTCGTAATGTGCACCAATCACAACAGTTTCTTGCTTCAATTTTCCACTGCCTTCCAGAACACCAATAACGTTTTTGACAGCCGCGCGGTTTTGTATTAGGTCGGCACTACCATTGATTTTCCAACCCTCTAATAGGCCAACGATTGGTTGCAAAGACTTGTCTATTTCAGATTCGATATCAGCTAGTGACCTACCCAATGCCGAAGCGATCATTGGATCGATGGCTGCTCGTCGAGCAAAAAAGACTGGCATGCTTTTGCGACTCGTACCAGCTCCTGCCTCGGTGAAGCCGAGAATGGCATCGCCATCGCCTCCCAATTCGCTAACGGTATCACTGATATTATTGGCGGCTTCCCGAAGCGCTTTTTTGTGTTTAGCAATTTCTTCGGCGGTTGGAGCGTCGAGTTCCTCGAAGGTGGACGTCAGTGCCTTTAGTTGAGCAGAGTACTGGGACAGAGCATGCTTTAAACCGCTCAAGTATTTTCCAGGCTGAGCTGCATCGTTCACCAATATCACAGCGGCGGCACCTCGTTGGTAGGCATTGGAAACCTTGGCTTGAAACGTTGCATGCCTGGAGGATTTGACGCCATCAAATTTACTTTCCGGGTTATTCTGTTGCGGTTCTTTCCGAAGAATGACTACGACTTTGTTTTTTACGTCGAGGTTTGCCCAGTCGTCATAACCCAGATCTGGCGCTTCGATGCCATACCCAGCAAATACGACTCCGGCATCAAATTTCCCGGTAGCTCCGATCGCCAACGGGTTGAACTCGTAATCCAAAACCAAATCGGCACTATATGCACCTTCAGCTGAGTCAGGCCCGGTGATTCGGAGGAAGTTGTTTTCATCGGGCCCCAGTTCAACCCCTGTTGAAATCTCGAATGGTTGGAATGCCGTGCCGCTGTAGCTGTCTACCTTGAGACCTAGTTGCTCGAAATGGCGAGCAATATAATCAGCAGCCTTGTTAATTCCGTCGGTGGTTACGCCCCGCCCTTCTAATTGATCAGAGGCTAAGTACTTAATTCGAGACGTTATTGAATCTATTAGAGCGTGCTTTTCTCCACTCTCATCTGCAATTAGTTTAGGAACCGTAAAGAATGCATGAAGCAGAACGAAAACTGAAAGGGTAGAGATACGCATTGTGAAAAACCCTGAAACACAGAATGACACCAAACGAAAAACGTTAATTAATTTTCCGTCCCACCAAGGCGGTCGTCAACCTATCGATGTCGGTAAACCCCCACGATTCTCAAGTCGTTGAGCTATTAGCTCAATAAAACCACTCGTTAAATGGGAGATGCTGTCTAGAATGGAGGTGACGACAAAATCTCTTTTCAATTTTAGATACTCTCAAGATAAGTGCTGTTTGACATGCCTTTTGTATATGTGATTCAGGGTTTTGACCAAGGTGTCCGTGAGGATATTGAAGGTGGCGTATTTCGTATTGGAAGAGATTCCTCAAATCAACTGCAACTAAGGGACTCGGAAGTTTCCAGACACCATGCAGAGATTCGGCTGGCTGATGGGTCTGCAACCGTTCACGATCTTGGTAGCTCCAATGGAACCTTTGTCAATGGAGTCGAATGCAAGGAAAAAGTACTAGCGTCAGGCGACAGAATACAATTCGGTAGTACCCATCTAATATTTACTACCAGGGCCGAAGTCCGGACGAATTCCGAAATCAGTTCGGATGTTAGTTTCCAAGGGAGTGATGAGCAGGTTTCCCAAATCATCAAGTCTGTAACGCCGGACCTGTCGGTTAATATTTCTAGTCAAAACTTCGAGGTAAATCCAAGTTCGGACGATGTAAAAAAACACTTGCAAGTCATGTATCACACGACGATGGCTGTTAGTCAGACGCTGGATATAGGCGAATTGCTGGAACGATTAATGGACCTAATCTTCGAATGGGTCGCCGCTGATCGAGGCTGTTTTATTTTGTTTGACGAAAAAACAAATAGCATGCTGCCGATGGTGAGTAGGTATCGCGAAGGAATTAATGAGCAAGATGGCATTATTATTAGTCAGAGAATCGTCGACTATGTGATGGAGCGATGTGAGGGAGTGCTCACCACTGATGCCAGGGATGATGCACGGTGGGAAGCCGCCGGAAGTATTGTTTGCAACAACATTAAGGAAGCGATTTGCGTACCACTAGCTGGTCGATATGGGATGGTTGGAGTGATCTATATCGACACTTCGCGAATAGGCGACGCGGAGATTATTAAGCAGGACTTAACACGATTCAACGGCGAGCACCTTAAAATGATGGTAGCGATTGGGCATCAGGCCGCCTTGGCGATCGAGGATACACGATTCTACTCATCAATGGTGCAGGCAGAACGCCTGGCTGCCATGGGCCAAACAATCACTGCCATTTCTCACCACATAAAGAATATTATCCAGGGAGTGAATGGCGGCAGTTATCTTGTCGATGAAGGTCAGAAGAGCCGAGATTGGAAAACACTGGAAAAAGGCTGGCAGATTGTTCAACGTAATCAGCAACGAATATCCGATTTGGTTTTAGATATGTTGACCTTCAGTAAGAATCGAAGACCTGAGGTGTCATCCAGCAATCTGAACAATGTCACAGAGGATGTGGTGGATATACTTCGTCGTCGAGCGGAATCAGAGGGTTCTCAATTGTATTACGAGGGGCTTGCTGGGATTCACCAGTACATGTTTGACCCGGATGGCATTCATCGCGTTTTATTGAATATCGCAAGTAATGCGTTGGATGCTGTAAAGGAACTAAAGAACGGGAAAGTGACGATCCTTGTTGATCACGACATGAAGGAACGCATGTTGCAGGTTTCAATTAGTGACAACGGACAAGGAATTCTTCCGGAGCTTCAAGAAAAGGTGTTTCACGCGTTTGTGTCGGGCAAAGGAGCTACGGGGACAGGGTTAGGCCTGGCAGTAAGCCAGAAAATCATAAGAGAACACGACGGAACAATAGAAATCGAATCTGATGAGAAAAAAGGCACTTGTTTCATAATTCGCTGGCCATCGGTTTCTCCGACCGAAAGAATGGAGCGATTACGCGACAGCAGTATTGCGGAACAGAATAAAATCCAGTGAGTATTATCTGGGTGGTTAATCTATCGAGTTGACAAACGGATTCGTTGCCTTTTCCTGACCAATAGTTGTGGCATTTCCATGACCGGTTAGTACGATCGATTCATCCGGCAGCGTGTAGAGTTGTTCTCTAATAGACTTTTCCAACGTGTCGAAGTCCCCATCCTCAAAATCAGTGCGGCCAACACTGCCTTCGAAAAGTACATCGCCGTTAATAACTACCGGTACTTCAGCATCGTAAAAGATCCACACGACATGGCCAGGGCTGTGCCCCGGCGTATTTCTAGTCTCCAGGTCAATGCCGCCGTAGCTAATTAATTCGCCGTGGACGACGGTTTGATCGGCGGGAGGACTAATGACTTCAATTCCATAACCGGCCGATAAGTTGGCTACCGGATCGGATAATTTATGGACGTCACCTTCTCCAATTACCAATGGTACTGAGGGATATCGCGTTTTCACCGGCTGATTGCCGACGATATGGTCAATATGTCCATGGGTATTTAAGATCGCATCGAGTTCATAACCATTGTCGTCTAAATAGCTGAATATCGGTTGCACTTCGAAGCTCGGGTCGACAAGTACGCAGTGTTTTTGATCGCTGATACGTAATAGATAAGCGTTCTGTCCAAACATCTCTGATTTAATAAGCGTAATTTCGAAAAACCGCTTTTCATCCATCGTTATTCGATACTGCATGATTTCCCAGTGTTAATTTACGTAAGTTAGACAAGCGTTGCCAGATGTTCGGCCTCGGTAACTATGGAGCCTGTTAAAACGACTAAAACCGTGACTGTAAAGGACATAACTGTGGTTTTTAAGACTGTTGAAAGGCGATATTTTTACCATACAAATACGTTATCTTGCTGTTAGCTACAGCAGTGTATTGTATTGGAACGATTCAGGGAAGATAGTTGTTCGCACGCTTATGCAGGGGCGTGTTAGGTGAAAGGGAGATTCACATGTTTCGCACGCTTAGTTTAGGGGCACTGTTAACGAGCCTCGTTTTATTAACCCCGACTGCTGACGCTCAGCAATCGCCAATCAAAGTAGCTACCACCAAGGGATCGCAAAACGGAGCAGAGTCCCATCCGTTAGATCCCGCGCTAACTATGGCTAATAAGGGGCTGGAGTTTTCTAAGGCAAATGTTAAGGATTACACAGCGACATTAGTAAAACGAGAACGCGTAGATGGTGAATTGCAGCCATATGAATATATCTATTTGAAGGTGCGAAACGCTAAGCCTCAGGTGCCATTTTCGGTTTACATGTACTTTCTTAAGCCTGTTGAAGCAAAGGGCCGGGAAGTTATTTACGTTCACGGTCAAAATGAAAACAAGATGTTGGTCCATGAAGGGGGCGGTGGCATCAAAGGGGCGTTGCCTAACCTAGAGCTCGATCCAAAGGGATTTTTGGCGATGAAGGGTCAGCGATATCCTGTAACGGAAGTTGGCATCGAAAACTTGATGGCCCAACTGGTACAACGCGGCGAACGCGACCGTCGTGCAGGCACTTGCAAGGTCCAATTTCGAAAGGGAGCAAAGATCAATGGTCGAGTTTGCACTTTGCTGCAAGTAACTCACGAAAAGAAACAAGCACCCTACGACTTCCATATCGCTCAAATATTCGTTGATGACGAATTAGGAATGCCGATTCGTTACGCATCCTACGACTGGCCAAAATCAGATGGTGCTCGCCCTGAGCTGATTGAAGAGTACACGTACCTCAACTTGAAAATTAATGCCGGATTAAGTGACGGGGATTTTGACCCTGACAATGGTAACTACGCTTTTAAGCGTGAATAGAATTCCGGTTGCGTTGTCGGTCCAATTACCACGAAATTTGGCTGGCGACGCTTTCTACCCAACTGCTTATTAGGGATAGTGTTATGAAGATTTTAGTATTGATTGTGTTGGCTAGTTCATTGATGCTAGCCGGTTGCGGCAAACGCAAAACAACCCCTCCGCCGGAGGTTGACCAGGATGTTTCTGAAATAGAAATCGATTTCGGTGACGAATTTGTGCCTATCGATGGCGGAATAGAATTGAGTGTCGGAGAGTAAACTACTCAGTTTGGTATGATCTTTTAATAGAACATAGCCGCTGACCGGGCATCATAGCGGGTAGATGCATGGTCAGCGGTTTGTTTGTTGGAGAAGTGATGAAAGTCGCAGCTGTACAATTTCAGCATCAAGCTAATGAACTAGCTGTCAATTTTGCAGTCATTCGCCGATATGCTGTAGCAGCTAGTCAAATTGGGGTGCGATTGATTTCGTTTCCGGAGTGCTGCCTTACTGGCTATTGGCATCTTCGTCATTTGAATCGTAAACAGCTGGAAAGTCTTGCAGAACAGATTCCTGATGGCGCCTATAGCGTGAAAATACGCGAACTTGCAAACGATCTTAACCTCACGATAGGGGTTGGGCTTTTAGAAATGACCAAGAACGGTAGGTTATTTAACAGCTATTTTGTTGCCAATCCTAGTGGTACTTACGCCTGTCATCGCAAGATCCATTGCTTCATCAATTCTGAAATTGCTTCGGGCGACGAGTATACCGTATTTTCCGGTCCGGATGACGTTCCGATCGGAGTTTTAACTTGTTACGACAATAATATTATTGAAAACGTGCGAATGACCGCTCTACAAGGGGCTCGTGTTTTGTTAGCTCCCCACCAAACAGGCGGCTGCAATTCTGGGAGCCCTTTTGCGATGGGCATTATTCCACGCAAGTTATGGGACGATCGCGCGACCAATCCAGACGCTATCGAGGCAGAGTTGCGTGGTGATAAGGGGCGTGGTTGGTTGATGCGTTGGCTTCCGTCTCGAGCTCATGATAACGGTCTATTTATCGTATTTAGCAATGGAATCGGTCCCGATGATGACGAGGTCAGGACAGGCAATTCCATGATCATCGATCCTTACGGCAGAATAATCAAAGAAACATGGGCAGCGGGAGACGAAATGGTAGTGGCGGATTTGGACTTGTCTCTACAGGAACGTGCCACCGGAACTCGGTGGATTCGTGCTCGGAGGCCGGGGCTTTACGGTTTGCTTACGAAAGAGACGGCCAAGGTGGAATCTACTCGCGACATTCGCTTCGAACATTTAAAGGACAACGATTTATAGTCGTCTCGCGACTCGTAGTTTAGCGCTACGACTCCTGGGGTTTCGATTCAATTCAGCATCGCTGGCTGTCAATGGCTTTTTCGTCAACACTTCCAGTCGTGTATCGTCCCGAAAGGCTTGCTTCACACGACGGTCTTCAAGCGAATGAAAACTAATAATGCTGAAGATGCCCCCCACCCGTAAATACTCCGGCAGACGTCGCAAAGCAATTTCCAGTGATTTCAACTCCTGATTAACAGCGATTCTTAATGCCTGAAATGTACGAGTGGCGGGATGAATCTTTTGTTTCCTCGGATTTGGATAACAACCGTAAATCACGCCGGCAATATCCTTTGCGGAAACCAGCTTAGTCCGATTCCGCATTGCGATTAGGCGGCGAGCTATCTTTCTAGAAAGGCGTTCCTCCCCAAATTCATAAATCAGGTTGGCCAAATGTTCCTGTTTTAGTCGTTGCACTAAACGATAAGCAGGTTCACCACTGTGCTTATCAAAACGGAGATCAAGCGGTCCGTCGGAATTGAAACTGAATCCTCGTTCGCGGTCTTCGAGTTGATCGGAAGAGAGTCCTAAATCCAGTAGAATGGCATCCACCTTCGTAATGTTAAGTTGCTGGAGAATTTCAGGGGCATCAGCGAAATTGGACTGGGCTAAGACAACAGGCAGACCCTTGAGGCTACTTTCGCATCGAGTAATGGCATCGGCATCTCGGTCCAGCCCTATGACTAATCCGTCTGAGCCTACCAGTTTTGCGGCAAGAGAAGTGTGTCCTCCACCTCCCAGAGTGCCGTCAAGGATTGTTGAGCCCGCTTTGATAGCGAGGCTTTCGATAGTTTCATCCGGCATAACCGAGATATGAACCGTTTCTTCACTGCTCATTGCAAGGCGTTTCGATATATTTCCAAATATGACTCGGTTGTGACTTGGGACGTAAATGACGCTTGAATTATTTCGCGGTTTCGCGCCCCGATTCGCGCTAATTCCTCTTCAGTTAACTCCAACAATCTTTTGGCTGCAATAGGCCAATCAGATTGAATCGCAATCTGGAGGCTATCGTCGCCTAATAACTCGGTAACGCCGTCTACGGGTGTCGTAATTAAAGGCAAGCCTAACGCCATAGCCTCCATCACCACATTGGGCATCCCTTCCCAACGACTCGGAAAAAGGAACGCTTTAGCCTTTGACAACAAGGTCAACGCATCACTCCGGTAACCAAGTAAATGAATTTGGCTAGCGACCGAACTATTCGAGATTTTAACTTCCAGTCTGCTACGTAAAGGCCCCTCGCCGATAAGCAATAATTGACGCTCCTGGTTACCAAGTAGAAGATCCGTTGCTGCGTCTAAAAGGATGTCGACTCCTTTTTGCCGATCAAGTCGACCGATGAAAACCAACGATTCGACTGTTTTACTAATGTCGTCTGGCCAAACGTCGTTTTTCGCGGCTTTAATTGTGCTCATATCGACACCATTTGGAATGACGTACGAATTTGAAGCGTGCAATCCGACTAATGGGCGGACATGCCTTTCAACATCGTCTGAAACACTAATCCCCCCGGCCCATCCGCCTGAAAATCGTTGCAGAATACGGTAACGTAGCCGCCGCGGATCCCTGACCCGAAAACCAGTAAAGTGGCGAGTACGCTTTTCGCGATTTGAGAGGCTAGTAAGGAGATTTGCATGATAGAGAAAGGACTGGACGATATCTGGCCGTAAGCTTTTCAGTAGGTTTCTAAGGCGAATAATTGCTATTAAGCCCTGCCATAATCGTTTAATCTGCAAATAGTGGACTGGTATTACAGCCTGATCAAGCTTATCGATCAGTACAGTCCTCGTCGGCCGCCCAGCGATCGAAATGACTTCAACATGGTGTCCTTGGCGTTTAAAACCTAAAGCCAATTTGACAAGGTTTCGTTCCGCACCGCCTGGTTCGAGTTCAGTAATAACGAAAACAATCTTCACGGGGTTAATCCTACCGTGGAACGTGGAGCCGCGGAGTTATTGGAAATTCAAGATACATGCAAAAATGTCAGACGCCAGTCCTTTGAAAAACTTTGTCTATCAGTCATCATAGCTACCAATATGGATTCTTTAGACGACTACGATTACAGATTACCAAAAGAACTTATCGCGCAATATCCAACGGCGACAAGAGGAGAATCGCGTTTACTCGTCGTAAATCGTGAGAGTGGCGAATTGAGTCATGCTCGGATAGCCGACCTCCCTTCCCTGCTCACGCCAGACGACGCATTGGTGCTTAACGATACCCGGGTGGTCCCCGCACGCTTACGCGGTACAAGAATAGCAACCGGAGGAAAATGGGAGGGATTGTTTGTTGAAGCCGCTGAGACTGGACACTGGAAGATTCTAAGCAAGACGCGAGGTAAAATTATTAGTGGCGAGCGTGTCCAGTTGATGGATCGTTGGGGAACCTCACGCTTTACTCTGACATTTGAATCGAAGTTGCAAGGTGGACTGTGGATTGTCACACCGGACAGTAAGAGTAACTTTGTCGAAGCATTGGAACTCGTAGGTGAAGTTCCATTACCGCCATATATACGTGGAGGGAAAATGGTAGCAGAGGATCTTGCAACCTACCAGACTGTTTATGCGAACGAGCCTGGTGCCGTAGCAGCACCGACGGCGGGTTTACATTTTACTAACGAATTGCTTGGCGCAATCGCCGAACAGGGTACGGCGATATGTAATGTCACACTGCATGTTGGTATAGGAACGTTTCGGCCCATCGAAGTAGAGTCTTTAAATGATCATGAAATGCACAGTGAATGGGGTCGGTTAAGTGCCGCCGTTGCCGAAACATTGAACGGTATCCATAACTGCGATCTTGGACGTATTGTAAGTGTAGGCACAACAGCAGTCCGAGTTCTTGAGACAGCCGGGACTACAAATGGACTCGAGGAATGGAATGGCGATACAAATCTCTTCATTAAGCCTGGCTATCAGTTTAAGGCTGTTGATGCGCTACTCACAAACTTCCATCTCCCGAAGTCATCATTACTCGTTTTAGTCAGAACATTTGGTGGTGACGACTTGATTAAAGAAGCCTACGCCAAAGCAATTGAGATGAAATACAGATTCTACAGCTATGGTGATGCGATGCTCATCATTTAATACGACTATAGGTGCTTTAGCGCTCTTAATCGACGGACACTCTGCGTCACTAGATCAATCGCAAAATCGACCTGTTCTTCAGTATTGAACCTTCCCAGACCAAACCGCAGACTTGCTCTTGTCATATCATCATTGCGGCCAATTGCACGAAGTACATGACTTGGTTCCGGGTTAGTCGAACTGCAGGCACTCCCACTGGAGACAGCCAAATCCCTCATGCTCATCATTAGGGCCTCTCCGTCGACGTTTGTAAATGAAACATTTAGATTGTTAGTGAGTCGCAATTGGGAGGCGTTTAATCTGGGGCCGTTAAGCAAAACCTGATCTATGTTATTCAACAAACCGTGATATAGGCGGTCACGTAGCGTTCGCAATCTTTCATTCTCTTCGTCCAACCCTTCGTAGCAGTATTTCAGTGCGCTAGCCATCCCTACGATTCCTGGAGGATTGAGAGTCCCGCTACGAAGACCCCCTTCCTGACCGCCACCAAGCATTAAAGGCTCAAGACGAATCGACGGACGAGACTTCCTAATATAAAGTCCCCCGATGCCCTTTGGACCATAGAATTTATGGGACGAGAAGCTCAATAAATCGACCCCAAGTTGCTTAACATCGATGGGAATCCTCCCGACTGCCTGTGTTGCATCAGTGTGCAACGGAACTCCGGCTGTTCGGCAGATTTCATTAATCTCGGCGATGTCCTGCAAAACACCGATTTCGTTATTAGCCAACATGATCGACACCAAGCAGGTGTCATCTGTAATGGAGTCTGATAATTGTTGTAAATCAATTCTGCCGGTGGCTGAGTGATTTTGATCAAACACAGGTAAATATTGAACATCAAACCCGCGGCGTCCTAGGCGGGCCAGCGGGTCGAGGACAGCATGGTGTTCGGTCCCCGCAGTGATAATGTGTGAGCCTCTACGCTTTTTCCTATCACATACCCCTCTTATCGCGATATTATTGCTTTCAGTTGCACCACTCGTAAATATTAGTTCCCGTTCTTCTGCGCCAATCAAATCGGCGATTGTGCGACGGGACCGCTCTACAGCATCTGCAGCATCCCAACCGAACACGTGGTTGACGCTTCCTGGATTACCGTAAAACTCACCGAACAGAGGCAGCATCTCGTCGAGCACTCGTGGATCAACACGCGTTGTCGCGTGGTTGTCCATATAAACGGGTTTTAGCACCATTACTTTTTACCGTGCAACTTGGTGGATGGTCGTTATTACGTAAATAGTGCTTTCAGACAAATCGCGGACCAGGTCTCGAACCCGTCAAGATTTTCGAGTAAGGATTGAATTGGTTGAAATCCATTCCCTTCGATTTCAGCTTCATTAGATTTGACGTTGGGTTCCGCAACATCACAGATATGGACGATTCCTAAATGGACCTTACCAACTTCTGTTTCGTCGTCATTGATCAGTCCGACTAACTTGATTTCAAATGTAGTATCTATCACGACTTCTTCTTGAAGCTCTCTCGCCATGCCATCATGATATGGATCTGAATCCTGTGCTTCACCGTCTTCCTGAGAGATATGCCCTCCGATGCCAACAGATTTCTTGGCAACAAGCCGTTTTTCTCCTGAGCCGCCGCCTCGGGAATATTGATAGACGCTAACCTTGCCGCCAGCATCAACATGCCGAAAAATCACATATGGGATCAACTGCTTGAAGCTTGGATCCTCCTCCATGGCCGGTCTTGGGCGATAGCTGATATTAGAAGGGGAAAATAAAGTGTCGAGGTAGCGGTCGACATCACCACAGAAACCTTGAAAATGACCAATTGAGTGAAAAAGCTCCGTTGGAACGACGAGCACGTGTTCAACATCCGCATCAGTCATATTATCCCTCCTAATAACTAGCCGTGTTATTTTTAAAATTGCAATTAGTGCTCAATTATATCGTGTCTCTCGCAATACAACAGGATGTGGTATTGTAAATCAGGTAGCGTATTTGCTACCTGAAAGGCCTTTTATAAAAAACGCGACTGTTGTATCCTATTAATAGACGCAAAAAAAGAAATATTTAATCGTTTCATAGCAATGAAGACGATAGTACAGACGTCGAACTAAAAATAATGTTTGGAGCATAAGCGACGATGGCAATTACACTAACTGAAAAAGCAGCTGTTGAAGTTAAACGAGTCCTGGATGAGCAGAAAATGGATGATGATACCTGTCTGCGAGTGGGTGTTGTAGGTGGTGGCTGTAGTGGCTTTAGCTACTCACTAAAATTCGAAAAGGATTATGATGAATCCGCCGATAGTAAGTTTGATTATCATGGTGTTGGAGTGATCGTCGATAAAAAGAGTGCACTTTATCTGGATGGAACCGTTATCGATTGGTACGACGGTTTAGATCGCAGGGGATTCACATTCGAAAATCCGAATGCTGTTAAATCTTGTGGATGTGGCAGCTCCTTCCAAGCGTAGTTGCGATCGCGTTAAAAAATTATCAAACACTCGTCTTACGGCGGGTGTTTTTTATTGCGCAAAAGGCTATTCTCATTAATAGTGTATAGCGATGACCATAACCTCGGGGTGACGAACGTGAGCGTACAGAAGAAGATCCACATCATCGGCGTCGGAGACGACGGCGCGGACGGGTTGTCGGCTCGTGCCGTAAGCTTGATTGCTGATGCTTCCCTGTTGATTGGCCCCAATCATTTAACGTCCGGATATGACAAACCAGGCCAGGAAATCATAGAGGCTGGTAATTCTTTGGACGCGCTTGCCGAACGCCTAACTTCCCACAGTGAAGAGCGTATTGTGATTTTGACCCCAGGCGACCCCCTATTTTACGGCACAGCGCGATTTCTTTGTGAACGTCTGGGCAAGGATCGTTTTGAGGTAATCCCACATGTGTCGTCGATGCAACTCGCATTTGCTCGGGTGAAGGAAAGCTGGGAAGAGGCATACCTCACCAATCTCGCAAATCAAAGTATTGATCATGTGATCAATAAGATACGGAGCGCTGAACGCGTCGGCGTCTTTACCACGCCGGAATTTTCTCCAAACCACTTAGCTCAATCACTTATCCGGGCTGGAATTGATTATTTCACCGGGTATGTCTGTGAAAACCTAGGCGCCCCAGATGAACGAGTAACAGCCGGAGACTTATCAGATATTGCAAAAGCTTCATTTGGGGAGTTGAATGTTTTTGTTCTGGTTCGGAAACCTGACGTTCCTGATCGACCAACCACGCTGGAGGGCCGGAGGTTATTCGGCAATCCCGACGAGCTTTTTCTACAATCCAAACCAAAACGCGGACTACTTACCAACTCGGAGATCCGTGTGATTGCCTTGGCAGAACTCGACATCGGTCCGAACAGTATCGTATGGGACATTGGTGCGGGTAGCGGAAGCGTCTCTTTGGAGGCGGCTCAACTGTGCCCTGCTGGGCATGTTTACGCGGTTGAGATGGACACAGACGATTTCGAACTAATTATAGAAAATGCATCTCGTTTCGGTCTGGCCAATATTACGCCAGTGCTGGGCCAGGCCCCTGAGGCTTGGTCCGATCTTCCTGCACCGGATGCAATATTCATTGGTGGTACGGGACGTCAGCTAACCACGATCGTTAGGGATGCAATGGCGCAACTTAAACCCGGCGGCCGATTGGTTGCAGATATGGCCAGTATCGACAACCTACACAATGTCCAGGAAGTTCTACGACAGGAAACTGGTGACGTGAATATACTGATGGTCAATATTGCTCGTGGAAATTACCAATTAGACCGATTGCTATTCGACGCGATGACACCAAAGTTTGTACTCTCTGCGATAAAGAAGCAGAGCTAATTAACTGTTAAGGCAAAATGATGGAATATAGATTTTTAGGAAATACAGGCGTTAAGGTATCCAGTGTTTGTTTGGGTACGATGATGTTTGGCGGCCAGACAAATGAAGCAGACTCCATCGAGATCATGCACAAGGCCTTCGATCTCGGTGTCAATTTTGTTGACACGGCAAACATGTACAGCGTTGGCGCCTCCGAGGAGGTCGTCGGAAAAGGTATCAAGGGATATCGTGATGATATTGTGCTTGCCACCAAGGGACGTCAAAAGATGGGAGATGGCCCAAATCAGCAGGGTGCGAGTCGGTATCATCTGATGCAGGAATTGGACAATAGCCTTCGCAGGCTCGATGTAGAACACATAGATGTCTATTACACACACACACCTGACTTTAAGGTTCCTATCGAAGAGACGTTGCGTGCGATGGATGATATGGTACGTAGCGGGAAGGTCCGTTATATCGCGTGCTCGAATTTCAGAGCCTGGCGAGTATGTGAATCATTATGGAAAAGTGAACAATACAATCTAAACCGTTTTGCTTGCGTTCAACCTCTATATAATATTGTCAACCGAGATGTGGAAGTGGAACTCTTTCCTCTTTGTCGAGAGCATGAACTGGGGATTGTTTGCTACAGTCCTCTTGCGCGAGGAATCCTCACCGGCAAATATAGCGTGGGGCAATCATATCCTGAAGGAAGTCGAGCATCCCGGGGAGACAAACGAATGTTGCAGGCTGAGCTTCGTGACGCGAGCATAGAGATCGGACAACGACTGAACGCCTATTGCGAAGCTAAGGGGGTAAAGACGAGTCAATTCGCTTTAGCTTGGGCACTGGCGAATCCAATTGTTACTTCTGTTATCATCGGACCGCGAACTATGGAACAGTTCGATGACAACATCCAGGCGCTTGACTATTTACTGACACCAGAAGATGAAGAGTTTGTTGACTCGCTAGTGCCACCGGGGGAGCACAGCGGCTTCGGCTTTCAGGACGATGCATATCCTTTCAGTGGTCGACATGACAAAGAGATCCAAGAGGATCGTCCTTAATAGCCTGAATGCGGGAAAATTAATCAGCTAATTACATGCGATTGCAGACACCAACGGGATAGTCGGTCAGGGTCCGGTTTGGGGATTTCGTTGAACGCGCGAATACTAGGTTGCCCGGCCGTATTCGCGGTCAATTCGATAGGAACCTCACCTAAATCTGTGTCGTAATACCGAGCACTTGGGAAGATGTCCGCTGGATACTGGAAATTCGGGAGCGTTGCAAGCGCTGTACAAATGGCACCGCCGGTGGCGCTTTCCAACATCCCGCCAACCCAACACGGAATTCCGGCCTCTGCACAGATGTCGTGGATTACTTTCGCGATCGTGATTCCACCGACGCGTCCCGGTTTGATATTCACATATCCACAAGCGTTCAGACGCAACGCTTGTTTGGCTAGTTGGACGCTACTAATACTCTCGTCTAAACAAATTGGTGTTTTGATATTTGCTGCCAATTCAGCATGATCGAGTAAGTCATCATGGTTTAACGGTTGCTCAATCATTGCAAGATCATAATCATCTAAGCGCTTGAACATATCGGTGTCTACGATGCGATACCCAGCATTGCAATCAATATGGAATGTTTCGTTGGGAAAAGCGTCCCGAACGCGCCGTAACATTGATTCATCCCAATCAGGGCGATACTTCAATTTAACTCTTGCAAAGCCGTGGTGACTGGCATCATCAATCGCTGCCAATAACGCGTCTACAGAATCCATGACGCCGAAATCTGCGCCAACTGTTATTAGGTCGCGTTCTGCCCCTAAAAGGGTGTGCAGAGGAATACCGGAAACCGCGGATTTAAGAGACCACCAAGTATTGTCAAGGATCGCCTTCGCAAACGGATTTCCCTTAAATACTGCAAGACGCTGCTGCAGTTGAAGTCCGGTTTCAATATCTATACCGAGGAGTTTTGGTGCTAGCCACGTTTTGGTAACGTCGAAGATCCCTCCTCCCCACTCGGGACTATAGCAAGGTGCTGCTAGTGGCGCCGATTCACCCCATGCACTCACCGAACCCGAATCCATTCGACAAAGGATACTATGGATTTCCGCATCCTCGCCATAAGCAGTTTTCCACGGGTATAGCAATGGCATCGCGACATGGAAGAGTTCGATTCGATCAATACGCATTTTTTGCCTTTAATTTATTTCTCAAATAGAACTGTAATAAGCACATCCGAGGATGAAAAGCTACCCATCCCTGGGCCGGAGGGACTCTGAGGCGCGATATTTCCGAATATGTTTATAACAGTGGCACGCTCTTCAGTGATCCATGCATTTATCTCTTCCTCAAGTGCAGACAATTCGCTCTCAATACTTTTAAAAATCTTAATTTGTTGCATAACCTCTCCATTCCAATCATCGAATGTGTGAAACTGTCGTTCAATCGCAATCGCTTTTCTGCTAATGTATTATATCGTTTGTCGGCTAGTTAATTGTCACGTTATTGAGAGAACCTAATCCATGGTCCGTCGCCCAATTCACTCCATAGTAGTATTATTCCTAGCGATCCTTACCTTTTCCAATTGCGAAGCCGCGGAGTTGAAGGATCTGCAAGGCACGTGGACTGGGACATGGCACAGCGAAATCAATGAACATCGAGGCCCATTGAAGGCTCGATTTACGACCAAAGGCGAAGATAAAGTCGAAGCTAGATTTACGGGACGGTTCTTTAAGATTGTACCTTTTAAGTTTATTGTGACGCTCGACGTCGTTTCAGTCACCGATGGTGTAATCAAGCTTAAGGGGAAACAGGATCTCGGACGCACACTCGGCACGTACCACTACGATGTAACCTTTAAAGATGGACACTTCCTAGCGAATTATCATACCGATAAAGACAAAGGCGTTTTCGAAGTGAAAAAAAAATAGGGAGTTACCACGTCATTTATTAGATTAGCGAATTTAGATTGCTTAATCCCAACGGCTCTTTGCAATGGAACGGTTCGCCATATTGTACTCCAATTTTGTGGCCCCAGTATTTGGCTTCCGTTTCGATCCTCTCGGTTAATGACGGTTGCTCTTCTTCACGCCCAATGAAGAATTGACTGCGATACGCCTCGATTGCCTGCTTCTTGATGGACCAAAAGTCGGAGATATCGAGAATGAACGCGGGATTGAGTGACTGCTTCAGGTGTACGCAATAATAGTTGTATATTCTTTTTGGGTGGTAACGTTCACCAGGCATATTTGTCTTCGATAACTTAGCCCAAAATCTCGCATCTTCAATCAATGAGAGAGCGGCGACGTGATCCGGGTGTGCATCCTCCCAATACGGTGCAAAGATCCATTTGGCCTGGGTAAGACGAAAGACGCTCGCAAGTTTCTCGCGATTCTCGAGGGTAGCCTGCAGGCTGCGATTCGGTAGGTCTAAATTGCCACGCCATGTTAACCCAAGTATTTCCGTCGCCAAGGCTGTTTCTGCTTCGCGAGTTTCAATAGTTCCAAATGGTGTCGGTTCACCATTGGTCAAATCTAGTACGCCTACCCGTCTCCCTGATTGCAGTAATTTTGCAATTGCGCCACCCATGCCGAGTTCGGCATCATCGGGGTGTGGTGCTACGACCAAGACGTCAAGGAAAGGTGGTTCTTTGCTCATTTCTAAACTTCAACTTATTCCATTTGGGTGAACCTATATAATACACCGTTACATGAAGACTAATTTAGCAGGGGATAGTCTATCGATGAAACGCATGCGAATCGGACATGTCTATGAAATTGGAATCGGCGAGGAACGGGTTGTCAATTATGCGGGACAACCCGTAATTATCAAAAGAATCGAAGGTAACGAGTGGTTTGCTTATGGAAAACTATGTCCACACATGGGAGCAGATCTCTCAGGCGCGCAACATATGGATGGACTCATCCGGTGCCCAGGACATGGTTTGCTGTTCGATAGCAAATCCGGCGAATGTCTGTCTAAGGAATGCAAACCATTGTCCATTTTTTCCGTTACGATTGATCGTTCGGAAGTATTTTTGTCACTGAAGCCTTCAGAACCAGATATTATCACGACGTTCGTTTTGGCCCGTTACGGTACGGATGGACGCATAGGTCTGTTCGAAATAAAAGATCTCCCAACTCCGGGGTATGGGAAGACCATCGCCGTTAGGACCCCACGCGGAGTAGAACGTGCTGAAGTGCTTCCAAACAAGACGTTTTGTGATGCTCCGAAAGCGACCGGTGTCGCTTCTCTTTCAATTCAAAAATATTTAATAACGGCCTCCGATGCGCATTTAAATCACTCCCAAATTAGTCAATACATTGAGACAGAGATACGAAAGTTCGATTCGGACCTTATCGTTTTGGAAGTCGAAACTTTGCTCTGCGGCAACCTAGTAATTCATTTGTTGGGAGAAGGTAAACGCGAATTGGGAGCCCTAGCTACACGAGCCACGGCAGAGTTCGGAAGAGAAGTGACATTTCAGATCGCAGAAACCTAAAGTGACTGATTTAGCCGAATTTTGTTTTGGCAACTACAAATCATCTTTGATATGATGCAACTACCGATTCCCTCCCGAATCGAAAAACTCCTACCGTTTCCGCAATGAGATTACCTTCTCCCCACCTGCGGACTAGATACGTATATATTATTTTTCGCCCAGTCCTATGAGCATATCCGTCATTATCGTAGATGATCACGAATTGATTCATAACGGCATTCAATCCATGTTGACGGAAACCAACGCCGAAATTATTGGGCATGCCCATGACGGCGATTCTGCAGTTGAATTATGTACAAAATTGCAACCGAATCTTGTGCTGCTGGACGTACTGATGCCTGGAAAGTCCGGAATCGACACGCTTGAGGAGTTGCTGAAAGCTTGCCCTAATACTCGCGTCATTATGGTGTCTACCTACGCGAACCCTACCTATGTTGCTAGGAGTATCATACGCGGAGCTAGCGATTACATCCTTAAAGGAGTTGGCCGCGCCGAACTTCTCAGTGTGATGTCCCGAGCCGTTCAAGGGCAAGGGCCACCCGAATCAAGTATCTTTAATCGCATTCAGCATTTGATGTCCCGTCGTAAAGACAAACACATGACAACTTACAAACTTACGAATCGTGAGGTGCAAGTATTACGGCATTTAGGTCTGGGGCTTAGCAACGCCGAAATTTCGAGATCATTGCAAATAAGCGTTGAGACCGTCAAAGAGCATGTACAAAACATACTGCGGAAAACCAATGCTTCCGACCGAACGCAGGTCGCTGTCTGGGCTGTCCGAGAGAACCTAGTTTAATGACTAGCCAAAGGGTGAGACTTCTCATAGATATCGCGAAGTTTAGCCGTTGTTAAGTGTGTATAAATCTGAGTCGTGACTAAGCTTTTATGTCCGAGTAATTCCTGTACACTGCGAATATCAGCTCCCCGGTCAAGCAGATGAGTCGCAAAACTGTGCCGCAACGTATGGGGTGAGGTTCGTTGATCTAACCCGGTTAGCTTGATGTATTTCTCCATCATACGTCGCACACTACGTGTCGTTATCCGCTTACCAAAGCGATTTGTGAATACCGGTGCATCTGGTTGAGACCGCTTTGTATGGTTACTTCGGGAAAGCCAAGAATTCAGCGCGTCTAAAGCGTAACTTCCAAGAGGTGAAAATCGCTCTTTCTTACCCTTACCGCGCACTCGGATTAGTCCTTCATCCAGTTCTAAATCGGAATAGTTAAGACCGACCAACTCGCTGACACGCAACCCACCAGAATAGATTGTTTCCAACATGGCGCGATCACGAATTCCTAATTGATCCGAGAGGTCTGGAGCATTCAAAAGTAGCCCAATTTCATCTGTCGATAAGAAGTGGGGTAACCGTCGATGTTTGCGAGGATTCCTCAGAGGTTTGGCAGGATTCTCGTCGATAAGAGATTCCCGCTGGCAGAATTTAAAGAAGCTGCGCAGTGTCGCAAGGCGTCTAGCAATTGTAGACCGGGCATAACCCGCCTCGGCCATCTGACTGACAAACTCGCGTAAATCAGATGATCGAAAATCGCGGGGCTCCGGATAAGTTCCATCTTCATATTCGAAGAAGTACTTGAAGGCTTCTAAGTCATCCTTATAGCTCTTGATGGTAAATTCAGACGCATTTCGCTCTGCATCAAGGTATCTGAGGAATCTTCGAATTGCATCTATCATCGTTCTAGTCGTTCGAGGACACCGCTCGATAGCGAGATTGCATCGCTTTTTCGATGCGAGTTAACTTACGAACCTTTTGGCTCATTACAGCTGCATCATACCAGGTGAAACTTAAATCGGGATTTGACGCATACCTACCAAGTTGTCGGAGCGTGGTTTTTCGATTTTCATCATTAAAAAGGAAAATGTATTTTTCCTCGCCTTTAACCAGTGCAAGCACATTAATATTTTTTGACATTATTTAACTCATTCGGCACATGAATAATCGAATCGCTTATGGACTTATCGGTTTGTATTTGGGCCTCTCATAACCACTCTCCTAGGTTTGTGGATTTGTTCTTTTTTAAAAGTTAAGCTGTTCTGGTTCTAAGGTTTTTGCGAGGTGAAAACACTCAATCAGAGCAACAGGGAAAGAATGGATCAGGGGCTATGGCCAGCGAAACTGGAGCTTTAAGAAGTTCACGACCCCTGCTTCAAAACCACCTAGAAATTCGCTAACCTTAGTTAACTGATTCATATTTCAGTTTGTCACTGCTCGACTATTTCAGAAAGATTTCAAATGAAGATACATGAATTCCAGGCCAAGGAATTATTTGCAAATGCTGGTGTCGCAGTATTGCAGAATCGCGTGGCCACAACGGCTGCAGAGGCAGCTGCTGCGTTCGAAGAATTGGGGACGGCAGTAGCAGTTGTTAAAGCTCAGATTCACGCCGGTGGTCGTGGTAAAGGGACTACCGTAGAAAACCCGGAACAGCATGGTGTTCAGCTAGTCAAAAGCGCGGCTGAAGCGCAGGAAGTAGCTGAGAACTTGCTTGGCAAGACTCTCGTAACTATCCAGACAGGCCCTGAGGGTAAAGTCGTCAATCAGGTATTGATTGAACAGGGATGCGATATCGCCAGAGAGCTTTATCTCGGTATCGTTTTGGACCGAGCGGTGAAAATGCCTGTGCTAATGTGCTCGACAGAAGGGGGTGTTGAAATCGAGAAGGTGGCCGAAGAAACTCCGGAACTAATTTTCAAGGAGCATTTCGATCCACATTTCGGACTGCAGGGATACCAAGTGCGAAAACTATGTAAGAAGCTAGGTATCACCGGAGCTAGTGTTCGTTCGGCAGTTAAATTCATGCAAACGTTATGTAAGCTTTACGTAGAGTTTGATTGCAGTCTCGCCGAAATAAATCCTTTGGTAGTGACATCGGATGGGGATCTGATAGCTTTGGACGCAAAAATGTCATTTGACTCAAACGCGATGTATCGACAAAAAGGCGTCGCTGATTACCGCGATCTTTCAGAGGAAGAGCCTACCGAAATACGTGCTGGCGAGGCTGGTTTGAGTTATATCAAATTGGATGGGAACATTGCATGTTTGGTAAATGGCGCTGGATTAGCGATGTCGACAATGGACATCATCAAGTTGCATGGAGGGGAACCAGCTAATTTCCTCGACGTAGGTGGCGGAGCGGACAAGGACCAGGTTACGGAGGCATTTCGCATTCTCCTTTCTGATCCAAACGTGAAAGCTGTACTTGTAAACATATTTGGAGGGATTGCTAGGTGTTCCACAATCGCTGATGCTATCGTAGCTGCATCTAAAGAAGTTGGCTTTGAAGTTCCATTAGTCGTTCGTCTCGAGGGAACCGAAGTTGAAGAAGGCCGACGAATCCTAGAAGAGAGTGATGTTGATATCATCACGGCGACAGATCTCACTGACGCCGCTTCTAAAGTGTGCGCAGCAATTGGCGCGTAGTCCTCACACGATCAAACAAAAAAGAGAAAGAGATAATGAGCATTCTCATCAATAAAGATACAAAAGTAATTTGTCAGGGTATTACCGGGGGCGCTGGTACTTTTCATACCCGCGGATGTCGCGACTACGGTACCAATATGGTTGGTGGCGTAACCCCCGGCAAAGGTGGTCAGGACGTCGATGGGTTACCTGTTTTTGATACGGTTGAAGAAGCAGTCGAACAAACCGGCGCTGATGCAACGATGATATTCGTGCCAGCTCCCTTTACTGCTGATGCAATTCTCGAAGCTGTTGACGCAGGGATCAAGACTATTGCAGCGATCACCGAAGGCGTACCTGTACTTGATATGGTACGGGTTTACGAAGCGATTCAAGCGAGTGATTCAACTCTTATTGGTCCGAACTGTCCAGGATTGATCACGCCAGGCGAATGCAAGATCGGGATTATGCCAGGATATATCCACACGCCTGGCACCGTAGGCATTATGAGTCGCTCCGGCACATTGACCTATGAAGCAGTCTGGCAGACCAGTAATGTCGGACTAGGACAATCCACCTGCGTAGGCCTTGGAGGAGATCCCATCGTTGGTACTTCTTTCATCGACCTATTCAAGCTTTATGAAGCTGACGATGGTACTGAGGCTATTATGATGATCGGCGAAATCGGGGGCACAGCAGAAGAAGAAGCGGCAGCGTTTGTTGCGGAGCATGTAACCAAGCCGGTCGCAGCGTTTATCGCCGGACGTACCGCGCCTCCTGGAAAACGTATGGGGCATGCCGGCGCGATCATTTCTGGTGGGAAAGGTACTGCAGCTGAAAAAGTAAAGGCGTTAGAGGCTGCTGGAATCGAGGTTGCAGAGAGCCCAGCTGACATGGGTGCCGCCTTGCAACGCGCTATTGCCAAACATAGCTAAAAAACGGGACTCTTTAGAAGGCCTTAGGGCTAGGCAGCTATACTGATTATTCACACTCAGTTCCCGATTCCCAAGATGATGCCACTACGACGAGAAGGAGCGTAAGGCTGATAGTACGTTCCCGCGCGCGGGCTATGGTGGTAATGTCGCTCCACTACGACCGGACCAGCGTTTGAGCGTTGGGTGGTAGTAGATGGCGGTGTTACGTTTGCTGCATAACTACCTGCAGACTGATACGCCTTTATCACCTCAGCTGAAATTCCTTTTTGGGTGAGATTGATAATATCGTCGGTTGATAGGTTTTGCGCTGCTCCGCGGCCCTGCAGTTGGGAGATTATTACGTCATCCGACACATTGGCTTGAACCATCCTTTCTACTTGTTCGATCGTCACTGAAGCGTCAACGCGCTGACTAGCAGAGCTGCGCAACAACGCTTGGTCCTGCTGGAACTTTGCTTCATACGCGTCGGAACGTCGTTGAGCCGTCTCGCCAATTATATTTCCAGCAATCGCACCTGTTGTTGCCCCAATCAGTGCACCGCTAAGTGGCGAGTCATTGTTCGCGCCAATCGCGGCTCCGGCAGCAGCGCCAATTAATGCACCATTGGCAGTGCCCGCAGCTTCTTTATCTGAGGAAACGCAACCAATAAACGACGGAATGAAAGCAATTAGGCTGAGATGAAGAAACATACGTATTTGCATTGGTTCGTGCTCACTTAATAGGCTGAATGAGGTTGAATATTCACAAATGATCTGAAATCCGTCAAGTTTGAATTGCCTATAATAGACTTTTGCCTTTTACCACAGGAAATCCAAGATGCCAAAGATTCAACACATGGTCCTTTTTGACTTCAAGGAAGAGACCACACCTTCGACCATAGACAATATCTTTCATGAGTTGGCGGGGCTTAAAGCCCTTTGTCCGGGAATCCTCCACTTTGCTGGCGGTGCCTATTCGAGTCCCGAGGGAATGAATGGAGACTTTACACACGGATTCCTTATGACGTTCGACTCTTCGGAAAACAGAGATATATATCTACCCCACCCAGAACACGAACGTGTCAAGTCGATCATTCTCCCGCACATTAAGAACGTGATAGCATTTGATTGTGAAGACACATCTGTCTAGTTAGATTGAAAGTATGGAGTCTATTAATGCCAAGCGTTGATTTCAAAGAGCGTTTACTTGCCGGTTTAGGTGGCCCGTTCCCAGAGGGAGGCGATCTAAACGTCGAGACAATTCGTGTCGAGCAAAAAGAAGGCTATCGTCTGGAGTGGATTACCTACGACAGCGAGCCCAATGACTCGATTCCGGCCGTCGTTTTGGTACCCGATGGTGTCGATGGAAATAATCCTGCACCCGCTATTTGCATTTGGCATCAACATAATGGTCAATGGCATCTCGGTAAATCCGAACCAGCTGGTCTGGCAGGTAATGAGATGCACCATACTGGTGTAGCATTAGCGCGCGAAGGTTATGTCGTATTGTGTCCTGACGCCCTCGGATTTGAAGATCGCGCGAAAGGCTTTCAGTTGCAGGGCGGAGCGTTAGAGAGGCTTCTTTATCTAAAATATGTAGTCCGTGGTAAAACGATGGCTTGGAAAAACGTCTTAGACATGCGTCGTGCGGTTGATTACATAAGTAGCCGGGCAGACGTCGATTCTGAACGACTGGGCTGTTATGGACATTCCATGGGCTCGACACATGCTTACATGCTTGGACCATGGGAGCCACGCTTAACTGCCACTGTTTGTAATTGCTGTCTACCTACATACGCTGCTATCGAAGAACATGAAATCCTCCATTGCTTCCCAAATTTCGTGACAGGCATTTACCCCGAAGCTGACACGCCCGATATTGTATCGCTAATTGCACCACGAGCGTTACACATGAATTTCGGGGAACTCGACGGCGGGAGTCCTATTGAACATGTAAAAAAAGCAATGCCCGTAATACGGCGAGCCTATGAAAGCATGCATGCGGAAGACAACTTTTCATTCTTCATAGAAGCGGCAGTAGGGCACGTGCTAAGTGATGCGATGTGGCAACGTATTAAATCGTTTTTTGCGAACCATTTGGGTTAAGCAGAGTATTCAAACCTCACGATTGATTTCCCAGCTTCGATGCTTGTGTGTCGACTTAGTGATTGACCATGGTTTACTGAGATTGAACTCCCGATGTATTTTTTCAGCTTCCTTCCGGTCGAGCCATTTGTCATGGATATGGAGCTGATAACGCAGCCTGAGCGCTTCCGATTGCGTGATCTGAATCGGGGCATCGCGGTTTATCGACGGCCCCATCCATCCGTCTTCACGTACATGCCACTTGGAAGGGTAACTTGGGTTATTTTTGTGATCGTGTAGTGTTATGCCGTTGATGAGCTGGACTCCATTGGTTCCTCGCACAGGCCCACTGTAATCCATGTAGGCTGACGGCCTTCCGAAGATGTTGGCCTCCGTAACTTGACCATTAGAATTGGTGAGCCTTCCACCACCAAAATGCTCCGCAATCGAAGCGCCCACACGGACAGCGATGATTCCATAATTTGTCTGATTTAGATTTACAACACCTTGAGGGCTCTGTAACTCAAGTTGGATTTCGATTAAATACTCCTCGTTTGGCAATGGCCGTAACGCGACTACCGTTTGCTGGTTCAATAGGGGCCGATCTTCGTGACCATCATAGTAATCGAGAATTACGGCCATAGCTGCATAGTCATCGCCATCAATATAATCAAGCCACTGCCGCTGACTAATCTGAGTCTCTGTCCCATTTGCCCAGAAATCAAACGATTCGATGCTATTATGCGCAAACCATATGCCCGCATGATGGTCATGATCAGGTGCGCCCGGATGTCCCATTCTCACCAGGTTAGCACCGGATGGGCCATTAACCGGATGGAAAAATGGGCGTGGGTATTGTCCGCCGTAATGCCAACGAAATAACTCCATGCCGTCTAACGTGAAGGAAGTCTGAGAGTCTGCTTCTGGGACGATTTGGCATCTTGGTATTTTGTAATCAACCATAGTAGTTTTCTCACGAGGATAATGTGTCTCGACCTGCAGGTTATGGTGCGAAGCGGTTATAATCTTATCTTACGACATCCAGCCCGCTAAGTCTTGCATGCATTTGGAGAGCAATCATGCCCGTGTTAAAGGAACGCTTTGCAAACGGGGAGATCCTAAATTTCTTCGCGTTATCACGCCTGGTTAATCCAGTATCCATCGAACTTTACTCACTTCGGGGCGGATTCGATGGGTTTTGGCTCGACCTTGAGCACGGGCAGGCTACGGTGGACCAAATTAGAGCTGCCTTTGTTACGGCTAGGGCAGTTGGACTCCATCAATTCGTCCGAATGGCTCCTACTGGATATCACGAGGTCGCTCAGTACCTTGAACTTGGAGCCGCCGGAGTCATGGCGGCCCAAATCGACAGCGCTGCGCAAGCAGCCGAGTTTGCGAGCTGGGCGAAATTTCCACCGCAAGGCGTGCGTGGCATGAACATGAGTGGCGTTGACGGCCAGTTCACGACTCGTAGTGCCGCTGATTTTTACGAAAATGCAAACCAGGAAGTGTTCGTTGCAATTCAAATAGAAACGCTAGGCTCTCTGGAAGAGGTGGAATTAATTGCCGAATTGCCGAACGTGGACCATCTTTTCATTGGGCCGTCCGACCTATCAATAGCGCTAGGAAACTACCCGGAATTCCACGCCGACATTCTATGGGATGCCGTCGATCGAGTTGCCGCGGCTTGTTCAAGGCACGGTAAAAGTTGGGGAGCCGTTACTCCGGATCCGCCTTGGGCGAAAAAAGCAAGAAATAAAGGGTGTCAGTTAATTTCGATGAGTAATGAGACGATTGCGATGAAGCTTGGGATTGACGCTATCAAGGCGAACTTCAAAGAACAATTTAACGGTTAGGCCAATCAAGCTAATAATCTAATCCCATGCCAAGCGAACCATATTTGCGAAGGTGATTTGTCTGCGGTCCTCCAACCCCATTGGTTCATTGGTAAGAATAACTCCGTATACGCCACGTGTCGGATCCATCCAGACTAACGTCCCGGTTGCGCCCCAATGCCCAAACGTCTCGGCCGGCAGTATTGCTCCGAAGCCACGTGGATGATTGGGCCAATTTAGTTGCCAACCGAACCCCCAGGGAATTGCACTCGAAGTTCCACTACGTAACTTGCGAAACCCCTCTAACTGATTACTAGTCATCGCGCGAAGGGTACTTCGTGAGATAATCCCATCTCCACCTTCCAATACTCGTAAGAGATGAGTGCAGAATTGTCCTAGATCATCAACGCTGGAAATAAGTCCGCCCCATGGTGCTCCAAGTGTTCGCCAGTAATCGCTATTCCAACCCCAAGTCTCATGACCATCCTGCGACTCTACCATCGACGCGACCGGCGGACGATCGCTCTTGAGTACCTCCGTCGGACAACCCAGCCAAGTTTGTGTCATGCCTAGTGGTGCGAAAATGCGTTTACTTAAAAACTCTGGCGTAGAATTTGACGTAACAAGGCTTAGGATAGTGCTGAGCGTAAGAATGCCAGTGCTTTGATAATGCACCCTAGTGCCCGGCGCATAAACAAGTTCGACTCGATTTACGTGATCTTGGAACTCTTCTAGAGTTGCGCCCGCCTTTCGTAGCTCTATATTGTTAGGGAGCATATCCGGCAAGCCGGAAGTGTGCGTAAGCAAATGAGCGATACGAATTTCCGCCTTTGCGCCTACGCCAAACTCAGGAATATACTTAGAAACCAAATCACTGGTTCTAATGATCCCTTCTTCCACCAAAAGCATGATTGCCGTAGCGATAAATGGTTTAGTGGGCGAGGCAATAAGGAACGTGCTGTCATGGTCGACTGGGATGTTTCCTTCGGCGTCGTCGGTGCCGGCGTAAAATGACTCAGAGGCACCTCCCGAATCGCCCGTTTGCGCCGCGATTGCTCGGACTTCCTTGTTGTCCACCCAGTGCTGCAACGTCTCCCAGGCCAATAAAAGTTTATTCGCGTTAAATGACTTCATCCTTTTTCCTTACTAACTGTCGCGACAGGGTCAGTAACACGGTCAAAATAAATATAAAAGACATAACCATGCTTACGGTTGAAGCAACAATTGCAGACACGTCACCGTTGGCTGCTATCAGGCCCTGCCTTAGATAGACCTCCACTTTGGGTCCTAAAATCATCCCTAGAATGAGAGGAGCTAGCGGTACCTTCGCGTTTTCCAGCCTCAAGCCTAAAAGACCAAACGCTAACATAACCCAAACGTCTACCATGCTGTTATTCATCGCGAACGCGCCTACTACGGAAAAAACAACCACACTTGTTAATACCATCCCTCGTGGAAGCCTAACAAGCTGACTGAAGAACTGGATCCCAAGCAAGCCGGCTGGTATCAGGAGTAGCTGGGTTACTAGTGCAATTGCAAAAATAAAACTGCCCTGCCCCGAACTAAATAATTCGATACCTGGGGTGATGTCATAAACCAAAAAAACACCCAGCACGATAGCTGTGACAGCATCGCCAGGAATTCCAAAGACTAACGCTGGGATCCATGCCGCAGCGACTGCAGCGTTGTTCGCACTGGTCGGCGCGATCACTCCCTTCCATTCACCTTTGCCAAAGTTGTCGGACTCTTTAGGAGACGTCTTTTCGCAGATACCGTAAGAACCCCACGCTGCCACGTCAGCCCCTGCACCAGGCAAAGCCCCGACGAGCGTCCCTGTCAATAACGATTGCAAAAAGGTCGGGAAATGCCGAAGAACGATTCCTAATGATCGGAATGGACGAAACGGTCCTGCGGTTATGCGATCTGGTTGACGTGCTTCAATTCTACCTACTGCCCGAAATACTTCAGACATCCCAAACAGCCCGATCATAGCAGGGATAAAACTCACGCCTTCCTCTAATGCTGAGAACCCGAATGTAAAACGCTCCTGATTGGTTAACGGATCACGCCCGATCATGGCGAATGCGAAGCCCAGTGACGCTGCGAGCAATCCCAGAGTAGGACGCCTTCCACTTGAGACGGAAACACCCAATATCAGACCGAGTAGGCAAAGCCAGAAATAATCGAACGCTCCGAACCCAACCGCTACTTCGGCCAAGGCTGGAGATATATAGATCAAAAGAATCACTCCACCAACTCCGCCGAGAGCGGAACATAGCAGATTTACTAATAGTGCCTGTCGTCCATACCCCTTTTTCGCCAGTTCATGAGCGTCAAGCGTTGCAGCGGCAGAGGCTGGAGTACCAGGTATTCGCAAAAATGTTGCCGGAATATCACCGGCGAAGATTGCAGTGAAACTCACCCCAATCACCATAGCCAAGGCTGCTTCTTTGTCCAGTTGATATGAAAAGGGCACGATTAACGCGACAGCCATGGTTGCAGTAAGGCCGGGCGTAGATCCGACAAAAACCCCAAACACCATTGCTAAGAGCCACGGAATCAGAATCTGGAGGCTAAAGAGTGAAGGAATAGCTTCGAATAGTTCAAACACGGAAAATACCTAAGAACCCACGTATTCTAAGAGCGAGAATTCTGGCAACTGGATTCCAAACATTTCAACAAAAACCAAATGGACAACAAAAATCAATAACGCCGTGGCAACACAGGACAACCTCGGACTAACACGTAAAATGCACATCGAGGTTATTCCGAAGACCAAGGTTGAAAATTGAAATCCGATAAATTGAATTGAGGCAATGTAGGCCAGAACTATTCCAATCATTTTGATCGGAAGCGGAGTGGAGCGATGGCGATGTGTAGCCTCTTTTGACATAAACCTAGCTACCAAAATACCCACACATCCTACTAGGAGAATGACCCCGAGTACCAACGGGATGAAGCTAGGACCGGGGTCGTATTTTGACTGGATTAGGGGCGTACCAATTTGGAATGATGCTCCAAAAAAGACGCACCCTGGTATCAGCCATAGCGAGGCCGACCCCTGAAAACAGGAGGAGACTATGGTTTGTCCGAAGTACGATTTATTATTGACTGACATAGTGCTCAAGCACTTCCTTCCACTGATTATCCTGTCGCTCCAGGAAAGTAGTGAATTCTTCACCGCTTTTTACATCAATCTGAAATCCTTGTACCCTCATGAATTCTCGAAACGGGTCGCTATTCGCAATATCGGTCAAGGTTGTTCGTAGAATGTTAGCAGTTTCCGCAGGCGTGTCTAACTGAGTGGCGAAACCGCGCCAACCAATGGATGACCACTCCACCCCTTGTTCAATAGCCGTTGGAACGTCATCAAAAGCAGTGTCACGGTCCTCTGCCATAACCGCGATGGCTTTCAGTTGACCGCCATTTAATTGCAAGGCAGCTTCGGGCAAACTACAACAAACCGCATCAAGATGGCCACCTAGAAGCATTTGGATCGACTCAGCAGAACCCTTCGTCGGGACCCAAGTTACATCGTCTTTAGTGAGACCTGCTTTTTGAAAGAGGCCAACGCGTGCAAGATCCCAAGTGCCTCCCGTCGCTGTACCTGACATTTTCAACTCACCGGGTGTTTGCTTGACCGCGGACAGAAATGCGTCCAAATCTTCGTAATCACTATCGGCATTCACCATAATCGCAGCCGGATCTCCATTCATCTGGATTAAAGGTGTGTAATCCCGATATGTAATGTCGGTAATACCAAGTTGATGCATCGTAGACAACTCGGCTGTTATCATTGCGATTGTAGTACCGTCGGGTTTAGCTTCCGCTCCTGCACGATGTCCCACAGCCCCACTGCCACCTGTACGATTAACGACCACGCAATTAACGCCCAAGCGTTCTTTTAGCTGTTCGGCAAAGTACCGGGAAATTCTATCAGTACCGCCACCGGCGCCCCAAGGGCAGATTATCTGCAAGTTACCCGTTGGGAAGTCATTGTTTTCGGGAGTAGTTGGCTTAGAATCACAGCCATTGGCTACCAACAATAACAAGCATATCAAAAGAGCTGATTTCATAATTGGCATATAGTGTTCATTCGAGAGAGATAGGTATCAAAATTCTCATTGTATCGAATAGTTTATTAGTCGTGCAGCGTCTTTCACGACGGAGGACGACTTGACGAATAATCGCTTTTTGAAAAGAATAGTAACGTTGCGATTACGAAATGGCTCGATGGCGGAATTGGCAGACGCGCTGGATTTAGGATCCAGTTCCTTCGGGAGTGCAGGTTCGACCCCTGTTCGAGCTACTTACTCTTTCCCTCTTACCGCAAAGTGGGATATTTGCCGTTCTCATCTTTTAGAACGATGCGAGTGGTAGTTGCAATTACCAATACCGATGCTAGGAGCTTATGGGAAACGCTTAGCTGTCTCGATATTTAATCGACTCTAGGGCGGTTCCGTATTTGTCTGCATAACGCAGTTACTGAATTCAATAATTAGTAAGGGTGGGCTTCTGGGCTCGCCAACCAGCGTCACTTGGGAAATTGGTCTTCATGCGAATAATTTCTAATTCACCAACAAACCAAGGTTCCACTTGAGTTTTCCATCGCAAAAAATGGGGTGTGGTGAGGTGATGCTGAAAGGCGGCTTCATCTTCATAAACTTCGTATAGGTAGAAGCGTGTTGCCAACTCCTCGTCCTGATTGATGTCAAAGCGGAAGCAATTTGGCTCCGCAGTTACCGACCCTTCGGCATCCCCTAAGCTAGACTGAATGAATTGTTCCAAATATTCTTCCTGAATGTTGATCGTTACAAAAATGGCAAGCATATAATTCTCCAGTAATAGCGGCTTACTTGTCTTCAGATGGCAGGATATGGAATGCGTCCGCGATGACGTATTTACCCTCCGTGCCTTCATTCGAAATAGTTATATAGTACGTTTCTTTGGCGATTAATGAATAGTTTCCCAAACTTCGCCAAAGTTTATTGATCTCCGGCGTGATTTGTTGGTTGATTCTCAACTCTCGCTCCACATTCGGACCTTCGATTCTCACTAACGTATTGGTGGAACGCCTGATGTTATAGCAATGAGACATCCGAATTTCGTATTCGTTAGGTCGACTGACTTTGAATCGATAGATTACCTTCTTTTCACCTTTCCCCGTTTTTTGGTCATGCAGGTATCCATAGCCGACATACGGTGGTGTATGAGTAGAGTACTGCCACGCTCCAACCAAACTCGCTTCTGTCTCGTCAAGCACAATCCCAGGAAGCTTGGACGGATGTCGCTCACAATATTCTAAGTTGGCAGCAATATCGACTTCTTCGGGGCTATGGCTATTCGGAATCGCATCTGGATGCCGCCGCTTTCTGAAAGGCTCTTTAAATCCACCAAGGTCACTGCTAAGGAGCGCCAACACACAACCAACTATAAACCAGTTAAAGCGTCGCATCATTTTGCAATGCAGTACAGAAAACGCTCACCTCGTAAGTAGAGTTCGTCTCCAGCAATCGCTGGGGAGGAATCGAACCGTTCATCAAGGCTATTTGAGCTAACTACACTTAAAGTCGATTCAGGCTTTAGGACTAATGTCGTACCTGCGCGACCAGTGACATAGACGTGACCGTTTGCGGCTACTGGTGACGAATACATATTGGCTATCCCAGGCAAACGTGTTCGATCCATAACGACTTCACCTGTCGTCGCGTTGAGTACTGTCCATATACCCTGATTTGATTGATTGTAGAAAAGCATATTCTCATAAAGAACTGGGGAGGGGACATAAGGCGTTCCACGAGTTTGCTTCCAAACGACCTTGTCCATTTCAGAAATATCACCTGTGTGCGTAATCGGAATCCGCATAACACTATGCCCCTTATAACCGCTCATAACGATAACATGTTTACCATCTAAAACTGGGCATGGCGTCGCATTGCCAGTCAGTCCACTACACTGCCAAATTAATGACCCATCCTTGAGATCATAAGAACGAACGAAGTTGCTGGCTGCTGTGATCACTTGCGTAGTCCCATCATATTCCGCAACCACTGGTGTGGCCCAAGCGTTTCCTTCATCACGCGGTTTCTTCCAGAGCGTATTCCCCGACGAGGCACTTAAAGCCTCTATCGTTGACTGTCCCTGGTGATCTCTAACCACGATAAGCTTGCCATTATGAAAAACAGGAGAACAACCTTCGCCAAGTGCCGCGCCCATTTTGGCAATACCGAGATCCCGCTTCCATAACAAATTCCCATCGAGATCATAGCAATAGAATCCAGCAGAACCGAACCATGCGAAAACCTTGCCATCTGCAACGACTGGCGATGACGACGCGAAATCATTATCTCCGTGATGACCTTCGTGAGGAACCTTTTGAATGGCCACTTCACGCCATAGCTCCTTGCCCGTCTTGCGATCTAGGCAGATAACGGCAAACTGATGCTCTGTATTCGGGTGTTTGATACCAAACACTCGCATTGGCTGATCCTCGGGCTTGGGAAGCGTGGGATCAATAATCCCGGTGTCGATTGCGGTCAGAACAAAAATGCGTTGACCGAAAATAATCGGGGTTGAACTGCCGTTCCCATCGATGGCAACCTTCCATCTAACGTTCCTGTTCTCATCCCATGTGATTGGTGGAGAACTAGACTCAGCAACTCCGGTGTTATGGTTACCACGCCATTGCGTCCAATTCTCTCCCGCGTGCGAGGTGCAACAAACTACGATGGTAAAAATACCTATAAGGAGGAAATGCACGAGATATCGTTCACGGTGTCCTGAATTCATCTTAGGTTCCTAGGATATTAGTCTTGGGGATGTTGGGTGTTGTACTGGAAGAGTCCTTTTCGGACCCTTTAGTCATCGAGGTCAATCCGAGATTCAATCATCCCAGTTTAGCCTATTCCACGGTCGCCAACACACCTGTTCCGAAAACGGAATGTTGGCTCGTTATCGATATTCAAGTTAAATTTTCGTGCCTCCGCCCCGCAGTAACTAATGCAATTGCTACGAGTCCGTTCAATAAGCTACATTACGAACAATAAAGCCTAAATTCATTTAACATGGAGTTCCCCATGCTCACACGAGCGATAATCGTTTTTTCCCTAGCCTTCACGTACAGCCTAAACACGGAAGCAATTGACAATCAGAAGCTGGTAATTATCGCAGGAAAACCATCACATCCACCGCGTATGCATGAGTTTAACGCCGGTGTTCAACTATTAGCCAAATGCATGGGAGACGTCCCCGGATTGGATCTACACGTCGTCTTAAATGGCTGGCCAAAAGACGAAGCAATCTTCAATGATGTGGATGCCGTGGTATTTTACATGGACGGTGGAGGTCGACATGAAGCAGTCCAAGAAGATGGGCGACGACTCAAGATCATTGACCAATGGGCAAGTGAGGGCGTGGGTTTGGGATTCATGCACTACGGCGTTGAAATAATCCCCGAACAAGCAGGAGAAGAATTCCTGCGCTGGATCGGTGGGCACTACGAACACATGCACTCCTGTAACCCAATTTGGAGTCCTAAGTTCGAACAGTTTCCAAAGCATCCGATTTCTCGCGGTGTAAAACCATTTAGCATAAAGGATGAGTGGTATTTCAATATGCGGTTCATTAACAACATCGCTGGCAATGAACCTACTGACTTAGACGGGATGCGTTTCACCCCAATTCTTGTTGGCATTCCCGAACAAAAAGTTAGAAACGGCCCATACGTTTACCCAAAGGGACCTTACAGTCATATCCAGGCCAATAGCAACCGAGCCGAAGCAATGATGTGGGCAGTAGAACGCCGTGACGGCGGAAGAGGATTTGGCTTTACTGGCGGTCACTTTCATGACAACTGGGCCAATGATAATTTTCGAAAGACTATCCTGAACGCATTTCTTTGGCTATCTAAACTTGAGGTGCCAAGGCGGGGTGTGAAGTCGACCGTATCAACCCAAGACCTAGAATCTAATCTTGACCCAAAGCCCTCTCGGAAGTAGCGGCGCTTTAAATCATGCCAAACATTCGCTTTCCCCACTGCCAAGGGGCTCGCGGGTATGTTCTTACATTAGCAGGGGAACAGTCGGCATGCTCGTATTGCTCAATATTATTTACTTTCCCCGCTTGAGCATCGGGACCTTCGGCGCAATTTTCGACATCACCGGTAACCTTTCTAGCCGCTTCGATTTAATCCACTCCCCAATTCTTGCGAAAAAGAACGCAGCGACCTCATGACGACGTAAGCAGCCATGCTGTGTCGCTTCTCATGATGGATTAGAACCGGCCGACTCTATTCTTGATGCGATCATCGCTACTAAGTTGAAGAAAGCTTAGAACACCAATGCTAGGTCCAATTTTATGGACGTTAATGCGAGCCTAATTTATAGCACCCTCGTGCTCGGTCACATCTTTTGGTTTATGCGGAGATAAACACTTTATGACGTCTTGAGGCTGCTGTATTGTGCCCGATCAAATTCTATATTTCCTTAGCAAACTGCCAGATGGCTTTTGCGTTTGCTTCTAACGATCATTGAGCTAATAACGGGTATATGTATCTTTACGTGGCACCGCATCGTTTCGGAAACCGTCGCCTTTAGAATAATCAACACGCTCATGAACATGAATGGAAAACTCGGATAACACACGCCCGCAGTGAAAGCGTTACGAATTGCGGCTATTAAAATAGTGAAGCGATGATTATCCTAAGCTGTGTATATTTCCCATCTTTAAGGAGCTGCCTCGTGCGTTTAATTATTTGTCGCTCGCTCATATTCATGACAATGCTGATCGGTATTGCCGAAGCAGAACCAGTAAACCTGGTTTCCACACCGTGGCTAGATCAAACTGGTGAAGTCGTGTTTTTTAGTTGGCGTGGTGATGTCTGGAAGGCAAGTACGGATGGTGGTGTCATATCGCGATTGACTTCCGATGATGCCGACGAACGCAATCCAGTTATTTCCGAGGATGGAGAGACATTGTATTACGCAAGTAATCGGACTGGCGTAAATCAGGTTTATCGAATGGATCTTCCTTCAAGTCGTCCCACTCAGTTGACTTTCCATAGCGAGGGTTCGTTGCCAATTGGAATCTCTGGAGACGGAACAACCGTCTTTACATCTGGACAACGTGATGCCTGGTGGCGTTGGGCGAATCGCTTCTACTCGATTTCAGCAGATGAACCTCAATCGGGAGAGGAGCAGTTGTTTAACGCATACGGTTCTGCTGCTTCTGTTAATCCAGATGGTACAAAGGTTCTATTTAGTCGCGAGGGCATGTCATGGTCTCGTAAACAATACCAAGGCAGTAAAGCGGGTCAGATATGGCTTTGGGACAAGGAAACGAATGAATACACACAACCACTTGGAGCAGAGGATGTAGATAAACGCTATCCAATTTGGTCAGCCGACGGCGATTCATTTTATTTCGCTTCAGAGAAAGATGGCACACGAAACATATGGCACCATGATTTGAGAAGTTCAAAAAACCAACAGCTGACTCATTTCGAAGACGACGGGATTATTTCGCCAGCGATTTCGTCTGACGGTAAAACAATGGTTTTTCGGCGACTGTTTGATCTCTATCGGTTGGATTTAACCAAAAAAAAACCCCCTGTTCGTATTTCCCTCGAATATAGAGGCGACCTATTCAACGACGATGAAATAGAACGGTCTCATTCGAAAGCGACCGATGCGTCGTTTAACGCCAACGCTGATACGTTCGCCTTCATAGCCGGGGGTGACGTCTGGATAACCGACACGACTTTAAACGAACCGGTACAAGTGACTAAAACACCGTATTTTGAAACCAACATCGTATTTGACGACGCCCGTGATCAAATATTATTCGTCGGAGAACAAGACGGACAGGTCGACATCTATAGGGCACAACGGACGGATAACACAAAGCCGTGGTGGCGTAACAACGCTTTCGAAATCAGCCAAATGACAGATACGATAGAAGTTGAATCGGATTTGTCAATTAGCCCCAAAGGTAACTATCTCAGTTATGTACGACGAAATAACGGAGTCTGGATTTTGGGTCTCGCGAACGATAATACAAAACCCAAACAGGTAATATCATCATGGAGCTCCGTGAGTTATGATTGGGCGCCAAATGAATTATGGATGACTTATTCCGCGTCCGACAACGATTTCAATTATGACGTATACGTTATAAATATTTCTGATCCCAAAATCCAATACAATCTATCAAAACACCCAGATAACGAATTTGACCCGAAATGGTCGCCGGACGGACGCACCATAGCTTTTGTCGGACGCCGAGTCGATCGGGAATACGATATATTTTACGTCCCATTGACACGCAGATTGGACGAGACAACTAGTCGGGAATTAAAGCTCAAAGAAGCTCTTAAAAATTCACAGGCGCAAGTAGATAGCTCTTCCAAACCTGAAGTGGACAACGGATCGGAAAAGGATTCGAATGAAGACCAACTCGAATACGACTTTGAGGACATCTCATCCCGCATACGTAAAATATCAATTCCAAATGTTACCGAACAACAGCTTACTTGGTCACCTGATAGTAAAACTCTAATCTTCCAAAGCGAGATCGACTCTGAGAAAGGGACTTTCGCGGTCACGCCGTATAAACCGGGCTCGCCTCGTAAATTGTTAAGTGATCAGGGAACAATCATAGAGTGGCGGGGTAAATCCAATCGGATTTACTGGGTCAACAACGGCAAGCCTGGCTGGGCATCAGGTACGGGAAGCGGCACAGGTACCTATCGTATCGCGGTTTCCCAAATTATGTCTAGATCCGCCTATCATCGGGAAATCTTCAATGAATGTTGGCGAATAATGCGGGACGTATTTTATGACGGGCGATTAAACAACAAAAACTGGGACGAAATATATCGAAAATATTCCACGCAAGCATCGGTCGCTCATACCCGCTCTGATTTGTCCCGAGTAATAAGTATGATGCTTGGCGAATTGAACGCTTCGCATCTTGGTTATCGAGGGCTCTCGGATGCAACGCCAGCATTCTCATCACGTAATGCCACGGGCCACCTCGGTGTTCGTTTTGATTCGAACTATAACGGGCCAGGTCTTTTAGTCGCTCAGGTCATCCCCGGTAGTCCTGCGTGGTTAGAAAAGAGTAAATTACAGGCCGGTGATAAAGTGTTAAGCATCAACGGTGAACGTGTTGATCCCGGTACGGATCTTACAGCAATCTTGAACGGCTCTATCAACAAAGAGACGACTGTCAGAATCGAAAGAGAAAACGCGGAGATTGAAATTGTAATTCAACCGACCTCCTATACCTCAATTCGATCCTTGCTGTATGAGGATTGGTTGGAGAATAATCAGAAACGTGTGGAGGATCTCAGCGAAGGGAGTCTTGGCTATTTGCATATTCGTGCCATGGACATGACAAGCTTCCACCGTTTTGAACGCGAATTATTCGAAGTCGCTCATGGCAAGGACGGAATTATTATTGACGTAAGAGAGAACGGCGGAGGGTTCACCACCGACCACTTACTAACAATACTGACTCAGCCACGCCACGCTATTACCAAACCGCGGGATGGGGGCCGCGGGTATCCCCAGGATCGATCTATATATGCAACATGGTCTAAGCCGATAATCGTTTTGTGCAACCAAAATAGTCATAGCAACGCTGAAATATTTAGCCACGCAATTAAATACTTGAAACGAGGGAAGGTAGTTGGTGTGCCCACGTCAGGAAGTGTCATTAGCACAGGTTCCCGTAGTGTCATGGATGCTGGCACAATAAGAACTCCTTTCCGTGGCTGGTATCTGATGGGTACTGGGCAGGACATGGAATTGAATGGGGCGATTCCTGACGTGGTAATTTGGCCTTCCCCCGGGGAATTACCCGCTGGTAAAGACAAACAACTTGATAAAGCTATTTCTATTCTTGAACGAGAGGTTGAACGCTATAACGCCGTTGAAGAAATCGAGCTGATTAAAGCCTCTGAAAGATGAAACTATGAAAAGTAAACACGCAATTGCATTGCTGCCGGTTCTTCTCGCATATAGCTCCACTTTTTTTGGTGCAGCTTTGACAGAGGGGACGGAACCTAAGGTACTTTCAGGCGAAGATGTATTTGATTTAGCCTATGCCAAGGCACCGGTAATATCGCCGGATGGAAACTGGATAATTTACCAACGAATCGAAGCGGATGAATCAAACGATAAATTTGCAACTACATTTGTGATTCACAATCTTGCGTCGGGTACAACACGAGAACTTACCGATCGTAAAGGCTACCAAGGAATGCCGGCATGGTCGCCCGACTCAAAAACCTTCGCTGTTGCATTTAAACGGGGCGAGCATACAGGTATTGCGGTTATCTACGCGAGCGGCAAACGGGTTAAACAGATATTCGATACAGTTGCTCTTCCCCAACATCTTTCATGGAATACAAACGGAACGATGCTGGCATACAGTGCCTTCGTAAAAACACCACAGCGACGACTCGTTCCGTTGCGTGAAGAAGCAGAAAGCGGAAAATGGGCGCCTTCTGTGATCGAAATACATCGGCCTATCTACCGCCGAGACGGCCAGGGGTATCTGAAACATGGTCACACACAAATATTTTGTTACGACTTTGGGATTGGCAAGTCCCGACAGCTTACGGAAACACCATACCACCATACAGGGCCCTTCGTTTGGCCAGACGACCATACAATCCTCTTTACGGGTACTCTAATTCGTGACTGGGAATATTTCCCTAGGCGGAGCCAATTGCATTCCCTAGACGTAAATGCCGAAAAACCATCCGTCAACCAATTAACTGAGTTCCGTGGCCCTCTATCATCCCCTGTAATTTCGCCCAACCGCGACTACGTAGCTCTAATAGGCTATAGAGATAATGGTTCCAGTTACCAGCAATCGGATATTTATCTATACCACTTGGACACTATGGCCCTTAGCTGTCTTACAAACGAATTTGATCGGAGCGTCAATTCGTTGAAATGGAGAATCCAGAATCAACTTCATTTCCAATACGACGATCATGGAGTCGGTCATATTGCGTCGATCCAGCCGGACGACCAGCAAATAACCACGATCTGTACAGATTTCGGTGGGATATCGATCGGTCGGCCCTATCAGGGCGGAACTTTTAGCGTCAGCAACGGCGGAGCCATCGCTTACCCGGAATCTTCGTTAAGGCGACCTTCTGAGGTCGCCATCATGAATAAAGGAGAACGAACGCTCATATCCAATTGCACAGCGTCTTTTTTGGAATCTCACCATGTTGGTGAGGTTAAACGTTTCAATTATAAATCCAGCTTCGATGGCAAAACAATTGACGGTTGGGTCGTATTCCCACCAGATTACGACGAACCGATACGCGGCAAGAAATTTCCTTTAATCCTAGAAATACATGGAGGTCCGTTTGCGAATTACGGATCGCGATTCGCCATGGAACCCCAATTGTATGCTGCCAAGGGTTATATCGTTATCTATACGAATCCACGTGGATCAACTAGCTACGGCGAAGAGTTCGCGCAACTCATTAATAAAAATTATCCGCAGCAAGGGGATTTCGAGGATCTAATGTCGGCGATCGATCACTCAATCGAACATTTCTCAGTTGATGAAGATCGGCTGTACGTAACCGGGGGTAGTGGTGGCGGAATTTTAACGGCATGGCTCGTAGGCAAAACCGACCGATTTAAGGCTGCAGTATCGCAGAAGCCAGTGATTAACTGGGAGACGCTTGCGTATACGTCCGATGGTTATATTTATTTCACGAAGTACTGGTTCGACGGACCGCCCACCAAGGCCCCCGATGAGTACCGCAGGCGTTCTCCGTTATCGTATGTTGATAAAATCACAACCCCGACGATGCTCATGACCGGCGAAGAAGATTGGCGCACTCCAATCACTGAGGCAGAACAATTTTATCAGGCGTTGCAACTTCATCAGGTAGACACCATGTTGGTTCGCGTGCCGAAGTCGTCCCATTCAATTGCCGCCAGGCCTAGCCGAATTTGGATGAAATTGGACTACATTACAAATTGGTTCGATCGGTACAAGTAAGGGCTTCCGTATTTACTTTCGATTGTCGACGACCTTAGTCAAGACTCCTTCTATCTTGTTATCTTGCATCCGAACATTACCGACGCTGGCGCTTACTTCGATACCAATGCGTTGGGCGACACCTCGATCATCTTTAATTACGTTGCCAAATACTTGAGTATCCTTTGTCTGGCCGTCCAATTTGATGGCAACTCCATCATCACTTCCGCTGTTGATGATACGATTATTGGCAATGACATTGCGATTCGCCCAAAAGTCTTTACCACGCGTATCGTCTCTGAATAAAATCCCTACTTTACCGCTATTTATGACGTCGTTATCGACCATCACATTGTCGGTGTCACAATGGCCAATTGAGATACCATAGTTTGAGTTGTTATTAATGTAGTTCGACTTGGCAAGACCATAGCGTACGCCCCAGCACCAAAAGATACCGATCTCGTTATCATATAACCGATTGTTCCTGATCAGCGGACGTTGCGATCCAGACCCTGGATGTACACCCAAGTTAGCGTTTGCATAGCTTTTGCAATTTTCGACTACGACATCGTGACAAATTTGGAAACTGATGCCATCGCCGTTGTAGTTCGTTGTGGTGACTCCACGAATCGTATATCGATTGCAATCCTGCAAGAAGATCGCTCCGCCATAATTCCCATTCATGTTAACGTTGTTCTTGCCATTTCCATCCAAGACAAGGTCTTCAATAACAACATCTTCGGTGAATTCACTCGTCAGCAGTGGGAAGACGCTCGTGCCCTTTGGCTTACCACTCAGCCAGATGTTTTTTCTTAAACCATCATTTAGCTTGAAACGATTGCCCTGCCTCGCCACGAGCATTCTTTTAATATTCTCTTGAACTCCGTTGCTCGAATTCGTCGCTTGGATAAAGACAGCGTCGCCGACGCGAAATTGGTGACCTGGATCGAATGTGATTTCCTGATCGTACCAATCCGAATCCTCGCTGATATTTGCGGAGTGGGAAGCAAATTTTGTCACAACAGTATCATCACCGCTCCCAAGCAACCGAACTCGCGATGGTAAATAAATTGAATTTCGCAAGGTAAATTTACCTGGCAGTAAATGCACGGTACCTTTACCAATCCGACCTACATAATCTACGGCAGCCTGAATGGCCTTATCGTCTTTTCCATTAACATCTGCGTGTTCATTCCCAACTGTCACAGTGAGATATTCGTCCCAATTAGGTTCAAATTTGGAGTCGCCGTCGGTGGCTCTTGGATTACTTACCTTTGGTCTGATCTCCTCCTGGGGAAAAGCAGTTGCGGCAATTCCAAGTCCCGCGCCGGCCAGGCAAATTGCGGTTCGTCGATCAAATTCACGTCCCATTCGTATGTCCCTCTATTCAATAACAATATTCGACAGATCGTATTTCGGTTTTGGGTATTCTGGAGACATCAATTCTAGAGTATTGAAAATGATTCGTGCTACGAGAAGATTGCGATACCATTTATCATCGGATGGGATAATCTGCCAGGGAGCTTCTGGCGTACTGGTTTCTTCAAACATGACGGCAAATGCACTCATGTATTGTTTCCAATCCGCTCGTTTTTCTAAATCCTGCGGTTCGAATTTCCAGCGTTTATCTGGATTTGTAAGACGTTCATTTAGCCGTCGTTTTTGTTCTGCGTTTGAAATATTCAAAAAGAACTTTACCACTTTTGTTCCATGGCCCATCAACATTCGTTCAAACGACCGAATGTGTTCGTACCTTGCCTCGATGACTTCTCGCGTAGTTAATGATTCCACCAAGGGGACTAAAACATCTTCATAATGAGACCGATTAAAAACGGAGATCATTCCTTTAGCGGGAGTGTGGGGGTGAATCCTCCAGAGGAAATCATGCTCCAATTCCAGTTCAGTCGGGCGTTTAAATGACGCAACATGTACACCTTGTGGGTTGACTCCCTGGAATACCTTCCGAATGGTGCCGTCCTTTCCGCCAGCGTCCATGGCCTGAAAAACTACGAGTAGACTTTGTTGGTTTTCTGCGTACAAGACACGCTGTAGCCTCGATATCTCTAAGCGCAGTCGTTTAAATTCGTCTAGAGCGTCCGCTTTGGTGAGTTCACAATTCTTTGCGTTGGTCGAGAGTAATTCCAAGCCGGGGAACGAGTCGGCTTCAAAGGCTAGTAAATCAGACATCGCATATCCAATGTAAGGCAGTTTCTTAGATTATAGCCGATTCGTATTTGAAAGATAAAAAGTGATTCTAGCTTTCTTTCATTTTCAGTTTTGCACTATGATATCTCGTGTCCCAATCATACACTCGGTGGCCAAAATTAACATGAAACAGAATAATCGATCTGCGAAGGGCCGACGGGGCTGGGCAGTACTGTTTTTAGCCTGCGGTATCGTTTCCGCCGTTTACTGCTTTCGAACCGCCGAAGAGCAGGCTAGATTTCTCCACTCAATAGACGCGCCGATTGGTGGAACGGTGTCTGGTCAATATCGCATCACAGGAATTGCTGAAAGAGCCGACGGATCAGATGAGGTTCTTCCTTCCCGATTGAACAGCTCCAATGTCGTATGCTACTACTTAGAACAGCATGTTCTTAAGGACGGTAAGTGGGTTCCACAACATCCCGTCTCCGACTCTGTGCCTTATGTGTTACGTGATGACTCCGCAGCCATTCAAACGCGTGATTGCCAGTTGGCAAATGCATTCTCACGCATGGTCGAAAAGGGAGGAATTCGACAACGGCAAGCGATGCTAATGGTCGCCGAACAAGCTATCGCGATCGGGACGGTCGAATTAATGGCGGATGGCAGGCGTTATTTTGACGGGAAAATCACACCAAAACGGTTCTACCAAACACCTGGCAACGTCCTTCATACACTTGCGGGTTTATCTGTCTACATTAACATCTTATTTTGCGTTATCACTATCTCGGCTGACTATCGTTCAAGTCGTTACGGCCGTGGAATTCAGTCACTTGTCTCCATTGCAACTGCCTACGTACTGATCCTCTGTTTTCAGGTGTGCCTGTTTCGCGAAGGCCATCGAAGTCTAATTGATGAATATCAAAATCTCCATAGCGAACTTATAGTCGCTGAATCAAGAATACCTCGTGGACAGTGGGTTTTAGCAGTAGATGCTTATAATGAGCACGCTCTGCAACTCGAATCTGTAATTTCCAGTTTTCCTTCTTCGCTTGCAGCAAGTATCTTTGGATTACCAATCCCCAAGGAGATACCACGGTGAAGTCAGCGAATCATTGGAACGTTGCAGAAGCCATAGATCATGTATCCATGTCGGACCCTATAATGGCCTCTGTAATTCAGGCCGTAGGGCCCTACGGATTGAAAACCGATTCGAGTCCATTTCGCATGCTGGTTCGTTCCATCACAGGGCAACAGTTGTCTGTTAAAGCAGCCGCGACTATTTGGGGACGTTTAGTTAATTTAAATGGCAGCAGCCGTATTTCCCCGGCAAGCCTTAACAGATTGTCCGATCGCGACCTTCGTGCCGCCGGCGTCTCCCACGCGAAAATCCGATCTATACGTGATATTACGGATGCATTTGCTTCTCGACGTATTACGGCGTCTCATCTAAAGACTCTAAATGACGATTCAGTCAAATCTGAGTTGATTAAATTGCATGGCGTCGGTCCCTGGACGGCAGATATGTTCCTGATGTTTGCACTTGGTCGACCAGACGTCTTCCCCATTGGTGACCTGGGAATTATACAGGCGTTGCAAGCATTTTATCCTAAAAGAAACACTCCAAATGGGCAGTATTTTCAACGTCTCGCGGAACGTTGGAGACCCTATCGAACACTTGCATCGTGGTATTGTTGGCAAGGTCTCAAGTTGGTGAGGACGACGGATTGGAAACCGGCAAGAACTTAATCTGACTCTTCTACTTCAACATGTTTTGCTATTTGCGACTGCAATTATTATGAAAGCATTAAAAGTATATCGTAACGCCAAACTGACAAATGCTACGCTTGTCCTAGCCTTTAGTGGATGGATGGACGGTGGCAATGTTTCAACGGGAACGGTCGATCGTTTAGTAGAGCTCTTCGGCGCCGAGGAGTTGGCAATGATAGACTCCGACGACTACTACCTCTTCAACTTCCCCGGCAGTATGGAGATGTCATCCCTCTTTAGACCACACATCGAGATTGAAGATGGATTGATTCAAACCGTCGAAATGCCGCGCAACGTGTTCTACCTGCACGAGGACGCCGAGCTTTTATTGTTCGTTGGTAAAGAACCCAATTTACGTTGGCGCTCCTTTGGACAACATATTCTTGATTTTGCTCAACAACACAATGTTTCAAGGATAATCTTCATTGGGTCTTTTGGGGGAACAGTGCCCCACACTCGACAGCCTAGGCTTTATGCCACATCATGCGACAATCGTCTACTCGAAGGTCTTAGTGACTTCGGCATCCAACACACAAATTACTCTGGCCCCGGTTCATTTACTAGCTACTTAATGACGAAGGCACCAGAGGCCGAAATAGATATGTTTTCGATAATCGCAGAGATCCCGAGTTATCTTCATGGAAAGAACCCAATGTGCATCGAAGCAGTAACTAGCCGTCTTGCCAAAGTGCTGCAGCTACCACTTGACGTCGATACCCTTAGAGATTCCAGTACCGACTGGGAAATAAAAATTTCAAAAATGGTTGAAAACGACGCCGAGCTTTTAACGACAATTCGCGAACTGGAAAATGATTATGACAACGAATTGATTGGTTTGAAACAATCCGATTTTCCACACGAGGAATTTGGAGCGGGCTAATTCCGAGTTTCGTTCTAAAGGTTCGGGCGTGGAGGTTTAACAGGCCCGTTCGCCGTATTAACTCCTCTTGCCTTTAGTTTTCGCTTATATACGCTCTGACCACAGGTAACGAATAGCCAATTCCTATCGGGCCCACCAAAGGTTGCATTCGACAACCAACCCTCTCCCGGCTTATCCAGTATTAAGTGAACTCTCCCCAACTGATCAAGTATTTGGACACCCATACGGGTCGTAACGTAGAGCCGACCGAGCGTATCCATAGTTACGCCATCCGCACCGGTGTCGTCATCCAAGTCTCCGCGATGCAAATGACCGTATTGTTGGCGATTGCTGAGCGTGCCATCCGTATTGATTTGGAAACTAGTATTGAATCGACCTCGAGTCCCGGTGACTAAAAGAAATTCTTGGTCCAGAGAAGTGTGGATTCCATTGGGAAAACGAATATCACTGACAACTTCCGTTTTCTTACCGTCATAAGTAAAATGCCAAATCTTATTGTTAGTCGGGTCTGTCGCGTATCCTCCAGATGGCAGTAACACCAAATCATTTGAGTTGATGTCGTTCACGACTATAGTTTTCTGAGCTGTTCGGATATCATACTTAACAATCTGATTCGAGCCATTTGCACAGGCATATAATTTCCCATCTGGGCCAATCATGAGGCCGTTTGCGCCGGCTGTAGCTGAAGCGAATACCTGTTCCTCCCCATCAGCGGTAATTCGAATAATTTTATTCGACGGGATATCTGAAAAGAAAAGATCACCGTTGTCTGCAAATACCGGACCTTCCGTAAACTTATGTCCATCCGAAACTATTTCCCAGTCTTCCCCAGGGATGAGAACGTCCGTTCGGCGTTTTTTCCCAACTACATTAGCTACCTGCTCGGGATAGTCCTTCCAAAGCCACCTTAAGGCATCCGGCATGATGGAAGTAGAATGTTTACGGTTGTGCCCCCCTTCGCTCCAAGCATGGTTGACTTCGTAGCCCGCAAATTTAAGCGAGGCCAGCATATCTAGGTTGGCCTCCCACCAGCCACCTGCGTACAAATTATTGTCATTACTACCATCTTCTAAAAATACTCTGATCGGACGAGGTTCGTATTTTCGAATCAGTGTGGGATATTCGTTACCGCCTCGAAGCGAAACAAAGGTGCCAACACTACTAAACACCCGTCGAAATTGATCCGGGCGTTCCCAGGCCACGCCAAATGCTGCAATGGCCCCACTACTTATACCCATGATTAAACGATCATTAGGATTCGAGCTTAAATTGTATTTAACGCTAACAGCGGGAAGTAGTTCATCAACCACAAATTTAGAATATCGAGGCCCCATCGAGTCATACTCAAACGAACGATTAAAGCGAGGTTGGGATCCCGGATTCCTTGGCGGAACAATCCCTGGGCTGACGAAAATCCCAATAGTAACGGGCATTGCTTTTTTGTGAATTAGGTTGTCAAAGACAATTGGCAACTTCCACCCATTAGCAAGCCCGAGACCGTCCTGGCAAACGCAAGTAGCTGCAGGAGAGCGAGGGGAATACTGTTCGGGGACATAGACCCAATAATTGCGGACAGTGCCAGGGAAAGTTTCGCATCGCATCTCGAACGGACCTAACACCTTGCCCGCCGGGACACCGTCCTGTCGCATGGAATCCGGATGTACAGGGAACTCTACTTGGGCATGAGCCTGCGCTGTCCATAACATAAGGACTAACAATAATGATTTTTGATAAGACATGATAGCGATTAACCTTTTCTGATTAGTTACTATAAACCCAAGGAGCCGTTGTGCGACTTCTCAGGACTAAGTAATAGCCAAGCCAGAACCGGATTACCAGATGACACGTTTTACGGCACCCACCAAATCTCTGACCTTCATTCTTATTCTAGCGTTATCAGTAGCGATACGTGCCGAGGAGTTACCTGAGGTAAGTATTACTAATGTCCGACGCATTACAAATGATGCAAACCATAACGCATTTACCGACCTAATTTGGTTCCGTGGTCACATCTATTTAACATATCGTTCTTGCCCAGACGGCCATAGCGTTTTTGACACTAGTAGCATCGTTGTTAAACGAAGTGCCGACGGGACCGAATGGGAAACAGTCAATAACTTTTCCGTGAGCGGACGCGACGTGCGTGATCCTCACTTAGTGGTATTCAAAGATAAGCTCTATCTTTACACCGGTACGTGGTACTGCGGCCCCCATAAACCAAAAGTCAGGAATATGAATCAAATGCTTGGGTATGGCACATCTACGCTTGACGGCAAGACTTGGTCCGAGCCTTTTGCATTGGAGGGAACTTATGGGAATTATGTTTGGAAGGCTCACTCATGGGACGGTCGAGTTTACATTTGCGCGCGGCGCAGAACTGAATACCAAGAGGTGACGGACTATGCTGAGCATACTCCAATCGTGCAGTCAAGGTTACTTACAAGCACCGATGGAAAGCGGTTTGTTGACTACCTCACCGTACAAACCGAATATGGCGATGAATTTGATTTCATCCAAGATAAAGATGGCGGCATCACATTTCTTGCCAGACAAGGCGGCAAGCGAAATGCACTATTGCTCACGGCTAATTCACGTCGCAATAAAGTCAGTTCGCAGCCGTTAGATCGATATCTAGGAGGGCCATTACTTTTCGACTTTATGCAATGGCGTCTTGTTGCCGGACGTAATATCAATGGCGGGCAACCGCGACTCGTAGTCTCCGTACTGGCAGAAGGGAAGCTACACGACCTTGTAACGTTGCCCTCCGGCGGTGATTGCTCCTATCCTGGCATGGTAGCCCTTTGCCCAGGTTGCATCTTGGTTTCGTGGTATAGCTCACATGAAGGTAGCACTGAAATTTACACCGCTAAGTTGCATTTCAATTAACGATTCTTAGGTCTTGATTTGGAAACCGCATCCAGCCATCTACTCCATTACCAAATAGCATTCTTGGATGCGATCAATGCGGAACGTCTTTGAAATGCCTTCACGGTGACATATTGCAATCATGTAATGCTTCGAGCCACGGCTAAAACATGACTCCGGCGTGACTGTCCGAAATGCACGACTATGCTCGCCGTATTGGATAGCAAGATCACGCTTAGCACTTATCGCGTTTTCTATTAACCTTAGTTCTACAGAGGTCACCTGACTGGGGGACGGTAAGCGAACGTCGGCGACAGTTTTCATCTGATGCGGTTTGTATATTGATAAGAGTTCATTTAGTTCAGAAATCCCTGAGTCACTAATCCCTCTCAAGAATACGTCTCGTAATAGCTTGGAATCTGCCAATCCCCGATGTTCCTCGTCAGTAATCAATCCCAACATCCTCCCAATTGTCTCAAGTCGGTAATTATCCGATTCTGGCCAAACCGACTTACAAAAAGGTAGGGTGCATAGAACTTGAATTTGTGGAGGTAAAAGGTTACATCGCACACACTCAGCCGCCAGAAAGGAACGATCGAACGATGCATTATGCGCGAGTAGTATTACATCCCCGCCCAGGAATCTAAGAAATGAAGGTAGAACTTCTTGTATACCAGGTGCATCTACAAGGTCAGACATCGTCAAGCCGTGCACATCGGAGGCGCTATCAGAAATCGACTTGTCGGGTAAAACCAAGGTTTCAAAGGTATCGATACTTGGCTCAACAACCGAAAACCTCACTGCCCCAATTTCTATGACGCGATCATTTACGGAATCAATTCCTGTTGTCTCGAAATCAAATGCAATGAATTGACAATCTTTAATTAGCTTCATTAAATTCCCTTGGGCCGAAGGATCTTTATATCATAGAGTATTAACCCAGATTGTTCATTTCCAAGAATTCGCGCTGCCATGTATTATTCCGCAATCTCAGATGTATCTATGCTAGATTGGGCCATTTGTGGCGTATATCTTGGCCTTGTCCTTGCACTTGGTTTCTATTTTTCGAAAACAGAAGACAGCAACGACGAATTCTTTCATGGTGGTAAGTCAATGCACTGGCTTCCCGTCGGATTGTCGCTATTTGCTACAACATTTAGTTCCAATTCGTTCGTAGGGCTGCCTGCCGAAGGTGCATTTAGGGACTACCATCAACTATTGGCGATTCTTTTCATACCTTTCATCGTCATACCTATTACCTGTAAGTGGTTCATACCACTCTACAAATCATGGAAATTTGACAGCCTCTATGAATATTTCGAACAACGATTCAACCGCAAGTTGAGGCTTTTAGCCAGCGGTGTATTTATGTTCTATTCAGCTGGCTGGATGGCGAGTATGTTGCTAGCCGTGGCACGGGTGCTAGGGGAGGTTCTAGAAACGAGTTCTTCGGTTGATGAAGCAACGATCATTCTGATAGTCGGTATTCTTGCAACCGGATATACAGCAATGGGCGGCGTGAAGGCTGTGATTTGGACGGACACCATTCAGGCCTTTGCTTTGGGAGGGGGAATGGTGTTTCTGCTTTGGTCCCTAATTGGTGATATCGATGGCGGTTGGACAACGTTCTTCGAGGTTGCCGGTCAGAATAACAAAATGAATATGACTTCCACATCGGGAGGATGGGGAGAACGGAACCTCTTTTCAGCCTGTGCCTATGGTTTTTTCATTTACATGGGTGGTCAATTGGCTACGTATGGATCCTATCAACGCTACATTACGGTTAGTACTGTAAAAGACGCTCAGTTCTCATTGGGCGTCAAGGGCGTCTTCACCTTGATCTCTTGTACGCTTTTCTTCTTCGTTGGTACTGCTTTATACGTGTTTTACCAGCAGGCACCCGAGACTGCTCAAATATTTGACGCTTATAGTGACGGTGCAACGAAAGATAAAATGCTACCTAATTACGTAATGAATTTCATGGAAGGGAAAGGGATTACCGGCCTTTTACTTGCCGGATTGTTTGCCGCCGCGATGAGCAGTCTGGACAGTGGTATCAACAGTATGACAGCAACTCTCGTAACCGATTGGTACAAGGGTCGGGACATGGGACGTGGGACAAATCGGAAACTTACTTTGGTTTTCGGTGTCGCTGTAACCGGTGCTGGTTGCCTCATGGCATTTATAAATGCACCGGTTTTTGACATCCTACTATCGGTTGCAGGAGCTACCCTCGGACTATTACTGTCTATCCTGATGGTAGGATTGTTTCTTCCTCAGGCTACTTCAGTTGGGGCTACAGCAGGTATGTTTGCTGGACTAATCGTCTATTTGTTCATTCGGATCTTCATCGGGGAATTAGCCAGTGATGACCTTGTGGCAGGGCTTGGAGCATTTGGAGAAATAAGGAATAATACTTGGTGGGACGGTATGTTTACCACGTGTACTTCGGCAATAGTGGCCGTCATCGTAAGCCTCCGGACTTATAATGGGCAGGCTCCTGAGTCGAGATTGCTGTTTCGTGGGATTAAAGGGTGATTACTGAAAAAATTGTTCTATGAGCGGTTCTGTTGCAATACTGTATACCGATTTTGTTTGCCCATGGTGCTACATTATCGAGAAAGAGCTCGAGCCATTCATAACACGTGATCAACTTAGCATCGAATACGTATACTACCCTCTGCACCCGGAAACACCAGATGAAGGGATGACGCTTAATGAATTATTTTCTGGGCGGAATGTCGATGTTGAGAAAGCCCAGCAGGCCATAAGACTTAAGGCACAAACAATGGGCCTAAAGTGGACAACTCGGAACCATACTTACAACAGCAGAAATGCCCAACTCCTCGCAAAATACCTTGAAGGAAGTGAATACCATGATGCGTTCAGGGGTCAGGTGTTTGATGCGTATTTCGGAAGAGATAAGAATATTTCGGATCCTGGTTTATTAAGCGATATCTTTCTTACACTAAATATTCCTGGGCGAAATGTGCGCGAATTACTTATCGATCCCGATCTAAATGCAATTTTAGATGCAGATTGGAACCGTTGTCGTTCGGTCGGGATTACAGGCGTACCGACGCTCTGCTATGAAGACCGTTATTGCGTTGGTGCTCAGAATTCCGATATTCTCAGAAGACTTTTTGACTCCGGTGGATAGTAAGGAACCCTGATTTTGCACCGTATACTGCTAAAAACCCTGCTCTTCTTACTGTTACTCCTTGCGTCGACCCAGGTTAAAGCCGATCGTCACAAGCCAAGTACTACTTATCGTAATTTCTGTTCCTCATGCCACGGATTGAAAGGCGATGGTTTCGGAAAGGCTTCTCGTTATCTCTTTCCAAAACCACGAGACTTCCGAGCTAGTCCACTTCAATATGCTACCTCTATTAATCGCATTGCTTCATCGCGCGACATCTTACACGTTGTGAAAAACGGGATTAGCAATTCCAGTATGAATGGCTGGAGTGATTTGACGGATGTACAACTAAATGAGGTCGTTCAGGATGTATTGTCCTTTCGACTTGAGGGGGCTCGCGAGCGATATTATTTTGCCGTTAGCGAAGACACCGGTGAGAGTTCCGCTGGGACGCCATCTATCTCTACGGCTAATGCAGGTTTGGCGGCTTACTTGTCCCAAAACACCGTAGCCGGTCCCAAGTGGTTGTTTGCAAATCCAAAAATTGGCGATGCCAATTTGAATCAAGGGAAATTGCTGTACCAAACGCAAAATTGTCACAAATGTCATGGTGTAGATGGACGTGGTAGCTATGGGATTGACCTTACTGGCGAATTCGGATATCCGGCGTTCGCTCGTAATTTGGTACAAGAATCATACAAATATGGTTCCGAACAACTTGACGTAGCAAGGACGATCCGGCTTGGCATTGCCGGGACTAAGATGCCAGGTAGCCCAACACTTACCGACGAGCAATTACGAGACCTTAGTCACTATGTGCTTTCCCTAAAGGGGGAGGAAACAATCGAAACCACGAATAATGAACGATATCGACGCGCGATCGGTGTAACGCTTCAACGCAAATAAATCAACATTTATTTACTTTGCGAATTCCTGTAGACTTCCTAAACCCAAACACTTGGTGATTGGAGTTTAAATACAGTCAAAGTCAGACAAGGATCACTACAGGTGGGTGCTAACGCAACCCAAATACTTCTCACCGCCGATTGGCGTTTACATGAAGTTTGCGAGGGAATACTTCGAGTAAACCCTGAGTCGGCAGACAGATTGTCCCATGCGCCTCGCGATGCCGTGCGCCTCGTTGTTGATTTTGCGATCAACGAGCAGGTCGATATTCTCGTCAATGCTGGTAACACCTTAGCTCCTAACTTGGCATGTCCCTCTGATTACAATTTCCTCTATGGTGAACTAGAAAGATTAGCGAATGCTAATATCGACGTCGTCTGGAACTGGAGTCCGTTAGACGAGCCACAGAATTGGCCGCGTTGCTTCCAATTCCCGTCCAACGTCCGACGTTTTACGAGCTCAACACCACAAGTTCTTAAAATCCCGTTGAAAGGTGGCGAAAGTGTCAATTTTGTGGGCATTGAATCGGCAGGGAACGAATCCGTCTCCACTGAGTGGTTTGATGGAATTGATTTGCAAGGTATCACATTCGGTGTTTCCCATAGTACGCCACAAGGAGAGGGGCCGGGATTTGACGGTTGGCTCGTAGCCGGCAAAGGCTATTCGGTTGTTCGTGATGACAAGAGTCTACCGCTAATTAAATCCGGTAGTCCTCAAAGCCGATCACCCAAGCATACCGGTCCCCATGGTGCTGTGCTCATCAACGCCTGCACGAATGCTGAAACCGACCTTCAGTTTATTGATACGTCCGTCCTTGAATATCACAACTTGCAAGTTGCGATTCAGGAACGCGATCGAGATACGCTGCTCGAGGCGATCCTGGATCAACTTGCCAATAGAACCTACGACGAAAAACTTCTGAATGCGATCGAAATTGAATTGCATACGGAATTACCGAGTGTCCAATCTATTCCTCTTAAAAAGTCGGCTGAAGCGCTATCGGAAAGTATTCAGTCAATCTTTGCCGACGTTTCATCATCATTATTTCTTACGGGAATCTCAATAGCGGGCGAGGCGAACTTTGGCTCTGCTGAGCATGAAGAGATTATTGGTGAATTTCTTTTTGCCATCAAACAATTGAAGGAGTCCGGTTGGGAGCAACTGCACCTTAGGAATTACCTTCCAAACGGTGAATATGATAAACTTGCAACCCTGACTGAAGATCTAGATGGCCTAAATATCATCAACCGTTCGGCTGCGCTTGCTGTGAGTTTATTTGAACGCACAGACCGGGAGGCAGCGTAATGCAAATCACCGGTCTTAGTATTCAAAATTACGGTGTCTGCAAAAACCAGTCCTTTGAAGACATCCAGTCAGCTATGCTCGTCGTTTTTGGACCTAATGAGGCCGGTAAAACGACCACCATGCAATTCATCCGCGGCCTTTTCTTTGGTCTAAACTCGCCGGAACGGCGGTCGTACACAACTGGTACAGGAGGTAAATACGGGGGGTCGCTTAAAGCTGTTGACTCAGAAGGCAATCAATGGCATATCACTCGGATGATGGATGCGGAGGAAGACACATCGATAGTAATCAATGGCCAGATCTTTCCCGCTTCCGCGCTTGGCCGTGATCTTTTATCAGGCATCGATCCCGAGTTGTTTGAGCATGTCTTCACCGTTGGGCTAGCAGAACTTCAACATCTCAATCAACTAAACGCCACCGATGCGGCAGAGTTTCTTTATGAGATGACATCAGGGTTCGATCGTAAGTCAGTCGGAAACACTCTTCGACATATTACCAATCAGCGTGAACAACTGCTGGCCGATTGCGGGGGTGGCAAACTGCAGGCTCTTCACGGACAGCTAAACTCTATTTCAAAACAACTTGATGATCGCAAAGCCGAGATGCAGCCATGGGTTGCGAATAGCAATGAAATTCAAATCATCAATCAGCAAATTAATGCCTTACAAGCAGAACTCGTGGAACGGCAGACCTTACTTAACGATTTGGGGATATACGGCTCCCTCGAAACAAAGCTGCTCGAACGCGGCCGCCTGCGTACCGTTTTGGCACAGTCCCAACCACCAAAACTTCACCGTGCACACACTAGGATTGACGAACGCCTACGCCTCTTAGAACTTGCGATCCGTGGACACGAAACCCTATCGTCCATCGATGAACGTGAGTCAGAACTCCTAATATTAGAGGAAGAGCTACGTGCGATAAACACTATGTTATTGCCTCCAGACGTTGCTCCGAGGATCAATGCCTTTGCAGAAATGTTGCCCTGGATATCTTCCCTATTGAGCGAGGTTGAACTACTCGCTGCAGAACCACTTAATGCCAGCGACAGCCACGGCATACCAGACATCCAGACTGGCATTAAAAACTCCACGAACATCAATAAGAAGTTATTATTGACTTTGCGGCAGCCAGCGAGAAAGCTCAAGGAAACCCGCAAACGTTTGCAGGAGAACGAACGAGTTTGCACTGAGTTACAACAATCAATCGCACAAGCAGAGACGGCTTGGATTAACTCACCAGCATGGCGTTCTCTCTCGATTACACCATCGCTCGAGCACCCCTCTATAGAGTTGCGACAAAAACTAACCACTCTAATCGGAGACCGTAAACAGCGAGCGACCGTTGTGAAATCAACGCAACAAGCAGCATCGCAATCGCCCATCCATCTTGATACTCCTGCTCCTTTGGAGTCCCCAGCAAGCCTGCTTTTAAACGCAATACTCATTTGCGTTGGCGGGACGCTATTGGGAATGGGCCTGTTTTTCCCCGATTCCTTTGGCCTCTCAAATATGGCTATCGTTGTATGCATTTTATCTGGTTTACTTTCCATCACCGGTGGTGTCTATGGAACAATTGTTCAGAGTCGTAATCGCTCACATGCCGTTTACCGGAATCGCCGCCGGGAGGAATTAACAAGGCTGCGACAGCAAATGGAACGGAAAGCCGATGAAGCCGCCGATTCAAATTCCGAATCCACCTGTGCATTTCCAGACTTGGATGAATTAGAGGCAGCTATCGCTGGAACCGAGTCCCTACTGGATATGGCACACGAATTAGAGAGACTACGGCTAAATCTCAAAGTAACCCAACGCCAGAATAAAGATGAACTAAGTCGCCACCAGGACGCTCTTTCCGATTGGCAAGGCTCACTTAGGCAACATGGATTGCCTGAGGAGTTGTCCCCGATTGACCTGTATGCATTAGTCGAAAATGCCGACCGTATCGCGGAACAGCATCGCATTAAAAGCAACAGAGCGGCCGATCTTCAACGTAAACAGAGTGAATTGCGAGAGCTCGATTTACGAATGACCGCGCTATTAGATGATGCAGGGATGCCGAGTTCGCACCTTACCGTGTCCTCACGTGCGGAACATATTGCCCAAGTAGCAAGGAATCAAAAGGAACTGCAACGCGAATTATTAGAAGTTGAATCCAACATTTCCGCTACTGTAAAAACGATCGCTGTCTTAGCGAGCGAATCTGATAACTGCACTCGACAGCTGTCACGAATTTACGCGACGCTCGGCATCAGCAGTTTATGGGAATATGCAGAACTAACCGATCGCCTCGACGAATACGAGGTAAACCGCGACCAATTGTCTGAGCTAGAACATAGCATTAGCGATTCTCTTTCACATCATTCAATGACATTGACGGATTTAGAGCCATTCGAAGGCCTTAACTCTGAAGACGTGCATGAACGATCATGCTTGCTGAAAGACGAAATCAATTCTATCAACGGTGATTTACAGCAAGCATTTGAACTACGGGGACAACTAAGAGCAAAATCCACCCAAATAACATCGGATCGTGACGTCAATCAATTGCGATTGCAAAAACGTAACCTGGAACTTCGCATTCAGGCCTTTGAAGAACATTGGCAAATATGGACCTTAACAGAACACCTTTTCGGCGGAGTAAGAGAACATTTTGAATCTCAACGACAACCGGAAACGTTACGGAACGCAAGTCTTTGGTTAGACACAATAACAGAAGGAGACTATTGTCGAATCTGGACCCCATTAGGAGAAGATTTGCTGTATGTCGACGATGCCCAGGGACAGCCATGGGCCATCGACAGCCTCAGTCGTGGCACCAGGGAATCAATCTATTTGAGCCTAAGGTTTGCTTTAGTCAGATCCTACCACGAAGAAGGTATTTCCCTGCCCTTGATTCTCGACGACGTTTTAGTCAATTGCGATTTATCTAGAGCGAAGAACGCGATCAAAGCGATCCACCAGTTTTCCAATGAAGTTGGTCAGGTACTTTTCTTCACTTGCCATGACCATATTGCCGAGCTTTTTAGCCAGGTCGGCGCCGATGTCCGCCCTATCATTAAACCTGACACTGTCACCGCACCAGGAATTCCCAGAATTTCTTTTGACACTGTCACTGCCCATGAGGCTGTGAGTTCTGACACGCCCGCCCCAGTACCCTTTACCAGCCCAAGCGACTCGGACCAGCAATCATTTGAAGAATTACACAACGCAATAACGGAAACTGACGACCTTATCACGACACTTGGCGCTGACGAATATGGTGACGAAATTGAAATTATAGTTGTTGCTGAGGATGAAGAAGTTGAGGAAGGAATTGATGACGAATTATTGGAGGTCGCAGATGAGATTGACGCGGACGAATACGAAGATTGGGAAGACGAACAAACGGACGACGAGATAGCCGCCTAGCTTCAAACGTCTAATCAAGTGATTAATGTTGAAGGAATAACACGATGAATACGGTCGCCATCCTACTTGCAACTTCGCTACTTGGCGTTGACTATGAGCTAGTCACCGCCGACAGTAAGGAAACGGTGTATGTGATAACCATCGAACGAGAATTAATTGACCAATTGGCTGACGGTTTCACAATCAACTCCTCGTTACCGGATAATGCCAAGAACATACGTCAGATTCGCATCCAGTTTGCCACCGATAAAGCTCCCAAGAACGTCAACCAGGATGCTAATGAAATTGTTTCGAACCTATCCGCTGAAAACAGGCCCATCGCTGAGTCGACAAGCCCGGTAGATAATACTCAAACCGCTCTCCTGCTCACGCCGGACGAATCCTTAATTCCCAAATCAAATAACTCCCTAGCCGGCCCAGATCGACCCTACCGTGACCCTCCAAGGCTCGAGCCTGACCCGTTGGTTCTACCTGTACTGTCTTCCGACGAAGAAGCAGGGACGCCAGCTCACGAACCAGCGGAGTACGAGTTGTTACCGGAGTTTGACCAGCCAATGCAGGTTGGCAATCCTAATAGAGAATTGGACTTACTGAAATCGTCACCAAAAGTAGTCTTAATCGATGCCCCTGAGTCTCCGCCCGCTGCCAATGATATCACGGCAGAAACGCAATCTCGTCATTCAACTGACTTATCCGAGGGTGAGCGTCAACAAGATATACAGAGCCCGGATTTAATCAGTACTCACAGGGACGAATTTGTCGCCTTATCTTCGCTGAGCACTCCTGTACATGACGAACTCGAGGATGACCCGAACACTCGTAATGACGGACGGACCGACCTGTTATTATTGCTTATGTTTTCGATAACACTAAATCTATTTCTTGGTGCGACTATTTACAGAATATACCGCTACTAACTCTAGTCCTCACCTGCTGGTGGGGTATCATCCAATAGATTCTCAAGTTCCTCGCCATCCATTGAAGAGAGTTCACGGTGAAGAATATTCAATAGAGTCTGCAGAAAGACAACTACCATCGGTCCCGTTAGAATTCCGATGGGCCCCAACGCCTGAACTCCACCTACAACGCTTAACAGTGCAAACATCGGATGAAGTTTAGAAGCGTTTTGCAATACCAATGGTTTCACGATATTGTCTGAAAGTGAAACCGGACCTACGCCCCAGATTATTAGAAAAATGCCATAGCCAGGTGCATCAGCAAACAGGATGAGCCAGGCAGCCGCTGGTGCCCATACAATTGCCGCCCCAACAAAAGGCACCATAGCGAGTAACGTCGCTGCAAAGGTTAGTAACAGTATCGAATTCAATCCAGCAATCCAAAAACCTACACCTGCCAAAACGCCCTGAGCCAATGCCGAGAGCACTGTCGCCAATACAACCGCTCGGCTGATGCTCACGAATTCATCGATGAGCATCTTCTCGTAATCACTTTTAAGGGGAGACAGCTTCAGAATTGTCTGTACCATGACGCGTCCATCAACAAGGAAGAAATAGACTCCAATCAGCATGATTACGATGCCTGCCAGCAAGGCTAAAAAATATCCAAGCGTATTTGCACCTGCCTGCAGAATCTGTCTTCGCATGTCACTATTCAAGACATTATTCGACAAATCCTGTAGTTGTTCTGGCGTCGGATTCGCGGTATCGATCAGGACTTCATTGAGCGTTCCCCCGAGATAGGCAGTACGAAATTCCGCGAAGCTTTCCCGAAGTTCGATTCCTTCATTCAAGACATCGCTAACGGTAAGGTCGTCTGCTCCCTCTGTAAAGGATTTGAGCAACTGCCCATAATCCTTATAGGCCTGTTTTGCGGCACTGCTTGAATCCTCAACGTCTATGCGTTCGTATTGTTTTAAGATTTCGCCAAAAGATGCATGGACCGCATCCAGCTTCTCAGTTAAAGCGGTCCTATTTACAAGGTCTTCAATAGCGATTTCACTTAAGGACAATGCCTCTTCACTAGGGATTTCAAGTTCAAACTGTTTTCGAAAGTCGCCTAGAGTTTCCGCAATATATCCCGGACTAATATTTCGTAGTATTCGACTCCCTTCCACCGCAGCGTAAGTACCTGCGATTCCAATAGGGAGTAGAACGACAAATCCAATGATGGCGGTCGTCGCGGCAGCGGCTGATCGCGTCTTTCCTTTAAACTTTTTCAAAATGCGCTTATGGACTGGCGAGAATATCACAACCAGGACCGCAGCTAAAAAGAGAGGTAATAAGAAGGATGCCATTACTCGGTAGAATAATGCACCTATCAGTACGATAATGCCGAGCAATACCAGAAATGAAATAAGCCGACGTAGTTTGTTGGTTTCCATACTTTAAGAAGTGCCTACGCCTAAGTGTGGTATTACAATCTAAATTTGTCGTCCAGCTGGTGACCGGCGACCAATATCGCCAGGAAATGGGACAAATTTTATTTTATCATGCCACTGATCAATAACCAATCGAGAAAAACGACTGTAATCGCTACCTTGAAAGTGGTGGTGGTGATGCTCATTGTCTACATGATTTATCGAACCGTTGACAAGACCGGAGGAGAATTCACTTCGAGGGACTTGAGTCTCTCCAATTTTTCCTACCTCTGGCTAGTTGCCTCTGCATTTTGCTACGCGTTGGGACTTTCTTGTTTTGCTTGTTTTTGGCACGGGGCATTACGACTTTTGCAGCAAACGCCACGATTATCAGAATCTCTAGGTTCCTATTTCATTAGCCACCTTGGGAAATACGTTCCCGGTAAGGCATTAGTCGTAGTAATTAGAAGTGAACGAGTTAAGAGCACACGTACCTCTTTATCTTCAGCAATAACTGGAGTCTTTATAGAGACTTTGGGTATGATGGCGGTCGGCGCAGTAACTGCTGGATTAATCCTTGCATTCAATCATCGGACTCTTCAAAACCCAACCGTTCTCTGGATCAGCTTGGGGTTGGCATTTGCGGCCGGCGTCCCTGCCTCCCCTCCTCTTTTTCGTAAAGCAATTCGATTCGTAGATAAGCGAAAGAAGCTAGGGAACCTTGAAGACCAGATCTCCCATCTCACGTTAAGAAACATATTTCCGTTTTGGATAGTTTGTGTCGGCGGATGGCTTTGGCTGGGTGCAAGCATGCTAGCAATCCTAGAAGCCTTTCCTGCGTGGGTATTCAACCAACCTTTCGACGCGAGTATCGCGCCACTTGCTATGTCATGTGTAGCATTGGCGATGGTCGCGGGATTTATTTCGCTCATTCCGGGTGGTGCAGGAGTTCGTGAATATATCATACTAGCACTACTTGGCCCCACCCTCGGAGCAACGGGAGCTATTCTGGCGGCAGTCGCACTGAGGTTAGTTTGGTTAGTAACAGAGGTGTTATTGGCGATTGGTTCTATTATAGTAATGAGACAACAACGTACGATCAGGAACACTTGATATGACTTCGATAACCTGCGTTATACCTGTATATAACGAAGTTGAGAGCCTACCCGAATTACATCGCCAGATCATATCTGTATGTGAAGCTAACAATTATCAATATGAGATCGTCTTCGTGGATGATGGTTCTAACGATAGCTCATGGGACTGTGTACTTAATCTACAAAAACAGGACACGAACATCAAAGGCATTCGTTTTCGCCGAAATTTCGGCAAGGCCGCGGCGCTTAATGCGGGTTTTAAGGAAGCCACTGGATCCATCGTTTTCACTTTGGATGCAGACCTACAAGATGATCCGGAAGAGATCCCTCATTTCCTTGAATTAATGGAGTCCGAGTCATTGGACGTTATTAGCGGATGGAAGAAACGACGTTATGACCCATGGCATAAAGTTGGGCCATCCCGGATTTTCAATCGAATGGTAAGTACGCTGACGAAAGTGAAATTACATGATCACAACTGCGGTTTCAAATGCTATCGTCGCGAGGTGCTGGAAGAAGTCCATCTTTATGGTGAATTGCATAGATTTGTGCCGGTCCTAGCCGCCGCCCGAGGTTTTAAGGTCGGCGAAATCATCGTAAATCATCGAAAACGCCAATTTGGACATTCAAAGTATGGTGTGCGGCGTATTGTCAAAGGATTTCTAGACCTACTTACGGTCTACATGTTAACTGGCTATGGTCATCGGCCTCAACATCTCCTCGGAACGCTTGGACTTGGCTGTTTCGGCGCGTCCGGTTGTTTGACGCTAGGTCTATCGCTCCATTGGGCCCTCGATCGGTTATTCGATGTTGAGAATCCAGTCCACCTTCATGAAAGAGCGATCTTCTACTTTGCATTGGTTGGTGTAATCATTGGAATACAATTGCTAATGACTGGTTTTGTGGCTGAATTGGTAACTAAACAAACCAGTAGGGATGAACAGATTTATGCCGTCTGTGAGACCATCGGGACCGCGAATAACGAAGAGAGATCTTAGTCATTTTGGAAGCTGAAATGTGAACAAGACACCAGCAACTGAAGTAGCAGAACGCCTGCCCCGACTCGCGAAGTTTATTATCGTGGCGTCTTTGGCCTTGATTACCATACGACTTTGTATGTTTCATGTCTATTTCGACCAACATGACAAACGTGACGATAAATTCATTCAGGGCCGAGAGGCGGCGACTGGAATGCATTGCGCCAACGACCGGAGCCGGTGGGCGAGCGTCGCGGCTCTAGTGCATTACCATACTTTTTCGATAGATGACATAGACACCCGACGCGGGAAAGAAGGTAATTGGGGGACGATCGATAAGGTCTACCATGCGGACCGAGAGGGTGTCGAGCGGTTTTATTCGAGCAAACCGCCGCTCTATAGTATTATCTTAGCCGCACAGTACTGGTTGCTCCACGAAAGTACAGGATTAAACATCTTCGAGTCGCCACGGTTGACCATTAAGATTCTCACATTCGTCAATCAAGTGCTACTTTTTGCTGCCATACTCCTCATACTGGCTCGATTCGCCCAGGAGTGGTTAAAAAATAGTCCCCACTTTTATTTGTTTCTCATAGCTATTGGTTTTGGTACGTTCTTGAGCACGTTTGCGGTTTCCTTAAACAACCACATTCCCGCCGCTCTTTTCACATTACTCGCGATCATTCAATGTCATCACGTTTCGAAGAGCAAAGATACACCGTGGTATCGCTTTAGTTTGATCGGTCTGTATTGCGCGATGACCGTTACCTTCGAGCTTCCTGCCCTCGCCTTTCTCTGTTTGGTCGGTTTATGGTCATTGACGATTGATTTTCGAAGAACGATTTTATATGGGGTACCACCAATCCTTTTTGTGGGAGCGATCTATCTCGGTGCCACCGTCATCGCTCACGATTCCTGGCGACCTCCCTACGCGCATCGATCCGATGGACCTGTGCTCGAGGTATTAGACTTACAGGCAGGCGACACCCTAGTTTCTGGAGTCCTGCCAGACAACCTCGACCTGTTCTCCGAAACGATGCCTGGTATGGGTGATTTTCGCGTTGAAGAACATCCTCAACCCGGGCGATGGAGGATATACGATTATCGTAATAACGTTCGGTACGCGTTAGTGCGTAACGAGACTACTTATGAGATACGTGCTTGGGATAACTGGTATGACTATGAAGTGAATGGCCGGAAAAGCTATTGGCTGCCTGGGCAGGCTTCCGGTGTGGATTTGGGGGAACCCTCACGGCTCAATTATCTACTAAACATAATGATTGGCCACCATGGAATTTGGTCGCTTACGCCAATCTGGCTATTCTCGTTATGCGCAGCAATTGTCCTTTGCTTGCAAACGGACAAATTCTGGCAACCTCTTGCGAAATTGACACTTGCCCTTACCCTGATCTTGATTGCATTCTATGTTTTCAGGCCAATCCAAGACCGCAATTACGGGGGAGTTGCGAGCGGCTTCCGGTGGATGTTCTGGTTGATACCGCTCTATAGCTTATTACTCATCCGAGCACTGCATTCGGCTCGGAGGTCGGTACTAATAGGAACTATTTTCGTTCTAACGTTATTAGTCAGCATCTATTCAGCGCACGTAGCTTTTCTCAATCCTTGGCAAAATCCTTGGCCATATTGATCTCCGTCGATAGCGTGACATTAAGCTAGCCCGTTGTCGGAATTGGGCTTTCCGGTTACAATCAATTTTGCTTGGAGTAAATATAGGCTTATCATTACTCCGGAATGTAGTCCACGGGCAAATTTCTGCCCTTAAAATGTTGTTAAAATCATGTCCCAATTAACCTATTTCCTCAAGGTATGCCCAACTTGCGGTCGCAAATTGCAGGTTCGTGTCGAGTATTTAGGTCGAGAAATGATGTGCAATCATTGCGGAGCGGACTTCATAGCAAGTGATGAGATCACGACGCCAACCCCAGAGGAGTCGGGCGATGGGATTATCGCTAGAATCGACCAATTATTAGACGACAAGAACAGTCCCTCTAAACCACGCTAATCTATTTTTAGCCGTCGCCGACTTCTAGCAATTCAACTAGATCGTCAAAGAATTTCGGGTACGTCTTCTCGCAACATGCCGGATCGTGGATCGTCACTCCATCTATCATAGTCCCCGCGATCGCGAAGCTCATCGCCATTCTATGATCGTTATAAGTCTCAATTTCGGCTGCGTTCATTTTCACCGGCGTAATGGAAAGCCCGTCAGGCCGTTCATCGACGTCTGCACCTAGCTTAATTAATTCCCTTGCGAGATCAGTAATTCTATCTGTTTCCTTATGTCGCACATGTTCAACATTTCTAATGTTGGTAGTGCCGTTCGCGAATAACGCGACTACTCCCAGTGTCGGCACCGTGTCGCTAATAGCGTTCATATCTACGTCGATGCCCTTTAAGGGCTTGCCTATGACAGTGATAGACGACTCTGTGTATTCCACCTCGCACCCCATTGCTTCGAGGCATTCGACAAAAGCAATATCGCCTTGGATAGCATTTTTCCCCAAGCCTGAAACCGTGATCTCCCCTTGCGTAATAGCAGCTAGAGCAAAAAAGTAACTCGCGGCCGATGCGTCCGGCTCAATGTCATAGACAGTCCCTCGATAAGTACTCGTCGCTGGAATACTGAACTCGCGATACTGGTCACATCGAACGCTCACTCCGAATGCATTCATAACCTCCAGTGTAATATCGATATAGGGGACACTCACCAGATCACCGTCTACCGATATCGACAACGCATTTGAAGCCAGCGGAGCTGCCATTAGCAGCCCGCTCAAATATTGACTAGAGATATCCCCTTTGATCTTACAGTTGGAGGAATGAAATCCGTGTGAGTCAAACCACAAAGGCGGACAACCAGTTTCACTGCACTTCGCATCAACACCCAATTGTCTTAATGCATCCACCAGATCCTTTATTGGACGCTGTTCCATACGAGCGACGCCATTTAGCCGGAAAGTACCTCCCACTCCAGCTAACAGTGCACCTAGAAATCGGATCGTTGTGCCACTATTTGCGACAAATATTTCCGACTCGGGTTCCTTAATTCGTTTGATCCCTCCATCTACTAAAAGATTTGGGCCTTCCCAACGAACATCCAGGCCCAATTGGTTGAGCGCTGTGACCATAACCTGGGTATCTTCTGAATCCAAAGCATTCCGGAGGACGGACTTATCACGGGCGGCCGCGGCGCAGATGAGCGCGCGATTAGTAATACTTTTTGACCCCGGCGGACGTATCGATCCAGACACGGGTCGATTAACGAAGGGAACATTGTATAGTTCGTTCAAATTCGACATAGCAGATTGAAATGACTACTGGCTAATCTTCCACAAGGTGTTATCACTTCGGAAAATCAATGCATCACCACTAGCTGCGGGGGTACCGAGTACGGGTTCGCCAACTTCGAATTCAGTCACCAATTCGCCCCGCTCGCCCGTCTTCACAATCTGTACCAACCCTTCCTGGTTAAAGAAATATAGATGGCCGTTACTGAGGATTGGAGTCGCCCAGAACCTACCTTTCAAACGGACTTGCCAACGCAATTCCCCGGTCGTGACATCGGCGCATTTGATGATCGAGCCAGATAGTATGTATAAATCGTCACCATCTACAATTGGGCTGGCCGCATTGGCTGTTAGTCTGTTGGCACTCCAGACTACCTCTGGCGTCGTATCCGTCGGATTCAACGCCAATTTGGTCGTACCCCCGGCCCCAAAATAAATTGAATTCCCGATTTTCAACGGAGACGAGATGTTTCCACAACTAAGATCCTTAGTCCACTTTTCATTTCCCGTCTTTGCTTCTACTGCATTCAAACCGGATGGGGATTGCAGTAGGACTGTATAGTCCCCCTGTGCGTCCTGATAGGCTACTGGAGAACTCCAATTAGCTCGCGGATCCCTTGGGACACGCCAAAGCTCAGTTCCTGTCATGCGGTCGATACCGCTAGCGAAAGAATCGCCTTGATTTTCTATTTGCACAACCAATACGTCTCCGGCGATGGCAGGCGAAGATGCCATGCCCACGTCGTTACCAGCTTTTGGATAATCATGTGCCAAGCCTCGGTACCACATCAGGTTGCCCGTAAGATCAAGGCAGACAAGATCGTTAGACGAATAAAATGCGTAAATGTACTCACCGTCACTAATTGGCGTGGGTGCAGCATTCGAACTCGTCGGATGCGTATAGGTCCTACCTGTTGCCCAAAAACTACGCTTCCAACGCTGTTGTCCGGAATCTAGGTCAAAACCGAGTACGAAAAGTTTCTGTTGTTTGGAGCCACTACTAGCAGTGACGACCACTAGATCCCCTACCACGATCGGACTCGATACGCCTCTACCAGGCAGAGCGGATTTCCAAGCAACATTCTCATTATTTTTCGTGTTCCAATTTAAGGGTAATTCGCCGTCGTGAACGGGATTCCCTTTTGGGCCGCGAAAATCCGACCAATCAACACCATATAGATTTGAGCCAAAGAGGATTGTGCATACAAAGGCCGTAATTAATTTTAATTTTCTCATCATTTAATCCTATCTACTCTTTCCGGTTCTTTGAGAGTATTGCTGTTCCGTATTGGTCGCATATACGCAACTGAAATTGCCAGCGTTGAGCCCAGCTTTCTTCCTGTTCGTTTTGCGCGACCTTTACAAGAATCTCGTTGGTGCCAGCTCGGAATTTCGCTTTCGCGATGTATTGATCAATGGAGGTGTTCGCGTGATAAACGTGGTTCGACGTAATCAGTTTCCCATTGACCCACACTTTATTCCCATTGATACAGCCCAGGCGAATCTCCACGTCCCGTTCTGAATCAGTATCGAAGGTGGTATACGCGTAAACGATAGCACCCTTATACTTTTCTGGCATGATCGAATTAAGGTCGACTAGACCATAAGGATCTTCGGTCGAGTGCTCAAACCATTTGACGGAACCGGTTTTTCCTTCTTCGGAATCCTGAAGGTTAATCGCATTTTCTGGCCCATAGGCAACGTTGAAGCCGCTCTTCCCGCTGTTATCGAAAGGACCAATAAGGTGCCAATTCATTAGGAATCCGAAGTGACTGGGCAAGTCAACCGTGCCGCCTAGACGCTCAATAGACTTAGTAATTGAGTCGATTTGATCAATGTCTCGCGCCGCAACCAACGTGGATCGATATTTATCTAACGCCTTTTCCGTTGATTTTTCTTCTAGTTTTGACGCGGATTCCACTGCAAACGCGACCGCTTCTCGACGTATTTCTAGCGAGGGATCAGTAAGCGATTTTTCTAAAATGGCAGACTTTCGTTGTGGTTCAACTTCTATTATCCATTCATAAGCAACCCGTCTAGCGTTCGCATCTTGTTCTCGGTCATGAAGAAAATTAACTAACGCTGTGATGGGTAATTCTTGCGCTTCTGCAACGGCGTTTTCTAAAATCCCATCCACTGCAGCCCTGAGCCAATTCACGGCGAGCTTATTGCTGCTATCGAAATGCGTAAGTATGGCTACTGCGGAATCAGGTTCCAATTGTGCCAATTGACCCATCGCCTTGCGGGCATCGCTATGTCCCTGGCCCTTAATTCCTATCTTGTTGACGACTGCTGTGAGTTCGGAAACTTCGGCTCCATGGCTCGTCTCAAACAGGATCAAACCAATTAAAAGTGCTATTATTGTAAATAGATGGCTACGTGTATGCATTCTCTTCATCTTTCGCTCCGGCATGCGAATACGACATTTGGACACCCAACGTGTTCATTTCTATTCATATTGTACAGAGACATGCCCTTGTCGTGGTAGTATTCACAAGGATTTGATAGAAGTAACCAATGCCCCCGATTAATTTCGAGCTTCGACATCCCCCAAACGTAACATTTGGCATTGGCAGTTTCCAGAAGCTGCCAACATTTACGCATTCCTATTCAAAAGTAGCCTTTGTTATCGGTAGTCGCACGCTGAGTGCATCGGGGGTGTTAGGCCCCATCCTGTCTGACGTCCACGGTGATCATCACCAGATCTTATTACCCAAAGGAGAACCTACGCTCGAACTAGTTGATGCACTAACTGAAGAGCTTACTTCTTTTTCGCCTGAATGTGTCGTTGCAATTGGCGGTGGTAGCACGCTTGACGCCGCAAAAGCATCATCTGTCCTTATGAATCAGCCCGGGCGGACTGACGTAATCGCGTATCTGGAAGGTATTGGCGATGGGGAGGTAATTACTCAATCGGGGACGCCACTAATTGCTGTTCCCACCACCGCCGGTACAGGTTCCGAAGCAACGGTCAATTCCGTCGTTGCCAGCCCACGGCACGGCGTCAAGAAAAGCCTTCGCCATCCACACCTCTTACCGAACCAAGTGGTAATCGATCCAGAACTCCAAGTGACGTGCGATCTTTTCACAACGCTACACTCGGGGTTGGATGCAATCACACAGTGCTTTGAAAGCTATATATCCTGTCGCGCGACACCGCACACACGCTTGCTTTCCTTAGAAGGCTTGCGTACGGGGTGGAACGCTATCAATCGAGTTATAGCAAATCCCAACGACGTTACTGCGCGGTCTTCTATGGCCTACTGTGCATATTTGTCTGGTGTGGCGTTGGCCAATGGTGGATTGGGAGTAGCACACGGTCTTGCATCCTCACTGGGCGTCGCGGCTGGTATCACACACGGCCATGCATGTGCAATTTTGCTGCCGTTTGCAGCATCCTTTAACAATGCCTATTGCGAAGACGACTATAATTTAATTTGCCAAACACTTGGGATTGCTTCGGATCAGGGTATTGTACGAGCAATTGAATCACTAACGGCATCACATGGTATCACTAAATCCTTCTTAACCCTCGGAATCTCCAAAAATGACCTCATTGAAGTCGTTGGCTCCTCGTTCGGCAACAGCATGCGAGGCAATCCGTATCTGCCCTGCACAGAGGAACTTTTAGAAGCGCTGTTAGGTTACTACTACTAACTATGCAGATATGTGTTTGTTAAAATTAGGTTGAGTTCCCCAAACCGGAGTATCTACTTTGTTAAAGATTAAGCACTCGCTTCTCCTATTGTCTATATTCGTCACCTCGTCTGCTTTAGCAACCGAGCCACTTATAAGGACCGGCGACCGTGTAACCATGCTTGGCGGTACGTTTGTCGAGCGGATGCAGATTCATGGTCACTTCGAGACAGAAATCAGAGCCCGTCTTCAAGGTGATATCCAAATTAAAAATTTGGGTTGGGCCGGAGATAATGTGCTTGGTGAAAGCCGCGCCGTCTTTGGAGCTGTAGAAAAGGGAATGGAGCGTCTTCTTAATGATATGCGACTCACAAACCCAACCGTAATTATCATTTTCTATGGAGGTAATGAAGCTCACAAAGGAAAGGCTGGCATTGATATTTTTCGCACGAATTTCCAAGCTTTAATCAGCCACCTTGCTTCCTTCAACGCTAGGCTAATCGTCGTCGGACCTCGGCCTTATGAAGACCTCGGGCCGCCGTTACCATCGCCTCAACTCTATAACTCCAGCCTGGCAGCTTATCGCGAAGTTTTACGAACAGAGGCTGAACGGATAGACGCACCCTTCATTGACCTTGCAACGCTCAATCCCGTGGTTTCAGGCGATGTTCTGCGACCTTCAATCGAGGATGGAAACGTCGAAGGAGAACTTCCGACAGGCCTAACCAGTAATGGAGTTCACTTGACTTCATATGGATACCAAACTTTGGCCCCAGCCTTTGCATCGGCTCTGGGACTAACCCGCATTGATTTTTCTTTGGTCGTCGACGGTGATGATATTGACGCTAAGGGCCTGAATGGAATCACACTTGCTCGGAACGGAGAAGAGATTGAGCTTAGAGGAACACCAGAACAACTTCCCACACCAAGCAGTTCCAAGGCAGTCGTCCCGCCCATTGACTTAAAACTAACAGTCGGAGGACTTCCTGCCGGAAAATATCGAGTGTGGGTTACAAATAGCAATGGATCGTCACTCCGAGTGCTAAGTGAAAGCCAACTCGCCAAAGGCGTTCGCGTGGATATTCCCATCGACTCGAATTACACGGAGCTGCTCCATACAATCACGATGAAAAATATGATGTTCTTCCATCGGCATCGTCCTCAAAACGAGACGTACCTCTTTTTGTTCCGAAAGCACGAGCAGGGAAATAATGCAGTTGAGATACCGCAATTCGACCCACTTGTCCAAGATTTAGACAAAAAGATATATGACTTGTCTAAACCTCGAAGATTCAAACTTTCCATCCAGCCGGTTCAATAGAGATTGTTCCAGATCCTTTCACCCCGTTTTCAATCGGTATAAAAAGTATGAAGTTAGTCCAAGCAATTGCGTTCGTTCTCACATTAGTTTCGACGAGTTACGCACAACGCAACCTCACCGAGATCCCAGATTCAAATCCGGATGTCGAACTCAAAACTTTCATACTACCGGACGGCTTTACCGCCAATCTTTATGCTTCCGATCCGCAATTGGCTAAACCGATTCAAATGAATTTCGATGCTAAAGGCCAACTCTGGATAGCTTCTAGTGAAGTATATCCTCAAATCAAACCTGGTCAGCCAGCAACTGATAAGATCATCGTTCTAAAGGATACGACTGGCGATGGGAGGGCAGATCATCGTCGCGTGTTCGTGGACAATCTCCTTATACCAACCGGCGTGGTGCCCGGTGATGGTGGCGTTTATGTCGCAAATAGTACGGATCTAATTCACTACAGTGACACGAATGGTGACGGCAAGTCAGACACCCGGCGAGTAATACTTTCAGGATTCGGTACTGAAGATACGCACCATTTATTACATACACTTCGTTGGGGGCCTGACGGCGCACTTTATATGAATCAATCGATCTACATCCACTCTCACGTCGAAACACCGAGTGGTGTGAAACGCCTGCTTGGTGGCGGTATTTGGCGGTTCAGACCGGAAACCATGGAACTGGAAATCTTCTGCCGTGGATTCGTGAATCCTTGGGGACATCATTTCGATCCATGGGGTCAATCTTTTGCAACCGACGGCGCTTATTCTGAAGGTATCAATTACGTATTCCCAGGCGCTGTTTTTGCTACGGCACCCAATGAACCCCGTAGACTTAAGGGGCTTAATCCCGGTAGCCCAAAGCATTGCGGGCTGGAGATCCTGAGCGGACGTCATCTTCCCGAATCTTGGCGTGGTACGATGATCGCTAACGATTTTCGAGGAAACAGAGTTTGTCGATTTGAAGTAACTGAAAATGGGTCGGGGTTTGCTAGCAGTCAAGTAGCCGAGGTCATTAAGTCAACTCACGTTGCTTTTCGGCCTATTGACGTCAAGATGGGACCAGATGGGGCAATCTATATTGCTGACTGGTACAACCCGATTATTCAACACGGCGAAGTAGACTTCAGGGATGAACGCAGGGATCATACACATGGGCGAATTTGGCGAATTACAGCAAATGATCGACCTGCTCTGGAGTTGCCCGATTTTTCCGAATTATCGGTCAACCAATTGCTAGATCAGCTTAAGTCTCCCGAAGATTGGGTTAGGCTTTATGCGAAGCTGGAACTAAAAACTCGACCAAAGGAAGTAGTTGTCAAAACCATCTCAAAATGGCTTACGAACCTTGACACCAGCCACGCTGACTATTCAAAGCTTCAATTAGAAGCAATGTGGGCATATCAAAACGTATTGCACACGAGTTCAAATCTGGTAGAAACGTTGCTCAATGATGACGATCATCGAGTCCGAGCGGCAAGCGTCCGACTTGCTAGTGTTCGGCGAGACAAACTACCGCAGCACGCGGAATATTTCTTTACCGCAGCTATGGACGACCACCCGAGAGTTAGACTCGAAGCCGTTCGTGCTCTTGCTGAACTGGGTACGCTAGATGCAGTTTCACAGATTGCCAATGTGTTGGAATACCCGATGGATCGTTTTCTTGACTTTGCTATCTGGCGTGCCTTACGCGATAATCAAGATGTCTGGTTTCCGTTAGTCAAGCAAGGGGAGTTCACATTTGATGGCAACACTTCTCAACTACTATTTGCTCTCAATTCGATCGATAACTCCAACGCTTCGGCAACCCTAATTAAGATTTTATCAAAACAGAATGGGGTCCGCACGTCCGGTTTCGACCTATCGGATGCCATTTCCGCCAACGCCGATCCGAAGGCTTTGGATTACCTCATGCAATGGCTCCTTTCCAATGGGATTGTAGCTGATCGGGACCGAACTGCAGCTTCGATTAACGTTGCCATCTCCGCCAGTCTTTCAAATAAAGTTACGCCATCCGACCCGAGGAAATGGATCTCCACCTTGAAAGATGCTGGATTATTACAGCAACAGTTTAAAGCCATTGCAGCCTGGAAATTCGTCGAGGGCTACCAATTTATTTACGACACTGCTCAGAAGGATGGGAAACATAGAAAATCCGCGATAACGGCTTTGGGTATAATTGGTGGTCAACAGGCTATCGAAGTGTTATCACCTTTGGCAACACACAATGATCCCGATATTCGCGCAGCAGCAATTAATGCACTCGCGAAATTTGCGTTGGAACGCAGTGCGGAATTTGCGGCACTTGATTTAGCGTCAACACACTCAATCCAGGGACGAACACTTCCACCGATCCTCTCACAGCAAACAGGAATTAAGCTTCTTATCCAGGCCGTCGACGGGAAAACGCTGCCAACGGATAATGCTAAAAAGGCAATTTCAACCGTTCGATCCACCGGCAATCCATCGCCCGAACTAATCGCCGCCCTACGTATAGCGGGAAAGGTGGACGAAGCAGGTTGGCGACTCACCCAAAAATTGAAAGAGTCGTTGTTAGGAGAAGTCCGAACTTCTGGTGATCCCTATCTAGGTGAATCAATTTACCGACGCAAGGATTTGCAATGCATGAAATGCCATGCAATTGGCGGTGCGGGTGGTAAGGTTGGGCCTGACCTTATCAGTATCGGCGCCAGCGCGCCGACAGATTACCTAATCGAAAGTTTGATAACTCCAAACTCCAAAATTAAAGAAAACTTCCATGCAATTCAGGTACTCGATATAGACGGGCAGATAACGAGCGGAATCGTCATTCAGTCCGACGACAACGCATTAGTCCTACGGACGGCAAAGGATGAATTGGTAAAGATTCAGAAATCGAACATTGAACTCCAGAAAGAGACGCGTTCACTGATGCCTGACGGCACGGTTGATGAGTTAACAAAAGAAGAATTGGTCCATCTGGTTTCCTTCCTAGCGCAACTTGGCAAAGTTGGGGATTTTCAAATTGGTAAAGAACCATTTGCTCGCACGTGGAGCGTATTACAATTCTCTAATGAGACACACCGAGTGCTGAATAGAACGGGGATCGATAGTGCAGCTAAGTCAAATGACGCATTTGTCTGGCTCCCACACTACGCTACCGTTCGAGGGGATGTACCAACTCGAGAACTCCCCGTCTTTAAGCCCCATACCCAAGCAAATCCTGTCAGCTTCCTTAAAGCGTCCTTTGAAGTGACCCAAGCCGGGCAATTCAATTTAAATATCGAAAATCCTGCTGGTGTTCTAATGTGGGTTGAAGGACAGCCGACGGCAATGCGACGAGGAAATGCTAGCCTAACTCTCGACCAGGGACGGTATAAGATTGTCCTAGGTGTACAACATGCTAATCGTCAACAAGAGGCAGTCAGGGTGTTATTGACGCCGTCGACCAATAGTCGCGGACAATTTCAATGGCTACCCTAATATCCTATTCCGGCGCGTAACATTATAGTTGTTCCTGGGTCGAAGTTCTTTTGGGGGGTATCACGAAAGACGACTTTCCGATTGAAGACCAACCCAGCCTCAATGAATCCGATATGTTCTCCCTGGCGAAGTTGTTCAGCCAATCCAAATTCAAAACCTGTGGTAAGCCGAATGTCATTGATATCGGTTTGCGTCTTTCCGCCGCCGTCTTGCTGCATCGTCCAGCTACCTCCGCCATATTCGGCTCCATAATACCACCATGCGTCGTAGTTATTGATCGTAGTAAAATACTGCGAGATCCGGGGCCGGGGGAAAAATAGGTCAATCCGCGCCTCTGGGTGTGGGTGCCATAACAGGCCAATTGCCGGAAGCATCTTTAGATCGAGACGATCGTAATACACAACACCGCCACGGAACGTCGTGTCTTCATTGATTGCAAGGTTAAAAAGTGCGTGACCGGTAAGGCGAATACTGTCTCCCGTAAGGCTTTTAAAGTCGGAATGAACGCCGATTCCCAACCCTAAATCGACATTAAATCGTTCCTGGGGATCTGTTTGCCATTGGAGTTCGAGAACCCCGCTATACACCTGATTTGGAAGTCCCACGGAGCCGGCCCCTTGTAACAGATTTAGTCCAAACGAAGGAGCAACATAGATAGGTCGTTCCGTATTGAGAAAGTTGGGAAACGCAAACACCACCGAAAAATCTATCTCTTGCTGTGCCAAGTCCTGGGCGCCTCGGCTGTCAGGAATCCAAGCGTATTGGAGACGTGGTGTCTCTGCAAATCGTAAAAGATCTGAAAACCGTGTCGAGGAGTTACTTCCAAAGAGTCGATTTGGAATGGAGCCTGAGGGAGGATCCTTGGGTGCAGTGTACGGGCGGCCAAACCATGGCCGGTCAGGCGGTTCTCCAACGTTATCGCTCCCGAACCCCGGGGGATTAGGCGCGCCAGAGTTGCCATACGGATCAAACCCAGGTTCACCAAGTTCGGAAGACTCCTGAAAGGTGACGAGTTGCATAGCAGCTCCACCATCTTTCCACTCGATAGATCTTTGGCCGAAAAGGCAGTTTGACCCCGCACTCGTCAGACATAACGCCATGACAATAGTATGTATGAGTAATGTTTTCACAACAAATCATCCGTGTCGTGCAGTACAATCCTTCAATTTCCAACCGCTTAATTAGGTAATTCGTACAGGTGAGGTCAATAGCAATCCTTGTAGTAGAGCTACAAGTTGTAAATCTGCGCAGTTTAGTGAAGGCCTGCCGGCCATTAGTCTTATAGTGAATATCTGGGTGATAGGGGGCCGAAAGAACAACAGGATGAAGAGTTGTAACTTAGATGAATGGTGTTTCCATGGCTTACTCGAAACTTGTTTTAATTGCTGTATGCGTGCTTACGACGTCTGTTTATTCACAAGATGGTATTACCGTCCTTCAAAATGAATATTATCCGGCCGCACAGCCTACCAGTTATCCGTTTCTGGTTGGTAGGCAACTATCTCCAGCCACAGAAATAATGCATTCGTCTCCACCTGCCATGATAAATTCCAGTTGTTGCGTGCCAATAGTACCTACACTTGCACAAGGCATTCGCGATACGATTAACGCATTATTACCTTGTCGAGGAATACGTCGCCGTGCTTATCCCGGATTACTATTTTCCGAACGGTTTTATGAAACTAGTTGTTGTGGTAGTAATGTTACAACACATTCCGAGGCCCATATTGATACCGGTCAAGCTCCGACGCCAGCTCAACCAAGTCAAGAACCGGAGTTGGTGGTTCCCGAAACGATCGACAGTGCAATTAGGTTCCAACCGTTGCCTTCACTTCCCAGTGTCAACAGAGGGAATGAAATACGCCCAGTCTCTGGTAGCAATGTGATCAATGCAACTACGACGTCACCGACGACTCAAAGCATTCTTCGGATCCCAGATAATCCATTGCGTCGCTAGGCTAAGACAATATTGTTGATGTTATTTGGGTTAGCTTACCCTCTAAGACTAAACCAATCATTCTGGGTTTTGGGCCTTGTCAATTCTCCCAGAAACGCTATTATCGGTTGCATAGGGGTTTGTGGCCGCTTGCAGCCTTTATCTGCTAAAGTGCCACCTACACGCGCAGCTGTGTAAGGTTTCTGCTGGTAGGTGTTCTTGCTAGTCACAACTCTCTAAGTTGACGACACACCAGTTCTAAATAGCAGTGGAAGCAAACAAATGGGACTTGATACCGATAAACCCTACGGCGATTCGACCCTTGCAGTACACGGTGGAGAAGCCCACCAGAAGGCTCAAAATTCCATCACCGACCCAGTGGTAATGGCGTCTACCTATACATTCAACGATACGCAGGCCGTGATTGACTACATCGAGCAAAAACAAGCTCGTGGTGAATACGGACGTTACGGAAATCCGAATGAATCAGTCGTAGAGAAAAAATTAGCCAAACTAGAGGGCGGCGAGGATGCTATCGTTTATGCCAGTGGTATGGCCGCCATCGTCGGGGTAGTGATGGCCAAATTAAGTGCCGGTGACGAAGTCGTATTTTTTGATGAGTGTTATCATCGCAGTCGCGAATTTTGCGCCAAGCATATGTCCCGATTCGGTGTTGTTACTCGTCAGGTGGAAGCATGCAACTACGAGGCGATGGAGGCGGCGATCAATAAAAACACCAAGTTGCTGGTCAGTGAGTCCCCAACCAATCCCCATCTTAGCATTGTAGATATGGAACGTTTTGCAGCCATTGGCAAACGACACAATGTTGAAACTTTGATTGACGCAACGCTAGCTACGCCTCATAACTGCCGTCCTCTCGAATTTGGAGTCGACTATGTGCTGCACTCAGCAACAAAATACCTATCCGGCCATAATGACTTGTTAGCTGGTGTCATTATTGGAAACACGGAGAAACTCGACGACATACGCTATTTACGCGGCATTCTTGGCTCAATAAATTCTGCGCACAATTGCTACTTACTACAACGCGGTCTGAAAACATTCGATGTGCGTATGGAACGGCACAATCAAAACGGACAGGCGATTGCCGAATTCCTCGAAACACACCCTCGCGTGGAGAAGGTTTATTATCCAGGCCTGGAATCTCATCAGTACCACGACGTCGCCAAGGCGCAAATGCGGGGGTTTGGCAGTCTGATCACGTTTGAGCTGCGAGACGCCGACTGGCGTACGACTGCGGATGTAGTAGATCGATGCCGAATTCCAAAGATCGGCCCGTCACTAGGTGGAGTCGAATCACTGATCGAACAACCGATGGTTATGAGTTATTATGAATTGCCTGCAGAGGAACGCGCTTCCTATGGAATTCGCGACAACATGGTCCGAATGGCTGTTGGGATTGAGAACACGCAAGACCTCATCGATGATTTGAAACAGGCCCTGGAAGGTACGGCATCATGAAATTCCGAACCAAAGCGATCCACATCGGAAACCAACGTTGCAGATTAACAGGAGCTGTAGTCCCCCCAATCCATCTAGCCTCAACGTACGTCCAGGAGTTTCCCGGCGAATGGGGTGAATATGACTATTCCCGAAGCGGCAACCCCACTCGGGACAATATGGAAACTACTCTTGCCGCCTTGGAAAATGGAATCGATGCCTTAGCCTTTTCCAGTGGCATGGCTGCAACTCATTGCGTTACGATGCTGTTAAACGCTGGGGACCACATCGTTGCAGGCACTGATATTTACGGCGGAACATATCGCCTCTTGCACAAGATTAGTAATCGCGCAGGAATCACAGTCACCCTGGCGGATGCAGGAAACCCAGAAAACCTACAAGCCGCCATTCAACCGAACACTAAGCTAATTTGGATAGAGAGCCCCGGGAACCCACTACTCTCTATTACAGATATCGCGTTGTGTGCAGAGATTGCTGCTGACGCAGGGATCTTGATAGGTATCGATAACACGTTCGCCACGCCAGTCCTCACTCGGCCACTGGACCTTGGCATTGATATAGTCATGCATTCAGCAACCAAGTATCTTGGCGGTCACTCAGACGCACTAGGCGGCGCTTTGGTAATCAACGATCCAGCCCTCCGCGAACGACTTTACTACATTCAAAACGCAACCGGCAATTGCATGAGTCCTTTGGATTCTTTCTTGATTTCTCGTGGCATGAAAACGCTTGATTTACGGGTGAAAGCGCAATCAGAATCGGCGCAGGCGATTGCCGAATTCCTAGATGCCGATCCAAGAGTCTCCCGAGTCCTCTACCCTGGCTTACCCAGTTTTGAGGGGCATCAACTGGCGAGCCGACAAATGCAGGGAGGATTTGGAGCCATGGTCAGTTTCGAATTGGCGGGAGATTTTGAGAAAGCGAAACGCGTTACAGCTTCCACAAAACTTTTTCAGCTCGCAGTCTCACTTGGTGCCGTCGAGTCATTAATTGAACAACCCGCATCAATGTCACACGCAAGTTACGACCGCGAAGATCGCTTGGCACACGGAATCCGGGATGAGCTTATCCGGCTATCTGTCGGCCTCGAGGATCCGACTGACTTAATTGCCGACCTAGATCAGGCTCTCAATAGTTGACCTTTACTTAGCAAGCCTGTTTATAAACACATTTGCCTCAGAGGGGCATGCTTCGGTACTATTAAAACATGTTCCACAAGACCTTTATCGTGATTTCAGTCGCCGTTCACGTGCTCATCTGTTCAGCCAGTTTCGCGCAGGCAGTTGACAATGACCTCTCGGCATTGATCCAACAACTCTCGTCTAAGAAGTTTGCGTTAAGGCAAAACGCGATGGCCGAGTTAATCCAACGTGGTGCAGAAGCCATACCGGAATTGGAACTCGCTTTAAAGTCGGATAACAGGGAACTGCGATTCCGTGCTCAAAGAGTTCTAAATTCCGTAGAGCAGAATGCCTATCAACTCAAACTAGAAGAGTTTATGCAAAATGGAAATGCTGCAATAAAACTACCCGGCTGGGATGCTTTCCGCGCAATTGCCGACAGTAATAGTGAGGCACGACGTTTATTCGTGTTAATGTGCCGCGCGGAACCGGACATCATGCGAAATCTTGACCGCCCTCCTTCTGCCATTTCCAACCAAATTGCGAAGCGATGTCGAGATTTGCAACAGGTCTTCCGGACCTATAAGCGTGATAGCATTAAGCTTGGTACAGTGGCGACTCTTTTGTTCGTTGGAGGCATCGAAGGAATACGGATCGACGACACCTCTATTAAAACCATCTATTCGGTATGTAATTACAATGCATTTCGCGATGAGATGTACACTAGGCAATCCAATAGCACCATACGTTATACCTCCACCCCGCGTTCGGAAATTTTACGGAATCTCTTCGCGATCTGGATGAAGCACGGACAAAGCTGGGATGCGCAAATGGCGTTTAATCTCGCGATGCAATATAACATACGCCAATGTTTGCCTCGCGCATTAGAAATAGTACACAACAATGGCGCTCCTTGTCATGTCGCACAAATTGCATTGGTCGCTGTGGTTCGGTTTGGAGAAAAGGAACACATCTTAGACCTTGAATCTCGGATTGAAGACAAAAGCTTCTGTGGTGTCGCTCAAAGAGTAGGCAATAAACTTCATCAAACACAACTTCGCGACATTGCTTTGGCCGGAGCGTTCCTTCTTGCAGACAAAAACCCGCGTAGCTATGGCTTCGACAGAATTTCCTACACTAGTTCGAAACAACTTAACTATTCAACCGTCGGCTTCGCCGACGAAGAAACTCGTGCCGTTGCCCGTAAACATTGGGATGAGTTGAGGCCTACTCTAAACCTCCCCGCAACCAAAGCTCCCAAAGATGACGCTGAATAACGATCTATCAAACTACTCAGCCCCGTTAACGGAGGATATTTGGTGCCTTATTAATGAAGCCTCCTGTGAATTGGGCGCGGACGCACAGCGGCATTTTTTTGAAAAAGGCTATGCTGTTGGCCCGGCAAGGCTCGGCCATGACGTCATTACCGAACTCCTAGCGGACCTCGATCATTTAATGCAGCCAGGCCATCAGGGTAACCATCTCTGGCACGAATATCACACCAACGAATCCACTAATCCGGACACAATCCTATTTCATGCGTTGGGTGCATGGCGAATAAAGCGATCTTTTCATGATTTACTATGGCATCCCGCTATCACCATTCCCGCAAGACAATTGCTCAGCTCGCCGATACACTTCTGGCACGATCAATTATTTTGTAAACCCGCCCGTCATGGAGGTGTGGTCGCCTGGCACCAAGATTATTCTTATTGGACACGAACCACACCAATGCAACATCTGACCTGTTGGGTCGCCCTCGAAGACGCGAGCATCGACAATGGATGTCTTCACTATATTCCAGGTAGCCACAAATGGGATCTTTTACCGGTGACAGGATTGGCTGATGATATGGCTAGCATTAAGCGTGTCCTGAACGGGGAGCAGTGGGAAACGTTCCAATCACCAGAGGCTGTGGAACTCAAAGCGGGACAGGTTGTATTCCACCATCCGCTAGCGATCCACGGTTCGTTCGAAAATCGCACTGGCCAATCAAGAAAGGCTGCGGTGGTGAATATGATCGGCGATACGGTTACTAGCGATACGAATGAGCCGTTACTAAAGGGGATACCAGTAATTCCAACCGGGAACCTCCTTCGCGGTAATTTTTTTCCTCTTTTACGCGCTTAGCCAGAGCACTTATTCAATCGATCAGAATTCTATGGTCACGATTCTTGACGTTACGTAGAATTAGACGTAGGTCAATTTGGAGCACACCGATGGAATTCTATAAATACTTACTAGCAACCTTAGCATTAGGATTAACCGGCTGTGACTCCGTAGGCGAATACGTCGCTACCATTCTTCCAGAAAAGGGAAGACAAGCTGATACCCCAAAACTTGCTTCTGGTGACGACGGTGCATTTATTGACCCTACACAAATCGGAACACAACCTAACAACGCCACTCCACAAGACCTCCCGATCGGGAACAATGCAACAGAGCTCTATCAAGACCCAACTCAAAGTCCGGACTACCAAGAAATGATCGGAGCTCTTGACGACCCCTCCATAGACCCTGGGCAGGGAATGGGTGCCTTTGCCGGCCAGGGCGAGTATAGCGAGGCGATGACGATTGACGACTCCGACCTTTCCGAAGGCGTCAAGGACCCGACCTCCGAATACCAACAGCAAATTGGTGAATTTTCGATTCCCGATACCTCAGAAGGAGGCGATGTTACTTCCCAGTATTTAGCCGCCGGTGCACTTGCCGACCCGGCCGAGAGTCAACAGGGCAACCAGGATCCAGCAGCCTTGTATCTGGGTAATAGTGGCAATGGATTGACCACGGATCGTTCGGCCCCTTCTAAGAAACCCAACCCACAGGGCGCACCGCCAAAAAAGAACGTCCCCTCGGCCCTTCGTCCGAAGAGCGTCACAAATACTCCTTCACGACCATCAACCCAGACATCTCGGCCTAAGGAGCGTGGTTCCATTCAAATTGGCGTCCCCGGAAATATTAAACCAAGTTATGCCGCTTTCGATGCTCCCGTTGCTGTTCCTCAACTCCTTGACCGTGGAACTTCCATGTCTTTTGAGGCCAACCTGCAACAGACTCGCCCGTTGCCAAGACAGGGCCTTGTCTATTGGGTTATTCACTCCCAACGCAATGGCTTTAGTCGGTTTCAACTACCTGTTCGCAATGGCGAATTGCCACAAACACTAAGAGGAGTCGTACCGCAATTCACTCCGACAAGCGGTCCATTTAAGATGTTTCTCGTTCTTGTTGATGAGAACAATGAGGTAAGCTACCTAACGTCCGCCAAAGATATCTCCTGGAATCCTTGATTTCCATTCCAATATTCAGTCACGCCAAGCGAATACCAATTGAAGGGAATCAATTATGCGTTTTTTACTTGCAGCTGTCTTACTGGCTTCCGGAACGTTGATTGTCAGTGCAGCACCTCCAACCCCGGAAAATGGCGCACTCATTTTCACCGAAAACGGAAGTTGTCTGGTAAGCGTCTACACCAAATCGACCTATTCACACGTTGCGATTGTGCTATATGAATCCGGTGAACCAATTGTGTTTGAAGCTAAGCCGGGAGGAGTAATTAAGACGAATTATGAACGTTATTTAGCCACTGCCACTGCCGGCAAGTTGAATAACGGGGAATCTGTGAGGCTATGGTTGATGAATCCGCGCATCGAATACCGTAAAGACGAATTAAATCCAATGCTCGATTTTGCAAATAGTGAACTTGGTACTCCCTATAGCGTATTACCGACAGTCACAGGCAAAACCTTAAACACGCAGCAATGTGCTCAATATGCTAGTAGTATCCTGGAGACCACACCTCGCTTTTGGTTTCGTGATTGCAAATACCAAACGCCAGCAACACTTCTGCGAATAGCACGTCCCGGATACGGCGCTATGGAACTAATTGCTGAACGCAAATCAGAATCCAATTCAATCTTTTCACGAATCTTTTCTGCCTGGAAGTGATATCCGATTTGTTGGCATTGCCATATGAGAAATATTTTTCTTATCCTGATGGTTTGTCCAACAACTTCACATAAAAAGAATAATGGCTATGTCGCTTACTGATTTGCGAGACATTCAACGCCAACGGAATTTTGATACGCAGGGGAACTGGGAACGTTCACAAGCTCATCGAGAACAAATAACGGCCAAGTTATTGGAGCGTGATTCAGAAGCTCTGTTGCGTGTTTTCGGGGCGGGTAATTCTAACGACTTAGACTTAAAACAACTAAGTCGGCATTACACACAAATTGAGCTCGTAGATATTGATTCGGAGGCCCTTGCATATGGATATCAATCTCAGGGGATAAGTGACAAAGATGGAGTCGAGTTATTAGCCGACGTAGACTTAAGCGGACATCAATTCCAGCACACACGGCCCGCGAGTACCACGGTTTCCGCCTGCCTTTTCACCCAGTTAATCGAACAACAAACCGTTGAACACAATCGCAATCCAGAAGAGGTGGCTCGTTTTCGAGAAAATCACCTCAAAATGCTCATAGAATCAACGCAACCAGCTGGCCGAGTGTTCTTCATTACCGACATCGTAAGTGATTACACAGCCCGTCAGTTGCCCTATGTCTCCGGTGATCAGTTAAACGGATTCCTCTCCGAACTCGTCGCCAGCAACAATTTCTTTACTGGGACGAATCCGTTCGCAATACAAAAACAGCTCGATAGCTTCGTGCAAGTAGAATCACACCATTTACATGATGCTTGGATATGGCAACTCGGCGCAAGACGCTTCGCTGTCTACGCAATCGAAATCCAGATAGTCGCTTAATGCACGACTGCCTACTGATTCCGTACACAGTATAGTTTTTCAGCCGTGCGTATTAAAAGCGTGCCGTTAGCAACACCATAAGACGCTAACGTCCGCTCTCCAAATGTATTTTTTGACACGACCTTAAAATCTCTGCTGGCTTCAATCACGGTCGCATCGCCTTGTTCGCTTTGCAGATATATCAGCCCATTTGTATAGATTGGAGAGGCTGAGTAATTCCCACCGATCCGCTCCTGCCAAACCACCTCTCCTGTCTGGGCATCGAGGCAACTGCCAATCCCTCGGTCAGACACCATATAGATCAGATCGTCTCTGACGATAATTGAAGGGGTGTGAGGTACCTGTTTCTGATGCGACCATTTTACGTGTGTTTCTGTAACATCACCTTTGCCACTTGGGTCGATGCAGTAGATCCACGGCGTATTGTAACTTGTACAGACATACAACAAGCCGTTGTACAGTACTGGCTTAGGGATCACACTATAACCGTCGTAGGTAACCTTCCAAATCATTTCGCCCGTTTTGGCATCCAGTCCGTGAACAACGTCACTGCCAGGCGACACAATTTGCTGAGATCCGTTTACTTCTATCAAAGCCGGTGTTGAGAATGAGAACTTTCTGGGGGCGTTTGATTCACGGTCGAATGTCCACCGCGGACTACCATCCACCAATGATAATGCAATCACTTTGGTCGTGGCCGCACCATCAACACTAAATACCAGCGTATCATTCACTATGATCGGCGTTCCCCCATTTCCATGTACGGGTTTGTATTCGACAGGAACTGTCTTCCAAACCATCTCTCCATCTAATGTTAGGCAAGCCGTACCCTGATGGCCGAAGTGAACATACAATCTCTGGTCGTGAATAATAGGTGTAGGACTAGCGTGGCTATTTTTCTGATGGATACGCGGTGCAGTTTCCGGTTGGACAAACACTTTGGTTTGCCAGGTAAGTTTGCCAGTATCCAAATCATACGCAGCAACAATCAAATCATATTTGCTCTTTTCCGCATCTGCATCCTGTACTACGGCGCTTGTCAAAAACACCTGCCCTTCAGAGACAACCGGTGAAGACCAGCCTTCCGCGACCGTCACACTCCATGCAACGTTTTTGTCTGCGGCCCACTGAACCGGAAGATTCTCATAATTGGTAACACCATCTCCATCTGGCCCACGAAATACAGCCCAATCTTGAGCGTCTAGAGTGGTGCCCACGCTGCCAATCAGAAATATTGTCCAAACTATGCTCTGTATCTTCATCTTTGTGTTCACCATCGCTTACGATTTCGGTTGAAGTTGTCTAGTCGTATATCATACTCGAATCTGGGGCGCTGAGTATTTACAATCAATCTCGTCACAGCGCTAACCGGAGATTCGTAACCGGTACTATCTCAAGTTTTTGCCTGTTTGCCATCTCCTCTGGAACAAAAATTGTTATGCCTTCGTACAGATCTGGAGCATCACTGAAGTAAACGCTCCGCCACCGCGTACTCTCAATCAGTGCGTTCATAAAGCTCGGGTGTGCTAACAAATCACCGTTCTTGATTGCAAGGATCGTTTCCTTCGAATGATATTTATCCAAAATCGACTCGGCTTTTGAAAGGTCGAGATTGCCCAACCGCATAAATGCAAGGAAGTCATCAAGGACGAATATGCTATTAGCTTCGAGTCGGGCATCCGCAAAAACACGTTTACTAAAAGGAGCGTCCGGCCGATAGGCGTGGTAAATGACGACACCCGCAAAACCTGTCCCATTGTAAAAAGCATAGACATTCGCTTCTTCTTCAATCGAAGCAATAAACTTAGCTGCGTCATGGTGATACCAAGGATGTTCTCCGAGCCCTGCACGACGGTTTAGTGAATACGAACCATCCAACTCCGCTTTTTGCAGTACGTCAATCATCAAAGAAACTGTACTAAAGCATAAAAACAGAAAAACAATGCCGGCAACAAGATCCGTAAGCTGGAATGGTTGACTATCGCTATCCACTGGTTTGTGCTTGTAGTGTGCGAGAATCTTTACGAGACAATCAAACCCGATGTATCCCCAAACAATTGCGTATAACGACGCATTGCGATTCATATTCCAAGCCAAATATCCAAATCCAACTAGCAGCAGCAATTTATAAAGCCAAAGATCATCTTTGAAACGCAGACTGCTGACGGCCAGTACGATCGCGACCGGCACCGACGTGAATAACAGTAGTCGCGGCGTCTGAACAAGGAAAACCGCATCAAATCCATAACGCTCAAGAAAAGAAGACATACCTATGGTTTCACCGGCCAGGAGTTGAAAGAATTCTCGATGCTCGCCCCCAACCTTCCCTAGCAATTCTAGCGGAAAAATGGCGCCTGCTATCCCATAAGGGTTTGCCAAGGTAGCCACAAAACATAAAGCCACAACTCCCCATACCGTCCTTGAATTGACCACCCTAGTCGCTCGCCATTGCCACCATTGGCACTGCAGGGCATAGGCGCCCAGAACAGCCAACTGCAAAACGAACAACCCTTGGCTGTTAACCCAAAGAATCTGGATCGGAATGAGACACCATATCCACCTCGTCTTTCCTGTTGAGTGCAAATAAAGAATAGCCAGCACTAACGACAATAAGAGATGAGTAATCATCTCTGGCCGGACGTGAAACCGACCGCAGTAGATGGAAATAAAAGGCGCCCAAACAATCGCCATCACCCACCCCGGCACTCTTTGGCGATGTATCAGCATAAGAATGGCGAATGCCGTGGTGCCTACACCGGATTTAACCAAGACCAATCCGGGCGTCCCAAACGAATCATAAATCCACGATACGCTAACTTGGAATAACCAATGCAAATCGATCCAGGGAGTATCAGGATTGGTAAAGGTAAACTGATTGACGTCTGGAACCGTACCCGTGGCACGAATCAATTCTCCGGCCTTCAGGTGCCACCAAATATCGCCATTGACCATCCAATAGCATCCACTAAGAAACACCCCGATTATCGACACAACAAAGAATACCCACCAGCGCAAAGCACTGGCTTTACTTATGCCGGCATTCAAATCGGGCTCTGTCATCATGGCGTCTTCATTCATGACCGGGTCTTCAACTCACCGATCTTTCGGAGCTTCTCGTTACTAAGGTAACAATATCGATTAATCCATCCGAAACGATTTGCGGCATGAAATGCATGTTCAAACCTATCGGAAAAATCATCAACAGGACCGTACCCGTGTATCAATGCTGCGATCGGAGTGTCCTTAGCAGCTTCTTGTGCCGTATTGAATTTTCGAGATTGGGCAAACTTCGTATTTAGATGGGGGTCATCAGGCCCCGGATAACGTACTTCGTTAAGATTTGTGGGACTAGGGTCATCAGAAATTTCCAAGAGGTTAAAGACAACGTCTATCCACTGTTCATGAGGGATACCGCGAGAGTTCGCTGTCAATTGATCAAGATAGAATCTGGCAATCATAGCCCAATGCATCGTGTACATTTTTACCGGTATATGATCTGAGTACCTTCCCACTTCGCCATAATCCAAACCACTTAAATGATTAAAAGGAGGCGGAAAAGCGTGCGGAACTAGCTTGCGGGATTCGAAGCCTGCCGCATCGATTCCTTCTCTTAATCTGCGCACATACGAAGTTACCAATGCCTTTTTCATCTGCAACCACGATCGCACTGCCTCTAACCACCCGTAGGATGACAACACCTGTGCAACGCCATCGACGCTTGCCATCTTGGCTAGTTCTAAAGAACTTACGCTTCGGTGCAGCCAGGTGTATACCTCTTGGATTGATTTCCGAATAGATTCAAAGTCGTAACGCCCAGCCAGGGCCTCATGATTTGCGACTGCAAAATTAAAATCTAGAAAAACACTATCCAATTTGTATGGTGGGTATTCGGGCCAATCTATTCTGATTCCGTCTAGCGAAGGGTATTGGCGGAACAAGTCGATCATCAACGCTAACTGATACTGGAAAATATCTTCACTTGCCAATGACGCATTTAGGGCGACGCGGTTCTCGACCGCCTGCCCGTTCGGAAGTCGCGGGATATCCTTATCCGCAACACCGCTAAACTGAACCCGGTACCCCGGCGGGATGGCAGCTTGTATTTGAAAATATGCCTCCATTCCTCGAGCCTTAACCTGATCTATGACATCGGACACAACATTTTTATCGGAATTGGTGAGTTGTGTAGCCGGCGGAGGAGAATAACAAGTATTGTTGTATAGAGAGACGTCTGCACAAAATGATGGTGCGGTCCTCACGAAAAGCTCGTGCTTTCCCCATAAATCGCGTTCTAAGAGGCGTACAGCACCAGCACCGGCATCAATTGGCGGTTCACGCTGTCCTTGCTCGGTCGTCGTAGGTTCCATGACATAGGGTGATGTCGTAATTGCTGTAGCTCCTGCTATGTTTTGACAATTGGCCAAAACAGCATCAACACCTTCGTATTGAAAATATTCGGGTAATACCGTTATTCCAAGCAAATGATTCTGTTTGTCAGACATTAAACGCTAACTTATTCAAAAAAGACACGTAAAAATACGCCTTTCTTTAAAGACGTGATACGCTTTATAGTCAGTTGGTCGTCACCACCGATATCGCACTATGCCAACCCGACATTCACCTTACATTGGTAGATTCCAAGTCTACTTTTCGTCAGGAAGGGCCAGTTATGAAACCGAATCGTCGATCTTACGTAAATTCTTTATGTAAAACACAATTGCGTATTGAATCTCTTGAGCAGCGTCGCTTGCTTGCCGCTGATTTATTGGTTTTCCAAAATCCCGTAGAACCCTTGGACGTAAATCTTGACCAGTTTGTTTCTCCAGTCGATGCATTAGCAATTATCAATCAGCTTAATTCACCTCAAACGCAACAGCAAACCGTCGGTGCCCTGCTCGATTCATCAGGTGACCATATTCTGGCTCCAAATGATGCCTTAAGCATTATTAATGGTCTCAATAACAGCACGTCCAAGCCGACCCAAGTCGAGGGATTATATACAGCTCGTGATTATTTTGTTGAGCAATTCGAGGCGTTGCCAACGGAGGCAAGAATCGTAGTCGATCAGTTCACGGAGATCATAAATAACCATGAGTCTACAACTGAAGCAATTTACGATTCATTACGCAACTTTTCACAATACTCGATTGCGAATGCAAATGAACTTGATGCATTTTATGAACAATTACATTCTGCGACCCTCTTAAACGATGACAATCTTCAGCGTGAGGTCCATGCAATTGGCGATGAAATACACGATGTTTCTGTCGCCTCCTTTGGAAATAGTCCGAGTTCAGATTCGAGTGACGGGGAAATTCCATATGAGTTTGACCCTGCCGATTATGAAGATCCGGCCGCAGCTCTCCCCGATCTATTCGACGAACTTGATGAAGGTATCGACGACATCGAGCTTCCAACCTATGGCGATGTAATTGATAACTACGACGAAATTTATCAAACCTACGAAGAATCCGAGTATGAAATCGGCGAATACGTCGACGAAATGATCAATGTCAACGACTACGAGGATTTCGTTCTAAATGGTGGTAACCTCAGTGATCTATTCCAGGATATTGAAGAACGCGCAGAGGAAGGTATCACAACCATCGAGGACGTCGTAGCGCCATATGGACCGGATATCGAACTGGGGGATTTAATTAACGATGCATTTAATAGTGCGTACGTTGGAGAGTTAATTTACAACGATATCAGCGCTATCGGTGGTGAAACGACAGGCTCTGTCATCGTTCTCAATCAAGGTGGAATCGTTGAGGTTGACTTTGGGCGCGCGGACTATCTTCACGATCGTGCCAGTGAACTCAATAACCAGACGGTAGTTATCGAAGGTCACTTAGAGATGGTGGAAGGGATAGAAATCCCAAATCGCACTATTGTCCAGGCTCGGACAATTTTCGGTACACCTGAACTCGAATCGCTTCAATTAGCTCTGGAAACGATCGATCTATCCAGTTCCCTTGCAATTGCTGAGGCACTTGAAGAGAACGGGTTAACCTAACTCTCAACTACCTGTTTGGATTGGACGACTCACCTTTATGAAACGTATTGGTATACTCACCGCAGGCGGGGATACGCCAGCATTAAACGCGACGATCCTTGGCGCTGTTCAGGCTGCAAATGAATCGGGAATTGAAATCCTGGGCTTACTCAATGGATTTGCTTCCTTTTTTGAACCTAATGCTCCTCATGTCCCACTTAACCCCCTATTTCAAGCAATCCCCGAATTGGACGCGACTCGTGGGGGTACTATCCTAGGCTCCTCACGGACCTACGTGGACTCAAGTGACCTTGACCTGCTCGCACAAATAGCCGATCGAATCGCACGGCTCCAGCTTGATGGTCTAATATGTATCGGTGGGGACGGTACCATGAACGGACTTCAGCCGCTTTGCGATATTATTCCCACTGTTTTGGCGCCGAAGACGATCGATAACGACCTAGGTTTAAATTACGCTGGCGAAGCTGAAACATGGGAGTTGCAACAGCAAAATGGGGACCCGACCTATATTAGACGTGCACATCCGACAGGTAAAGATGCAGGTTTCTCGATTGACAAGATGATAAATTACGCGACACCGGGTTACGCGACAGCCGTTTACGAGGCCGCTGAAGGTGTACGGCGCGTTCGAACCACTGCTGAAAGCCATCGCCGAATTGCCATTATCGAGGTTATGGGTCGGCATTCCGGATACATCGCTCTCGGTGCGAGTTACGGTCAACCAGACATAATTCTTATCCCGGAGAGTCGTTTCGATATCGACGAGTTGACTGAAAAAGTCCGGGCCATTTACGACCATCAACAACATGTTGTGCTCGTTTGCGGTGAAGGGATCATTGATACTACAGGTTTGGAATACGGCGCTGCAAGTGGCAGTACCGACCCTTCGGGAAATGTCGTATTATCAGGTGCTGCATCGAATCTTGCGTCGAACCTACACAATCGGCTGGGGGATGACTATTTCACCTCGACTGGCTATTTTAATTCCGGTAAGGCTGCGTTCTTTACACGGAAGGTTGGCCATACTCAGCGAGGCGGGCGTCCACTCGCCTTCGATCGTTTCTATGCCAGTCAACTCGGAGGAAACGCTGTGAGGATGTTGCTTAACGGCGCCAACAACGAAGTCTCTACACTACAGTGGTCGCCCACAGATGGCTTTACAGTTAATTCCCATCCAGCTGCTCTATTCCGTGACAAGTACGGTGAAATTCATGCTCGCACGGTACATGAGAGTTTTTATGACGCCCAACTTTATCGAATGACTTCCACCGGCCGCGAATACTTACTGCCCATTTTCACAAACGCCATAGGATCCGATGATACAGAATATATCCGTCAGTCCCTTTTTGACTCCGGAAACCTTTATCATGGCTACAAGAGTGTAAACATTCAAATCGCAAAGAGAGTAAGGTATTTGGACTAATGAATCAATTGTTTAATAAAAGAGAGCTTCTCACCCAAACATTGGCAACTAGTGCCCTGCTCACGACTCCCTCGTTTGCCTTCGTGCCCGCGACCGAGTCTTTTAAGTTTCGTTACATGCTCGCATCCTCCATGTACGGAAAAATAGACGTACTCGAATGTATTAAGCAAGTTAAAACAATTGGCGCGACCTCAATCGACCTCTGGCCTCCGAGCCACGGCGATCAACGACTGCAAATTGACAAGATTGGTCATGATAAATTCCTCCAGGCCTTGTCAGATGCCGAAGTTGATTTTGAAATGTCGACACGCTATGACTTGGGCCCATTCCGTCTCAAAGAGGAAATTGGAATTGTCAAAAAGCTCGGTGGAAGTATGATCGTCTGTGGTTCCACCAAGCACCATGCCGGTAGTCTTAAAGAACAAGTTGCGGCTTTTATTAAAGCCCTGCAACCGCACGCGGCAATAGCTGAGGCAGCAGGAATCCGTATTTGCATTGAAAATCATAGTTCGGCACTGATAAATTCGCCGGATTCATTGCGATATTTTGCTGACCTCAATAGGTCTCCTGCGTTAGGTATCGCTCTGGCTCCTTATCACCTCCCCCAGGACACCAAGGTAATCGCCGATCTAATCGGCCATCTCGATACTGACCTGGCGCACTTTTACGCGTGGGAACACGGCATGGGATGCCACAAAGCCATGCCTAAACCGCTCGAACTAATGCAAATGCCAGGACGTGGAACGATGGATTTCGCCCCACTTTGTAAGGCATTGTCTGAAATAAAATATGATAAGTATACCGAGATTTTCATGCACCCAACTCCCCGCGGTATCCCTATCCTAGAAAACGCTCAGGCCGTTTCGCAGGAAATCAACATCGCTCGTGAATACCTTAATCGATGCATAGCTAGGTCAAATGCCTAACTCACAGATCATTACTCCTACACAAGCCAAACAATTTCAAGATGAAGGTTTCTTCATTCTGGAGTCGGCTTTGGATCAACAACAGGTCACCATTCTACGGGATGCTTGCGACACTCTAATCGAGGCTATGCATCAAGAGATGGACCGCCTCGATACCGATCACATCCATATCAGTCATCGAAACCAACGATATCATATTGCAAAACAGTATCATTTGGTGCCCGCTTTGCGACAAATTGTTTTTGGTGATTTGATGGCTGATATCTGCCGTGCAACCATCGGACCGGATGCATATCTGTTTTATGATCAGTACGTTGCCAAAGCCGCTGAAATTGGACGTTCGTTTTCATGGCACCAGGATAGTGGATATCTGGGCTTCCCCCATGAACCGTATGTCACTGTATGGATGGCTGTCGACGATATGACTGAGGAAAATGGAACAGTTTCGTTGCTGCCTTATTCACACATCGGTTCTCGCGAGTTAAAGGAGCACCGTCGCGATTCAGAATCTGGAGACAAGATCGGTTACGATGGCGATGAGCCTGGAATAACCGCTATCATACCGGCAGGCTCCATTGTCGTTTTTAGCAGTCTCGTCTTCCATCGTTCAGGAACGAACACAACAAACAAAATGCGGAGAGCTTACGTGACTCAATACAGTAGTTATCCGATCTTGAATCCGGAGAACGATGCCCCAATTCATCTCGCCGTTCCCTTCCTGCAGAATAGCGATGTTGTTTATCGTCCCACTTAATGACTTGAGGCTTTTTGCCATTTACAATAGAGCGTTCGACTTAAACATTCTCACTGCCACGAAGGATCCAAAAATGCTTAGGACCATTCTTACGTCTATCACGCTAGCATTTGTATTTGCTGTGAATGTCACCCAAAGTGCCGAAGTAGGCTTCGATAGTATTTTCGACGGAAAGACGCTTAAGGGCTGGGATGGAAATCCTGATTTTTGGAGCGTAAAAGATGGCGCGATCACAGGCATCACCACTGCGGAAAATCCAACCAAAGGCAATACCTTTATCGTTTGGCGGGGTGGCGAGGTAGCCGACTTCGAGTTGCGTTTACAATTTCGTATTCGAGGCGGCAACAGCGGTATACAGTATCGCAGTAAGGAAGTTGATAAATGGGTTATTTCTGGGTATCAAGCGGACTTTGACGGTTCAGGTGGCTGGACTGGAACTCTGTACGAAGAGCGTGGCCGCGGGGTACTAGCCAAACGCGGAAATAAGGTAATTATTTCAGATTCCGGTGAAAAGCGGACCATCGAAAAGACGGCAACGGAAGAAGAAATTCTGTCCGTCGTTAAAAGAGAGGATTGGAATGACTATACCATCATTGCTCGTGGAAACCATCTCGTTCAAATACTCAATGGAAAGGTTACAGTTGATGTTACTGATGAACAAGCAGCCAAGGCTGCCCGGAAGGGCTTACTAGCGCTCCAGTTGCACGCTGGCCCGCCCATGACCGTACAATTCCGCCAAATTCGAATTAAGCACCTAAAAACCAAAAAGATAGCCTTTATGGCAGGTACCAGAAGCCATGGCTACGGAAGTCATGAACATTTCGCAGGCAGCATGATATTAGCAAACGCTATACGTGATACCATGCCCGGCTATTCCATCGAACTGTTTCGTGATGGATGGCCGAAAGACCCAATGGCATTCTCCGATGCAGATTGCATTGTCATGTATTGTGATGGCGGGGGACGGCATCCGGTTAATGATAATCTCGCACAAATCGAAGAGCTCGCCAAAAAGGGCGTCGGTATCGTATGTATCCATTACGGTGTAGAGGTCCCAAAAGGCGAATCGGGAAATCGTTTTCTCGATTGGATTGGCGGGTATTTCGAGACTCATTGGTCTGTAAATCCACACTGGACGGCTAAATTCGACAACCTACCAGAACACCCTATTACCAATGGCGTGGAAAGCTTTGAAGTCAATGACGAATGGTATTATCACATGAGATTCCGGCCTGAAATGAAAGGTGTGACTCCGATCTTAAGTGCCTTACCTCCCGCTTCCACTCTGACTCGGCCTGATGGTCCACATAGCGGAAATAAACATGTTCGCGAGGCTGTCGCAGGCGGTAATCTTCAGCACGTCGCTTGGGCCACAGAACGGTCTAACGGCGGACGTGGATTTGGGTTTACAGGTGGCCATAACCACTGGAATTGGGGAGATGACAATTTCCGTAAAATCGTTTTGAATGCAATCGTTTGGTGTGCAAATGGCGACGTACCGGAAGAGGGCATTTCGGATTCACCAGTAACATATCAGAAGCTCGAAGAAAATCAGGACTTCGAACAACCTAGCAACTTCAATAAACTCGATACGATTAGGAAGTTCAAACTAAAGTTAGGCCAAGCCAGTTCCCATCAACGAGTCCAGCCTTTATTTCGCAGTCCCATCATCACGACACAAACAAAGGGACACTCTATTCCCATCAAGGTTTCATTAAAAAACTCAAAGCAACTTGTCTTAGTCGTTGAAGACGGAGGAAATGGCTACGGTTGTGATTGGGCAAATTGGGTGAATCCTACGATTAAGGGCGCGGGTTGGGCAAAGCCACTGACTGATCTCAAGTGGAAGTCCGCTACCGCAGAATGGGGGAAAGTCCAAGTGAACCTGAACGCCGCTGGACAACCAATGAAAAGCAACGGTGTGGCTTACGAAAACGGTATCGGAACGCACTCTAACTCGACAATCATTTATGAGCTACCGGAAGGAACCCTCTCTTTTGAGGCTCTGGGTTGTTTGGATGAAGGCGGAACGTCGCAGGCTGACGGCACAGCGACCTCTCTGCGATTTACCGTTTATAACCGCGCCCCCGTCGTTCAATCCAATGCCGGACTCGAACGCCACCCTGAATTTGCGGTGAGCGGATTAAAGGTCGCCGAAGGAATGGAAGCAACATTGGCAGCGTCTGAACCGAGCTTATACAGCCTAACGAATCTAGACGTAGATCACCGTGGTCGGGTTTGGGTATGTGAAGTGATGAATTATCGTAAACATGCCAACAAACGCCCCGAAGGTGACCGAATTCTGATCCTAGAAGACAAAAACCAAGATGGAATAATGGACAGTCAGAAGGTGTTCTATCAGGGGAATGATGTCGACTCGGCCATGGGAATTTGTGTACTCGGCAATAAGGTCATTGTGTCGGCGACTCCCAAAGTACTAATCTTTACCGACACAGACAATGACGATATTCCCGATAAAAAGGAAATACTATTTGATAAAACTGGGCAACCTCAGCATGATCATAGCGTCCATTCTTTTATTTTCGGCCCGGATGGAAAACTCTACTGGAATTTCGGCAATACTGGTAAAGCGGTTCGCGACGCTGAGGGCAAAACCATCATAGATATAACGGGTGAAGAAGTCGTCGACGACGGCAAGCCATATTACGGTGGGATGATTTTCCGATGCGACATGGATGGCTCAAATTTTGAAGTGCTCGCTCACAATTTCCGTAACAACTATGAAGTTACGGTGGATTCTTTTGGTCGTATGTGGCAGTCTGACAATGATGATGATGGCAACAAAGGCGTTCGAATAAACAACATTTTGGAATACGGCAATTACGGCTATCGAGATGAATTGACAGGCGCAGGTTGGCGTCAGGAACGTACCGGCATGGCTGAGGAAATCCCTCTACGCCACTGGCATCTTAATGATCCCGGCGTCGTTCCAAACTTACTACAAACAGGCGCTGGTTCTCCGACAGGGATTACAACCTATGAGGGCGATCTTTTGCCCCAACGATTACACAATGAAGTGATTCACTGCGATGCGGGGCCAAATATTGTTCGCGCTTACCCTGTTAAGAAAGTGGGTGCTGGATTTACCGCGACAATTGATAATGTCGTGGAAGGAATCGACAAGTGGTTTCGGCCAGCCGACGTATGTGTCGCCCCTGACGGTTCGTTGTTCGTAACCGATTGGTACGATCCCGGAGTTGGCGGACACAACATGCAGGATCTTGAACGTGGACGACTTTTCAGAATCTCGCCGCCCGACACATCCTATTCATTTAATACTATTGATGTATCCACAATTGATGGCGCAATTGACGCTCTTAAATCTCCTAATTTATCAACTCGATATCTTGCATGGAACGCACTACACGATGCAGGTGAAAAAGCCGAAACTGCGTTACAGGACTTGTTCGAAGATGGCAAGCCTCGAGAAAAGGCCCGGGCATTATGGCTGCTCGCGAAAATCAAGGGACGCGCAGCACATTATGTTACACTGGCCTCCCATAATTCGAATGAAGACCTTCGAGCCTTGAGCCTTCGTATCGCTCGACAAACAAATCTACCGCTTGTCCAACTCGCGTCCAACCTTAAAGATGACCCTAGTCCACAAGTACGCCGCGAAGTATTAATCACATTGCGTTTCGAATCCGGAGTCGGAGCTGATACCATATGGGCTGAGTTAGCCAGGAAACACGACGGGAGAGATCGTTGGTACCTCGAAGCACTCGGAGTCGCGGCCGACCTTCACTGGGAGGGCCGCTTCAGTGCTTGGTTAAAACTAGTTGGCGATAATTGGGATACTCCCGGAGGCCGAGATATCATTTGGCGAAGTCGTTCCAAGCAAGCCCCTGCGTTGCTCGCCAAAATTCTCCTGGATGAAAATACATCCGCGGATCAGCAACCTCGTTACCTACGTGCGTTTGATTATCACGATGGTCCCGAGAAGGATGCTGCATTAGAAACAATTCTCCTAGGAATGTAGTCCAAATGGATAGATGTAGTACTCTTGTTTCGCGGCTTATACTCACCTTCCTGCTCTTTTCTTTTGACGCAGCCTCACATCTACAGGCTCAGGATGCTACCCGGGACAAATTGGTTGTCGAAACATTAATTCGGCTTAAGCGATTTGATGTTTCCGGCAGCGAAAAACTAAGGGGTGCTGTGACTCGTCACATGGCGACGGTTAAGGGAACTGTGAAATATAATGAATACGCTGAAGCATTCGGAATCTCCTCGGCCATTCCAGAATTAGTACGGTTAGGCATCGAAAGGTCGGATGAGACTATCGGTGTGAATGCCATTAGGATTGCGTTAAAATTAGGTGGCCAGGATCTTATCTCTGAACATCTAGCTGCTAATGATACTAGTAAATCCTTGGCCGCTATTTTCGCTCTTGGCCAGATTGGTAATAAGGAATCTCTTGATCTACTGAAAACTTGCTACTCTGCTTCTCCAGGAAACCAACAGGTGCTCATAGCATTAGCTAAAGCTATCGCTAAAAACATTGCGGGGCAACGATTTCTGCTCGAACAGTTAATGGCCGACAAACTACCAATGTCTGTGCGATTTGCTGTCGGTAACGCACTTCACTCGAGTGCCGATCAAGAAATTCGAAAAACTGCTAAGGAACTCATCACACTACCAGCAACCGCAGATTCCCGGCCTCTTCCGCCGATCACTGGCCTAATAAAAATGGACGGTGATCCTCAAAATGGCGGCCTAGTATTCGCTAAAAAGGGAACCTGCGCAAAGTGCCACAAAGTAGGTGAGCTTGGAAAAGACGTCGGCCCAGGCTTATCCGAAATTGGATCCAAACTATCAAGTGAAGCCATGTTTACAGCGATTCTTGATCCAAGTGCAGGGATTAGCCACAACTATGAAACGTTTTCAGTTATCACAATCGACGGAAACATTTATACGGGATTAAAGATTAGCGATACGAGGGCTTCAATAACCATTCGTAATGCCGAAGGGATAGACCGTACAATCCTTCAGGATGATGTGGACGAAGTCCTTAAAACCGGCGTATCGATAATGCCAGCTGACTTACAGCGTCTTCTCACAATTCAAGAACTCGTTGATGTTGTAGCGTACCTGAAAACTCTAAAGAAGAAGTGATGAGGTAAATGGGTGACAAAATATACTTCTATTAAATCTCGCCTAATCGTAATCGCGTTAGGAATAGCGTTGGGATATTTGGCAAAGGCTATTGTGAGCGTGATCAATGCTCCATCGAACAAACCTCCAGTTGCATGGGCTCAGGTCGTTGACTTATGGAGCAACCTCTAAGAATTAGCGTCGATGGTTGCCGCCTTTGCTTTCCGTTTCGCACGCACGCGTATATTTAGCATTTCAACAATTAACGAAAATGCCATCGCGAAGTAGATATAGCCTTTATTGAAGTGCGCCGCAAATCCCTCAGCTACCAACATAATTCCAATAAGTATTAAGAAGCTCAACGCTAAGATCTTCAATGTTGGATGCCGCTCTATAAAGGTTGATATAGGTGTGGCTGCAATAAGCATCACTAGCATAGATACCACCATCGCGACAACAATTACCCACAACTCACTTACAATCCCAACGGCAGTGATGACCGAATCAAGTGAAAAAACAACATCCAACAGCGCAATCTGAAGCAACACTCCGTTAAACGTAACAACCTTACCTCCGCCGGCTTCGTGTCCATGTCCGTCATCGTCAATCTTATGATGAATTTCATGTACACTTTTCGCGATCAAAAACGCGCCGCCTAAAAGCAGAACTAAATCGCGTAGCGTTATTTCATCGATTTCCAAAGAGTGATCATTGGTTATTGGTATGCCGTGAGATATATCAGCCTGATGCTGATCGGAACCTTGTTCTAGTTCGTGTTCCGACTCGTCGCCTTCACCATGGGCGCTCGCTTCCGTAAAACTCTGAAAACCTTCACTGATTGATGCCACCGGAATCCCAACACTTGACATTTTGAATAGCGGTTTACTGAACACATCGTTACCTGGATCCATAATAAAGACCAAGGCAAACAGAAGAAGCAATCTGGTACCTAAAGCCAAAGCTAAACCGATATTTCGCCCCGCCTTTTGTTGTTTGGCAGGCAATTTACCCGTGAGAATTGAAATAAACACGATATTATCAATCCCGAGTACAATCTCCATTGCCGTTAATGCAAGAAGAGGTATTAAGTGTTCTGCGAGTTCCGCCATGTTGTACGTCCGTTAATTATGGTTGATGTTTTCATATTCCGGAGGTTCCAGTAATATGCCATTTATACCGATTGGCGGCAACGTCGATTCACCAACTAATTAATTAAGGATATGGCCAAATGCGCTTCTGGGGTAAAAAGAAACGCTTAACCGACTATGCGAGCTGTGCCGGCTGAGCGGGCAAATTGCCTCAGAAGGCAATCGCACAGGTTGTGCGAGATCTCAATCCAGCCCGAAACGATCGCCTACTAATCGGCGCAGAATGTTTTTCCGATGCATCCGTCTATAAACTCGACGACGGCAACCTTATGGTGCAATCTCTAGACTTTTTCCCACCATTGGTAGACGACCCGTTTACTTACGGTCAAATAGCGGCCGCTAATTCCCTGTCAGATATCTTCGCAATGGGGGCAACCCCAGTAACAGCACTCAACATTGTGGCGTTTCCCGATGACAAACTCGAATTGTCCATCCTAAGTGAGATACTTCGCGGTGGTGAAGATAAGGTGCGTGAGTCTGGTGCTGTCACAGCGGGAGGACATACCGTACGTGATCACGAAATCAAATATGGGTTATCCGTTACGGGAATTTGTAGCACTAAAGACTTATTACATAATTCCGGAGCTCAACCCGGAAATCTATTGGTGCTTACCAAGCCTCTCGGGACGGGCTTTCTTACAACCGCCATGAAATCCCAAAAGGCGACCGACGATGTAGGTACGCAGGCCATTAGGAGCATGACCCTTCTTAATGATCACGCGTCTCGATCCGCCGTTAAATTTAAGGCTACAAGTGTTACCGATATTACCGGTTTCGGGCTAGCAGGACACGCCAAGGAAATGGCCAATGGCAGTGATGTTACACTCAAAATCGAACTAAACAATCTTCCCATCCTTCCCGGTGCCAAAGACGCCTATCAGCGAGGATTTCTTACCCGTGCAAGCGAATCTAACCGCGATGCAAACGCTTCGGCAATATCCGGCATCGCGAAAGAAAACTCAGTACTGGAAGAATTACTCTTTGACCCACAAACCTCTGGCGGCTTACTTGTATCACTACCACCCGAGCACGCCGAGAGCTACGTCAACGAAGTCTCGGAAAAACAGGGATTCGGATGCACGATTATCGGCGAAGTAATTCCTCGAACAGACAGCGCAATTGTAATACATTAATCGCCGCTGCTCATTCCGCGCATTGATAGTCAATTGGATCCTTAATTCCATTTTCCTCGAATCCCTTGAGCCGCAACAAACAGGCGTCGCATCGCCCGCAGGCTCTATTCTGTGCATCTGGGTCATAGCAACTTGTGGTCATTGAATAATCAACGCCTAACTCTAGGCCACGCGCAATAATCTCAGCCTTCGATAGGTGTAGGAGAGGTGCCCGGATCTCCATAGCAGAACCCTCAACGCCCGTTTTGGTAGCCAAGTCCGCGAGGGCTTGAAATGCAGAAATGTATTCAGGCCTGCAATCTGGATATCCACTGTAGTCCAATGCATTTACTCCGATAAAAATTTCTTGCGCCTTCCTGACTTCGGCGAGTGCCAATGCATAGGACAAAAAGATGGTGTTCCTCGCAGGCACATAGGTAACTGGTATGCGATTGCATATTTCCTCAACGGAATTCGATTTCGGTACTTCCATATCAGCAGTTAACGCCGATTGGCCAAACACTGCCAGGTCGATGTCTACAATCGTGTGGTCGCTCACACCATAATGACTAGCGATCATCTGTGCCTGTGCAGCCTCATGCTCATGGTTTTGGCCATACCGAAAACTCAGGGCGCTGATGCTATATCCTTCTGCTTTCGCCAATGCTAAGACAGTGGTGGAATCCAGACCACCGCTCAACAAGAGTACCGCGCGCTTCTTTTCACTTACCATCACTGAATTTTTCCCGAAAAGACCAATAATCGCAGATCATGTGCGAATACCTTTAGGCAAGAGTTGCTTTCAATAGCGTATCTAGCTTATAACAATTAAACAGTAAATCACGTTCTGAATTTTATCAACTATAGAGGTAATTCGTATGAGTCCATGGATGATTGGCGGTCTAGTTTGTGTTGGCGCCTTAGTGATCATTGCGGTTATTGTGATCGGCATCGTATGGTCTGCCTATAACAACCTCGTCAAATTCGACGAAGAAGCTAATAATGGTTTTGCCGATATCAATGTAGCCTGCAAATTACGTTACGACTTGATTCCCAACCTCGTAGCTGTAGCGAAGCAATTCATGTCTCATGAACGAGAGACACTTGAAGCAGTCATTCAGGCCCGCAATCAGGCCCAGTCGTCTCTGCAGACTGCCGCTGCTAACCCAGGGGACTCTGGCGCCGTCGCGGCGTTTGCGCAAGCGGAAAATGCCTTAGCAGGGTCTATGGGAAAAATAATGGCCTTAGCTGAAGCTTACCCAGAACTGAAATCTGATACCCAGATGGTACAACTGCAAACCGAATTGAGTGAAACGGAGGATAAAATTGCTCGTGCTCGCGAGCGTTTTAACGATCAGGTCACTCGCTTCAATGTCCATCGCAAGACTCTTCCGACAGTACTATTTGCTGGAATGCTTGGTTTCGCAACTGATCGTGACCTCCTCGAATTTGAAGACCAAGAGCAGATAAGTAAAGCCGTAGATGTTGGTGCTATGTTCGATAGTTAATCTTCGTACAGAGCTCGCATTGACTTCACGGTGTCAAGTAGGAACGCGCGGCTAGAATCCGGGCTTAAAAGCTCGGCATGTTCACCAAAAGCCAAAATTTTTGGAATAATTTCTAAATCATGATTGGCTTGAACCACGAGTCGATATTGGCCGTTATCTTCGCGTGTAACGATCTGCTGCGGATGCCAGGGCTCTTCTGCGACCCACATTGCCGCGCGTTCGGAAAGAATGATTTCATATTGCTTCGATTCCGAACTAGCAAATGCGCTTAGACCACCTGCCAATTGTTCCTGAACTTCATCAACCACAGATTCAAAATATTCGTCCAACGCGACAACAGACTTAATTCGATCAAGTTTCCAGTGGCGAGTTTCCTGTGGGGCATCGTCTAACTCGGCAACGACGTACAGGCTGGCATTATGAAATAGAATTGCTCGTGGTGACACCTTCCGATCGTCCACACCTCGCTGCGGAGAAGAATAGGAAATACTACACCACCGATGCTGGAGAATCGCACGCTCAATAGTCTTCAGTACGCCACGTTGTTCTTCATAGCTTTTCGTTACGGTACCTGAAACAAAAAGAACCTGGCGAATCTTTTCGTAATGCTGCCAGACAGAAGAAGGGACCACCTCCTGCACTCGGTTCCAAAACGATGTAATACCTTCCCCAATGAAGGTTCCACGCAGGGGATTTAGCAGGTCACGCCCAACACTCAAAGCTAATAACTCGGTCGCCGTTGCATTAATCTGATAACTTGCCTTCGCCGATTCACCAAGTTTCCAGACACGGCCCCGATCTAATTCGCCCGACGAAATATCCAAACCTGCCTCTTGCAGTGCTTCAATATCACGTCGCAGCGTCCGGGTATGCAACGAACTTAATCCAAGTTCGTCGATTAACGCATCTCTAAGTTCGTTGAGTGTATACCCGAACCGAGTACGTTCAAGAATTTGCAAGAGTTTATGCTGCCGAATGAGCTGATCGTTACGCGCCATTGCTGAGATTGGCCCTCGGTTAGAGAGTTGACCAGTCGATCGGTACGTCCTTATCGACTGATGGAATTTCACAATGCAATGCTTCAGAGTATTTTTGGGCAGCCCCTGTGTTGAATATGACAATCCGATCATCGGTATTAACTGTCCCGTCCGCCAGGCATTTTTCCACCGCGCCAATGCAGGCCCCTGTCTCAGGGCATATGCTGATTCCTTCCCGCGCCATTCCCAGCCGCATCCATTCCCCAATGCGAGCTTCCTCAACGCTTACGGCGGCGCCCTGGCTTTGCCGGACCGCTTCGAGGATCATAAAATCACCCACTGCAGCCGGAACCCTGATACCACTCGCGACCGACTGTGCATTAGCGAAGGGCTCTGCGTGCTTTTCTTCGTCCTCGAACGCCTTCACGATTGGCGCACAACCGTCACTCTGCACGCTGAACATCCGCGGCATCTTGTCACTCTCCAGCCAACCTAATTCGGACAACTCTTGAAACGCTTTCCACATACCAATCAAGCCGGTACCACCACCAGTTGGATAGAAAATTGCATCCGGCAATTCCCACCCAAATTGTTCCGCAAGCTCAAGTCCCATCGTCTTCTTTCCCTCAATTCGATATGGCTCCTTGAGGGTCGATAGATCAAACCACCCCATCACCTGCTTGCCTTCATTCACGATCCGTCCGCAGTCATTGATCAAACCATTTACTCGATACGCATGAGCACCGTAGGCGATAGCTTCGTACTGATTAATGACTGGAGTATCTGCGGGCATAAACACATAACAATCCATCCCAGCACGCGCAGCGTAAGCTGCTGCAGCACCACCGGCATTCCCGGCTGTAGGCAAGGCAACGCTTTTAATGCCAAAGTGATTTGCCATTGACACTGCCATCGCCATTCCGCGGCTTTTGAAACTACCGGTTGGCAACTGGGATTCATCCTTGACCCAGAGGTCTGTAGCCCCGAGCGTTGCCCCCAAACGCGGGCTTTTCAGCAATGGAGACAGACCTTCACCGAAGCTGACGATTTTTGACTGATCATAAATAGGCAACAATTCCATGTAGCGCCATAAATTGGACGGGCGTCCTAATAGATCATCTCGTGAAACGCTTTCCCTAATAGCGTCAAGGTCATAGCGAACCCAAATTGGCCGCCCCTCGTGGAGTGTCTGAATTACGTTCGGTTCTAATTGCGCGCCGTCGATGGCGCCTTCTAGATGAGTAACAAAGGATGATTCTGCAATAGCCATAGGTCTTAGAATTAGGATTAAGGGATTATCAGTTTAGGAAAACAACGGTGCCAATTTTGTATACGCCGCAAATCCACCGGCAATCAGTAAGCCAACGGCTGATAGAGCAACAAAGAAATCCCAAGTTGCGGATGGTCTGACTCGTTCGTCCGAGTGCTTAAATCGAAAATACAAAGCTGCGAAGCCGAGCATTGGCAGCATGATTGACTGCATTAAACCGCTCATGAGGACCGCCACGACTGGCTTCACACCAAGGCAATACGTGATGCCACAAATCGCCGGTAGGATCATACAACAAATTTTTACGGACTTGCGGTAACTTTCTTCGCCGGCTTTGATGATCCCTAGTGTGCCTAGCACATCCGAAAGCATTCTCGCATTTCCGGCGCTGGCGACGAAAAACGTTGAGTAGAGAACTGCGATCGCACCAAACAGGAACAATGACTCAGCAGTTTCACCGAAGACTGGCCGGTACATTACACCTAGAGATCGCACCATATCTGAGTCCTGTGGTTGCAAGTCAATTCGTCCAAGAATTGCTGCACCTAAGAGATAAAACGCTATCGTCGCAAACGTGTATACTCCGGCGGATGCCCATGCATCAACTTGCAATACTTTCATCCACCCTCGGGCTCGATTGGCCCATTCTTCGGATTCATCACGAGGGCCGGTAAATTTAGCGTACCCTTGCTCCATGCACCAGTAAGGATAGGCGATGAGTTCAGCGGCCCCAACACCTATAATTCCAAATGTAGCGAGCGCTACACCCACGCCTTCCATCCAATCATTTCCAACGCCGAAGCTCAGTCCCTCACGAATGTTATCGAGCGTAATTCGCCAAGTACTTGCTGCGTCCACGGTTTGCAGACCAAATACATTCACAATGGTGACTAAGGTAAATAGGCCGACCAAAACCGTAGAAAACATCTGGATGAAACCATATTTCCCGACGACGAGAAGCACGATAGTAGCGACCGTCAAGCCAACAGTATAGTAAACGTCGTCCTTAGATTTCTGCACTTCATGGGGCAGGTCTCTTAACTGGGCATATTCTTCAATGAATTGATTAACTTGATTGAGTGTTTCTGAATCACTCTCAACTTCGTCCTGCAATCTCGTGGTTAACGAAACGCGTGAATCAGCTAATACCTTTGTCGCGTCCGCCCTTGCTTTGTCATTGTCGGCAATTCGAACCGCGCGTTTTGCTTCTGCAAAGTCCGTTAGAAGAGGAGAGGTTAGGACGCTCGCTTTAATTAATTGTCCGGCAGTACTATCATCCGATTGAAGGGCTTTAAAAAACTCTGAACTTTCGTCCGTCTGGGGCGTCTCCCCATTAATATATGACAGATTCTTTAGAGATTCCGCAGAGGCAACTTCGTTGGCGAGAATCTGACTTGCCATATTTTGCAATTCAGTTGCTTTCTCCGGGTCATTTTGCATAAGCGAATATTGTGCTCGCAAGACAGTTAAAAGCGTTTCCGCCTCGCGATATTCGTTAAATTCTTGACCTTCCTGAGTGAGAGGAATACTGATAGACATTGCCTGGCCAACACCACCGACTATGCCTCCCAATTGGCCCATGATAAAAGCAAACATGACGAACCAGTACCAAATAAACCAGTTCCCTTTGCCTTCTACACGAGGACCTGGGAGCAAATTCAGGCCGCGGATCGAAGTAATCCCATTAACTAACGTAAACCGACCAAGTTCAACTTGAACGAATACCTTGATAATACAACCGATGATAATTAGCCAAAGAAGCGTGAAACCCGCTTCCGCGCCGGTACTTGTTGTAGCGATTAATTCGCCGGAGCCAACGATGGACCCGGCAATAATCAAACCGGGTCCGATCTTAGTCAGAATTGATCGGAATTTTGTCGGAGGTTCTTGAATTCCTATCGAAGGGTTCTCATTCACATTCTCATCGACCATACGTACATTCACCCTAACCGTTAGATAAGTGGGAATACCCTTAACAGAGCACAAAATGCAAGGATACCAATAATCGGTCCCCGATGCATGTCTCCTGATGCCCAACTTCAGAAATTCTTTACCCGATTAAAGCTTCTAGCAGAACCCTAGGGGATTAGAGGACGAAAGTTTGCCGGTAGGTCGGAGCTGTCAATGGTTTGTTCCTCGCTTCCTATAACCGATTCGACCGTTGGGTTTTGTGTTTCCACCTCTTCGGCGGGCCGAATAAAGACGCTGTTCGCTCGCTGAGTTTGAGACGGTTCGGGAACAATCCCTCCACTAACTCCAAACGCATCATCACTGATAGAAATTGGGTGTGAACATCCACACAAAGCGAAACTAAGACCAACCAGACACCCAAGAGCTACCTTGATTATATTCATCATGAATACTCAACAATTCGTGGAAACAAATTCTAACGTCTCTCCAATCGTCCGAACTACTCACTAAGTAAACGCTATTTTCACATTTTTCTCGATTTCCTGAGCAGTTCATAAATCCGTTGATCTTTGAGGGTATCCGCGATAAGAGCCGCACCAGAATAGGAATGGCCGGCGTTATGAACCCCCGGCACTGCAATGGTAATTGTGCCGGCATCTACGGCGGCTCGGCATCCATTTTCACTATCCTCAAAAACCACCACTTCGTCAGGTGAGAAACCTATTCTGTTGCATGCCATATAATAGCAATCCGGCGCAGGCTTCCCATTTTCAACCAACTCCCCTCCCAGAATAAACTCAAAGCACTCAAGAAATTCAAACCGTCGTAAAAGCTTTGCTGCATAATCCGTAGTACTCGAGGTGCATACGGCGGCAGGAATCCGTTCTTCTGTAATAAACTTTATTAACTCAGGAAACCCGGGCATCAGCCCCAAAACCTCTGGCAACACGTGGATGAAGTGCTCTTCGATTCGATGTCGAATTTCATCAACAGACTCATCAAGCGAATAATATTCCTTTAGGATCGCTGTTGAAACCGCCGCCTGCTGACCCATCATCCGGCGTTGCACTTCCGGCTGATAATCGTACCCGAAGGGTCGCAAAAATCGGCTCGTTGCCTCGATGAATACATCTTCGGTATTAAAAATCAGCCCATCTAGATCAAATACAGCTGCGTTGATCATCCTACTCTTAGTTCCTCATAGTGAAACAATTGTAAACAACCATCACTTTCACTAATCCCAAATGTTAAACTGAAAACATACACTCATTCATAACCTTTTCACCACAATCTGTCAGCCATTCGATCGCAATTGCCTGTTTCCATTCCAGATAACAACGATCTTTTCAGTTTCGTCGAAACCGAGGCGATCCCTGAGAATGCTGCGCACTGGGAACGAGAGCATTTTATCCCAGTCGCCCGAGCAGATTGGCGAGTCTTAATTACTGATGCGGCCGTCCAAGGAGGTCTTGACCACGACCAATTTGAGGAATTCTGTGCGTTACTCGACACCCTAATTCATATGTTGACCTACCACGATAACGCTAGTATCAGTGAATCGTATTCCCTCGTTGACCCGGATAACATTGGGGGACGGTTAGTGGGAGTTGCAAGAGTTGACGAATACGATGGACGTTGCCAAACCGTGATTCGCCAGTTTGACCAAATAATGGCCCGAGGCAACTATCAAAAACTGAGCAGAACCGAATTGCTTGAAGCACTAGATAAAGCGTCCGAATTTGGCATTCCGATGCAGGCGAATTTTTCAGTATTCAAACGAATCGCGGTTTATGTACGAGGAAAAGTCGTGGGACAGCGTACTCGGCGACGGGCGTTTAATTTCTATCGTAAAGAAGAGCTCGACGTCCCGCTCTTTCAGAGGCTTGTGATCTGTTTTCAAGTTACAGAGGACGCCACCGCGAAGGACGAGCATCGCCACGACTGTCTATACATCAAGTCCTTCAAGAATATTCCGCAGCATGACATCGACATGTTGTTACCCGGAACTTCAGTACGGATGTCATTCGTGGACCGAGGAAAAATAGCATTGCCAACAATATCCGGCCTAGCGATGCTAACCTTTCGCATTGTATTTCTAGCGTCAATGGGACTCTTTGCATTTTTGGGTTTACTATTTACTACCTCGGGCTACGCAGTTAAGAGCATCTTCGGATACATCCGCACTAAGGACCGATATCAACACAGCCTGACTAAAAATCTCTATTATCAAAATCTCGGCAATAATGCTGGTGTCTTGCAGCAAATGCAAATGGAAGCCGAAGTCCAAGACATCCAAGAATGCCTTTTAGGCTATACAATGCTGATCACAAAGTTTCCCGACGGTGCCACGATGGGCCAATTGGACAAGGCCGCCGAGGACTTTATTCAGGAGGTGGTTAAGTTTCCAGTTGACTTTGAAGTAGATGATGCACTGCGGAAACTCGTTCGACTTAACATAGTTTCTGTAACTCCCCAACGAATGTATCTTGCCTGCTCCTTAGATCAGGCCTCAGTCCAGCTACAAGCCGGGTTTGCTCAAAATTTCACCAATTATAACTCTGACTAATCCGTTAGATTAATTTTCTTTGATATACCGGATTATGTTTTCTTCTAGGACCATTAAAGGAACAGCACCACTTCCCAACACCACGTCGTGAAACTTGCGAATATCAAAGCGCTCACCGAGTTCCTTTTCCGCTAAGCTTCGTAATTCACGAATTTTGAGTTCGCCCATCTTGTAAGCCAACGCCTGACCGGGCCATGAAATATAGCGATCAACCTCAGCCACGATGTTGTGTCGAGACAACGCCGTATTTTTCTCCATATAGTCAATCGCTTGATCACGCGTCCAACCCATATAATGTATCCCGGTATCCACCACCAAGCGGCAGGCTCGCCACATCTCGTAACTCAATCGACCGAAATCACTATAGGGATCTTCATAGAAACCGGTTTCTAATCCAAGTCGCTCAGAATACAGTGCCCAGCCCTCAATAAACGCCGTGAATCCATTGTATTTGCGAAACGCTGGCATATCCTCAATCTCTTGCTGCAACGCCAATTGGAGATGGTGCCCGGGCACCGCCTCATGCAAAGACAATGCCTCTAGTTGATAGAGTGGGCGGCTTTTCAAATTATAAGTATTGATGAAGTAGAAGCCAGCAGTGCGTCCGTCCCCTGAAGGAGGTTGATAATACGCAGCTGTCGTCTTGGGTGCTATGTATTCTGGAATCTCCTTCAATCCGTAGGGCGTACGTGGCAACTTTCCAAATAATTCCGGTAATCGACCATCCATCTTTTTAAGGATGAAGGCGATCTCTCGTTTGTACGATTCCGCGTTAGAAGGATAGAACTGTGGGTCGGTCCGCAGGAACCTTAGGAAAGCGTCGAAATTTCCTTCAAATCCCAGACCCTTGGGTATCGATTCCATTTCCGCTCGTATTCGTTTTACTTCGGAAAGGCCGAGCGAATGAACTTCCTCTGGGCTGACCTCAAGCGTCGTAAACTTACGGACGCGATGCCGATAAAACTCGCGACCATCGGGTAACGCTGAGGCACCAAGGCTTGACCGCGTTGCCGGCAAATACTCGACATTCATGAACTCTAGAAAACGTTGGTAACTAGGAATGACGTTGCTTGCAATCTTATTAAGCCCCTCCGCAGATAATCTCTGCCGGTCGGAATCGGTGAGGTGTTTTGGGAATTTCGTAAATGGCGTATAAAAGGGACTTTTCGTAGCATCTTCATAGATGTGAGTCGTGATCGTTTCCTGATAACCTTCTAAAACCACGGCAGGCAACACGAACCCGTGTCGGATCCCCTCTCGCATTAATTCAATGTGTTCGTCGGTATAACGGGCATATTCATCGAGGCGTCCAATATAGCTGTCGTAGTCAACCGCATTTTCAAATGGCAGACGCTTATGCAATTCTGCAAAATACATATGGAATCCCCACCGATTTGTGATGGGTATCAAATGTGACTGAAATTCATACTCAGCAATTTCGTCACCTAAAAATCGAATGAAGATATCAAGATTTTGTTTCGTATCCTTACTCAGTGACTTCGCATCTATCAACCTGGCTTTTTTCAAAAACAATTTCAAACTTCGATGATTCAATGAATGTTGTTTCAACGATACTTTTGCCAGTTTCCCGTCCCCAGTACGGTCGCCCAGCTGACCGGCGAATACCGGGCTCTGTTTCAAAGTCCATGCCCAGTGTTCGGAAATGAGCTCATTTACTTCTTCGTCTCCCCCCATTGCAAATGTGTTAACCAATAAACCAACAGCTAAAGTGATTGCAGATAAAAGCCGGTTACACTTCATGTCGAATATTCCCTTCGAACCCAGATTGAAAAAGGCTGTGGATTTGGTATAAAAAAATCCAAGCAGGAAACGAGTTCCTCGCTACTCCGCCGTACCAATCTAACACGTTTTCCCAAAAATCAAAATTGTGAATGTAAGTGTTACTGCGGCTCTCGACATATCAACACGGAGGCGACTATGTCCGATTCCACACTTAGCGGTGCTGAACTGAAGGCAGAGATCCGCAAGTTAGCTTTTGCGAATCGTAGAAACCAGGAAGACAAAGATGCTATCAGTCGCCGGATCATGGCGACCTTCATGGAACAGCCAGAATACCAGCAGGCGAAAACGGTCATGTTTTACGTGGACGTCCGTGCGGAAGTCCGAACGCGTCATGATCTCCCTGATGCTCTGGCAAGCGGAAAAAAGATTGTAGTTCCATGGTGTAACGCAGATGGCGAACTGGAACTCTTTCATCTAGAGTCGATGGAAGAATTGGAAATTGGCATGTATAAAATACTCGAACCGCGAGAAGAGTTGCGTGGACTTGAATCCAAACAGGTTGCAGTCACTGAGTTGGACGTGATCATGGTACCCGGTGTCGGATTCGACTCAAAAGGGGGCCGCACAGGGATGGGTAAGGGGTACTACGACAAGTGTCTACAACATGCCCGTCCAGACGCCACCCTCACTGCGGTTTGTTTCGACTGTCAAATATTTGAAGAGATTCCAGTTCAACAACACGACATTTATATGGACAAGGTTATTACGGAATCTACCGTATTTTCTGGTGTAGGACGTGCTTAAACGTGGCAGTTACTTCAATGACAAATAATGGGAAATCCGATGACGAACCAAGTTGAAATTCAAGACACCTATGCCGAAGCCTTTCGCAGTATTTACGCAGAGGTACTCATCACAGCCCGTGACAGGTTCTGGTTGGATCACGCGGTAAATGCGTGCACAGGACATGCTTCTAGTACGATCATGTGCGATTGCGAGGCTGGCTTGGACCATTATGTTGATCCAGCCGATACTCCCGACGGACGCATCGGCGCCGTGGTTCAGTTCCATGTTCCACGATTTCTTAAAAACCGCGAACGTCATCTGGAAAAGGTCCTACTTGCACGGCTAAGCCAAAATATCCTCACCTGTCCTACGGCAACCGTCTATGACCATTTGCCATCTGATACATATTTCAAACTTGGCAAAAAGATTGCCTATTTTGGAGATGGACACCAATTTCGCGATAACCGAAATGGCATGCCCGTCTGGGTGATCCCTATCATGGGCGGTGAATTCGTGCTCAGTCGGCGTTTTGGCTATAAAGATGGCATCATGGGAGGGAATCTCTGGTTTATGGGGGAGGATCAGGAACACGCGATCGACGCTGCTTTGCAAGCTGCCAAAGCCGCTGACTCCACGCAAGGTGTGGTCACGACTTTCCCAGGTGGTGTCGCCGCGAGTGCCAGTAAAGCCGGTAGCAAGTATTCATTCCTTTTCGCAAGTACATACGAAAAGTTCTGCCCTACACTAAAAGAAAAATTGGGTGAGAAGTCCGGCGTGCCAGTAGGAGTGAATTCCATTATGGAAATCATAATTAATGGACGAGATTTGGAAACCGTCGCCAAAGCCACGTATAACGCTTTGGATGCAACAAATACTTTGCCAGGTTTGAAATTAATTACCGCAGGAAATTATGGCGGCCGTCTCGGCAAATCCTTTATCTACCTCAGGCCTGAACTGAATCAGGCCGCGGATGCCGCCTGAAGGGGTTAGCCGTTCGCGTGGTGTTTGTAATCGTCGCGTGAACGAAGATCGATGGCGAAGTAGACTTGCCGCGCGACCTCCTCGAATCCCACATCCGGATAGAGATGTTGCCCAACCTCATTTTGCTGCAGTGTTTCAATCCTTCCAACTTGCATCCCAAACGCTGCCATCTCTCTTAATGCTTCCTGAATTAATTGCCTTCCTATTCCCCGACTCTTATATTCCGCATCAACGGCCAGATTTGGAATCGACCCGATTTTAGCCTCTCTGTCATACCTAATCGTAACGTATCCAATCACTCGCCCTCGATGTTCAGCGACAACACAACCTGACTCGGGCGCGTCCAGATCGGCCTCGACGTGGCGGCGTTTACGCCAACGCCAATCCCTACCATCTATCACACCAAAGCGTTCTTCTATGTTGCGTTCAAAAGTAGAAGGACCGAAAACAGCCTCAGTTATCTGCAGGACCCGTTCACGGTCCTGGGCACTGGCGTCGCGATAATGAATTTGTTGTTCAACCATAACTGTAAATACTATTTGCCCCAATAGACGAGGAAATAGTAACCTATCAGCAGTGAAACAAATGCTACGAACAATCGTAGCGTGCTGATGCGTTTACGAGGCATCCCTATGCCCTCCCCTTTGCTTTGCCGACCTTATTTCTCTTATAAATGTTTGGATTCTCCGCCTGCCCAATCATCTCAAACAGGAAACGGCTCGGTATTTGCTCATATACGCGTCCCCACTTACGCCGCGTCTGTGACATTGAAAGCGTCAATTCATCCTGAGCTCGAGTCACACCTACATAGGCCAGGCGTCGTTCCTCATTGACTGCCTCCCCTTCCTCTGAGAGAGACCGCTTATGTGGCAGAATCCCTTCTTCCAAACCAACCATATAAACGACCGGATATTCGAGTCCCTTTGAGGCATGGAGCGTAAGTAAAGCGACGGCATCTTTTTCGAGCTGCTTATCTTTATCTTCTTCTAAGTCGCTAGCAGCCAAGGCAATTTCTTCGAGAAATTTTTCAAGAGACGGCGTCTTCTGTTTTGCGGCGAAGCTCCCGACGGCATTAACGACTTCTTCTACCGACGCCCAACGCATATCTCGCTCTTGCTCGTCTTTACTATTACGCTCCACTTCCTTTTCATAACGAATTTTACCTAAATACGTAGAAACTTTATGTTCGTCGATGGAATCAACAAAAAGTTGCTGTGTCTCAACCACCAACTCCTTGAAATTCCGTATCGCATCCCGAGCTGGGACGGGAAGACTCTTCAGAACTTCTTCGTCTTGCATAACTTTCCACAGTGACACACCGCGATCTGTAGCGACATCAACCAATTTCTTTGTAGTCGCATTAGAAATTCCGCGAGGAGGCGAATTTATTATCCTACGCATGCTAGGTTCATCATTGGGATTAGAGACGATTCGAAGATAGCTAACGACGTCCTTTACTTCCTTACGATCGAAAAAGGATTTGCTACCAAGAATCACATATGGAATATCCTGCTTACGCAATTCCTGCTCAAAAACTCGTGGTTGTTCATTCGTCCGGAATAAGATGGCAATTTCACGCGGATTGCGGATTCCCCGTGCAATTTGGATCGCAATAGACTTTACAACCTCTTCGGCTTCGACCTCTTCATCCTTGAATTGTTCTATCCGAGGGCGTTTCCCGCCTGGCCTTGCTGGCCGTAGCACTTTGTCATAGCGGTTAGTATTATAGGCGATCAACGTGTTTGCCAATTCCAGAATACTAGCAACAGATCGATAATTGGCTTCAAGCCGGATTTCCGTAGCCCCACGCCAATCTTTGGGGAAATTGAGGATATGTTGTACTTCACTTCCTCGAAAGCCATAGATGCTCTGATCATCGTCTCCCACCACACAAATATTTCGATGCTGATCGGCTAACGCTTTAACGATGTTATATTGAATTGCATTGGTGTCTTGGTATTCATCTACGAGGAGGTGGTCAAATCTTGACGCTTCTTGTTCTCTGATGACAGGATATAGACGAAAGAGGTCATCGACGAGCAATAACAGATCATCGAAATCAACTGAACCGCAACGCTGTAATTCATCTTGGTAACGGCGATATCCGACGGCAGCTATATGTTCCTTATCAGAAATCGCTACCGCCCCTGCTTCATTCGGTCGGATGCCTCGATTTTTCCAGTGGCTTATTAGATATTGCAGGTCACGCGGCCGCAGCGTACTATCAGCGACTCGAATTTCACGCAAAACCTTGCGACATGTTGAAGCCTGATCGGAGGCATCCATAATTGTAAATTTGGGAGGATAACCCAAATGGTGCCCTTGTCGTCGTAGGATGCGTACACAAAGCGAATGGAAGGTCGAGATTTCCGGGCCTTCATCCGGAGCGAGTGAAATCAATTCACCAACCCGGTGCTTCATTTCCATAGCAGCTTTATTTGTAAAGGTTACCGCCAAAATACGACTAGCACGGATGCCATGCTTGATCAAATTGGCTATCCGGAACGTTACAACACGTGTTTTGCCGCTCCCGGCCCCTGCCAACACGAGCATTGGTCCGGTCAGTGTATTAACTGCCTTTCTTTGAGCGTCATTGAGCCCAGCGTCCATAAACCCTTCTATAACCAAGTCTGGTATTTAAGTATTTTGATCAAGCTTTTACGCAACCCAACTATACGCAAAGCGTTGTAAAAGATAACATAATCTATTGTCGAATACATGACAGCGATTTAACAATATCACCATTCAGCGGATAAAAAATGAGCGACGACAATCTTCCTGAAGACCCTACCCAACCTGTAAACGAAACGGAAACCACCGAATCGTCCATGTTGCCACGAAGAGCCCGTGGAAATCGCCGGGACGAGGAAGAAGTGGCAGAGCCCGATAACCTAGACAAGCTACGCGAAAGGGTTTCGTCACCGAAATCGTTAATGCTCGCAATTGGGTTCATCATCGTCGCTGCAATCGTAGCCGGATTAATCAATCAGGAAGATGGCCCCGCCGAAGTTGATGACGCATGGGACACCGTCAACGTTGCAATAGCTAACATCAGAGAATCAACCCGCACCGGAACGTTTGACATTCTAGATTTTGAGGCCGACGTCATCTCGGCCGAATCCAATGCAGTTGCGGCAGGATATCTACAACTCGAGTTGGGCACCGCGGCTCTAAAAATGGCAATTGGCGATAACCAACCTCAATTTAGTCAGACGAAACCACAAATCCTCTTCGGAGACGAAGCCGCAATCACCTCTCGAGTAACTCAACTCAACGACGCCTTAGCCAAACTAACCGCCGCCATAGATAGTTTCGATAACGCAAATTCTCCTGATAATCCGCTGGTTAATCTGGGGATTTACCGCGCTAATTATTCCGCAGCATATACTCAAGAAGCTTTGATGATACTTGACGCACCAGCAGCATTCGAATCGCATAGAGATGACGCTATAACTTATCTCAAACAGGCTAAATCGGCACTGGGACAACCTACTCCGAGAGTCGGCAACGAGGAAATGTCGTCTACTGACCAGGCCCTCACAAGTCTTCGTGAGCAAATCGACAAGCGAATAACCACGATTGAGGACCTCGCGGGTAAATTGATCGATACCGAGAATCCATTATCCGATGGAGTTAAAGACGAGTTTTTCTATTCATGGCTTAATTACTATATCAAAGACCGACATGCTTCCGAAGCAGCGGCCACAGCTAGCGACACGACTGCCGAAAGTCCTATTTTGCCCCCAAGCTTGACAGATCCTGATCGTGAGTCGGCATTTCCAGTAAATAACGACGGTTCAAATGATGCCGATACGACCGACGATTCGACTGAAACAACTACGGATGAGGCTCCTGACGATTCCGAAGATGCCTCAGATACATCAGAAGTCAAAAAGGACGCCGACGAACAATAGGCTGGTGTCTAGGATTTCATGAAAAAGGATGCGGATGGAAGTCCATCGCCAATTCGACATCACTGTACCGGAATCTGATGCAGGGACGCGATTGGATAAATTCCTTTCTGGTTGTATTTCTGATTATTCGCGAGTTCAACTACGTCGTGCCATCTCCAATGGCGAAGTATTAGTCGACGGAAAAACCGCTAAGCCTTCTTACCGACTAGTTCCAGAGCAAAAGATTGAATGTCAATTATTGGCACCAGCTGTTGAATTACCTACTCCTGAGAATATCCCGCTCGAAATAATTTACGAGGATGAATACCTAGTCGCCATCAATAAGCCATCGGCAATGGTAGTCCATCCGGCTAAGGGGCACTGGAAGGGAACGTTAGTCAGTGCATTGAGCCATCACTTCCAGTCGCTCAGCAAGGTGGGTGGCCCCCAGCGCCCAGGCATCATACATCGACTGGACAGAGACACCACGGGGGTCATAGTGATCGCTAAAACCGATCTTGCCCACAAACACATCGCCAGCCAATTCGAAAAGCGCACCACAATCAAGGAATATCTCTGCTTAACACTTGGAATCCCCGATCGTGATCGCGATAACATTAATCTGCCAATTGGTCCACATAGCTATCAGCGTGAACGAATGGCAATACGACGCGATCACCCGAAGGCAAGAAACGCCCAAACGTTTTATGAAGTCCAAGAGCGATTCCGCCATATTGCTCTTATTAAGGCGTCTCCCAAAACGGGGAGGACCCACCAGATTCGAGTACACCTTACCCATCTGGGTTACCCCATTCTGGCTGACAAGCTGTATGGAGGAAAATACCCGGTCAGCGCGGCGTTCCTAAAGACAGGCCGTGATATAGAAAACGATATCCAAGAACCGGTCTTCACACGACAGGCATTGCATGCTGCTCGGCTTACGATCGCCCACCCTAAAGACGATACTCCGATCACATTCGACGCACCTCTACCGGCTGATTTTATCCATGCTCTGGAAATCCTCCGCAAGGAAGATTGAAATGGGTTAACGCCAAATTAATAAAGCCTTATTTCGCCGCTGTAGATCCTCAATCGCCTCATTTGAAACATTGCAATCTTGGATCACGAGGGCCTTCAAACTAGTGAAGTTTTGCAAATAAAGTATCCCAAGATCAGTCACTGTTGCCCCTGGGATATCGAGCACCTCAACCGCACCTGGATTATCGAGACCCGCAAGCCGATCATCTGAAAACTGGCCTCCCCTACTGGTGACAATTGCGCCTTCCTTTTTTGGATTCCGAGCGATGCTACTCCAACCGTTTAGACGATTGACCAGTAGAATAACTCGCGGTACTAAAGAACGGCCGGCATAGAAACTGGCCGGACGACCGAGTGTCGATAAGTAGAAGACATAACCGCACCCTACCAACACGCTAATCACTATCGAAGAAAAGTTTCGCGTGGTGACAATATAAACCGCAAGAACAAACGCCAAAAACACTCGCAACCAAAGTACTAAATTGGTTGGGTCATTATTGCTGGTATGTCTCATCAAGAACCGCTGGAACCCCATCGCTCCTTCAAATTCATCAAGCTCCAGTGGGTCTATTGCCCGTGCGAGTTGTGGGTTAAAGCCACAGGCGGGGCATTGGATTGATCCAACTGGGATTTCCACTTGGCATTTCCGACAACGCAAGGTCGACGTAGCGTCTAGCGGCTCCAAATGAACCTCTTGAGTATTTGCCAGTGTTGCGGCGGCGGCTTGCGAATGAAATTTACCTGCATCCACGAGCGTTTCAACGGGAGCCAATGTTAGTTCTTCATCGATGTCGTTTGCACAATATTCGCAAACCATACTTTCTGGTAGCGGAAGCTGGCAATTCGAGCATAGCATCAAAGGGAACTCTACATTTGGGGCATTATTATTTCGAGTTAACCAGCTTCGGCAACGACCGCGACAGGATTCATCACCGTTTCTCTGACCGCCGGTTCCTCTGTTTTACCAAACAATGCGTTAAGCACTCCATAAATTACATAGACGCCGACTAGAAATGCACCAAACGGTCGAGACAGCTTCCCGTCTTTAGCGGCAAAGATACCTATACGGAAGCATAGTAGAATGATCAACATCGCGGGAAATTGCAGACGGAAGAATATCGATTCCGCCACTAATCCTTCGGGAGTTATCGCAGCGGCGGCACCGGCAACAAACAACACATTTAGAATATCAGCGCCGATTACGTTACCAACAGCCAACTCACCCTGACCTTTCCTGGCAGCAGTAACAGCGGTCACGAGCTCCGGCAAACTCGTTCCAAACGCCACTAGGGTTGACGCGATGACAGCTTCTGGGATGCCAGCTTCGGTCGCCAGTATTTTAGTGGCTTCAATCAGTGTTATGCTCGACGCCACGACGAACAGACAACCGACCAGAATGCTTCCGACTAGGATAGCAACCGGCGAATCGTCTGCAGCCTCTTCGTCTAGCTCGTCAGGGTCAGCATACTTCGCAAGCCTTACTGACCAAATCATATAGACAACCAATCCACCAACCAAAATGAATCCTGCCCATTGCGGAAGTGTGGCTTTTGTACTAAAGACATTACCCAAATCTGTAAATGGAAGACAGAAGACAACAAGCAGAACTCCCGCGCCGAATTGGACCCAGCCTTGCCGATTGACGACCTTCTTATTGAGAGGCAATGGGGCTATAAGGCAAGCGGTTCCAAGGATAAGTCCGGCGTCACAAATGACTGAACCTACGGCGTTACCTAACGCTATGTCGGGATTTCCGTTTAGCGCTGCAAGAACTGAAACTACCGCTTCTGGAAATGTGGTACCAACGGAAACGATCGTAGCGCCGACAATCACCTTTGGCATCCCGGTCCTCAATGACAATGTCACGGCCTTCTCGACCATCCAATCCGCTGACTTGCCTAGTACCAGAATGGCAACAACCATAACACCAAATAACAAACTCATATTGACGTCGGCTAATTGCTGTATAAGTTCAGCGAGCATTTCTTCCGGATTTGAGGACGCGATTAGCATTGACAACTTTCAATAAAGGATTGCAGTACACTGATTTGTTAGGATTTTAAGGTGCAACAGAAAAGCATTCAACCACTACGCGCGGAACATCGCATGAACACTAAACCACTAATCGCCGCGAAGTCTTGGATTTCTACTTTGCAATGGGTCTGGAGGATCTTAAGAACTCCGTTATTTGTCTACATCGGTTTGATCCTCATGATGACAATTTTTGAAGACCGACTCGTCTTCCAACCTACCGTGGATAGAACGAGTAAGCATATTCCGCAAAGCGAGTCTCCTCACGATAAATTTATAAACCACGACGACTACAAGCTTCACGGAATTCTTATCGAACATGAACGTCCTCTAGCCTATGGCGTCTATTTCCACGGAAATGGCGGTAACATCTCACATCGTCGCTCTCTCTTAGCTAACTATTCCTCTGAATTACAAATTTCCATTCTCGGAATTTCCTATTCGGGGTATGGGAAAAGTGGCGGCATACCTGGAGAACAGACTTTTTACCGAGACTCCGAACTCGCATTGGCCTATTTGCTTGAGCACTTCTCCGTCAAACCAGATCAGGTCATGGCCTTTGGGGAAAGCATGGGTGGCGCTGTAGCAATGAGGCTCGCCGCCCGTCACGGCCTACCCTTACTAGCTCTCGACAGTACATTCACGTCACTGCCTGATGTAGGCCAAGCCAACTACCCGTGGTTGCCAGTCCGGTTGCTCATGCGGAACCGGTTTCCTACAACGAAACATGCGGCGGAATACCATGGCCGTGTCATCCAAACACATGGCACCGACGATTCAATTGTCCCGTACAATCTTGGTAGAAAGCTTGCTGAATCCTTTCCTCGCTCGAAAGAAAATCAGTTCATCGTAAAAGCAGGTGGAGACCATAATGAAATGCCGAGTCAGGAATATTTCAACGCGCTAAAAAAAGCAGTTCGCGATATCTATGAAAAATAAAAAGCCCCGCATTTATCGATACGGGGCTTTTAATTCAATCGAGCATTACTGACAACTAGTCGGTCGACCCTTCAAATAGAGGTGTCGATAGGTATCGTTCACCAAGGCTTGGCAATACAGTAACAATTATCTTGCCTGCAAACTCAGGCCGTGCTGCAACCTTTGCTGCTGCACAGACATTGGCTCCACTACTTATACCCGCCATCAGCCCTTCTTCTTTCGCCAGCTTCTTGCCCCACTCGAATGACTCTTCGTCCGTAACGGTTACAACATCGTCCACGATCGAAGTATCAAGGTTAGCTGGAATGAATCCAGCACCAATCCCCTGAATACGATGTTTACCTGGACCTTCGCCACTAATCACGGCAGATGTAACCGGTTCAACTGCAAATGCCTTCACATCCGCATTTTTCGACTTAAGAAATCGTGCTGATCCTGTGATCGTTCCACCGGTTCCAACTCCGGCAATGATTGCTGCCACCTGACCGTCGGTATCATCCCATATTTCCGGTCCTGTAGTAGCTTCGTGAATGGCCGGATTTGCTGGATTTTCAAATTGTTGTGGCATCCATGCGTTCTCTTCTGCATCCACAATTTCAGCGGCCTTATTAATTGCCCCCTTCATACCTTCCGCAGCAGGCGTGAGAACCAGATTAGCACCAAGCTGACGCAACAACGCCCGTCGTTCTACGGACATGCTTTCAGGCATTGTTAGGGTCAATCTATAGCCTTTTGCAGCGCAAACAAAGGCAAGTGCGACGCCTGTATTACCGCTTGTTGGTTCCACAACGTGAGTATCAGCATTCAAAGCACCACTTTCCTCACCAGCGCGGATCATCGCAACACCAATACGATCCTTAACACTATTGAGTGGGTTAAAAAACTCGCACTTTGCATAAACTGTCGCACCGCCCTCCGGAATGACGCGGTTTAGTTTGATTAATGGGGTATCTCCCATTACTTGCGTTGCATCCGCATATGTTTGATTTCTAAGCATCTATCCAAAAACCTCTAATTCTTACCTTTATTGCTCTTCGCGAAAAACCAAAGCTAATCTCTTAGCGCCGTACATACCCGAAGAATAGCATATTTTTACATCGCTGACACTCGACTAAATACAAATTAAACTTTACAGTAACTCATGGTGCTCATTAGACTGAGAGCATCCTAAGATCAACATATTGTCAAAGTAGACGAAGTAGGAAGATTTGATGAGCGATAATTCAAAGATTATTGGTTTACTACAAAAGGCTTATAGCCATGAGCTCGAAGTCGTCACCAACTTCATTGCGATAAGCGTAAACCTTGATGGAATTCGAGCAGAGGAAATCAAAAAGGCACTGGCTGCGGACGTAGCTGAAGAATTAGCACACGCTCAACAGCTAGCAAACCGTATAAAACAGATTGGAGGACTCGTACCAGGCTCAGCTGGCCTTGTATTTGGTGATTTACCGCAACCTCCCGAAGACACATGCGACGTCTCTGGAGTAATCAAAGGCGTAATCGAAGCGGAAATCGTCGCCTGTAAACTCTACAATGAGATCATTAAGGCGACTGACGGAATTGACTACGTAACTCAAGATCTATGCATCACGCTATTGGCGGACGAAGAGGAACATTTAGTCTTATTTCGAGGCTATCTCAAAGAGTACGAGCGTGACGCCTAAGACCAAACGTAAATTTCCGGATCATCCTCGCTATATCCAATAAACGTCGCTAAAACCACCCGTGCATCTTCGCCGTCTATGCCAGGCACCTCGTGAATACATCCGGTGTTGAAAAAATATAAGTCGCCGGGCTCCAGCACAACGTCTGTATTTGCTATTGAGTTATTTTTAGCGTATTCATGAAACTTGTTCTCAGCCAAAAAAGGCTGGACTTCCGGTTCCCAGAAACACTTATGGATCCGACACTGGGCAGACACTCCATCTAGCACAGTATTTTGCAGGACCAGGACACCGGCAAATTGGTGTTCAAAACGATAGGCCTGATAATCGGTACGCTTTTCGCGACGCCTGACACTATCAAAGTGGGGGGCATAACTATAACCGCCATAATGGGCTCGGACGATCGCCTTTCCATACTCTCTGCCATCAGGTTCAATTGCCGTACAGACACGTTGCGTTGGAGCTAAGAGTTGAAGATGTTCATATAGCTTTTCAACTGGGTTAGTTAACCCATCAAAGACGGAATCCAATAAGGTGTTGGATTCCGCTGAGTGCTTCAAGAAGCTCTCTCGATCTGACCCTCGATACCCTAGGCTGGTGCCAATGTCGATTCGAATCTTCTCGTCACCCATCGCCCCAGTTTGCTCACTCCGCCAAGCACGCAAAGCCTGATCCTCATTCCCCTCTCGGTAATGACCCTCGGGGATACTGTCCTGACGAAACTTGTCAGGAATTCCCATGGCAGGATCAAAAAGCAAGTCCCGTTCTATAAGTCGAGACATGATCCCTTTGCATTCATCGGCCGATAACACTTGCCTAAAGATCATCGCAGGATACGCTCCAGCAGCAAGGCCTTCAAGGTATCCCGCGGTTTGGGATTCAGGGAGGGGGTTCTTTAGTTCTACTGCCGGCCAGTTCATCATACATCTACCCGTCTAAACACCAAATTCCGTGTCTGTTCAAAATTACACATTAGCAATTTTCCTAAAACGCCTCTACGGTGCCAAGTGTGGGCTATGAGCAGGAACCGAATTTATTAGAATAAAGTGTAAGTTATTCGATGGCTTAACGCCCAATTACACATTGCTATAACAAGTTGGATATAGATTTACATGAGTTCTAGCACTAGCTCCCGGTTACCTGGTGGCCTGACAACTGTCGGAGCCAAAATGTTGGTGGCCCTCACAGGCATCGCTCTCATCTTGTTCGTCATCGCCCACATGCTTGGAAATCTACAAATTTTCCTTGGTCCTGAGGCTTTGAATGAATATGCCCACAAACTGAAAAGTATGGGGCCGCTACTGTGGGTCGCCCGCATAGGACTTCTCGCGGTTTTCCTAGCTCATATTGCACTTACTCTTGCACTGAGCAAACGAAACGCTAGTGCACGTGGACCGTCAGCAGCCGAATCGCCCAATAGTGTTCTCGGTGAACGTTATCGGGACGGGTATGGTTACCAGACTGCTACATCAGCAAGCCGCTATATGATCCAAACCGGGCTATTGATTTTAGCATTTGTTGTCTATCACCTCGTTCATTTTACCATCGCTCCGGACACAACTGCCCTAGGCACCGAGGGGAACGTCTATGCCATGGTAATCAAGGGTTTTAGTAAACCTCTGATTGCTGCGATCTATATTATTGCTCAACTCATACTTGCTGCTCATATCTACCACGGAGCGAGCAGTTGCCTCCAAACTCTGGGGCTTAGAACTCCTTCAACGAAACCGGCCATTAGTAAAGCGGGCCTACTGTTAGCTGCAATAATTGCGCTAGGCAACCTTTCCATCCCACTGGCTGTTTTATCTGGTCAAATAAGCTAACCTCTCTTATGTAACCATATTCCGCACCTTCCCTAGTAAATCTCACCATGAAATTAGACGCAAAGATTCCTGTAGGTCCTATTGAGTCCAAGTGGTCAAATCACAAGATGGCCTTGAAATTGGTCAATCCTGCCAACAAAAGAAAATACAAGGTCATCATCATTGGTTCCGGTTTAGCCGGAGCCTCGGCCGCTGCAACGATGGGTGAGCTTGGTTACAACATTGAATGCTTTTGCTTTCAGGACAGTCCACGTCGTGCGCACAGTATTGCTGCACAAGGGGGGATCAACGCGGCAAAGAACTATCCCGGTGACGGGGACAGTATTTATCGATTATTTTACGACACCGTTAAGGGTGGCGATTTTCGTTCTCGTGAAGCTAATGTCTATCGATTAGCTCAAATCAGTAATCAAATCATTGACCAATGCGTTGCTCAGGGTGTTCCATTTGCCAGAGATTACGGTGGATTACTTGCAAATCGTTCCTTCGGTGGGGCTCAGGTTTCCCGTACTTTTTATGCACGAGGTCAAACCGGGCAACAATTATTAATTGGGGCCTATCAAGCGTTAAGTAGGCAAATAGCCGCCGGATCAGTCAAAATGCATTCGCGTACAGAAATGCTTGATGTCGTCGTGGTGGACAATGTCGCCAAGGGCGTGATTGTAAGGAATCTCGTTACCGGACAAATTGAGAGCCACTCAGCTGATGCAGTGGTGCTGGCCACTGGTGGGTACTCCAATGTTTTTTATCTGTCGACTAACGCGATGGGTTGTAATGTTACAGCGGCATACCGGGCATATAAAAAGGGAGCAGGATTTGCGAATCCCTGCTATACCCAAATTCATCCGACCTGCATCCCAGTCAGTGGAGACCATCAATCCAAGTTGACCCTCATGTCAGAGAGTCTTAGAAACGACGGTCGTGTTTGGGTTCCAAAAGAATTAGGCGACAATCGGCGACCAAATGAAATTCCGGAAGAGGAACGTGATTATTACTTAGAGCGTAAATATCCGTCTTTCGGCAATCTTGCCCCCCGCGATATCGCATCTCGAAGTGCTAAGGAAGTCTGCGATGAAGGCCGTGGTGTCGGGAACACCAGCCTGGGTGTGTATCTAGATTTCCGGGATGCTATCGCACGACTCGGAGAGGATACTATTAGTGCACGCTATGGTAACCTCTTTGATATGTACCAACGAATCACTGCCGAAAACCCATACAAACAGCCAATGCGAATTTACCCGGCCCCTCACTATACGATGGGTGGCCTCTGGGTTGACTACAACCTGATGAGTACTATTAACGGGCTTTACGTGATTGGCGAAGCAAATTTCTCCGATCACGGTGCCAACCGTCTCGGTGCTAGTGCCTTAATGCAAGGACTCGCTGACGGATATTTCGTCCTTCCGCAAACCATTGCCGATTATCTAGCCACAATGGGCGGCAATCTCGACCGGATGCCGATCGAAAACCCTGCTTTCGTGGAAGCAGAGGAAGCTGTAAAAGAACGCGTTAGTACATTGCTTAAGATAAAGGGCAAACGCACCGCGGACTCCTTCCATAAAGAACTCGGCCGAATCATGTGGGAGAATTGCGGCATGAATCGCACCAAGGAGGGGCTTGAAACTGCGATCGCGGAAATTCCACAACTTCGTCGTGAGTTCTGGTCGAATGTAAATGTAAATGGCAGTTCTGACAATCTTAATATTTCTTTGGAAAAAGCCGGACGAGTCGCAGACTTCCTGGAGTTCGGCGAATTGATGTGCCGCGACGCGTTGGCTCGCGAAGAATCGGCAGGGGGCCACTTCAGGTCAGAACACCAAACAGATGATGGCGAAGCCCTTCGAGATGACGAGCAATTCTGCCATGCAGCAGTCTGGGAATATCAGGGAGACGATGAAGTTCCGGTACGGCACAAGGAAGAACTTGAATTTGAAAACGTAAAACTCGCAACGCGGAGTTACAAATAACATGGCAAATTACAATCTTAAGATATGGCGACAAAAGGGGCCCAACAGCAAAGGCTATTTTGAGCCTCATCGCGTAACACGCATTGATGGAGATATGTCCTTTCTCGAAATGCTCGACCACCTTAACGAGGACCTTGAGCAAGAGGGGAAAGAACCTGTTGCTTTTGACCACGACTGTCGTGAGGGTATTTGCGGCGCTTGCTCCTTGGTGATTAATGGCCAATCACACGGTCCCGAATCGACGACCACTTGCCAATTGCATATGCGTAGTTTCGAAGAACTTGGCGCATCTGAAATCGTTATTGAACCATTCCGAGCCAATGCCTTCCCTGTGATTCGCGACTGCGTGGTGGATCGAAGCGGCTTCGACCGAATTGTACAGGCCGGCGGCTATATATCGGTCAACACAGGTAATGCTCCGGATGCCAACGCTAATGCCATCCCAAAACCAAATGCAGACACGGCGTTCGATGCCGCCGCTTGTATAGGATGTGGCGCCTGTGTCGCGGCATGTAAAAATGCATCGGCAATGTTGTTTGTATCCGCTAAAGTCTCTCACCTCGCGCATTTGCCTCAAGGAGATGCAGAACGTCGTGAACGCGTCACAGCTATGGTCAATCAAATGGACGATGAAGGATTTGGTTCCTGTACTAACTACGGTGAATGTGAAGCAGCATGCCCCAAAAGTATCAGTACCGATCACATCGGAACACTCAATCGGGAGTTCATTCGTTCCAAAGTTGGACCTACGACCTAGCCCAACGAGTGTTGGCGACGGGAATCTAATATCCTAAGTGCCCTCACACCGAGAACAGGTGTTGTCATTATGACACCACCTGTTTTTTCGTAGTTCCAAGCAGAGTCGAGAATATATCGATTCACCTTAAATGGCACGGCATTCGCATTATCCTACGTCAACCATCACTCGATTATTTCCAAATAGGTTGAATTACCATGTCTCGAATTCCACTTGCTGTCGGCCTTGCCGTCGTACTGTTAGTTACGATATTTAACTACGCACCGACCTTTGCCCAAGAGAACGAGGCCAGACAACCCGATCAGCTAGCAGAGATTATCAACAACGCTAAGGTCAAAACCCAGCGTCAGGCTATCCAACTGGCTGCGAGGCCTATGTTTAATAACGCCAACGACTGGCAGCGCTGGGCTAATCAGGTGAATCAATTGAGGCCTAACCAACTCAATGGACTAATGAATATCCTAAATGTCCAACAACGGCAAATGCTCGCTCAGCAACAAAATTGGGTTAGTCAGTGGGTTCGCCATCAATGGATGCAACAACAACTTTGGATGCAACAAAATGCATTTACGAACCTCCCCTTTGGCATGTTCCCTTGGGGATTCAATCAACCACGCGTCTACTACGCACCGGTCGTGCAGTGGTATCCGCAAGGAATACAATTTAATGCAAGTGCTGTTATCAGTCCTGACGGCCGACACGTTCGAATGAATTTAAACCCGATTTTCTCCTCGGTCGGACCAGTGTTTCACTACAACACGCGAAATGGTAATTACTACCTACCCAATGCCTATCGCCAGCCCTACGGTTACAACAATACGCACCATAACCGTGTACAAAGGGCAAATTACTATGCCCCACAGGCTCAACAGAAGACCCGACAAGTACCTGACTGGTTCAAGAAAATCCGAAATAACCCTTAATGAGAGTACGTTGTCCGAACCGACCGGAAAGGTTTACAACGTTGTCGCAGGCAGCCGCATAGTTTGATAGCATAGAGGCATAAGTTACTTAGTCCGCCTCTACAAAAAAGGTATGCTCGCGAAATGAAGACCGTTCTTAGCTCTCTTTTTGTTCTTTTTTCCTCTACACTTTTCGCGGCTGATTATCCAGTGCGTTGGCAAGTTAGCGAAGGTTTAGCAAATCCGGAAAGCGCTTACTTTGACGCTGATTCTGGTCTCCTCTTTCTTTCTCATGTTAACGGTCCGGGCGCAGAAGAAGATGGAAATGGCTTTATCTCAAAAATAAGCCTGAAAGGGAAAGTCATCGCCCAGCAATGGTTTACCGGATTGAACGCGCCAAAGGGACTTCGAAGTCATAATGGGACATTATGGATCTCCGACATCAATACGGTAATTGGAGTCGACATTGCGAGCGGCAAGGAAACAACTCGACACGTGATTGACGAGGCAGGTTTCCTTAACGATCTGGCAACAGATGAAAATGGAAATGTCTACATATCTGACATGAAGAATAGCCGCATCTATCGAATCGCCAATCAAAAGGTATCGATCTTTGCCGAAGGTGATCACTTGGAACATCCCAACGGTCTGCTCGCCGTCGGTGATCGACTCTATTGCGGTGGATGGGGTACTGGTTTCAATAAGGACGATTTTACGACCAAAGAACTCGGCAGATTCTACTATCTAGATATAAATTCAAAAGAGCAGCACTTCGTAACAGAAGAGCCGACAGGGCATCTGGACGGAATCGAAATCGACGGACAAGGCGGATTCTATTTAACCGACTGGATCGCCGGGACGGTATTACATATTTGCAACGCCGGCCACGTTCATGAAATCATGAAGTTCGAAAAAGGTGCGGCGGACCTAGCCTATCTCCCCAAAAAGAAGCTCCTTATCCTTCCTCACATGAAGGATAACACGCTTACCGCGTACAGGGTTGCTCCGCCTAAGTAGTCCTTAGGCTTAACATTATCATCGACGCCAAACCTTACAGGTGTTTGATCGCTCGTCGAGCCAAATCTTTTTCAGCAAACAATAGTGTCACGAAGCATGTGGGTAATAGCGCCCACACACCCCAAATCATTCCGTAATTGCCAAATACATTGGCTGACATTTCTAAAAGGAGTTCGCTAGTGGCAACGATCCTGACGCCTTCCTCGTCAACCTTATCACCATTGTAGAGTGCCAACGCATTGGCAATCCAAATCACGCAGGTGCAGATAACCAGGATCCCCTGACAACCTAGGGCTGCCCCCATCCCGAACCTAACAACCAAAAAGCCATTTTCACTGTTGTAATTCGAAACCATAAGTACGGCTCCGAGTATACCTGCCAAGGCGCCTACCACAATAACTGCAAGTAGAATTGTCAGAACGTACGCGAGAAAGTCCTGCGTACCATCTAATGCCCCCTTGGTGCTTTCACCAAGGAATTCCAAGAACTTAGACCGATTAGAAATTCGATCTATGTAATCGATGACGAACAGGATCAAAGGAACCAAAGTGACCCCCGCTGCGCCAACACTAATCCACGTCAAAGTGGATTTTGGGTAGTCTAACTGAGGCTTTCCGTCCTCGAGTAAATGCGAAGGAATATTCATAAAGTAACCTTTACCTATATGCTTAAGTTCACTGCGAACTTCTGTTAACCAAGACCACAGACTAAGTATATAATACCCTATTAAATTCCCAACACCCTTCTATACAGATGTGTAATAACGTGTCCAACAAACGCCGCCTTCCGGTTTTATTTTTTTCGGCATGGCTTGTCCTGATTACCTCAATCACATCAGGTTCAGCCGCAGACATCTCATTTAACCGCGACATCCGTCCGATCCTCACCAACCATTGCTACCAGTGCCACGGTCCCGATGAACAACATCGTGAAGCAAACCTACGATTAGACGACGCAGCATCCGCACTCGCTCCAAGGGATGGCTCGCCTGCCATCGTTCCTGGTCAACCTAAGCGAAGTGAGTTAATCTCGCGAATAACCTCTCCAGACCACGATCTTGTGATGCCTCCACGTGAGTTAAAGAAAGATTTAACACCCGAGCAGATCGCAACTCTCGTCCAATGGATTCAAGATGGTGCGAAATTTGAAGAACACTGGTCATTTCAATCGCCACAACGACCCACGCCACCTAAAACCGAATCCACCTGGCCACAAAACCCAATCGACCATTTTGTACTCGCCCAAATGCAGAGCTTGAATTTAGCTCCTAATGACCCTGCTAGTCGTGAAATTCTAATCCGGCGTATCACACTCGATTTAACTGGCATTCCTCCAACAATTGACGAGATTGATTCCTTCCTTGCTGACAAAAAACCCGACGCCTATTCGCGCCTAGTGCAACGACTACTCCATTCACCCAAATTTGGAGAACGAATGGCGGTCGATTGGATGGACGCCGCGCGTTACGGTGATTCAAGTGTCTTCCATGCGGATGGACCACGTGACATGTGGGCTTGGCGAGACTGGGTAATTAATGCCTTCAACAACAATAAATCCTACAAGGATTTCACGATCGAGCAGATTGCTGGTGACCTACTACCGACCCCAACTATTGATCAACAAATCGCATCAGGGTTCAATCGTAATCATGGGACAACGGATGAAGGTGGCGCCATTGCTGAAGAATATCGCGTTGAATACATCGTAGATCGCATCAAGACGACTTCAACAGTCTGGCTAGGACTAACGCTGGAATGTGCACAATGTCATGATCATAAATACGATCCGTTTACTCAGGAAGAATACTACCAACTCTTCGCCTATTTTAACCAAGCATCGGATAAAGGTATGCAGACCCGTCGCGGCAACGAGCCACCAATCGTACAGGTCCTAAACCCACGAGATCAAGCAAAAATACCGCTAGAAAAAAAACAACTAGCCGCATTACAAAACCAGCTGACGAAATATCGGGCTCAGGCTAACGATCAATACGACTCCTGGCTGGCCGACCTCATCGCCAAGGCTACCAACGGTCCAATATTACCTTCGGGCCGCATTGCCTTTGTCGACTTCACCGAACAGCAGGGGGCAGAGATAACGGCTCTTTCCGACCCTCCGACCAAAGGCAAATATATCGGTACCCCAAAATGGTTGAGTGGTGAGGACGTGCAGGCCATCAGCCTAGACGGACAGAGCCATGTCGATTTTGGGAAAGATTTAGCTAACTTCGAAGGTACTGAAGAGTTTTCCATCGGAGCGACTATTAAACCTGACAAGACTCTAACGGGTGCAATCCTTAGCCGCATGAAGGATAGTAACAACTTCAAAGGTTACGACTTTCTCCTTAGCGGAGGTAATGTTGAAATACATATCATTCACCAATGGGCTGGTGATGCAATCAAAGTATCGACCAAGGAGAAGGTTAAGGCCGATACGTTGCAACATATCATGTTCACCTACGACGGTAGTCAGAAGGCCTCAGGAATAAGCGTGTATTTCGACGGCGTGGCACAACAACTTAACGTGCAACAGGACAGCTTAAAAAATTCAATCAAGGCCGATACATCGCTCAAATTCGGCAAACGCGATAATTCCCTAAATTACAAAGGTGAGATACACGCGGTTTCATTCTACGACCGTAAGCTAACTGCCGAAGAAGTCAAACTGGATGCCGGACAGGACGCACTTACACCAATTCTAGTAAAGTCGGCCGATGACCGAACTGAAGATGAAGAGAAGATCCTTCAAGACCGTTTCTTCTCCCAAGATAAAACGCATATTCAAATCACCAAGCAAATTGCAGCCCAACAAGCACGGATCACTGAACTCAACAAGCCGCTTACAAGCGTCATGGTTATGGGTGATGTTGCAACTATGCGGCCAACATTTGTATTGGACCGTGGGAATTATGCCAGCCCCAGGAAGGACAAGGAAATTCTTCCAGGCCTACCATCGGCTATTTCGATAGATAAGACAGAATTACCTCAAAACCGCCTAGGATTGGCTCAATGGTTGACCGATGATCAACACCCGTTAACAAGCCGAGTGACAGTAAACAGAATCTGGCAAATGTTCTTTGGGCATGGCATTGTCAAAACTACGGGAGATTTTGGATCACAAGGTGAGAGCCCCACCCACCCCAAGTTATTAGATTGGTTGGCCGTCGAATTCGTAGAATCAGACTGGGACCTGAAACATCTTATACATCTGATAACGACTTCAGCGACCTATCAACAGTCAAGTCATGCTACGCCTACTTCCTTAAAAGTTGATCCTCAAAACAGATATTATTCGCGGGGGCCACGCTTCAGGCTTCAGGCTGAGTTTATACGAGATACGGCTTTGTCTGCCAGCGGACTTTTACTCAATCAAATCGGCGGTCCAGGCGTAAAACCCTTTCAGCCGGATGGGTTATGGAACGAGGTAAGTCTCAGTGGAAACGTACGATTCAAGCAAGACACCGGGGCAAACAATTACAGGCGCAGTATGTATACCTATTGGAAAAGATCGGCGCCAGCGCCGGCGATGACAATCTTCGATGTCCCCACTCGGGAGAAGTGCGTCGTACAGCGTCCTCGCACCAACACGCCTCTTCAGGCACTGGTGACTCTAAACGACCCTCAGTACTTAGAAGCCGCAACAGCACTAGCCAAGCGTCTCCAAAACCATCACTCGGATCCACACGAACAAATCAAATACGGTTACCGCTTAGTAACAGGCCGCCATGCGAAGCAATCAACTGTCCATATTCTAAATGAATATTTGCAGCAGGAACTACAACGATTCAAGACAACACCAGACGCGGCCGCTAAGCTCCTAAAACTCGAGGGCGACTCACTACCCCAACAGACACTCGAACAGGCAGCGTTAACATTGCTTTCCAACTTACTATTAAACCTCGATGCCACCATTACTCGCGGTTAGAGATATCATCTATGGACCAATTCAAACAATTACAGCTTAACATTACCCGACGCCAATTATTACAGAGTGCCTCCAAAAGCGTTGGAGCTGCTGCTTTGGCCACACTAACCACCGCCGGCGTTAAGTCCGTTTCCGCTGCGGACCCACGCCTCAAGACTCATTTTGAGCCTAGAGCAAAGCACGTAATCTATCTCTTTTTTTCCGGCGGCCCGTCGCACATAGACATGTTTGATTACAAGCCAGCAATGCGAGATTTCCACGGAGAGGAACTGCCTGAATCGGTACGGAACGGTCAGCGACTGACCGGGATGACAAGTGGACAGAAATCCTTCCCATGCGTCGCGCCAATGTTTAACTTCAATCAATGTGGGCAACACGGGACTTGGGTCAACGAAGTACTTCCGCATATTGGATCCATCGCCGATGATATCACGATCGTGAAATCCATTCACACCGAAGCCATCAATCACGATCCTGCGATTACCTATATTAATACCGGTGTTCAGCAGCCGGGTAAGCCAAGCCTTGGGGCTTGGCTTAGTTACGGTTTGGGCAATCCTAATGACAATCTGCCCGCTTACGTGGTTATGATTTCCAAGGGAAGAGGTCAAAGTCAGGCCCTCTATTCCCGCCTTTGGGGCGCTGGCTTCCTACCATCTCGCCATCAGGGCGTCAACTTTCGATCCGGCAAGGACCCCGTCTTGTTTCTATCAAATCCAGACGGTGTAACCGGCGAGTCTCGTCGTAAAATGCTCGATGCATTAAATCAGATCAACTCTCAGGAATTCGCAGAATTTGGCGATCCTGAGACTCAGGCACGTATAGCACAGTACGAAATGGCATTTCGCATGCAGACCTCAGTTCCAGATCTGATGGATGTGTCTGACGAAACGGAAGAGACCTTTAAGTTATACGGTGAATCCGCCCGAAAACCTGGTACGTTTGCTGCCAACTGCCTACTCGCTCGACGAATGGTAGAACGTGGAGTACGCACGATCCAGGTGTTTCATCGCGGATGGGATCAGCACGGAAGCCTACCGCGTCTATTCAGGTTCCAATGCGACGACATCGACCAGCCGGCCGCGGCCTTGGTAAAGGATTTAAAGCGACGGGGACTACTGGATGAAACATTAGTGGTATGTGGTGGGGAGTTTGGAAGGACAATTTATTCGCAGGGCGCATTATCCAAGGACAACCACGGAAGAGATCATCACGGACGTTGTTTCACAACTTGGCTCGCAGGAGCTGGGATCAAACAGGGTTTCGAATACGGCAAGACGGACGACTACAGTTATAATATTCTAGAAAATCCGGTTCACATTCGGGATCTAAACGCGACGATACTTAATCAGCTTGGGGTCGATCACAACAGGCTTACCTTTAGACACCAAGGCCTTGACCAAAGACTTACCGGAGTTGAACCGGCGCGCGTCGTAACCGACATCCTTGCCTAAGCTCTATGTGTTCAAAGAGACTCCAAACCCTGGCGAGAGCAATAACTCGACTCCGGCCGGCGTCACTTCAGCCATACCATTTAAGCAGTCAAACCATGAACGCGCTGATTCTGCGAGTGGCTGTTCGCGGTCCAGTGCCGCGATCGCCGGCAAGCTATACGGTTCGCTGCCACGATGTGGGACTACGCGGATCGCCGCATCCTCTGCAATCCTATAAATTTGAATCAGAGAAGTCAGGCCGCCGCACCAATTAATATCCGGTTGGAAGACCGATACAGCCTTGCTTGCCGCCAACGCCAAAAACCCTTCCTCCAAATACTCATGCTCGCCGCCAGCGATGGGAATCGGAGATTCCCGATTTAGGGTAACATAGTCTTCTAGTTGATCCGGACGCACTGGCTCTTCTATCCATTCGACATCGTATTGGGTTATTTCATGGGCTACTGCCAATGTCGTGTCTACATTCCATCTACCGAAAGCATCCAGCATGATCGCTTTACCTTCACCTAGTCGCATTCGTGTAGACCGTACCAATTCACCTATTTCCTCCGGCTTGGGACGATCACCAAATCTTTCAACGTGCAATTTAACCGCCTGTTTGCCATCTTTTACAGCAAGTTCCGCCTCTGCATCATCAAACACGGTTTGATACATAGGCAAAACGGCAGGCGGTGGTACGTCCGTGAGTAGTTCATACACCGACTTGCCAACGCTTTTCCCGTAAGCGTCCCAAATTGCTAGATCGACACCGGAAATCGCCATAGGTACAAGGCCCTTACGCCCATAGAAGCTTGTATGGTCACACATCACTTTGTGAAGCTGATGCGGTGTATCCATGTCAGTTTCAAGCAGACACTCCTTTAGTACGGTGTCGATCACGTGGACACCTGACTTCCCACCACCTCCTACTCCAATTCCCTTTTCCCCCGATGCAAGAGTCACTTCAACTAGGATCTGCCCTAGGGTCATACGCCAATCCTGAGGTGCATTACTAAATTGCGGTTGCCAAGCCCTGATAGACGATATTCGCATTACTTCAAAATTTCCGCACTGAACTAAAACTTACTGTCTCACCTACTTCAACAAGACACTCCATATTTTACAATATTGATAACGCATATATTTCTGCATAAGGGAAAGACAATGAGTGAAACCGACAAGAGCCCCTGGATCATCGACACTACTGACGAAAACTTTCAAGCAGATGCTGTCGATTCGTCCTATGAGAGGCTTGTTCTCATAGACTTTTGGGCTTCCTGGTGCCAGCCCTGCCGCATGCTAACCCCGAACCTAGAAGCCGCAGTTTACCGGTTCAACGGAGATGTACATCTTATTAAGGTGAATACGGAGGTCGCACCTGAAACTGCCCAATCATTCCAGGTAGCAAGCATTCCCACCGTGTATGCAATGCTTGATGGAAATCCCGTCGATTACTTTCAAGGCGTGATAGAAACGGATGAAATTGATCGATGGATTCAGCAGTTACTCCGTCATCGTCAAATGCTAGAGGCGGATTCACTTACAGACACTAATCCCGAGTCAGCAATACCACGCTGGGATGAATTACTCCAGGAAGACTCGGAGAATCCCATCCTGCTAATCGGAAAAGCCAGAGCATTAGTTGGAGCAGATCGAGCCGACGAGGCCAATACTATCATCACTGCTCTAAAAGAAGACAGAGGCTTTTTAGAGCCCGAGGCTGAGAAGGTCGCCGCCATGATTCGCTTAGGGACCAATGATTCCAACAACCGGGCCGATCAACTGCGAGCAAAACTACTTGAAACGCCCGAGGACTTAAGTCTGAAACTTAAACTTGCTGAATCCTTAGCTGGAACCGGTGAGTATCCAGAAGCCTTCGAGCTCGCGATTGACGTTTATACGAAAGATAAATTGGGGATTGGCAAACAAGCCCATGAATTTCTTCTTACCGCCTTTAAGGCACTACCTGATGACGACGATCTTGTGCATAGATATCGTCGTAAGCTGGCTATGTTAATGTACTGATTAGTGTTTTTTAGCGCCCTTTGTATGCTTAAAAGTCGCCTATACTTAATGAACCCATGATAAATTAGGCACCTACGCTAGGAAAACACTTAATGGCCGCTGATATAGAAATCCTCTTTCAAAGACTACAACAGGCCAATTCCGCCGAAAAACGCCCCGATCGCGCTATACGCGACTATGTGCGCAGTATTACTAAAACACCCTTCTCCGGCCCGTTGACTGTAGCTAGTCTCAGTAAAACCATCGCCTATGCGAAACGCCCGGAATTGCGCAACGGACACACGGCGAAAGTCTCTGTTCCTAAAACCGATATTACACTCGAAATTCAGCTATTCGAAAACCATCAGGCAGAGGCACAAACACAAACGAAGGTCACGGTTTCTGTGCTCAAATATGATGGTTATTCGAAAACACTCTTTGCCCAACAAGAGCCTTGGCAGGAAATTGAAAAGGCGATAGCGGAACCCGAGCTGAATACTAACACTAACGCCTCCATCGCGCATTCGCCTTCCACCGAAGATCCCCTCGCGAAATTTCAGGCGGAGGCGATGGCTAACCTATCATCACATGACACCAATGTCGTGTCTGATACTAGCGAGGAAGAGAAACTGTTGTCCCAGATGCAGCTAGATGCCGCAAATGCCTTGGCGGGATTGACGAGTCATTTGGACCGGCAAATAGAATCGGGTAAGGACGACCAGCCCGCCGAAACTGTTGCCGAATCGACCTCTGACCATTTTCCCCATGAGAACGAACCCCAAAGCTTAGCCGATACTACCATAGAGGACTTTGAAGCTAATGCAACGCCACCGGAGCAAGAGGCGACGTCTAACCGTGATGAAACTTCACACGAAGAACAAGCACAACCTGAAAAACCAACTCCCGTTGAAAACACACCTGTACCGATGATAGAGCCGGAACCCGCACAAGTTGCTGATACTTCCGACTCAAAACAGCAAGCTACGCTAGACGATTTGATGGCTTTAGCTTTAGGCGACGATCAAAAGCCAGTTACTCAGGATTTATTTTCCGCGATTGTCTCTTTGCAGACGGGGATTCCTAAAAACACAGTCGCTCAAATTCAAAACGCGATGTGGTTGACCCTATCTTCTCCCGAGACGTTTGGTAGAGGGAAAGCAAGCTATAAGTTTCCATTATTGGGCAACTTTACCGTCCACAAGCATGACGGAGAATTCAACTTAGACTTTGCCTCGAGTGACATATCTTCGATTGAAGCGGCCAAAATCAATGAAGAAGTAAATTTCGAGCAGGCTAAGGAGCACGTGGAAAGCAAATCCGGCCCCCTGATCGCTCGACATGCTTTCGCCCTCGCCCTTGCGACCGCGGCTTCACTGGGTGTCGGACAAGCTAAAACTTATCAGACGGTCTACCGTTCTATCCTGTTACTCTTGCGTATTTTTGGCAAGGGAGAACGTCGCGTTCGAATCGAAGAGATCGGCGAATTTTTCCCCAGCGTAATTGCCGGCTCGGCGGCCTACCGTTTCCGCGCGTATCCAACGTTCATTCGCGCAACCAGTGCGGCATTCAAGGATGCTGTCGCATTTGCATCCAAACCGGGTGAGGCGCAAATCGAATTCGAAAACAAACAGTCGGGACGGACAAACAACTCTGAACCTCAACAAGAGACCAACGCCGTCAAAGGTTGTTTGATTTTTGCAGCTATCATCATCTTTTACTTGCTGCTTACCGCAATCTAGGACTAAACGACCATGCCCGCTCCAGGTATTAAACGGGGTGCGTTATAATATCAAAACGTATATTTAACTTGGTTACTTCCAGGAAAAGTCATGTTTAAAGTCTCCGCTACATTACTCTTATCCCTAAGCCTCCTCATTGACTTTGCTACCGCGGCAAATACCGACAAGCCCAACTTCATCATTATTTTTACTGATGATCAGGGGTATGGTGATTTAAGTTCTTTTGGTTCCAAATCGATCAAAACGCCGAATATCGATCGTCTCGCAGACGAAGGTAGAAAATTCACTAGCTTTATGGTGGCATCTCCTGTTTGCACACCATCACGAGCAGCTTTACTAACCGGTTGTTATCCAAAGCGAGTTGGTATGCACCAGCATGTTTTGTTTCCAGCCTCGACGAAGGGGCTAAATCCTAAGGAACATACTATCGCCGATCACCTTAAAGGCCAGGGTTATGCAACCGCCTGCTTCGGTAAGTGGCATCTCGGCCATCACCCCGAAGTGCTTCCTACATCCAATGGATTTGACACTTATTTTGGGATCCCCTATTCAAACGACATGAACCATCCCGATAACAAAGGTAAACCGCAAGGTGGTTTTGCAGGCATGGATGTCCTATGGAAGGATCCGCAATCTACGTTGACCAAATGGAAAACGCCCCTGTATGAAGATACGAAAATCGTTGAACTGCCGGTAGATCAGCGCACCGTCACGAGACGGTATACACAAAAAGCTATCGACTTCGTAACAGAACATCAGGATGAGTCATTTTTTGTCTACCTTCCTCACTCAATGCCACATATTCCACTCTATGTGCCCGATGAAGTCCGTGATCCCGATCCACTTAACGCCTATACGAATACCATTGAGCACATTGACTCGGAAGTCGGCCGACTACTCGATACTCTGGATGAATTAGAGTTATCGGACAATACCTATGTCATCTATACGACAGACAACGGTCCATGGCTCCCCTTCCGCCACCACGGCGGATCGGCAGGCCCACTCCGAGATGGCAAAGGAACGACGTTTGAAGGCGGACAGCGTGTGCCCTGCCTAATGCGTGGTCCCGGTATCCCTGCTGGTACAGTTTGTAATGAATTGGCCGGGACGATTGATCTCTTACCTACCATCGCTTCGCTCACCGGCAAATCGCTACCGAGAAAACGCGTGATCGATGGCATGGACATTACCGGCCTGTTACTCGACACCGTCGACAAGTCACCGCGATCAGAATTCATTCATTACACATCGCGCGGAGATCTCGAAGGCATTCGCCAGGGCGATTGGAAATTGTTGGTAAAGAAAGCTAGAAACCAGCGCAATAACAACTCACCAAAACCGCCCCAGGTATTTCTATTCAATCTACACGACGACCTCGGGGAACAGAATAATCTGGCGGAGACGCACCCTGAGATTGTCGCAAAGCTAAAAGCCCGAATGATAGAAGCGGACTCGGAAATCACGGACAATGCTCGATCAGCTTGGTTTCTCGAAGAATAGAGTCGACCGGAACCGGATTTCAGCCGGTGTTGAGGTAGGCGTATTCGCTTCCAGAACTATCGGTTTGTAAAGTGCTTAGACGTGACGATCATGATCAACAGATCACGTAGCTTATAATCCGACTCGATTGCTTGAGCATTGAGTTCCTCGACGAATTCGCGATCACGAAACGTCAATTGGCGTGCCATTGCATAGGACAACATGTTACGCAGGAATACCCGCGAGAACTTATCGTTGTCATCGAGTAAGAGTTTTTTAAGTCCCTGAGGCCCTTCAAACGCTCGACCATCCCTGTGGACCGTCTTACTAACAACAGCAAAGCTATCAGGCTTATTACTACCGGTTCCTTCTGAGCTCGTGTAGCCGGCAACCTCCGTGTAACTGTCACGCCATCGTCCGAGCACATCGAAGTTTTCCAAAGCGATTCCAAGTGGGTCCATCTTGCTATGACAGCTGTTGCAACTGGTGTTTTCACGATGAGCATCGATCGTTTCTTTTATCGTTGTCGTCTTGGTAGGTGGACTTAACGCGGCGATTTCTAAATCAGCGGGTGTCTCTAGCGGATCTCCATAAAAACTTTTAAGCACCCAAGCCCCGCGATAAAAGGGGTTCGTGTATTCGCCGTTATTTGTCGTCATCAGCATAAAGCCTGCCTGCGTCAGGAGTCCACCTCGCAGTCGATCCTTTTCCGTGAGCACGACTTTCGAAAATTCTGAGGTAATCTCCCTCGGTTTATAATTTGCCACGGCTACTTTAGTGGAGTCCGGCCGTGCCTGTGGATTAGCTATCGGATGACCTGCAATCCGATAAATATAGTTGAGTTCCGGTGTAATCATTACAAATTCAGAGTCGATGAAATTCTTTAAACTAAGATTGCTTTTTAGTACCTCTGTAAAGAACGCGGCAGGCTCCTGCCGAATTTGTGCTCGCACCAAGTCGAATTCTTCGACAGAGAAAATTGAGAGGTCTGGTTCGATATTTTCAAGCTTTTCAAGATCTAGCCATTGATGTACATAATCATCAATAAAACGCTTAGCCTTTACGTCGCTCAACATCCGTTCTGCCTGCTCGCTACGGACCAATGGATCGCTAAGACGTCCTTGTGACGCAAGTTCAAAGAGTTCGTCATCCGGCACAGAGTTCCACAGAAAATATGACATTCTGGCTGCAATCGCATGCTGATCAAGCGAGGACACTGCACCTTCTTGCTTATACAAAAAATTAGGTGAGCAAAGCATTCCGCGAATTCCCGCTTGTAAACCCGAATAGAGTCCTCGCCCCTCTTCGTATTCTCTCTCTGCCTGACTATAAAATTGCGATAGTTCTTTATCGGTAACAATCCTTCGGAATAACCTTTGTGCAATCGTCCTTAAGATTGACTTGCATTTTACAATGTCTGCAGAGTCATCTATTCCGTTACAGTAGGACTCATAGAAAAAGGTCTTCGGTGGCCACGATTCGTATACAGGCCCTGATACGGTTGCTGTTTCAAGGCAATACATTCGTTGGCGACCACCTTGTTGCACGGAATTGCAACGCAACACTATTGTGTCATCCGAGGTAAGATGTGTCGTGAAACCGACCTGAGGATCAAATTCCTTCCAATCAGCGTTCGCTGGAATGACAGTCACGATACTCTGACCTGCACCGGCGTTTTTACGTAGAAAATAACTCATCGAATGTACAGATGTAGTCGATTCAACCTGCTCCTTAATGTTTTTTACCGCCGGTAACCTCTCTGCTTCTCGACTCCCGGAAACATACTCGGCCGTAATGTAAAACCCCTTCGGGATAACTCGATAGACGCCACTGGTTCTCACCGACGGATTGATCTTTATTTGTTTCGCGGGCGTAGCAAAGACGAGTGGTCGCGCGTCACGATCGAGCGTAGGAGCATAACCATTGGTGTCGTCTTTGTGACTAAGCGAGTCAATGTCGGTGTTTTTCGTGGAATAGACAACCAGCCGCGGGTCCGGTTTTTCGCCAACTACACTCGATGCAACCAAATTGGCAACTTTGAAATAAGCTTCCATATCAACAACGGAGATATGTAAATTGTCGGCGTTGTTGTTGAAGCCTTCGTCTATATTGTCGAGCGGCAGGTTGTCCAGCAATGAAAACTGGCTACCGAAAACATCGTTCACACTATTTTGATACTCAACGCGACTTAGCCTTTTCAGCATCCCGGGGATCTGCTGCTCTGAAAGACGATTCAACTGAGAGTTTAGTACCTTATTGATGGAAACAAGGTCTTTTGCGGCGGGCACTTCAACTGCACTATCCGGTGGCATTTCACCACTTTCTAATGCCTCATAAATCTTTTCAAGCAATCCAATGTCACTCCACGTCGCGGAATCGACCTGGTCGAGTGCCACGCCGCCTTCCGACGCCTCTTTTCCGTGGCAAGAGACACAGAAGTTATTAAAAAATTTCTGAGCTTGCCCACGATCGCTGCCATCGCAATCGGATGCGCCTAAACCGGCAAACACTGATAGTAAAATAATGGTGAGGATGCGCCTGGTTTGCATAATTCAATTCTAGAGTTGAACGATCTGTTTACTGTTACCGAACTGATCTCGCTGAATACCGAATTTTCGGAGAATCGATAGGTAGATATCACAGGTAGTTTCGCCTTTGCGGACGACGTGTCCGCCATGATTTTGGAAATTACCACCAGCGACAAAGACGGGGATTGCATTTCCATTATGTGGTCCCATCGCCTGGCTAATGCTGTTGTTACCAGTCGCGACAGTAACAGTTTCATCCATTAGCGTCCCGCCAGTATCGACCTTTGTACTTGAAAGTTTTCCATAGAAATCGGATAAAAGGGAGAAGAACGACGAGTCATACTTCGTCAGGCTAAGACGTGCGTCCGCGGACTTTGGTACGTTGTGAGTCGTAATATGGTGATCATTATCAAGCCCTACCATATAGAAGTTCACAACACGCGTGATATCAAACTTAAAGGCCTTATAGATCATATCAAAGGCAATGCCACGTTGAATTTGTCGAGGGTTATCCAAAAACCGTTTACGATCGACATCTGTTGCAAGAAAGTTATTTTCGAATTTTGGAGCAACCGGAAACTCTACATCTTCTCGCGGTTCACGTAGCCACTCGATTGATTTATTGAGCTCCTTTTCGGACTCGCGGAGTGCTGCAAAGTACTCTTCCAATCGTTGGCGGTCCCGACCAGACACCTTGGACATCAGAGCCTTGGCATCCTCAAGCGAACCATCAAGCACACTCTTCTTATGCGCTAACAACCGTTCTTGAGTCTTGGTATCGGTCTTGGCGAATAAAGTATCAAACAACACTCTCGTCGATTGAATCGGCATCACAGGCAACCGATTTCGCCAAGAGGCAACAATATGATGATGAGCATGGCTGATAAATGTGACAACATTTCTAACGCGAGTCAAATGCCCAATGTGGTCAGCAACAATTTGGTCAAGGGAATCAGGGTTGGTGGTAGTATTACCCACAAAACATTTGTGATCTCGAATATGGCTTCCGCCGAATTTCATATTGGAATACAACGTGAATTGGTCTCGATGCTTCTTGAGCGGTTCCATATGATCACTAAATTCGTATGAAGCGCCGTTGCTATTAGGCAAGGCATCCGTGAAGAACCCGTAACCCATACTGATACAGAATAAGCGTTTAACTTCTGCATCTTCTGGCATAGTGCGATTTTGTCCGTAGCTTTCCAGTGCCGGCAGAAACAATACGCACCCCGCTGACTTTAGAATCTCTCGACGTTCCATTATCTTCACCTTCTTAACTGTATTGACCAAGCAGTTTAACCGCGACGCCCTGCGAATAAATCGGATCTACTGTTAAGCCTGACGGCCTAACGATCAACAAACACCGCATCATAATAATGCCTTAACCAAATCTAAGGCAGAACGACGGTTTCTAGTTATATCTTACTGTTCATGTACCAAACTATCGGTATAACGATCAAAGGATCATCGACTTTTATTATAGTCAGGATACCCTTAATTTCACGGATTTGAGTAACGAACTCCGTACCGTGTAACCGTCCCGAAATGTCTAATATATCTTTCGTAAGTGACCCTATCAAATATTCGCAAGATGCGTCCACCCAGCTTTCGTATATCTGATGTTTCTCAAAACGTTTCGGACGTGGCAGACTTTTCCCGGGCAGGACTGAATGGGGAATTGCCTTTGAATACTTGTTGAGCAATACCTACTTAAAGGCTGGCAAAGAACGATGGTTAGTCACAAGGCACAAGAAAAGTACACCCCACAGGAGTGCGTAACACCCTAGACAACTTGGGGAAATATACGGTCAAACGGTTCAAGGCTCTTCGTAGTGGGGACACCTCCAAGTACGACCTCCCTGCCCTACTCTCTTCACTGGAAAAGGGCGACCTCCTACGGGCCGCTGCGGAATACTGCGACACGGGTAAGCTACCTAAATGGCTTACTGAAATGGAGGAAGTCTGAAAACCTCACGGCACTCTACGGGACGCTACGGTTATGTTCAATACGCCACAGTACACTGTAACGTTTTTGGCGGAGAACGTGATGCGTAATCGGCGGTTGTTATTGAATAACGCGTATATTAACCATTTTGATTGGACATCCATTAAGGACACTAGAAACACATAGTTCACGTGTTTATTTCAAGGAATGTCAATTTTAAGCGCCTACTTCTTTTCACCAACGCACCGTTTTAACTAGATCGTTAAAGTTTTTTAGGGGGTAATATTATGTACGCATTCCTTCCCGGATTCGGTGTTGGTGTAATGGCAATTACGATGATACCAAGTCTTTTAGCACTGATCCTCGTGAGACTAATTTCCAATGACAATTCATATTACAAACCATTCTCTAAGGATGAAATAAAGCAAACTCTCTTTGAAATAATTGGAATAGCAGTGCTGGGCCCTGTAGCGCTTTTCGCGGGGTTCATAATCATTGGCATCCTCGGGCCATTCGCTCTGTTTTTGGGAATACCGATAATCATAGGACTCTATGCTTTACCCTTAATGCTCTTCTGGGATATGGAATTCGTGATTGCTTCGTTTTGGGGTTTAGTTCTCCTTATCCTCCAAATATCAATCGCAGCTCTGCTGTAATTCTCTGCTCTTCAAAGATTCTCAATTTGATAAACCGGTGTGGCTCCTCTCCCAGTTCGGAATTGCTTTCGCATCAATTCTTATGCTAGCTGGGATAGCCCTTATAGCGTTTCCAACGAGTTTTATAACGACAGCAATCACGGATATTCGAAACGAAGATAAGTCGTAAAAAGTTGATCCACGGTATTTTTGCTTAGCTAAGGATCACTCACATCGTGTTCCACGCAACCCATGAAGGTATTCCACGAGCGCTGCAATAGGTAAGAATGGGTGTACTTTGTACACTTTTTAAGACGCAAACCAAATGTAGTTTTCTGGGCGGTAGAACGGTTCGCCTCGAGTTTTGTAGCGCAAAAAGAAGTACACCCCACAGGATTCGAACCTGTAACCTCCTGTTC
>TARA_B100000674_G_scaffold84368_1_pt1 | contig 179266 bp, 175 predicted proteins | sample TARA_B100000674 | Tara Oceans TARA_B100000674 (sample SAMEA2622759) | marine metagenome | biome: marine biome (ENVO:00000447); feature: surface water layer (ENVO:00002042); material: "saline water (ENVO:00002010), including plankton (ENVO:xxxxxxxx)" | depth 5 m | reverse complement strand
GACCCCCTGCTCCCAAAGCAGGTGCGCTACCAAGCTGCGCCACTTCCCGGTCAGTCGTTTAGGTTACCGACCTGTTGGGGAACATGGCCCCCTACTTTTTGCTTGTCTTAGACTTCTACGCTGATGGCTTGTGTGGGGCAGCTTTCCTCTGCTGCTCGACACTTTGACTCCATCTCGCTGCCGGGTGTGGCGTCGAGGAGTTCCGCTAATCCGTCTTCGCCAACTTCGAATACTTCGGGCGCGAGCATTTCACAGGACCCACTTCCGATGCATTTGTCGACTTCTAACGTGATCTGCACAGTTCTCTCCAACGCGTGTCTTGGTCTAATCCTCTTCGAAAGTGTGCCAGCTAACTGCCGAGAAGACGACCACGCCGGTGCTACACAGCGAATGAAGCTACTTGCGGTTAGTTTGGGAACCCATGTCGTTTCCATTAGAGAGGTTGTTCGATGAAAATCGGAATCGCAATATTTCCCACCGATAAGGCAATTCAGCCAGTGCAGTTGGCGAAAGAAGTCGAAGATCGGGGTTTCGAGTCGCTCTGGTTTCCCGAACACAGTCACATACCGACAAGTCGGATTACTCCGTGGGGTGGCCGCGAAGGTGCGCCCCCTCTTCCCGAGGAGTATTGGCGAACACATGATCAGTTCGTTGGTTTAGCCGCCGCGGCTGCAGTGACCGAGAACTTGATGCTGGGGACAGGTATCACGTTGGTCGCTCAACGAGACCCACTCTGGCTCGCGAAAGAGTGCGCATCTCTTGATTTGATATCCAACGGAAGGTTCATACTCGGAATCGGCTACGGCTGGAACAAAGAGGAGATGGCTAACCACGGGATCAAATACACCGAACGTCGCGCCATCACCCGAGAGAACATGTTGGCGTGCCGCGAAATTTGGGCCAACGATGAAGCAGAATTTAGTGGCGAACATGTCAACTTTGATTCCAGTTGGTCATGGCCAAAACCCGTGCAACCCGGTGGACCGAAGGTGCTTCTCGGCGGCGCTGCGGGACCGAAAACGATTCAAGACATTGTCGAGTTCTGCGATGGTTGGATGCCAATCTCGGGGCGACATGATTTGACCGGCCCAATTGAAGAGGTCCGCCAAGCAGCCGAAGATGCGGGACGAGACCCTGCGACTCTTGAGTTCGGCCAATTCGGCACTCCAGGCAAACCAGACGTGTTGGAAAGCCTCGAAGCAGCTGGCGTGAGTCGAGCTGTGTTGTGGGTTCCACCCGAAGGACCCGATACGGTCCTGCCACTACTCGACTCGTACACGGAGTTACTTTGAGATGACCGACAGCGCCGTAGGGGTCGAAATGCTCGACATTTTCGACGACATGGGGCGCCACCTCGGCGTGAAGCCACGAGATCAAGTGCATTTAGCCGGTGACTGGCACCGCGTGTTTCATTGTCAAATAACAACAGTTCGCAATGACATTCCAAGCCTCATATTGCAACGCCGATCCCAACTCAAAGCTGCTTTCCCAGGGCTGCTGGATCTCAGCGCTGCAGGTCACCTCGCCGCGGGTGAGTTACCGGCTGATGGAGCACGCGAGCTCGAAGAGGAACTCGGTGTTGTGGCCGATCCAAATGATCTGGTGTTGTTGGGCGAACGTCGCCTCGTTGACGACAGTGGAGAAGGACAACTGAACAAGGAGTTAACCAGCGTGTATCTCCTCAGAGACGATCGGCCTCTCGATGAATATGTTCTTCAAACTAGCGAGGTCGACGCAGTGTTTGAGGCGCCCGTGTCAGAGCTTCTCCAACTTTTTGCTGGGAAACTAGAAACAATTGAGTTATCGGGGGTTCAACATGCCGGATCTCCAGACGCCTATCCGGTCTCGATCAGTGCGAAGCTCGAGGACTTTGTGCCTGGCGATAGCTACTGGGTGAATCTGTTCATTATGTGTGAACGATTCCTCAACGGCCAACAGCCGTTAGCGATTTAGATCTAACGTCCGATCCCGAGTAGCTGCATTGCCTCAGCTCGGGTGGCATCACTCAAGAAGAGCCCACGAACGGCAGATGTCAGCGTCAACGATCCCGGTTTTTGTACCCCCCGCATAGACATGCACAAGTGTTCTGCTTCAATGACCACTAGCGCTCCGCGGGGATCAAGTGTTTGCATGAGGTCGTCGGCGACCTGGCTAGTCAGGCGTTCTTGCACCTGTGGTCGTCGGGCGTAGGCCTCTACCAAGCGAGCTAATTTCGATAACCCGGTGATCTTCCCGTGTTCGCCTGGAACGTACGCAACGTGGGCTTGACCGTGAAACGGAAGCAGATGGTGTTCACACATTGAATAAAACGGGATGTCTTTCACCATCACCATTTCATCGTGTCCCGCTTCGAACTGAACTTTTAAGTGATGCTCAGGGTCTTCTCGCAAGCCGGCAAACACTTCCGCGTACATCTTCGCAACCCTCGCTGGCGTTCGAAGCAAGCCGTCTCGTTGCGGGTCTTCTCCCAAAGCCTCGAGAATTTCGGCTACCGCCGCTTCGATCCGCTCAATATCAACGGGTTGATCTGTCACCGCACCCGTTTTGTTTACATCTTGAATGCCCACGAGCTAGGAAGCTATCGGCAAGTCAACCTTGCGACTACGTGATCGCCGAACCGATAACAACTCAGAGAAAATGACTGCAGTTGCTACTGCCAACGCAAGCACCACCGACAGGGCCATTGCTTGGCCTCGGAGAAGGTCTCCTGGGGTGCTAAGGAGTCGAAAAACAGCTTGCGGTCCGGTCAAAGTGTCCGCTCGTCGAGGCAGAAACGAGGTTGCGCCGAATTCGCCTAAAGAGATAGCGAACGCGAACCCTGCGGCAACAGTGAGTCCTCGGGCAATAAGCGGGAGGTCGATCTCTCGCCGGATCCGAAACTGCGATGACCCCAACAACGCCGCTGCTTCTCGGATCGATGGATGAATTTGACGAAGCATCGGAACGATAGAGCGCACCACGAATGGGACTGCTACCAAAGCGTGGGCGACGGGAACGATCCACCAACTGGTTCGCCAATCGATCGGTGGACGGTTCAACGTGATGAGGATTCCTAATCCAACAGTCACCGCGGAGACACCCAATGGAAGTGTTGCGGCGATGTCGAGTGCCCGACCAGTTGCGTTTGTGTTCGACACGATCGCCATCGAACATAAAAGCCCGATCACTAGCGCCAAAACGGTCGCTATCAATCCATAGAGAACAGAGTTTCCGAGTGCTTGGGCCGAGGTAGTGGGGAGTTGGGGGATTTTTTCGAAGAGAGCACGATAATTCTGCACCCCGTAGTGTTCTCCGACCCGCAGTGATCGTTCGATCATGACCACTAACGGGCTCCCCAGAAAGAGCACTGTGAATGAGATAACACCGAATTTGGTAGCCCGCCGCATGGGGGCGATGGCGCTGCGAACCATTTGAGTGTTGGTATTTGCGCGTCGCTCCAAGCTTGATGTGACAGCCACCAGACATAGCACCGCGACTATTTGGATCATTGCCAGCGACGAACTCGTTAGTAGGTCTCCGCGGACAACAGCATGACGAAAGATTTCAGTTTCGATAGTTGCTTGCCTAAGTCCTCCAAGTATGAGGATCACTCCGAAGGAAGTGAACGAAAACAAGAAAGTGATCGCGCCGGCAGCAAAAATCGCTGGTTTTAGTCGCGGCCACGTCACCTGCCAAAACACACGTCTGCTGCTGTCACCGAGCGTGCGCGCTTGTTCTTCGAGTTGGTGATCTAATCCCGACCAATACGCGCTCACTGTTCGGGCGACAACAGCGAAGTTGAAGAATGCGTGGGCGACGATGATCGCGGCCGCTGTTTGATTGAGGTTGGGGAGACCTAACGATCCGTGGATTCGTTCGAAAAGTTCTTTGAAGGCTCCCCCAACAACCACGGTGGGCAAAACGAAAGGAACTGTGACGAGTGCTTTGAGCCAAGTGCCGGCCCTGCCGACGGTTCGCGCCATTAACGACGCGCATGGCATCGCGATCACGACGGTTACTGCGGTAGATAGTGCTGCTTGCCAAGTGGTGAACCAAATTGCGCTTCGCACTCGTTGCGAAGCGAGCGTGTCATAAAGCCCAGAACTTCCCTGTTGAAGGGAGTTGAAGACAATGTTTGCGACTGGATAGAAGAAAAAGACTCCGAGAAAGATCACCGGCGCAGCCCAGAGCAGCGCGCCTAATATCCCTCGGCGGCTCCCAAACAGAGTCAACAAGTTCAAGTCATTATCCGAGGACTATTTATCCGAGGACTATTTCGACCCAGCGTTCCGTCCATTCTTGGCGGTGAGCTTCTATTTCTTCGGGCCGCAACGTTTGAGGTGTGTCGGTGAGTTGCGAGTGTTGAATAAATTCGGGAGGCAATGTCGCTTCGCTAGATGCCGGATACATAAACATGTTCATGGGAATTTCGTTTTGGAACGTGGGCGACAGCATGAAATCGATGAGGGCTCGAGCCTCGGAGGGGTAATCAGTTCCGGAGAGAACCCCAGCAAATTCAACTTGTCGGAAACACGAGTCGAGAAGCACTCCAGTAGGTGGCGTGTCGACGGGCGGGTCAGCGTAAATAACTTCAGCGACTGGGCTAGATGCATAAGACACAACGAGGGGGCGGTCACCGCCACCCGCGATGAAGTCACCGTAATACGCAGCTTCCCACCCACTGGTGACCGCGACGTCGTTACTTCGCAGTTGCGCCCAGAATTCTTCCCAATCGGGTGTACCAGCGATTGTTGCGAGCAGGAACGCCATCCCTGGCGATGACGTTTCTGGGTTTTGTACGACAAGAGTTCCCTTATAGCTATCTGCTAGGAGGTCCATGAGCGTTGTTGGTGCTGGACCATCGAGCGCGTCGATCCAATAGTTGATGCAAACGTCGCCGTAGTCGATAGGTGTTAGCCGGTGCGTTGGATCGAGTTTGAACTCATCAGCAATGTTGGAAAGTTCTGGCGTTTCGTAGGCATCCAACACAGACCGATCCAAAAGGCGCTGCATGAAGGTGTTATCTACTCCGAAAATGACGTCACCCACGGGGTTTTCTTCACTCAAGATCGTTTGAGTTACCAGGGAGCCCACGTCTCCTGACGTCAGCACTTCTACCGTGATTCCTGTTTGCTCACGAAATGTTTCAAAAACACCTTCGGTGATTGCGAAAGAGTCATGGGTGACCAAGGTGATCGTTACTTCGCGATTTTCCTCAGTTGCAGTAGTTGGGTCATCGGATCCGCAAGCGACTGCAGTCAGTAGCAGTGCTATGCACATCAAAATTGTTGGGCTGGATGTTTTTTTCATGGCTTCCTCCGCTGGAATTACCCAGATCAGGTGATTTCGGGTCGACAGCGTGGGTAGCTGACCTCTCAGCCCGGTCATTCCGAGCTCCCCGGTTTGTTATATGTACTGTAGCGCCCCCGGCAGGACTCGAACCTGCAACCGTCGGGATAGAAGCCCGCTGCGCTATCCAATTACGCCACGGGGGCCTGCAGTTAAGGGTGCCAGTTACTAGGCCAATTTCCGAATCAGAACCGCAGCAATAATTGTTTTATTTACTCGGTCTTCGTCCAGGCCAACGAACCATGCCTGATTCGGCTCGAGGGTCCGCTGCGCTGTAGTCGGGGTCGTCGGGCCAAGCTATGCGACCCGGTCCCTCGATCCCGTATCTGATGCGCACCATTTCATCTTGTTGTGCAGTGTTACCCACTGCAGCCGCGATCGCCTCCGCCGTGTTGTCGTAACGTGCCAACCGGCCCAGCATTGAAACTGTTGGGGTCATCATCAGCATCTCGTCGGTTTCGTTTAGAGCTAACGCTTCGGCTGGTCGCATCCATTGGTGGTGGACGGCTTCATCATCGTCATGAAGTGGTTGCTGACCTTCAGGCATTGCTGTCACGAAAAATCTGGTGTCGTAGCGACGGGGCGGTCCGAGAGGGGTGACCCATCTACTGACGTAGTGAACACCTGTTCCGTCGAGTACGAGGCCTTCTCGTCGGACCATGTCAACGAAATCGACTTCGCCGGAGTTCACCCCAGCGCGATGATTGTTGAAACGTTGTTCGAGTTCCGGTACCGACAGGTCGACAAGTCGGTGATCTCCCGGGCTGCGAGCTAAAAGAATGCCGGCTTCTTCAAAGGTTTCCCGAAGTGCGGCAACCCAAAACGCGATGCCTCCTTGGTCGAGTTCCAATGCTTCGCTGGCTTCGTTGTCTGTTAAACCCTCCACTACCGCATCGGCTTCGGGTGTGGCGTCCTCGGGGTCTACTGCTCCGCCGGGATACACCCACATGTCGCCAACAAAAATCGATCGGGCGTTGCGTTTGAGCATCAGCACCTGCAGGTCAGGTTTGTCGGCCAAGATCAGAACTGTGGCGGCGGACCGTACGGGGATAGATTCCGGGTCGTAATCGCCGCCTGTACCCGGCGAAGTGTGCCCAGTGGAGGCCACCTGTTTGGGTTCAGTCATTAGTAGTCAATACCGGCACAAACCAAGCATTCTTCGCCGTCGTGGCTGTGTTCGGCTGCGGCCTCATCAGCTTCGGTCTGATATTGAGGTGTGTCGTGTCTTGCGACTCGATCATCTTCATATTCTGACGATTGCTCCGAGGAATCTTCGCTGTCAACTGGCGCGAACACCTTGTCTTTCCAATCGTCATTGTCTGACCATCGGTAAGAAAGATGAGACATGGCTCCTGGTTCGGTGAGAGCTTCGAAAGCTGTGAGGGTGTCGCGCATAATTGACGCGTTGAGTTCGGGATCGTTGGGGCGACCAGCGGTGTGTCCCAATGGGTAATCCAGGTAGACCGAGCGAGCGGGCCATGCCGACCGCGTGATGTCTCGGGCACTTGACATGGACAGGGTAGGTATACCTGCTTCTTCGATAGCTCGTGCGATCAGACCCACGGTCTGATGGCAGACAGGTCAAACGGGCACCAACAGTACGACGTCGACTTCGTCTTCTATGACTCGTTGCACCAGCGCGGGAATGAGTTCTTCGGTCACTCGACGGGTGCTGTAGATGCCGCCCATCAGGGTGTATGCGTGAGGAGCTAGGGAACCGAGAGCGCCTTCGTCGATCATGCTTCTGAGTTGTTCGAGGGGGAACACAACGTTGATGTCTTTGCGAGCATCTGTGAGGTCGTATGCGAAGTGCGTCGCCCTAAGTTCAGTCAGATCTACGTCGGTCGGGATCGCGCGGTATGAGGTATCGTCCTTAAAGTGAAAGGCTGTTTGACCTGACGCGTAAATTCCGCCGGTGCAAATGAGACCAAGTTTGGATTCAGATATCGGCTTGGACAGTGGCGTCCAGGCCGGTACTTCTTCGCTCTCCAACCATCGGTATTCGCCATATCCGAGACCCGAGTACTGGGCGGTGATCCTCGGGATGTAGTCGACTGGTGGCTGGAGACTCTGAGGGGTAGTTGTCATCTGATGATTTTCCTAGTTCAATTCGGATTTCCGCATCCAAGTTGATGTGGGAGAGTATTGCACTTCCTTCTACCGTAACGGTGTGGCAAGATCTGTGCTCTTGGTGATCGTAGCTCAGTTGGTTAGAGCGCCTGTCTGTGGCACAGGAGGTCGGGGGTTCAATTCCCCTCGGTCACCCCAAAGCAACCACGATGCATTTAGTCATTTAGTCTCTTAACTTCCCAATTAGCTCTCAACGAATTGGCGAGAAAGTTTTGCATAACCAACGATCGCGCTAACAGCTATCGAGAAGACCCCCACCAAAAAGAGTTGCTGGAACCCATCAATTCCAGCCGCTGGAACTGCATGATCTATTGAAACGTGACCTAAGAACTTCATTGGGACACCATCGCAGAATCTGAGGAGATAACAAGTCAATCCAGCAGACCAGCCCCTCCGTAACCTGGTTGTTCAATCATCGACATAGCCAGTTAGACGAAATGAACAAGTGTTTCGCTTCGCGACGAGCGCTACCATGAGCGCTTCTAGCGCCTCTAGCTCAATTGGCAGAGCATCGGACTCTTAATCCGCAGGTTCTGGGTTCAAGTCCCAGGGGGCGTACACCGGCTTAGTAAGTGAAGAGCATCTTTAAAAACAAGAGGCCGCTCCAAAAAGCAGCCCGTATCAAAAAGTAATTAAAAGTACTGGGCCTCAGTCCTTACTAATTTCCGCCGTTAAGGTCCTCGGATGTCTTTCATCGGCACCATCGGCCAACTCGGAGCCGCTCTTTGGATTCTGAACGTTTGGATTCTTAGGTTTAACAAAGAAACCGAATACCGGGGTGGCGACGCAAAGAACCTGCCTCAAGAATTTGACGTTTATGGATTTCCCAAAGGGACTGTGTACCTCGTGGGGGCTACAAAAGTTTCTTTGGCTCTGCTGCTCATCATCGGCCTTTGGGTGGACCCAGTCGTCAGACCTGCAGCTATTGCACTTGGGTCCTTAATGGTTGGCGCTATTGGAATGCACCTTCGGGTCGGCGACCGGCTCAAGAAAGCTGCGCCCGCGATCAGCGTCTTAACTCTCTGCATTCTCACAATCGCATTCATTTAGGAGGGCTGCTCGGCAGTCCTCTAATACACAACTTCGACCGGAAAAACCTCAAAATAAGTTGAGCCGCTTTACCGTCCAGGTTCTCTTTATGAGGCAGCTACGAGCTCGTAACAGAACTTATCCTTACCGTTGCTTGTCCCCCATTACTGGTCCTGACGGTCGTCGTTTAGCTAATTCCAGGGGTCTCCCATATGGAATTTCCTCCAAGTCAAATTGCTAATGATTCTCACTCGTGAAAAATCCGCATCGCGTAAAATTAGAGAATCCATATAGCAAGGAGATATTTGTGGCTACCTACTCCTGCCCTAGCTGCGGCATGGCGGTTAACGCGTCATGCGCAAAATGTAACGTGCCGTTAGTGAACGGCATTTTGACCAAGGACGATGGTTCTGAGGTTCAAGTGTCCTGGTGTCCGAGTGATGACAGTTGTGGGAAAATTAAGTCCCCAATGTGTTGTGGCGCCGACATGGCCTGCTCGGTGACGTAAAGGACATTTTTTTCGTTTTCGTTAGGCTTTGCCCTACATGAGCAAATCGATGACGAGATACCTATTTGTCGTTTTGTTAATTGTGGCGGCGAGTTGTGGGTCTAACGATATTGGGCGTGGCGAGTACTTTGATCGTCACCCTTCTTTTGCGACCACCATTGCCCCATCGACTTCGTCGTTGCCGATTCCAACTGCAACGACGGGTTTTTCTAGTTCATCGGTTTCAGTGCTTGTAGGACCTGCTCCCTTATCTCCTGGTGAGCAACTTCAAGAAGTGTCGTTACCGAGCAACGTAGAGGTTTCCCCAACCGGATTAGGGGGGCAGATACGTGCTACCGCTTTCGGGCCGCAAGGCGACTTTGGGTGGGGGTTGAGTTATTACACGGCCCTTTGGGGTTCATTCCCCAGCATCCCACCCAACGGCGCATTAACCGCCAGCGGCACGTGGCTCATACCCGACAATTGGAGATACTCCGAGACACTCTGCCCCGAAGGAACTTTTGCGCGGGACTCACTCAGCGAACGCGGACCGTCCTATCGCGACGTCTTTCAAACCATCGAGGGAGGAGTCGGGCATTGGGATCAAACGCGGTTTCCGTCAGAACAACCCAAGCTCCGGCTTATTGGCAACGTTGACTGTTACACCACCGATACATCTAACCCTGGATGGGCGTGGAGTAACGGCGAAGAATTAGTCCCAGGGTTAGTTCAGCTATCTAATCGCATGATCGTCCCACCTGACGGCATAACTTTCGAACCACAGGCTGGCGCTCTCGTCGGGGCCGCCTGGTTAGCTCTTCCTCTGTCTGAACCATACGAACGCGACGGCTTGCTGGTCGGGGACAAGAGTTGGACGTTGTTTTTGGAGTCTGCGAACTTTCGAGGGCCCGTTGCATATTGGACACCTGAATCTTGGAGCAGAGTTACCGCCAACCACCCTCCATCTCAGTTCCGCGGAATGGATCATCGACCTATCGACACGGAATATCGGATCTTCGCCGCTCACCTTGATTTGCCCAGTGTGAGCACCAACGAGAACGAACGAGACTGGTTTCGCATCCCTCAGATCGAGTTTCCCGTTGATGGGCAAGGCCGCACAATCTTTCATCAAGACGTGACGTTTTACGGAAAAGGCGCGGTTTACGACCAAGTCAAAGACGCATTAGACGGAGGTCAGTTACCCCTAACTGTTGACCCTTCATCTCTGATGCACGCCCCCTTACAGACTCACCGGTGGGGCCTGCAGTCAGATGGAAAAGAGATTGTTGGGTTGGAGCGTTTTGTGGCTTTGGAGGATTGGGACACCGATGAGAAGGAAGGTTGGGCGTGGGGACTGCAATGGCCGGACCGTTCGGGAGTCTTCCCTAGCTATTTCAAAGAATCCGGCGACGAATGGCAGCCTGTCGATGCTTCTGAGTCGCCATCTCAACTTCAAATACCAGCTCCGTTTGCTCGCAGCGCTAGGCAATCAGGGTACGCGCCACCCCTAGATAACGGGCCGCTCCCCCAGGTGAGTACTGCGAATCTCAACGACGGCTCAGTGGTGCGTTACACCTGGTATCGCTTTGTTGACCAGCCGGCAATCGCAGCACTCGGCCTCAACGAATCCCAAAAAAAGCGACTGCAGGACGTGGCGGAGCGGATACACGCCCAATGGAACCAGCAGGCAGTATTTATTCAACCTCCTAGCGCAGGAAATCTGGTCCAAGTTCAGGACGAAGTGTTGGTGAACCCGCCGAAGGGCGCCGAAGTTGGTTGGGTTCCAGTAGTCATAAGTCAAACAGTCGCCCAATAGTTGACAGAAATTTACGACACAGTTTGAGCATCTGACTTGGAGCTGTCTCTGCCATTGACCTGAGATGATTCGGGTGTGAGCATCTTGAGGTGAAGTCAGCCAGCGAATTAGACGCAGCGGATGCGTTAGCTCCTTTTCGAAATTTATTTGTTCACGCCACTGAAGAGTCAGACCTTATTTACTTGGATGGCAACTCACTAGGTCGCCAACCCTCGGCAGTGGGTGAGGTTCTCGAACGAGTCGTACATGGCGAGTGGGCAACGAGACTAATTAGAGGTTGGAACGAAGGTTGGCTCGATATTTCTGGATCGGTAGGCGATCTAATTGGCGCGCTGATAAATGCGCAACCCGGTGAGGTGACTTTGGCGGAAAACACCTCCGTGTGTCTCTACAAAGTTGCCACTGCGGCTCTAAAGACTCAATCTGATCGCACGAAACTGGTGACCGACAGTGAAAACTTTCCGTCAGACATTCAAATACTTAAATCTGCTTGCTCTAGCGCAGGACACAATCATCGCCTCGAAGTGGTTGACACCAGTTCAGGGGATGATCCCATGGGTCAACTTGTCGCGGCGTTGGATGACTCCACAGCTCTGGTGTCGTTAAGCCACGTCTCGTACAAATCTGGTTGGCGCTGGAATCTAGGAGAGGTAAACGAACTTGCGGAGACCTGCGGGGCTCTGGTTTTGTGGGATTTTTCTCATTCCGTGGGTGCCATACCCATAGACGTTGCAACTGAGAGGGTCGGCCTCGCGGTGGGTTGCACATACAAATACCTGAACGGTGGGCCCGGTGCTCCTGCCTTCATTTATGTCTCTACTGATCACCCACAGCTAGTAAATCCTGTTGCTGGGTGGTTCGGTAGTGCAGCACCGTTCAGTTTCGACCCTGCTAGTCCACCAGCAACAGGCATTGAACGCTTTTTGACGGGAACACCTCATGTGGTCTCTGCCGCGCTTGTTGAGCCGGGCGTCCAAATGTTGCTTGATGCTGGAATCGGACGCGTCTATGAGAAGTCCGTTGCGTTGTCGGAACGCTTCATCGAGTTATCAGACCAGCAGCTGGCGAACTTTGGATTTGAAGTGCGGTCTCCACGTAACTCTCATCAGCGCGGATCTCACGTAGCGCTGTTTCACCCATATGCCCAGGCTGTCGGGTTAGCCCTCATCAATGAGCAATCAGTGATCCCTGATTTCCGTCCCCCTGATCTTCTTCGGTTCGGGTTCGCGCCGCTGTACACAAGCTTCGCTGATGTCGACACAACAGTGCATCGCATCGTTGATGTCGTCGAGAGTGGCGGCATTGATCGCTGGCGGGATGAAAACCCGTTGGTGCCTTAGATGAAACGCGTTCCTTTTCTACGGGGCTGATGCGCCAAATACCAGCGTGGAGCAAGCTGACCAGTACCCACCCCATCCATGACATAGCGCTATTTCGACGTCGGCTACTTGGTTCGCTGCTTCACCTCGAACCTGTCGTATTGACTCGAGCATGCACAGCATCCCATAGGCACCTGTGTGGGCGTAGCTCAGCCCTCCCCCACTGGTGTTCATCGGCAACTTTCCGCCCGGCGCTGTGTGACCTTCTGCTATGAAATGGCCTCCTTCACCGTAGTTAACGAAGCCCAGGCCTTCTAAACCAAAGATTGGGGTGTGGATAAAGGCGTCATAGATCATCAAATGGTCGATGTCTTCATGGGTGATACCCGAACTCGCAAACGCTGCTTCTCCGCTGGTGCGAATGAACTCTGGGCGTAACGGTTCTCGCACGCCGCCCGGGCTCATGACTCCTGCCTCTAATGCCCCACCGCTTCCCAGGATATAAACCGGTGGTTTGGGGTAGTCCTTAGCTCGATCGGCGGAAGTAACAATAATGGCGCCGCCGGCGTCAGATACCAGGCAGCACATCGCTCGTCGGATAGGCCAAGCGATCATTGGTGAGTTCAGCACTTCTTCAACCGAGGTGGGTTCACGTAGGGTTGCCCGCGGTACCTCAGTAGCCCATTGTCGTTGGCTTACTGCTCCGACCGCTAATTCTTCATCGCTTAGGCCGTATTCACGTTGGTATCTAAGGACGGGCAAAGTGAACGTGGCTGCTGCTTGGCCTCCGCTGTAGAGCATGTCGAACTGCTGACCGGTGCCTCCTCGCTGTCCGGCGTCGAAACTCTGACCTAAGCCCCGGGTTGACTTGCCCGATTCGCCGTAGACGATTAGCACCGTGTGGCAGTAGCCCGCGTGGATAGCGGCCACTGCGTTTCGGAGTTGGAAAAACCAGGAGCAGCCGCCGACAACTGTGTTGTCCGCCCATTTGGGGAAGATGCCGAGTTGTCTGCTCATATCGGCTACTGGGAAGTAGCCGCAGGTAAAGCCGTCAATGTCTGAAGCTGCTATGCCAGCGTCGCTCATAGCGTTTGCTGCCGCGTCAATGGCCAGACCCACCGATGACATGTTCGGGACTGCGCCAATTTCTGTTGACTCGGCAGCACCCACTATCGCTGTTGCACCAGAAGGAATCATGATTGTTGCTCCGCTGGTTCGAAACATAGGACGGTGATCTCGTCAAAGGGAACGAATGTTGCCCGCAGAGGCATGTCCAATTGCAGAGCTTCAGGTGTCTGTTCGCAGTTGACGATGGAAGACGTGAGCATTGGGCCTTCAGCCAGTTTGACGAGCGCCACTGATCGTGGGCCTTCGCTGCCCCATAAGAAGAACGGCTTTTGTTGAATGGTGTAGCTGTACAAAGTGGCGTCTCCGCTTGCGTCAAAGTATTCAACGTCTGTCGATGAGCATTCAGGACATATGGGCGATGGCGGGAAGTACGCGGATCCACAAGTGAGACACTTGTTGATTCGCAAAATTCCTTCCTGGCAACCATCCCAAAAGGGTTGTGTTTCAGGGGTTGGTACTGGTACCAGAGGATGCGGCATAGGCAACGTTCTAGTCTGCAGCGAGACACCTGTGCTTGATGGAAAGAAGGTTCTGATGAACGATGTAATCGACTTCCGGTTTCGACCCGTGGGTGCCCGAAGCTGGAATAGGGAAACCACCTTTCATTATCTGGATCGAATGGGCCTTCAGCCGACGCCGTCGTTCGAGGCTCAGTCATTGGATCTGATGTTCGAGGAGATGGATGAAGCGGGAATAGCTGTCGGAGTGATAGGAGTTCCCGGACCGACCGACATTCGAGGCTTAGACCCAATGGGTGGAGAAGCCGTTTCAGGTCTCATCGACGAATATCCGGGCCGCTTCGTAGCGTTCGGGTCTGTTGAACCAAGCGATGTCGAGTCCGCTGCTTCTTCGATTAGGGAGATGGGTCAAGCCGGGGTGAAGGGGGTAACCGTTGATCCTTCTACCGCTCAAATACATCGCCAATTCCACGATCGGGCGTTATACCCCCTCTATGAGGAAGCGGCGGAGCACGCAATGTTGGTCACCACAACGCAAAGTTGCTTGTTAGGGCCCTATATGGAGGACTGCCGACCCGAATACGTAGACCGAGTCGCAACTGATTTCCCTAATCTCCAGATTGTGATTCAGCATGGCGGCTGGCCATATGTTCACGAAGCGATCGGTGTTTTGTACAAGCAACCCAACGTTTTCATGGTGCCAGGGCAGTACGTGCATTACGGCTTTCCTGGTTCAGCCGAGTATGTAGAGGCACTTCGGCGGCAATGCTCTGAGCAGATCATCTTCGGCAGCGTGTACCCAAATTGCGGCTCGTTGGCTGAACTCCGAACCATAATCTCGAGTTGGGAGCTACCTGAAGAGATCGAGCGACGCTATCTACGCGAGAATGCTGCTTCCCTACTGGATCTATAAATCGAAGCAAAGAAGGTTGTAATGAGTCGCAACAAAGGACGTGTAGTTATTGTCACTGGCGCGGGCTCCGGAATTGGCAAGGCAGCTACCGCTCGCTTTCATTCCGAAGGAGCAATGGTTGTCGCTGTCGACTTGACTGATGCTTCGTTGGAGTGGACTCAGGGTCTCGATGCTGTGGTGTCGTTAGCTGGGGATGTCACTGACCCCCAGCTCAACGATCAGATGGTCGAGTTAGCCGTCGATTCTTTCGGTCAACTCGACGGTGCAGTGTTGAACGCCGGCATCTTGGCTCAGGGTGACATCACGCGAGGGTCCATGGCCGATTATGACCGCGTCATGGACGTCAACGTTCGCGGAGTGGCTCTTGGTTTGAAGTCTTCTGTGGCAGCTATGGCTAATTCTGGAGGTTCGATCACAATCACTGGATCTGTTTCTGGTTTACGGGGCGACAGCGGTCTGTGGGCTTACAACGCTTCCAAAGGCGCTGCAGTCAACCTGGCACGAGCGGCCGCACTCGATTTAGGTCACCTAAACATCCGAGTGAATGCTGTGTGCCCGGGTCCGATCCACACCGGTCTCACCGAAGACACGAAGGGCTCTGAGATCGCGGATGCTATGGAAGCTCGACTGCCTTTAGGTCGTTTCGGTGAGCCTGAAGAGGTTGCTGCGGTTATCTCTTTCTTAATTTCTGAAGAATCATCATTCGTTACCGGCGCCGCAATACCCGTCGACGGAGGGGTTACAGCCGGAACGGGTCAATGGGCAACTTACGCCGGCCGAAAACGCGGCTTCTTATAACTGCTGACGTCGTTGGCTGTGCAATGCTGCTGTTATGACTGACAGCCAAATTTCAACGTTCCCGGTTCCCGATCTTGAAGATATTCCTGAGGATTTGCGGTCCATGATGATGGGCATTCAGGAAAAGACGGGATTTATCCCCAATGTGTTTTTGGGTTTAGCTCACCGTCCAGAGGAACTGCGCGCGTTTATGGCATATCACGATGCCTTAATGGAACGCGAAGGCGGGCTTAGTAAAGCAGAGCGGGAAATGATCGTGGTGGCGACGAGCGGCGCTAACGATTGCCTGTACTGCGTTGTGGCACACGGCGCTATTTTGCGTATCAGAGCCAAAAATTCATTGATTGCTGATCAACTCGCTATCGACCCATCCAAAGCAGACATAGACGAACGACAAAAAGCGATGATCACTTTCGCCGTCAAATTGGCAAGAACTCCCGAGAACCTCGACCGGTCTGATCATCAACTTCTTCGCGACCACGGCTTCAGCGACGACGACATATGGGATATCGGCGCGATTACCGGTCTCTTCGCTATGTCGAACCGTCTCGCTCATTTGGCTTCGATGCGACCGAACGACGAGTTCTTCACTATGGGGCGCGGCTAAAGACGGACCCGCGGCCACAATATTATGAGCCTTTAAAATCAGGTTCTACTTGATGGCGTTGAGCGCCTTCAACGCCTCATCCGCATGTTTTCGCATGTCTGTCTCAGTTGCGATAATCGAGATGATCTCGCGATTGCGTCCGATAACGAAGGTACGTCGACGATTTGGTAAACCACCAAGCCTCTTAACGCTGAATTGCTTAGCAACAACCCGATCCGGGTCAGATAGCAACATCAGATCCAGATTGTTGATGTCATCGAACTTCTTCAGCTGATCCCACGGATCAGCGCTAATTCCAACAACCGATGCCTCTACTTTTTGGAATTCTCCTCTAAGGTCTCGGAAGTAGCAGCTTTGCTTCGTTCAGCCAGGGGTAAGAGCTTTCGGATAGAAGAACAGAACTACCGGCCCCACTTCCAATAAGTCATACAGTCGCTGAGTCTGACCAAATTGGTCGATGGCCTCAAAATCGTTAACAACCACTCCTTCTCTCATGGGAAGCACCCTAGATGCTTGAGGTTCTACGATCTTGGACTATGCGTGGCCATCCAAATCTTGACGACTTAGGACCTGCACTTCCCAGGGAGCAGTGGACCTTGGTCGATGCCGTCCGTCATCAAGCCGCCGCTGCCGCGGAGCGCGAATTTTTATCTTTCGAGAATGGGTCCAGTGTCTCCTTTTCGGAGTTCAACGATTTAACTGACCGCCTCGGAACGGCTTTGTGTGACCTCGGCGTGCAACCAGGCGACAGGATTCTTGGTTTGCTCACCAACAGCAGAGAATTCATGTTGGCCATGATCGCTACGCACAAGGTGGGAGCAATATTCGTTCCAATCAATACAGAGCTCCGAGGCAACTTTCTAGAACATCAAGTCCACAACAGTTCCCCACGAATCATCGTGGTCGATAACGGCTTAATAGAACGTTTCGATGCGGTGGACACGTCCCCCACCGCTATCGAAACAGTTCTCAGAGTCAACGACGGCAGCGACTCTACGAATTCCACACCGGAATCACTTTCCGGCGCGTCCCATATGCCATTGGAGCCGCTGTTGGAGACCGTGCCACGCATAGAGGCGCTCGCTACTCCAGTTCCAGAAGATGTATGCACCATCATGTACACCTCTGGCACCACCGGTCCGTCTAAAGGCGTACTGATGCCGCAGGGGCACTGCTACCTCTTTGCGTTAGGCACCGTGGCCGCTATGGAACTCACCCAAGACGATCGATATTTCTGCTGTATGCCGTTGTTTCACGCCAATGGCTTGTTCATGCAGGTGTACGCGTCGCTGCTTGCGGGTGCTTCTTGTCACGTCACAAAACGATTCAGCGTGACAGATTGGCTCAACATCGTTCGCGAAGAAAAGATCACAGTTACTAACGCCTTGGGTGTTATGCCCGAGTTCATTTTTCGCAGTCCAGCCTCAAACCGTGACCAAGATCATCTCCTTACTCGCATCCTCGCTATCCCTGTTGCCGAGGAGTGGGGCGAAGCTATGGAGGAACGTTTCGGGGTGGTTTTGCGTCAGGGGTTCGGTATGACCGAAGTCAACATGGTCACGTACAGCGATCTTGATGACCCGGTCATGGCCAGTTGCGCTGGACCCCCTTTAAGTGATTTTTTTGAGGTCATCATCGCCGACCCGGATACCGATCGAGAGCTACCACGAAATGAGATCGGCGAAATTTTGGTTCGCCCGAAGGTGCCTTTTTGTTTCAACGTTGGCTATTTCAAAATGCCGGACAAGACCGTTGAAGCTTGGAGGAATCTTTGGTTCCACACCGGGGATGCCGGCCACATGGATCCCGAAGGTCGTTTGTTCTTTGTTGATCGAATCAAGGACCGCATCCGTAGGCGGGGCGAGAATATTTCTTCATTTGAGTTGGAGCAGACTCTCAACGAGCATCCCTCTGTTGTCGAGTCCGCGGCTGTTGGGTTACGCGTAGAAGGAGCAGGCGGTGAGGACGAAATCAAAGTGGTACTCGCCGTTGATGGACCTTCACCAGATCCTTCGGAATTCCTCGACTGGTGCGTGCCGAGGATGCCTCGCCACACGGTCCCCAGATACCTTGAATTTGTGACGGAGCTAGACAAGACAGCGTCGGGAAAGATTCGGAAGCAATCAATTCGTGATGCAGGCGTCACCGAAAGTACCTGGGATCGCGAATCTGTCGGCTACGTAGTTCGCCGCGACTGATTTCGCTACACGTAGTCACCCCACGCGGTCACAGCATGGAACCCTCCATCGACCACGATGGTTTGCCCCGTTATGTACGCCGCTGCGTCACTCGCCAAAAACGCCACCACTGAACCTATTTCGTCTGGTTCGCCCCACCGCCCTAATGCAATGTGGTCGGAAAGTCCGTCAGCTAAACCAGGCGTCTTTCGGCCTTCTTCCCACATTTCTGTGATGATCAGTCCTGGAGCTACACCGTTCACCCTCACACCGTATTTACCAAATTGTGCGGCTTGACTTCGCGTAAGTGAATCAAGAGCTGCCTTCGTCGCACCATAGGTTGGTAGTTCAGCTACTCCCGTTACGCCCGCAACAGATGACATATGGATAACCGATCCATTGCCCCGCTCAGCCATCTGTCGCATCAAAGCTTTGGTCGTTTCAAGGGGCGCGTGATAGTTCAACCTCATCACCATCTCGTCTTGGCCTTTAATTTCGCTGACCCCTGCGTTATTCACCAGAATGTCAATACCGCCGAGAGCCGCAACCGCGGCGTTGGCAAGCTCAGATCCCGCTCCCTGGAGAGCTAAGTCCGCGACAATAGTGACAGGGTCGTTAGGGAGGGTCTGCGCGACCCTATTGAGGTCTTCTTCTGACCGCGCCGCCAAAGCGACCCGCGCGCCTTGCTGTGCAAGCGACCGAGCACAATGTTCGCCGATTCCTCGGCTCGCACCTGTGACCAAAGCCAAACGTCCCTCAAGTGTTCCCATTAGCTACCTTTCAACCTTTGCAATTGTTGCAGCACCAAGGTGTCTGTGCTCTGAAAGACTATTGATGTGAAGAATTCACTGGTTGTTGAGGTCACTCGAGGCGCATCTATCGAAAGTGTGCATTTGGTGGATATCGCTCTGGTTGATAACACAGGCAATCTGGTTGAAGGGTGGGGGGAGTCAAGTCGACCGACGTTGCCGCGTTCTGCTCTGAAACCAATTCAGGCCACACCTCTGATCACCGAAGGCCTAGCTGATTCTGAGAGTCTCACAGCTCAACAACTGGCGATGGCGTGTTCAAGCCACAACGGGGAAGCGCGTCATGTCGAAGTAGTAGACCGCTGGCTTGAAAGATTGGGGTTCTCTCATAATGTTCTCGAGTGCGGCGCTCACATTCCTTCTAACCCTCAAGCTGCCCGCGATTTAGCGCTCTCAGGAATTCAACCTGACAGTCGACACAACAATTGTTCGGGCAAACACACCGGATTCGTCTGCCTGTCAAAGCATTTCGATTTAGACGTATCGGGGTACATTTCCCCTGACCACCCGGTGATGAAAAGGTTTGTTACCCCAGCGATTGAAGATTTCTGTCGCATCGCGTTAAGCGACCAGGTTCCCGGTGTAGATGGCTGCGGCGTTCCCGTCTGGTCCATTCCTCTAAGTCACCTAGCGGGGGGTTGGTCGCAGCTTCGAACACGCGGATCTGGACGACGTCTTCTACAGGCCATGGTTGACGAGCCGTTCCTTGTCGCAGGCACAGATCGCGCCTGCACCCGTTTAATGGAAGCCGCATCCGGCGACGCGGCAGTAAAAACCGGCGCTGAAGGGGTGTTTTGCGGAGTGGATCTGCGTGAAGGTTTTGCGTTCGCGGTCAAAGCCCGCGATGGTCAAGCAAGAGCAGCTGAGGTCGCCGCCGAATGGCTGCTCGACCGTTTGGGCTGTATCGAGTTCGCGACGCCACACACTCTCAAAAACTGGGCCGGAACCACTGTGGGCGAGATTCGAGTATCACCAACTGCGAACTGAGGTAAGGAGACCAGTCGCTACATGTCTGGTCGCAACATGACTCGACCGGTTGTTTTTCGGGTAGAGAGATCAATCAGACCCTCCATCAAATCATCCAGAGACAACTCTTTACTTACAAGTGGATCAAGTGCGCCGCTGGCGACCAAGCCCCAAAGCTCTTCATAACACTCGTCTAGTACCTCATCCATGCGGCCCTTGTACCCGCCCATGTGAACACCCACGACTGAATAATTCTTTACCAGAACGTGATTTGCTGGTGCGCTTGGAATGTCCCCACTCGCAAACCCGACAACTAGCAGCCGCCCTTCCCAAGCCACAAGGCGCCGCGCAACGTCAAAGTACTCTCCGCCAACTGGGTCATAGATGAGGTCACAACCCGCACCAGAAGTTGCTTCCATCACCTTTTCGTACAGATCTTCAGAGTTGTAATCAACCACAACATCTGCGCCAAGTGACCGACAAACATCAGCTTTCTCGCTTCCACCTGCGGCGGCGATGACGGTACACCCATGAGCTTTCGCCATTTGAACCGCGGCAGAGCCAACACCTCCAGCCGCCGCCAAAACAAGCACAGTTTCACCTGGTTGCATTTGCCCTCTTCGATGCAAAGCCGTCCATCCAGTTCCATAGATCACGTTCATTGCTGCCGCTGCCGGAAGCGAAACATTGTCTGGAACTATTCGCATCTCACGGCCGCGAACTAACGCTTCTTCGGCATAGCCACCCCAGCCCGAAGCTGTCATCCCCAACACGCGGTCACCTATTTGAAGGTCGCACTCTGGTCCTACCTCAACCACTGTGCCTGCGACACTCATCCCCGGCGTAAATGGGGGGTCAAGCCTGACTTGATATTGACCTTGACACTGAAGAATGTCGGCGAAATTAAGATCGCTCGCAGACACTGAAACTCGCGCTTCGCCTGCACCTGGCGACGGGGATTCGACCTCCTCAAGGGAAAGAACATCCCACGGGTCACCTAGTTCATTCAAACGCCAAGCTCTCATCGCGGTCCTTTCCAATTACCGGTGAATTGCACCGTACCAACGAACTTTCCTCTGTGCCGGAGTAAGTTCACGTCATGTCGAATTCGTCAACCGGTGTCGCGATCATCAAAGACAACCGATGAGTCGATCAGAGCACATCGAAGGACTCGAACTAGCCCGACTTACGCCGGCCGATGTTGAATACTTCTTTCGAACTCTTCTGCCGCGAATCCCTCGATCAACAGGCGAAGATAAACGACCTCTCTTAGACCTACTTCGTTCTCGTCTTCAAGAGACCGCCATGTATCTAGGCGACCCCCTGGCAGTCAACTTCGACCCAACCGACATTGAGAAAGCAATTGACTCCATTTGCGATCGTCTGGAACGCATGAAGCGACGGCATTGGAAAGCCACGAAAGACGGCACAAGTGTTCTCACACAGCTCCGGACACAGGTTGGCGAAATTTCAGCTGACCTAAACGAACTAGCGACCAGATGACGTATCGGGCCACAGCCCCTAACGTAGAACGGAAATGGAGGTCCATTGATGTCTCTAGAACCAAGTGACTTTGAAGAAATTCGTCAGCTACTCGCCCGATACAACTTTGCCGTCGATTTAGGCGACGTAGATAGTTGGGTCAATACCTTCACACCCGATGGGACCTTTAGTTGCGTCGGCCTTCCGGACGGTGCTCCGCTCGGAGGAACACATCAAGGCCAAGACGCCTTGCGTGCTTACGCCGAAAAACACTTCTCCATTAATCAAGGTCGTGCCCGCCATTGGAATTGGAACCTTCTCATCGAAGGAGACGGTGATGCCGCGACTATGAAGTGCTATCTGAACGCCTACAGCGCTGGCCAAGGTGACTCCGCGTTGTTCAGAGCGACCGGCATCTACCGAGATCGCCTTATGCGGACAACAGATGGCTGGAGGTTCACGCAACGGGAAGTGACCATCGATCCCGCCTGAGCCGGAACGTGAAGATCGTTCTAGGCTCCTTGCCATAATCTTAAGTGAGCGTCTTTGGGGGACTTATGTCAACAAAAGTGACTTCCGCTTCGATAATTCCAGTCCTTGACCTTCAGCCTCTACTCGATGGCGATGAGGCCGGCGTCAGGACTCTGGCCGCGGAACTCAAACAGGCTCTCCAAGACATCGGGTTCTTTTCGATTATCAACCACGGTGTCTCTTGGCAATTAGTTGAACAGATTTATGAAGCGACGCAAACACTTCACTCTTTACCCCAAGAACAGAAAGACGCCATCACAATGGACCGCACTCACGGCGGTTACCTCGGAATGGGGGCAGGTACCTCCTATGCAAGCGAAATAGCTGGAGAGGTACGCAAACCCAACCAGAATGAAGCGTTTTTCATTCACGAAGGTGGTTACCGGGAAGCGAACCAATATCCGAACCTTCAAGGTTTCAAAGAACTCACTGCTACCTATATTCAGGCAATGCAGGGACTAGCAGACTCTCTCTTACCGCTGCTAGCTCTTTCACTTGACCTGGAACCTGACTTCTTTGCTAAAGACTTTGACGAACCGAGCGTGACGCTTCGGATGTCTCACTACCCAGTCATGGAATACAGCGACAACGAGTGGGGATTGGCCCCTCATACAGACAGCTCAATTTTCACGTTCTTACCCGTCAACGACGTTCCCGGCTTAGAAGTTCGCCCAGCCGGCTATGACTGGGTGCAACCTCCAGTGGTGCCTTGCTCGTTTGTTGTAAACAGCGGCGACATGCTGAAGCGTTGGACTAACGGCAAATATCTTTCTACCGCCCACAGGGCAAGCAATCTTTCCAAGGTTGATCGCTACGCCGTGCCGTTCTTCTATGGCGCCCGAGACGATGCTGTGGTGGAGCCAGTCCCAACCACAGTGTCGCCTGAGACGCCTAGCCGTTATGAGCCAACTACCTACGGCGACTACCAACGCTGGTTTATTGACCGCAATTATCGGGGGCTTACGGGTCAAGCAGCTGCAGAGACTCCACCCTAGAGTTACGGATCGTTATTCGAGAACCCCTGCGACTGCTAGCTCTGCGATCCGATCAGCGTCGTATCCCAAGATTCCCTCTAAGACTTCAAAGGTGTGTTGGCCGTAGCTTGGGCCAGCGTCGGTGATGTCATCAGATGATCTGCTCATCGCAAAGCGAGTTCCTTCGACCCACATTTTCTCATTTGTCATGTGATCGACGTGACGAAAGTGTCGTCGGTGTTCGAGTTGCGGGTCGTCGGCAAGCGCATCGGACATCTGCAGCCTGTGCGCCGTCACTCCTGCTTGTTGAAGTAAATCTTGCGCCTCTGCTCCGGAGCGCTGCGAGGTCCACGCTGATATTTCGCTATCAATTTCTTCTCGACGCTCGCGTCGCTGTTCCGAACCGAGTTCCAAAAGGTGATCCGACAACGACATCAGGTGGCACATTGCTGTCCACTGGTCATCGTTTTCGCATGCGATAGCAACCCATTTGTCTTCACCCTCGGAGGCATAGTTGCCATGGGGAAACATCGACGGGTGGTCATTACCTACTGGTTGAGGTTCTCGCCCGTTGATTCGGTAGTCCAGCACTGCTGGCGTCAAGAAGTGCATTGCCGACTCAGCCTGGGAAAGATCTATGTACTGACCTTCTCCGGTCCTGTCGCGATGATCAAGCGCAGCCATAATTGCCGCCGTCAGAAACCTTGGCGAGACATAGTCGGTATATGCGCCCATAACCCCGGCGGGGTCTCTGTCGGGCCATCCAGTCATCGCGTAGAAGCCAGACATGGAAGCCCCCATGGTTCCAAAGCCCGCCAGACTCGACAGAGGTCCGTCTTGGCCAAATAGGCAACTGCTAGTCATGATGATTGATGGATTAACTTTTTTGAGATCCTCGTAACCAAGGCCCCAGTTCTGCATTGCTTTTGGCGAGAATGATTCGCAGACAACGTCGGCCCATTTCACTAGGTCGAGGATCACATCTTTCGACTCGGGTTTCGACATATCTAGTGCGAGGCCCATCTTCCCTGCGTTCATGTTTTGGTAGAGGCCTCCGTTATCAGCTCCACCTTCGTCGTTGAGGAACGGTTGGATCGTGCGTGCTGTTTCAACTTTGTTCGAGGATTCGATTCGCACCACCGTCGCGCCCCAGTCCGCGAGAACTCTGGTTGATGCAGGTCCTGCCATAACCCATTGCAAGTCCAGTACATTCACATCCGATAGAGGTAAAGCAGTTCCGTCAGAAGATGATTTGGCTGTGTTGGGTGCCAAGTCCCGAGCCATTTCGCCTTCAAATTCGGCATTCGCCTCCCCTAGAGCTGGTGGGGGCTGCTCAATCACCATTGGTGTAGCGGACATCTTTGCTGAGGGCCCAGGAAAGGAAACGGTCCCATGGTCGGGAATTTCGATGTCGCGCCAAAAGTCTCGTTCTGTGTAATGGGGTTCTTCAGCGACGTCACCGACAGTGGCGATCGGCACAATGAGAAGCCGGCGCGCCAACGCCTCTTCAAGAAGGTCTCTTTTCTGACGCTTGGAAGTAAATTCTGCGGCAACATCTTGGATGCGGTCATATTCGCCCATTGGGATTTGACCGCTCATGACGCCGTCTACGAAGTCAATCCACTCAATTTCTAGATCGCTGTCTTCGCATTCGCCTTCAGCGTGAATCCATTCGAAGAGGCGCTGACCAAATGGGCCAACCGCTTCGCCGAACAGAATTGTTGTTGAGACGTAGCCGTCACTGGCTGGTGAACGAAGTCGAATCTTGAATGGACCTAATTTGGCTCCACCACTCATACGTCCTGCTTCTTGAGCGTTGTATAGATACGCCAACGAAGTTGATTGCACGGCACAGGTGAGAGCCTGCTGTGCCGATACGTCTACGTGCTGCCCGGTGCCGGACCGATTGCGTTCATGCAACGCTATGAGGGTCGCCGCTCCTGCTTCGGCGGACGCGTGAAGGAAAGATTGGTCGAGCGGGATCCGCAGAGGTGATCTGTCATCGTCGCCCTGCATGTTCATTTGCATGCCTGCAGCCGCAACGGTGAGGTCAGTTGCTCTCCATGATGACTTGGGGCCAGTTTGGCCGTATGGGGAAATCGAGGTGAAGATTATTTGAGGGTTGAGGGCTGACAGGTCTTCGTAGCTAAGCCCGCGGCTGGCCATTTTTCCCACGTCAGAGGATTCGATGATGACATCTGCGCCTTTAACCAGAGCTTTTAGACGCGACTGTCCTTCCTCGGTATCCAAATCAAGTGTGAGACTTCTCTTGCCACGGTTATATGACCAAAACCACAGAGACGCCTCAGGGTCACCCTCTCGTCCTTGAACGAATGGGCCCACTGCGCGAGATCGTGATCCTTCAGGTGGTTCGATGAGGATAACTTCTGCTCCGAGGTCAGCGAGCATCATGCCCGCTAGTTGGCCTCGTTCGTCGGTCAGATCCAGGACGCGGTATGGCTCCAGCATCAATTTGCCCCCTTATTGATCACAAGATCATTCACTATTCCGCGACAAAACACCAGACCCAGTGTTTCTTGCGCAGGTATTCGGGGATTTTCTGGGCTGTTGGTGGGCGTCACCTATTAACGTAAGACCGTTAGTCAATGATTGATAGAGGGCGCAATGAGCGATCACAGTTACAGCACGGCATTAGAGACCGCAGCTTCAATTGCCGCGAAAGAAGTATCAAGCCGCGAATTACTCGAGGCAGCATTAAGTCGAGTTGAGCGTCTTGATGGCCCGATCAATGCTGTAGTTGCGTTAGATGCGGAACGAGCGTTAGAGGCCGCAAACCGCGCCGACGAAGCTGTGGCTAGAGGCGACGAGCTAGGGCCGCTACATGGAGTGCCGATAACAATCAAAGACAGCTTTCAGACGGAGGGCCTGACTACCACGTCCGGCGCACCGGAGTTAGCGGAGTTCGTGCCAGACAAAGATGCTGATCCCGTCGCTCGATACAAAGATGCGGGCGCGATCGTTTACGGTAAAACCAATCTCCCGATTTGGGCGGGCGATCTTCAGTCCTATAACAAGGTCTACGGCGCTACAGCTAACCCATACGACATCGAATGCACACCGGGGGGCTCGTCTGGCGGTTCTAGCGCAGCCCTTGCAGCGGGGTACACCCCACTGGAGTTGGGGTCAGATATTGGTGGTTCTATTCGCACTCCTTGCCACTGGTCGGGAGTATGTGGGCACAAGCCGAGTTATGGGATTGTCTCAGCGCTCGGTCAAATACCAGGTATGCCTGGGACGTTAAGTCAGGCCGATATCGCTGTGGCGGGCCCGATGGCTCGCGATGTAGACGACCTTGAAATGGCGCTCGATTTACTAGCGGGACCGGATTCGTGGAACCAAATCGCATATTCCCTTACATTGCCTGCGCCTCGTCATAAGCAGGTCAAAGATTTCCGTGTCGCCGTATGGCTCGATGAGGAGACAGCCCCGATTAGTCAGGCTTACAGGAAACTCTTGATGGGCGCAGCGACCGCATTCGAAGATGCTGGTGCTCTCGTTGACTACGAAGCTCGACCGAGTTTCACGTTTGAGAAAGCGGTCGATACTTACAACCATCTCCTATCAGCCGCTGAAGCCGCTACATGGACGCTGTCAGAGATTGAAGAACACGCTGCTAGCAAGGAAGAACCTCAAGGAGAGTTGGGAATAGCGTACGCATCGCTGCGTCATCGCGAGTGGCTGAGTTGGCAAGAGCGGCGCATGCAGCAAAGGAATCGGTGGCGAGAGTTTTTCGAGTCGTTTGATGTCGTATTAATGCCGGTGACCTTGACTGAGGCTATTCGACACGACCATTCCAGCCCTTTTACGGGTCGAACTGTCCAAGTAGATGAGCAACAGCGCCCTTACACAGACCAACTCAAGTGGGTGGGCCTCACAGGAGTTTCCTGGCTTCCATCCACTGTCGTTCCTATTGGTCAGATTGACGCCAAACCCGTTGGTGTTCAGATAGCTGGGCCATTTCTCGAAGACCGCACAACGTTGGCGGCTGGCCGATTCCTACAAAAAGCTCTCGGGGGCTTCCAGAGACCCGACGGCTTCTAGAGCACAAACCTGTTCAGTGGTCACACGTGAGTGCCTTGGCCACCATCAACATCTATCGCTGCGCCGTTAACGTACGAGGCTGCGTCGGAACAGAGAAATCCGATCACGTTGGCCACCTCTTCGGCGGTTCCATATCGACCAACGGGAACACTTTTTGAGTTGTTTGCAAGAATTTGCTCGGCAGTGGTGCCACTAGCCTCGGCAACTTCGCCCGCTGCTCGGTCCCACATCGCTGTGTGGATCAACCCCGGGAGCACCGAATTTACGAGCACACCATCTCGCCCGTATTTGCCAGCAAGCGCCTTCCCCGTAGCTACCATCGCAGCTTTTGTCGCTGCGTAATCAACGAGGGCCGCACCTGGGTATTTTGCGGCGCCGCTTGCGATCATGATGATCCGACCCCACTGCTGCTCGCGCATACCCGCAAGGAAATGGCGACTGCATCTCACTGCAGACATCAGGTTGAGTTCGTGAAGGTCAGTCCAGTCTTCATCACTCATGTACTGAAAATTTCGGGAAGGGGAAGCTCCAACGTTGTTCACCAAGATCGACACTGCTCCCCTAGTGCTGACTTCGGCAAGAAATTGTTCTACAGATGCCCTATCCCCCATATCAGCAACGTGCCCATACAACGGGCTGCCGCTAGCTGATTGGTAGCTCGCTAGCTCGTCAACTGCTTCCTGGTTACGTGCACAAAATTCGATCTCGGCACCCATATCGGAAAGAAGCCGAACGGTGGCCGCTCCTATTCCAAGGCTGGCGCCAGTAACGACTGCCCTTCGCCCATTCAAGTCCAGTTGCATCTGATATTTCCTATCCCCCATAAGAGTGAGGTACATCATCGCGCTAATGAACCTGCGGCGCGTCGAGAAGTGCTGCTGGTAAGCGAAGATCCGTCTAGATTTACCGAACCATGACTGTTGAGCTTCCGGATCGAGCCCAGGTAATCGTTATCGGTGGCGGCATAATTGGCGCCAGTATCGCCTATCACCTCACCAAAAGAGATGTTTCGGACGTTTTGCTTTTAGAACAAGGACAGCTGACAGGTGGCACAACCTGGCATGCCGCAGGTTTAGTCTCCCAACTTAAGTCAACTCATTCTCTGACCAAATTGGCGACGTACTCAACCCGTTTGTTCGAAGAGCTGGAGGATGAAACTGGTCAAGCGACGGGGTACCGGGCTCCGGGGTCGATTTCAGTTGCATCGGATCCCGAACGTTGGGAAGAGATGCGCCGAGGGATATCAATGGCGTCAACCGTCGGGGTCGACATTCGAGAAATCGGGATGGACGAGCTGAACGAAAAGGTGCCGCTCTTGCGAACAGATGATCTGATCGGCGCCCTGTTCATTCCTAAAGACGGTCAAACATCACCCGTCGATACGACTATGGCCTTGGTTAAGGGCGCCCGCAACGGCGGAGCAACAGTCATTGAAGGAGTCGCTGTTAAGCGACTACTGAAAAAGGGCGATACATGTATCGGCGTGCAGACAGAGGAAGGTCAAACTGTCCTAGCCGAGTCAGTAGTAATGGCAGCTGGGATGTGGACACGCCACCTTGCTGAAACCATCGGCGTCAATGTGCCACTTCAGGCCTGCGAGCACTTCTACATAGTGACTGAACCTCTCGACGGAGCGGAACGAGGCATGCCAATTGTTCGAGATCCGCGCAATTACACCTATTTCAAGGAAGAGACCGGCAAAATCATGGCCGGCTTTTTCGAACCCAAAGCGAAAGTTTGGAATCTTGACGGCATTCCTCGTGATTTTTGCTTCGGCACCTTGCCCGAAGACTGGGACCATATCGGACCAATCTTCGAAGCGGCATGTCATCGAATGCCTTCTCTAGCTGACGCCGGTTTGCAATTGTTCTTCAACGGACCTGAGGCGTTCACGCCAGACGGCACCTTCTACCTGGGAGAGGCGCCTGAAGTTGACCGATGCTTTGTCGCAGCCGGTTTCAATTCGGTCGGTATCCAAACTGCGGGAGGGGCTGGTTGGGTTTTGGCCGATTGGATCGTCGACGGACATCCTCCTATGGACCTTTCAGGCGTGGATATTCGCCGGTCTTTCCCCTTCCAGAACGACCGCACTTACCTCAAGGACCGAATTTCGGAATCCTTAGGGCTTCTCTACGCAATGCACTGGCCGTTCCGCCAATACGAATCAGCGCGAAACATACGAAAAAGCGCGCTTCATGAAGCCCTCGCCGCCCAAGGAGCAGTTTTTGGTGAGACCGCCGGATGGGAACGCCCAAATTGGTTCGCCCACGACGACCAAATTCCTCAATATGAGTACTCGTACGGAAAACAAAACTGGCATGAGAATATGCGCGCCGAATGTGACGCCGTACGAAACAACGTAGGGCTGTTCGACCAAAGTTCGTTCGCCAAGTTTGTTGTCAGAGGTCCAGAAGCCCTCGATCTACTTGAACGGTTGAGTGCGAACGCAATAGATGTCGAACCTGGTCGCGGCGTTTACACCCAATGGCTGAATGACCGAGGCGGCATCGAAGCAGACCTCACCGTTACCCGCCTCAGCCAAGACGAATTTTGGGTCATCACCAGCGCAGCATCTCAAACTCGTGACTGGGCGTGGCTGCGCCGTGCCAGCCGTCAACACAATGTCGAGATTTCAGACATCACCGAGCAGTGGGGTGTCCTCGGCGTGATGGGTCCGTCATCTCGCCATCTACTTGACAGCATTTCCGATGCTGACCTGTCTAACGAGCATTGTCCTTTTGGGAGCATGCGAGAGGTTGAGATCGGGGGTACCCCTTGCAAAGCGTTGCGTATGAGTTATGTGGGCGAACTCGGATGGGAACTGTACGTGCCAGTTGACGCCGCAGAAACGCTGTATCTGTCGATCGTGCAAGCGGGTCGCTCGTTTGGGCTTCGCCACGCTGGGTTTCACGCCATGAACTCCCTGCGTCTGGAAGCGGGATACCGCCACTGGGGCCACGACATTTCTGATGAAGATACGCCTCTGGAAGCGGGACTCGGCTTTGCTGTCGCGTGGGACAAACCTGGCGGTTTCATAGGCAGAGATGCATTACTAAAACAAAGAGACGTCCCCCGAAGTAAACGCCTTATCCAGTTCCGAATCGAAGATACGGACTTAATCAGCTACCACGATGATCCAATCTTTCGCGATGGTGTCTATATGGGTCGCACTACAGGCGGAATGTGGAGCCACACCGAAGATCGATGCTTGACGATGGCGTATGTCACTAACAGCGATGGCGTTGACCAGGAATTAATTAACGGAGGGAAATGGGAAATAGAAATTGGTACGCGTCGGCGTCCCGTCACCCCAAGCATTCGTAGTTTTTATGATCCAACTAATCAGCGTGTTCGGTTATGAACAAGAAAATATTTGACAAAACGGAAGACAAGCCGGGCATATGAAGAACCACGCGCGCGCAGGCGAAAGCCTGTCTTTAACTTTCCATTCCCACATAAGTGAAGCTGGCAATCAACTGATCAGCCAAATATTTCCAATCGATTTGGATTGCAACTAAAGGTGGCCGGATCTGAGCATCGTCGAGGTCTGCTTCTCACTTCTCTCGGGGTAGCAGCGATTATTCCAGACGCAACGTTTGTCAGGCTCGTCGACGCTTCGAGCATGACAAACGCGATGTGGCGCACCGGTTTATTGGGCATCGCTCTCGGCGTATTCCTGGTAGCGCGCTATCGGGGAGGTCTTTGGGGAGTGTTAATGGCACTCGGGCGTTGGGGAATTGTGGCCAGCGTTTTGTCGGGATCGGGAACAATTTTGTTTGTCGTAGCCGTCGACCGCGCTCCCGTATCCAACGTTGTGCTCATCTTGGCTCTCTCACCATTTTGGGCTGCGCTTTGGACCAAAATTTTTGTTGGGGTCACAGTGGCTCGTCGGACCCTTATTTCAATGCCTTTTGCTCTCATAGGGGTCGCTATCGCTGTCGGGGGAACCTCGGGAGGGTTATTGAGCGATGGGAACCTATTCGCATTGTGTTGTTCGCTCGGTTTTTCGGCCAACTTGACGATCATCCGCGTGAACAAGCACCTCGATATGGTTCCCACAGCAGCTTTCGGCGGATTTCTTGGGTGCATCGCATTGGCCATCATCGGCACCGACGCTTCACTATCGGGCAAAGATTTCGCCCTGATGCTCGCACTAGGCCTGTTTATTTTGCCTCTCGCTATGGCTCTCATCACTTTGGGCGGGCGCCTGCTACCAAGCCCGGAAACAGCACTTTTGCTGCTGGGCGAAACTGCTTTGAGCCCGGTTTTTGCTGCGTTGGTCGTGGGCGAAAACCTTTCGCTCCAAGCCATAATCGGAGGATCTGTGGTGCTCGGGGTCTTAATTGTCCATGCAGGTGTTGGACTCAAAGAAGTCTCGAGCGGTGAGCGATCCTCTAGTTCGCCACCGAGATCGGTTAGCTAAGCAGAAAGAAAGCATCAGTGTTTCTTTTCGGTGCATGATGGCTATTGGTGATCGATCAACATTTACATAAAGTGATCCACGAGGGAGTCGGGCCCGTAGCTCTTCTAGTTCACGGCGCGCTGGGTAGCAGGTCCTATTGGCACGACAACATTTCCGCGCTGCGAACTGTTTGTCGACCGGTGGTGGTTGAGTTATGGGGCCACGGAAAGTCCCCCAGCCCCGAAGAGCAGAAACGCTACGAACCCCACGGCTATATCGAGGAGTTCGAGAACATCCGCGAAGAACTAGAGATCGACCGAATTTGGCTGATTGGTCAGTCAATGGGAGCTGCATTAGTGATGCACTACGCCGTCAGTCACCCCGAACGAGTGGGGGGGCTCATTATCACTAACTCAGCGTCGGGGTTCGCGGAACCAACTGAGTGGCAAGAACGAAATCGAACGATGGTGAGCAAGATCGCTGACCAAGTCGATGAGGAAGGGGTCGAGTGTTTACGTGACAGTTGGATCAACCCTGGTCGTTCCAAACGCATCGCTGCAGAAACATTAAAACTATTGGCTAACGAATTCAGCGAACACACCGCCGCTGGCATTGCGGCCTCTTTCCGAGTGACTAATTACGCTCTTCCCCTTGGTGATTCGCTGGCAGAGATCACGGCTCCGGTGTTGTTCACAAATGGGGTCGAGGAAGAGCGTTTTCAACGCCATTTACCTCGGGTGAGGAAAATTGCCGGGATCGAGATTGTCGAATTACCGGCTTCTCACGCAGTGAACGCCCATGACCCGACCGGTTGGAACCGAGCTGCCATAGATTTCATCATGAGACATCCCATTTCTGGAGATTGAAGCCGTGGAAGAGCGAAGAGATAACAGCAGCGGTCCCTTGGCTGGCATCAAGGTTGTGGATGTATCAAGCGCGGTTGCTGGACCGTGGGTTAGTTCCTGGCTCGCCGAATTTGGTGCCGATGTGGTCTTCGTCGAGAAGGTCGGCACTCCCGATGTAATGCGAATGACCGGCGCGACCAGCGGCGACCAGTCTGGGTGTTGGGTTCATATGCACCGAAATAAACGGGGCATGGATCTAGATGTCAGATCCGACGTGGGTCGCGACATTCTGATGCAACTCGTCTCGGAAGCAGACGTCTTCATCCAAAATTTTCGTCCAGGTGTGGCCGAACGTTTAAAGATCGCCTACCCGGATTTTGCCAGCGTAAACCCAGATTTGATCTACCTATCGGTATCAGGCTTCGGGGCAGATGGCCCCTACGTCGACCGACCTGTGTACGACCCAATCATTCAGGCGATCTCAGGAATGGCAGAAGCCCAAAACGGCACGTACGTCAAAGCTGTGGTGGCCGACAAACAAACTGCTATGGCTGGCGCGAATGCAATACTCGCGGCGTTAGTGGCAAGGTCGAATGGAGCGGGAGGACAACACATTGAGGTTGCGTTGCTCGACGCGATGCTTCACTGGATGTGGTTAGAAGTCTTTTGGAACGAATCGCTTCCTGAAGGTGAGCCAGCTCCGACATATAGCGAGTGGTATGAGCCGTGGGACACAGCGGACGGCCAGATCGCAGCGAACTGGGTGAACTTCGCACAATACAAAGGAGCTTGTGAGGCGTTAGGGAGACCTGAGCTCGCTGAGGATCCCAGATTTGCTACCCGAGACGCTCGACTACAGAACTCTGCCGCTCAGCGAGCCGAATTCGCAGCGGTCCTGAAGCGTTTCTCCACTGACGATGCTCTCTCAGCTTTAGAAGAAGCCGATGTTCCTTGCGCCAGAGTGCTCTCCCGGCAGGAAGTCTTTGATGACCCTCAAGTGCTACACAACGACATCATCGTTAGCGAAGTCCACCCTGCCGCCGGGCCCATAAGAACCGTCAAGTCACCGGTCAGGTTCAGTGGAACTCCCACTGGGTTACATCGACACGCGCCGAGTAAAGGTGAGCACACCGACGAAATTTTGGATGAGCTTGGCTTCAGCCAAAACCAAATTCAAGATCTCCACAATCAGAACATCGTCGCTTGAAGGTTTCGATTCGATGCTGACACCACGTACAAGTTTTGTTTCGTCAGAAGATCACGTTGAGCTTGCTGTGCACGATTACGGCGGAGATGGACACCCCACCATATTCATTCACGGGACGGGTTTAGTTTCGCGAATGTGGGAGCCTGTAATCACACGGCTTGGGGAAGAGTTTCGAGCTATTTGCGTTGATTTACGTGCTCACGGAGCAACGACCAACCCAGCCGACGTCAATTTTTTTGATCACCGAATGGTCGCTGACGTTGTCTCAGTCATTGATGCGCTCGAGGTGCGAGACGCTTGGGTGGTGGGGCATTCGATGGGTGGAGCGACGGGGCTCCTAGCAAGCCTCGCCCGCCCCGAAGCTTTCCAACGTGCTTGGGTGTTTGAGCCCATAATTTTTGAGCGCACAGAAGATCGACCAGAAGGCGCCTTCGATTTCGTGGAAGCTACTAAGCGGCGGCGTTCCGTGTTCCCTTCTCGGAAAGACGCAGTTGATCGATATAGTTCTCGTCCGCCGTTGGACGAATTGCATCCAGAGTGTCTTAAAGCGTACGTCGATCACGGTTTTGTTGATCTTGCCGATGGTTCAGTTGAGTTGGCTTGTAATCCCATTCTGGAATCAAGAGCGTTTGAACAGTTTCTTCAGGATGGCTGGGAGCGTTTGCCGCAGATCACCATGGCCGTTTTGGTTGCTTATGGGGCTAGCGGCCTGGACCGTCCGTCCACTGCAGCGCCCGCGATAGCTAACCGTTTGCCTCGAGGGGTAGTCGAACCGTTCACCGATTCGGATCACTTTGGGTGCTTTAACTCGTTAGAAGCGGTAACTGATTCGTTACGCAGCTGGTTTTTGAACGCCGATTCAGCAGCTTAGAAACGTGTCAACGCTTCTTGGGCAATAGAGACAACGAGTTGTTCGTTCTGCCACATGCGAGCTTGGGCAAGGCCTCGGGCTCCAGAAGCTGCAGCCGGCCATTGTTCGACGTAGATCCAGTCGTCTGCGCGCGCATCGGAGTGAAACCACATTGAATGGTCGAGGCTCACCAACATTGTCCCTTCAGTCCCCCAGGTCCGCCCATACGGCACGAGAAGGGTGTCGGCGACGCAGTCGTCGCTCATGTACGCCAAGATCGCAGCGTGCGTTTTGGGGTCGTCGGGCAGTGGTTGCCGGGCGCGAAACCAAAAATTGATTCCCCCCTGTTCCGAAGGACCGTTAGGTGCCCAAGGGGCATGTTCGATTCGGTATTCGAGCGGGCGCGCTCCTTCTGACCATTCTTGTCCAAATATGGGACCGACTTCCTCCATGCATTCTTCAAATGTTGGAAGACCTTCGGGTGGCTGCACACCTTGAGGCCACGCAGGGTTTATTTCACCTGGTCCACTTTCTGGGGTGTGGAATGACGCCGTGAGATCGAAGATCTGTTTGTCGTTCTGTAAACCGTTCACTCTTCTTTGACAAAATGCGCGTCCGTCACGAATATTCTCTACCTCATAGGTGACGCTTTGTTTACCGTCTCCTCCACGCAAGAAGTAGGCATGAATGGAGTTAAGGCGCCGTTCGGCGTCAACGGACCGATATGCGGCTATGACTGCTTGAGCGAGCTGATGGCCACCAAACAAACCAAATTCGTCGTGACCTGATCCAGGTCCGGTAAAGGTTGAGTTGGGGTGTTCGTCAAGCGAAAATACGGCAAGCAGGTCATGAATTGGGTCGTCCACGATTTACTAGCCTGCCAGAAGCCAGTTCGCTTTGCCGCTTATTCTCAGATTGTCTCGTATCCAGGCGGGGCGACAAACCCACCCAATTCGCGTTCCACAAGTGATGCGAAATGTATCGACCTTCTGTCGTGCAGGTGTGGGGCCACTATTTGGAGTCCGACAGGCAAATCGTCAAGCAAACCCACTGGTGCGACGGTGCTGGGTAGATACACACTGCAACTCCACCCAGCCCAGAACAGTTGGTCAACCACAGGTTCTTGAGAGCCATCTATGTCGATAGTCCGATCGGGGCGTTCTCCCTCGTGGTCGTGCACAAACGCGGTCGATGCAGCAGCTGGGCAAAGCAGTAGATCGTATTCTTCAAAGAACTCTGCCCAGGCCCTGCGATATTTGTCACGTTGGTGGTTATGAGCGGACCATTCTCGATGGGTCATGTGTGCTGCGTGATCGACGAGATTTCTGTAGCTTCGCTCGCCTAGCTCCCATTCTTCGTGGCCAACTCGAGCGGTGTTAAATGCCTCGTCGCCCATCGATACACCGTTTGCTGCCCTGAGCAACAGGAGGTAATTCTCGAAAAATTCGTTTTGGTCGATATCTGGAACAGCATCAGAGACGTTTACGCCTCGACTAGCAAGCGCATCAATTGTGTCTTGTAGATGCTCTCTTAGAGCTGCCGAAGTTACGCAGGCTGTGGTGTCGAGAAGCACGCCCACTCGATAGTCCTCAAGTCTTTTTTTAGCTGCTTCGGGAAGCTGCACCGTGTAGGCGCTGGCGTCGAATCCGTCGGGACCAGCGAGAACCGATAGCGCCCTGTCCAGGTCTTTGGCGCTACGCGCCAGCGGACCCATCACAGCGATATCAACTTCCGTATCAAATCCGGGGGCTGTATGACCCGTTTGAGGTATGAGACCCATCGTTGGTTTGTGACCGAATACACCGCAATAGTGCGCCGGATTTCGGATTGAGGCTCCGATATCGCTACCGATTTCCAACGCTGACATTCCGGTAGCAAGCGATACGGCCGAACCTCCTGATGAACCTCCGGGGGTTCGGTTTAGGTCCCACGGGTTATTGGTGCAGCCATAGATGTCGTTAAAGGATTGCCAGTCGCCAAGCATGAACGGGACGTTGGTTTTGGCCCAGATGATCGCCCCTGCGTCTTGGAGTCGTGTAACTGAGGGACTGTTTCGCTCGGGAAAGTTGTTGACCCATTCAGGATTTCCCCAGGTTGAAGGAGTACCTACCCAGTCGTAAGCCTCTTTGATTGTCACCGGTAGCCCATGCAGAACGCCTATGGAGTCACCGCGTGCTGTGGCTTCGTCTGCGTTCGATGAAGCTTTTTGGGCTTCTTCGATCTTGTGTTCAGTAATAGCGTTGACTATTGGATTGAACGCTTCGAATCGAGCAATCGCCTCATCGAGCAATTCTCGGGAGCTCACCGTTCGGGTTCTTATGAGCTCAGATAACTCTTCAGCGGTTTTGAGCATTAAGTCACTAGCCATAGGGAGAACGTAGTATCTATTGGCCCGCAACTACTCTCAGAGCGTCGTCGACCGCGTTGAGAAGATGTTGGATATCGTTGTCAGAGGTAGCAAGATTCATGCACCCCATTCCATATCCGCTGAAGTAGACCTCGCGTTCGAGTAAGCGGTGTTGGAAAGACTCCATTAGAGCTACTTCGTCGCTGTCTAGGTGAGCATCTCGGTAGTTGTTTACAACTCGTTGGTGGGGATGAACACGAAACAGCGAACCTGCACCAGTGACTTGCCAGTTAAGTGATTGTTTCGCGAACACCGCTTCTAGTCCTTGCCGCACTTGAGTTCCTATTTGGTCTAAACGCTCGAAGCTCGATCGATGGAGTTGCTCCATGCAGGCGAAGCCAGCCGTCATTGTTATGGGATTCGCAGTGAACGTGCCTCCCGACGGAACAGCGGCTCGGTTGCCTTTCACGGCGGCGAACACATCCATAACATCGGCTCTTCCCCCTATTGCCCCAACGGGAAACCCTCCTCCAATGATCTTGGCTAGGGCGGTTAGATCCGGTTCGATGTTGTGAAGCGACTGAGCTCCGCCAAGCGCTAGCCGAAACGAAATCACTTCATCAAGAATCAGTAACGCCCCAACATCTGTTGTCCCGGTCCTAATTGCTTCTATGAATGACTGCTCTATTGCTGGCATGCCCACTCGGGAAGGCATCGCGTCCAGCAGGACTGCTGCTAGTCGGGGTCCGATTCTTTGTATGGCTTCGGTTACGCCATTGACATCATTGAACTGCACCACGACCACTTCTTCCGCTAACGACTCGGGTGTTCCTGTCGAATAGGGAATAGTTATGGGCTGGTGTGCTGTGCCCCAATTTGATGGATCAGAGCCCAGGCTTGCTTCCGCATGGTCATATGTCCCGTGGTAGCTGCCCTCTATTTTGATAATCGCAGGTCGATTGGTAAACGCTCGAGCGGCTTTGATCGCTCCCATCACCGCTTCAGTGCCTGAATTGCAGAATCGCACCTGCTCGCAACTAGGTATTCGACCGCAGAGAAGTTCAGCCAGCTTGATTTCTGCCTCGGTCGCCAGGGAGAAAGCAGTTCCTTTGCTTAGCTGCTCGCGAACAGCGTTTTCTATCTCTGGGTCAGCGTGGCCGAGAATTATGGAAGTGAAGTTGTTATTGCAGTCCAAGTAACGATTTCCGTCAACGTCGGTGATCCAAGCACCTTCACCATGGTCCACATATATGGGATGGGGCCGGATTATGACCGTTGACCGAGAAACTCCATCTGGAATTACCGATTTGCCGCGCTGGTGAAATTCAGATGATCGAGATTGCGCTGCCGGGTAGTTGTTTAACATTTCAATAGTCTCGCAGGTCGATGCGCGCGATGATCAATACCTATGACTCAGTCGGAAAAATCTCCAGGCACAACAAATCGACCAGTAGCTCCATGGCGTATCGGAGTTGACGTCGGAGGAACATTTACTGATCTTGTACTCGCTGACGCTGGCGGCCGGGCCTGGGTGGCCAAGGTTCCCTCAGTTCCGTCAGATCCAAGCGCCGGTGTTCTGTCCGCAGTGCAACGCATCGCCGTGGACTTAGGTTTGCCCAAATCTGAAATTCTCAGTCGATGCTCCTTATTCGTTCACGGTTCCACTATTGCGACGAACACGATGCTCGAAGGTAAAGGAGCAAAGGTAGGGCTAATCACCACTGAGGGGTTTCGGGACACAATTGAGATCCGCCGCGGCTTGCGTTCCGATCAGTGGAACCACCGCGAACCCTACGCACCCGTCTTGGTTCCTCGTTACCTTCGCCGCTCCATTGCCGGCCGGATTGACGCAGATGGAAGCGAACATGAACCGCTTGACCTTTCGCCAGTCGCAGACATTCTCGATGACTTCAAAGAACAAGGAGTTGAAGCCATCGCCATTGCCTTGATGAACAGTTTTGTCAATGACCGCCACGAAGAAGAATTAGCCCAGGCCATCGAAGAGCAGTGGGTTACCCGTTCTGCCCAGGTTTCGCCTCTTATGGGCGAGTATGAGCGCAGCTCAACCGCTGTTGTAAATGCGGCTTTGTCTCCCCGCATCGTCAAGTATCTACGTTCTCTAGACGCCGAGTTAAAAGCGGAAGGCCTTGCGCGTCCCATTCTGTTGGTCCAATCCAACGGTGGGGCTGCGTCTGTTGATCAACTAGCGAGCAAACCCGTGAACCTTCTACTCAGCGGGCCAGCCGCTGCCGTCGGTGCTCTCAACCTGTATCGCCGTTCGGTAGACAAAGCAGGAGTGCCAGAAGAGGACAAAGGCAACTTGATTTCTATGGAGATCGGAGGGACCTCATGCGATGTTCTACTGATGTCTAACGGCGATGTCGCCACGCGCGATGACGTTGATATCGCTGGGTATCACGTCTCCACCCCGGCTATTGATATTCACACCATCGGCGCGGGCGGCGGCACAATTGCTGGAGTCGACGACGCAGGCCTTTTGTTTGTGGGTCCAGAAGGAGCCGGCGCAGACCCAGGGCCCGCGTGCTACGGAGCAGGTGGCACGCTACCGACCGTTACAGACGCCCATTTAGTTCTCGGCCGTCTACGCCCGGGAAAATCAGCTGGTGGGACCTTAGATCTCGATTTGGATGCAGCCCGAGAGGCTATCGATATCCATGTAGCTCAAAAGCTTGGTATGAGCATCGAAGATGCAGCAGCAGGGATTATTGAGCTAGTTGAACAGCACCTGTTAAGCGCTGTGGAGCACATTTCAATTGAACGCGGCTTCTCGCCACGACGCTTCACGCTCGTTGCTGCAGGAGGCGCTGGCCCGATGCACGGCGGGAGTGTCGCTGCAGGGTTGGGTTGCGCTCGGGTGCACGTACCTCGGGACGCCGGCGCTCTCTGCGCGATCGGCATGCTCCACGCCGATGTCAGACAAGACTTCACTCGATTTCTTTTGGGTTCTTTGGACGAGCTAACCCCTGACACAGTCATCGGGGGATTTGATTCTCTCCGGGAGCAAGCGATCGCTGTAATGGCGAGAGAGGGCTTCACCGACTCCGAGATTGCCCTCACCTATGAACTCGAGTTGCATCACCCCGGACAACTGTGGAGCATTCGAGTACCAGTCGATGGAAGGGACTTCAACCCGAGCGCAATACGAACAACGTTCGAAGACGAATACCGGCGTCTGTATGGCCACGCGCAAGATGAGGGCACCATAATGATTTCCTCACAACGACTAACTGCACGCGGTTCTACAGGCGAAGTTGAAATGGCTCCGGGTGAATCATCCGATGGGCTACCAGAACCTATCGATCGACGCTCAGTCTGGTTCCCTGGGAGCGGCTGGGTAGAAACAGTGATCTACGACGGCGCGCACCTTCGCCCCGGAGACAGCTTCCCGGGCCCGGCACTAATCGAAGAAACCACCACCACAGTCGTAGCGCGACCCGGTGACGTCTTACGGGTCGACGACTCAGGCGACTTTCTCGTTGAAGTTGCTCAAACCGATGACTCGTTGAAGCAACACTCCGATGCACTCGATCCAGTGGTGTTAGCCCTGATGCAGAACCGTCTGGACCAAATAAGCCGTCATATGGGTTGGGTGATGACCCGAACAGCTCGAAGCACAATCTTCAGCCAAAGTCACGACTTCAGTTGTTTCGTGACAACTCCAGAGGGCACCTTGGTCGCAAACGCAGACGGGATCCCCATCCACACCGGAGGCGGCGGTTTCGCCGTCCGCGCCCTGCTAGGAAAATACGGTCACGATTTGCGCGTTGGCGATGTGTTTTTACTGTCCGATCCCTACGTAGCCGGAGGCAACCATCTACCTGACTGGGTCATTGCTCGACCAATATTTGTAGGCGATGAAAACCCTGTTCTTGCGGGCTTTTGCTGTAACCGGGCCCATCAATCCGACATCGGCGGCGGCTTAGCCGGCACCTACAACCCTGAAGCCACCGAAATTTGGCAAGAAGGGATCCGTCTTCCGGTGATGCGCCTCGTTGAAGAAGGCCGCGTGCGCGAAGATCTCTGGGAACTGTTGATGATTAATTGCAGAACACCCGAACTTCTAGATGGCGATCTCTTAGCAATGATGGGCTCCACACAAATCGGCGGTGAACGGGTGATAGCCCTAGCCAGCGAATTGGGAGTCGATGCGTACCTCTCTTATCTAGATGGCGTTCTCGATCACGCGGATCGGCGAATGCGATCAGCAGTAAGTGAACTTCCCGACGGCACATACTTCGGCGAAGATCACACCGACAACGACTGTTTCCGAAAAGTAGACATCGCCGTGCGAGCAAAATTGACCGTTACCGGCGAGGAAATAGTCGTCGACTTCTCTGGCACAGACCCTCAAATAGAAGGATTCAAAAACAGCTCACTAGCCAACACATATTCATCGGTGTATTTAGCTATTTCTTCATTTTTCGATACCAGCATCCCTCGAAATGAAGGCACCTACCGTTGCCTTACCATCCACGCCCCTGAAGGTTCGATAGTCAACGCCTTGCCCCCTGCTCCAATGACCATGAACACGGTGTACGTAGCACACGAGATCGTCATTGCCGTGTGGCAAGCGTTAGCCGCCGCTGACCCGGCACGGGCCTGCGCCGGATGGTCAAAGACAATGCACGGCCACGTCGCCGGCCGAAGAGACGACGGATCGACATGGGTGATGTACCAGTGGCACGCCATGGGTACCCCTGGAGCCACAGCAGAACGTGACGGATTTGCTCAAATGGGTCACCTCATCAGCTTGGGAGGTTTGGACATACCAAATCTCGAATTCCACGAACAGCATTACCCCGTTCGTTACATCCGACACGAACAACGTTGCGATAACGCCGGACCGGGACAAATGCGAGGCGGCACAGGCGTTCGCTACGAAGCCGACATTCTGGAGCCTGCCATATGGTCGTTCAGAGCAGAGGGCCTGGACACACCGAGCGGGCATGGCGTCGAAGGTGGAGGCACTGGCGGTGTTGGATTTGAATGGATTGCGCCAATAGACGAGGAGGCCGACGGTCCGACCTTCGTCCCACCTAAATATGGGGTCACTAAATTAGGCCCAGCCAGAATGATCGCTGAAACCCCCGGAGGAGGAGGCTGGGGCGACCCATTCAATCGAGATCCAGACTTAGTGCTACGCGACGTTCAAGACGGAGTGGTATCCCCAGAAGCAGCAAGAAACGACTATGGCGTAGTCGTAACTCAGTCCCTACAAGCAGTTGATGTAGTAGCGACTGAAGATGTACGCGGAAGACGAAACGTCGGCAGCAGCTAACTATGGAAGACTCCATCGTCGAAATTCTGGAGGCAATGTGCGCCGATTATCAGATCGTCGAGTGCGCGCCTGAACTGGCCGATACTGCACAATTCTGCGAACACTACGGATACCGACTCGACGAAAGCGCAAACGCGATCTTGATAGTCGGCAAAGGTGATCCACGCGTCTACGCCCTCTGCGTCGTGTTGGCCACCACCCAAGTAGACGTCAACAAACAAGCGCGCCGAAAACTAGGGGTGAAAAAAGCATCATTTGCTTCTCCAGACGAAACAATCAAACTCACCGGAATGACCCTGGGAGGAGTCACTCCCTTTGGTCTCCCTACGTCCCTTCCGATATGGATTGACAGTCGGGTACTGGAGTGTTCGAAAGTCATTGTCGGCGGCGGATCCCGAAACCGGAAGATCTACACCAACCCTGAAGTCCTCGCAGCTCTCCCCTCCGCAGAAATAGTCGAAGATCTAGCTAAAGACCGCCCAATAATCTAAGTGGTTGGGTTTACGATGCTTCTTGTAGTGAAGGAGTACAAATGTCCGTCGTATTAGTTCACGGGAATCCCGAAACCGACGCCATATGGGGTCCGCTCCGGACTGAACTCGGAAGAGACGACGTCATCACTCTTTCTCCCCCTGGTTTCGGTAGCGCTCTCCCCCAAGATTTCGACATCACAAGCGACGGATATTTACATTGGCTTGAAACTGAACTCGAACAGTTGGACGGACCCATTGATTTAGTGGGACATGATTGGGGCGGGGGTCATGTAGTGCGCCTCGCCATCACTCGACCAGATCTAATCCGCTCTTGGTGTACCGACATCATCGGCATCTTCAACCACGACTATGTTTGGCACGACGCCGCACAAAGTTGGCAAGGCCCGGACGGAGAAGCTGCTGTTGAATCGCTGGTGGAACTAGCCGATACCGACAAAGCAGCAGTGTTTGGTCAGCTAGGGATGGGCGAATCTGTAGCTGAAAAAGTTGCACCGTGGATCAACGACGACATGGGCCGCGCCATTCTCGGACTCTACCGAAGCGCAGCTCAACCAGTTGTCGGTCAACTGGGTGACGACCTTCCCGAAGCGGCGCAAAGACCCGGCCTTTGTATTTTCGCCACCGAAGACTCCTACACCGGAGGGGAAACTCTCCATCGCTACGCGGCTGAGCGTTGCGAAGCGGAAATAGCTGTGCTTGAGGGACTAGGCCATTGGTGGATGTGCGAAGACCCAACCCAGGCTGCAGAGCTACTTAACAATTGGTTTGACAGCCAGGACTGACCGCTCAAAACCAACTACATCAAGCAAAAACGCTCTCAATGTTAGTTGAGGCTGCGCCTCGGTGTAGTCTCAATGCTGCTCCGCAACAAGCACGAAAACTCAGGGGATCAACATGGCCGCACAAGGCTCAATCTTAGGCAACGCAGTTACAAGAAAAGAAGACCCAGGATTGTTAACCGGGTCTAACCACTACGTAGATGACCTAGACATCGACGCCGCTCGAATTGTGTTTGTACGTTCCACTATGGCGCACGCTTCACTTCTCGAAGTCGACATCAGCGAGGCAGTCAATATGCCCGGTGTCTTAGCTGTCTACACCTCTGACAACTTAGAAATGCCTGCGGTTAACCAATCAGAATTTATGGACCCTTCCATGAACCGCCCGCCTCTAGCTGTAGGTCGGGTGAGATTCGTAGGCGACATCATTGCTGCGATAGTCGCGGAATCCCATTCACAGGCAGTTGATGCAGCCGAGCAAGTCATTGTGGACTACGACCCGCTGCCTGCAAATGCTGATATCGAAGCAGCTCTCGCAGATGACGCCCACATTTTGTGGGAAGGAGCAGAAAATAACGTCTGCTTCGCTATCGGAAACGAATACGACGGCCCCGACGTCACAGAAGGCGCCGACACCGTAGTAAGCGAACGAATAGTGACCCAACGCCTAGCGGGTGTTCCTATGGAACCAAACGGATGTGTAGCGATTCCAGAGGGCGACTCAATGACCTTCTACGCCTCAACACAAGCTGCACACGGCCTACGAGACGGCCTCGCACCGACTCTCGGTTTGGAACCAGACAACCTCCGTGTAGTTGCTCCATGGGTTGGAGGAGGATTCGGCCCTAAGGCCGGCTTGTACATCGAGTTCATTCTCTGTGGCAAAGCAGCGCAAGAACTCGCTCGGCCAGTTCGCTGGACGGAACAACGTGGCGAAAACATGCTTTCAATGGCTCAAGGCAGAGCGATGGTTATGACCGCCGATTTGGGCGTGAACAACGATGGTTCAATCGTCGGACTTAAAGCAAGGGTGGTTGCAGACGCAGGTGCTTACCCTGCTATCGGCGCGATATTGCCAATGCTGACAATGCAACTCAGTCAAGCCGTATACGACATACCAGCGATCGACTTCTTTGCCCAGTCAGTGTTGACCAATACCACCGTAATCGGTGCCTACCGCGGAGCAGGTCGACCAGAAGCCACTCAGATGGTTGAACGAATCCTCGACAAGGCTGCACATGCCATTGGAATGGACCCCGCCGAACTCCGACGAAAGAACTACATCCAGCCTGATGCTTTCCCATTAACCACTTTGGTCGGCGCCAACTACGACTCAGGCGAATATGAGCGTTCGCTAGACGCCGTTCTCGAAGCTTCTGGTTACGCCGATCTGAGAGCCGAACAAGCTCGCAGACGCGAGGCCAATGACCCAATGATGCTTGGTATCGGCGTGTCGTCATATGTTGAAGTCACCGCTCCCATCGGACTACACGTCGAATACGGAAGCTGCGAAATTAACGATGATGGGTCCGCCACAATCAAAGTAGGGACAAGCTCTCACGGCCAAGGTCACGACACTGCCTTCTCAATGATCGTAAACGACGTGCTCGGAATCCCAATGGATCAAGTAACCCACGTTGATGCCGATACTCAAGAAGTGGCGAGAGGCGCAGGGACTATGGGCTCTCGTTCCCTTCAAGCAGGCGGTTCAGCGATCTACGAAGCATCCCAAGTTGTTCTCGAAAAAGGCAAACAACTCGCAGCCAGCCTCTTAGAAGCAAGCGCCGACGACATCGTCGTCGGCGACGGTGCTCTGCAAGTCGCGGGCGTGCCAGCAAAGTCAATTAGCTGGGCTGATCTAGCAACAGCAGCAGTGGAGCAAGAAATCGAGGGCGGTCTAGCTCATGAGCTTGATTTCGACGGAACTGACTCGACCTACCCGTTCGGTTCACACGTTGCGGTCGTCGAGATAGACCGCGAAACAGGCCATGTGGAACTCCTACGACATGTAGCGGTTGACGACTGCGGCACGATCCTCAATCCAATGCTGGTACACGGTCAGCAGCACGGAGGCATCGCACAAGGTATCGCTCAAGCGCTGTGGGAACACGTTCAGTACGACGAGGACGCCAACCCAGTAACAGCAAACTTGATGGACTATCTGATGCCATCAGCCGCGGACCTTCCTAGCTTTGAAGTTTCCAACACTGAAACTGCTAGCCCTCGGAACCCCTTGGGCGCAAAGGGAATCGGTGAATCTGGCACCATAGGCTCCACGCCAGCTGTTCATAACGCGGTATGCGACGCCGTCGCTCACCTCGGAATTGAGCATGTCGATATGCCTTGCACCCCCCAAGCCGTATGGCGAGCACTTCAGGACGCTTAAGGCGATTTTCGGGGCAGTTTCATTCGCCTCTAAGGCAGCTAGCTAAGAGCTATAGCTTTAATTCTCGAAAGCTACGCCTCAACTAGAAGCACTAGCGCTATTGCCGTTAATGAGGCAAGGAGTACTACTAGCGGGACTTGTCCCGTAACGTCATCTTTCCTACGGAGGGTTGCGAGGGCACGGTCGTGCCCGACGATCACCCCGGCAAGATGGCCTCCTGCTATACCCAGCGCTTGAATTGCCGCCATTACTGTCGGACTAACCACCCGATAATCCACGTAATCATCGGCCTTACCGAACAAATTCCATCCCCGATCGAGTGGATCGCTTAGCTGAATGAGCAGTTGTTGTCCTTCGAAAACAGCCATACCTATGTAGTGAGCAATGGCGTACCCAACCGCTACCGGCACCAACGAAAGCGCGAATCCGTCTTCAAAGTCAACATCCTCATTCCCATCTCTACGTTGCATCCACCGCACGCATGCCAGAAACAACGCCGTTACTAGCGCCATCGAGAAAATCAGCCCAACGGAGTTAACAGCTGTCGCGCCCCAACCAAGCCGACCAGCAACGATCTGTTCCCACCAAGTCGTACGAGAAAGACCATCGAAAGAAGTGCCACCCAACACAATTAGAACAAGGGCAGCAAGCCCTTTCTGAGTCGGCACTTGACCTAAACCAACTAAAGGACGTCTCAGATGCAAATAGCCGTTAGCGACGTGTACCGGCGACATGGCCGCTATGAGACGAACGAGTGCAGCCAACGGGTCGTACGAACGCAACCACGTTCTCCCCTTTAAGAGAGCACCAAGGCCACTCCAAACAGTCCAAACAACCAACAAGATCGCTAACGGGGTCCTCCCGGCTGGATTGTGGTACGCCAATTCCAGCCACAAGAAAGCGCCCAATAGCGCCGCAGCAATCTGCAGACCCCAATCCCGCTCCGTTGCGGGGCGGAACCGTCGGTCTCTAACACTCGCCAAAATCTCGAAGGGACTCAACCATCGCCACAAATCTCCGAACAACACCGAACCAACCGGAACAAGAACCCAAAGGGCGACGAAAACAATTCTCGGCGCAATATTGACCATCGTGTCATCGGCCACAACAAAACTGGCGACCAGCGCTAGCCCCACGAGACAAAGCCCTAACCCACGACCAATAATCATTCCAATTTTGCCAATTGGCCCATCGACTCTTAGAAATGGCCGTCCGGGTCCCGCATCGGGGAACTGCGGTTCTCGCCATCCCGATACCAACGCCGCAAATGAAATAATCAAAGCCGCTGCCGCTACCAAGCTCAAGGTACTGACGGACATAGGCAAGTCACCAGGTGGACCAACGCCATGCGCATATAACGATTCAGCCATCAGAGGGATAGTAGACATCAAAAAGACATTTCCATGTCAACTGGAGGTAGTGTTTCACAACTTGCTAATCCTGCATGAAGGGACTTACATGAGCACCGACGCTTCAACCGACCCGGTCATAGTTGCAACAGCCCGCAGTCCGATTGGTCGAGCCTTTAAAGGCTCCATGACCGAAATTCGGCCAGACGATCTCAGCGCACAAATAGTGACCAAAGTACTGGAGAAAGTTCCTGAACTACCTCCAGAGGAAATCGAAGATCTAATCATGGGAACCGGTTCGCCAGGTGGAGAGCAAGGATTCAATATCGGTCGCGCCACAGCAGTTCTTGCAGGTCTCGGAGATGTTCCCGGCACCACCGTAAACCGTTACTGCTCATCCTCACTTCAGACAATCCGAATGGCTGCACATGCCATCAAAGCAGGCGAGGGGGATGCATTCATCGCAGCCGGTGTCGAATGCGTATCCAGGTACGGAAAAGGAAACGCAGACAGCCTTCCAGATACAGCAAACCCCATTTTCAAAGCACCCGGTGAACGTTCGAAAGTGCGTTCCGAGGGAGGTCACGGCGACTGGGGCCCTGCAGATGGTCTTCCAGACCTGTACATCGCCATGGGCCAAACCGCCGAAAACGTCGCTGAGCTTAAGGGCGTCAGCCGTGAGGCTATGGACGAGTACGGAGTAATGAGCCAAAACAAAGCGGAACAAGCGATCAGTCGCGGGTTTTTCGAAATGGACATTACGCCAGTCACAATGCCCGATGGAACCGTTGTATCAACCGACGACGGTCCCCGAGCTGGGGTGACATTGGAAGCAGTGTCACAACTAAAGCCCGCCTTTAGGCCCGACGGTCGCGTCACAGCGGGTAACGCATGCCCCCTCAATGACGGCGCAGCCGCAGTGGTAGTGATGAGCCGTAAACGGGCAGAAGAGTTGGGTATTGATCCCATAGCCCGCATCATCGCGAGCTCTGTCTCTGCGTTAAACCCCGAAATTATGGGACTGGGGCCAATTGAGGCCATCAAGCGTGTCCTAGCAAGAGCCAACATGAGCATGAGCGATATCGACTTAGTCGAGATCAACGAGGCTTTTGCCGCTCAGGTAATTCCATCTGCCGACGAGCTAGGCATTGACATGGTTGACCAACTGAATGTCAACGGTGGAGCTATCGCATTGGGTCACCCGTTCGGGCAGACCGGCGCTCGGATCATGACGACACTGCTCAACGGTCTCCAAGATTCGGATAAAACGTTCGGCTTGGAATCAATGTGTGTCGGCGGCGGCCAAGGAATGGCCATGATCGTCGAACGCTTGAACTAACGCAGTCGTAAACCAAGTGAAGTGGCGCCCATGCTGTGGGCGTCACTTCACTTTTTACCTAAGTGCGGCGAACCCAGCCCGACACCACTTCAACATGGCTCGTTTGAGGAAACATGTCGAGAACATCCACTTGATCTAGTTCATAACCCGCTCCGCTCAACAAAGCGGAGTCTCGGCCTAGCGCACCTGCATCGCACGAAACCAAAATTACGTGGGGTGCTTGGGTCCCCTGAATGACCTCTACGCCTTCTGAGCGCAAGCCCGCGCGTGGGGGATCGGCGATCACAACATCTGCAAGTTCTGGTATCCACTGTTCTACCTGCATATGGTGAATCGCAACATGAGAACCAAGGTTATGTAACGCGTCAGTTACAGCCGATATCGACGACTCCACAGCTGTCACCTTGTCGAACCAGTCCCCCACTGTTCCCGAGAACAAACCCACCCCGGAGTAAAGATCAACTAAGACATGTTCGCCAGAATCTTGTTTGGTCAACCACTCGGCCGCCAAACCAACCAACATTTCTGCACCCTCAGGTGAACTTTGAAAGAACGAATTCGCCGAAATTCGCCACTCAAGCCCCGCAGCTTCCTCAACGATGTGAGCCTTCGCGTCCCGACGCGCCTTTTTCTTATCGACAACCAGCACATCGGCTGGCATTTCAAAGTCATTAGCGTTTGGATGTCCCATAACTAATCGGTCACCGGTTCGTGCACCAACTCGGATCGTTGCCTCCTGAGCTTCACCGAAGAACCCATCTGCAAAAATGTCGTCCATCAGCGGATGAGCGACCCGACAATTGCCAACTGGAATCAGGTCATTGGACCTAGAAGCTCGATATGCGGGCCTACCGTCTGTGATTCCAACCCGGACCGTCGTGCGGTATTTCAACGATTCGGGTCCCGCAACGTACCCGATTTCTGGTGGTTCCAAAGACCCCAGCTTGATTAACGAATCTTCAACTACCGAAAGCTTGGCATCGATCTGTGCCTCTTGAGATAAGTGTTGCCAATCACACCCTCCACATCCCGCCTCGACATAATGGCAGGGCGGTTCGCGACGACCTTCACCAGGTACGAGGACCTCCAAAATCTCTGCTCGCGCGTAACGACTTTTCTCTTCGGTGATGCTGACGACCAGCTCATCGTTAAGCGCAGCACCAGCTACGAAGACGACTCGTCCATCTGCCAGGCGGCCTACTCCTTCGCCTCCAACTGCTAGATCGTAAATGTTGACCTGTGTAGACATCAATCCCAGACTACGGTCACCTACATGAATCGCCCTATTGAGATCGTCCCTTCTGTCCTACCAGCGGATTTTTCGCGCCTGGGAGAAGAATGTGTAGCTCTGGAAGCAGCTGGAGTCGATCGCATTCAGTGGGATGTGATGGACGGGAATTTTGTACCCAACCTCACATTCGGACCGGATGTAATCGCTGCTTGCCGAGAACACGTTGATGTCATGTTTGAGGCTCATCTGATGGTCGCTAACCCCGATGAGATGCTTCAAAACTACGTAGATGCAGGATGCCAGATGGCAATCGTGCACGTTGAGACAACACCCCACCTACACCGAACGTTAGGGAGAATTCGTGATCTAGGTTGTAGGCCGGCTGCAGCACTGAATCCTTCGACGCCATTGGATTCGGTGAGCTCTGTTCTAGATATGTTGGATATGGTGCTGATTATGACCGTCAACCCCGGATTCGGCGGTCAGGCTTACATCCAAAGCATGGAATCGAAAGTGGCTTCCTTGCGGGCTCTCATTGAAAAGGGCGACTATGACGTCGACATCGAAGTTGATGGCGGGATTTCAGCTTCGACAATTACCGGTGCTGCGGCGGCGGGTGCCAACGTGCTGGTATCCGGCAGTGCTTTATACAAATATCAGGAAGGTCTCGAACACGGAGTAGAAGATCTTCGCCGTATCGCTACCGAAGCTCAGGTCGGGTGAAATTTTTTTCAACCCTCCTTGCGTGCACCGTTGCAGCCCTTAGCCTCACCAGCTGCTCGGACCCGAGTTCTGAAAATGGATTCTGTGACGCAGTAGCGGAGCTACAACAAATTGACGCTCTCAGTTTCGAGGTGCTGCCATCCAACGATGTGGCAGTTCGTGGGGCTCTCGCGCAAACCTCAGCTCAGGCCTCAAGAGTGGCTAGAGAAGCCCCTCTGGAAATCCAGGGGGATGCTGAAGTAATCGCCGCATTTTTATCAGCTCTTACATACGCCATAGATGCAACCAAATTTGAAGATCCTCTGCAGCGCTCAGCCGCTATTGGCGCCGCCCAACAAGAATTTGCGGGCCGACTATCAAACTCGGTAGAAAACCTAGGTGCGTTTGTAGCCCGCGCCTGTAGCCCGGTTCCCAACTGACGTTTCGGCAGCGTTAGATGATTTCGCCTCGCTTAACTATGACGTGATCACAGAGTCCATAGTCTTTAGCTTCTTCTGCTGTGAACCACCGGTCGCGTTCGCTGTCCATCTGGATTTGCTCTACGTCTTGCCCGCTGTGAAGCGCTATTCGTTCAGCCATAAGCCTTTTGATGTAGGCCATTTGTTCCGCCTGAATGGCTATGTCCGAAGCTTGACCTCGTACGCCACCTGACGGTTGATGCATCATGACCCTGGCATGAGGCAAGCAGTACCGCTTATCCTCTGCTCCTGCTGTGAGAAGAAACTGGCCCATTGATGCGCCGAGTCCCATACAGACAGTTGCCACATCGCAAGAGACAAACTGCATAGTGTCATATATAGCCATACCAGCGGTCACAGAACCACCTGGGCTATTGATGTATAGCCATATGTCCTTTTCGCGATCTTGTCCTTCGAGAAACAGCATCTGAGCGCAGAGGATGTTCGCTATTTCATCGTCGACTTCAGTGCCTAGAAAAACAATTCGATCGTTGAGTAAACGGTTGTAAATCTCAGCAGGGCCAACCGGGGTTCCCGTGGACAACGCGCTGACGGAATGATGCTCTGACATAACTTGGAGGTTATCTGTTGTCAGCGGCGGCGCCTTGGTCCACCGTAGGCTCATTACATGCATATTGATGAACTCCCAACTCCTGCCCTGTGGGCGGACCTTGATGTTCTTGAATCCAATATCGCAGAGATGGCCAGAAGATTGCCTGGGAATCGACTGCGACCTCATGTCAAGGCTCACAAATCAACCACTCTTGCCACCCTCCAATATGAGGCCGGCCATAAGGGGTTCACCTGCGCAACCCCTCGAGAAGTACTTGGTTTAGCTCAAGCTGGACTCGGAGACGATCTGCTTCTCGCTAACGAAACGGTCGATGTGAATCGACTCACTGAGATGGCTACAAGCGGTGCGAGGGTGACCGTAGCTGTAGATAGCGAAGCAACGATCACCGCCGCGGCAACAGCCGGCATAAAGGAGTGTGTAATCGATATTCGAGTCGGATTTCGGTGCGGATGTGAAGTCGAGGAGGCGCACGGGCTGGCTGAACTTGCTCGAAAATCAAATATCGGTGTGAGAGGGGTCATGGGCTACGAAGGCCATGCGATGGGCGTGGTCGATCTTGAACGTCGTCGTGAACTGATGGAGTCGGCCATGGAACGACTAATTCAAGCTCATGAAGTTGTCGGGGGTGATTTGGTTACTGGTGGCGGAACGGGCACACACGCCATCAATACCTGGGTCAACGAGATCCAGGCAGGTTCATACGTTCTGATGGACACTGCCTACACCGAGCAGGTTGATCAGCCATTTCGTCAGGGCCTCTTTTTGCAGTCCACCATTGTGTCTGTGGCAGAAAAGTTTGCTGTCTGCGACGCGGGTCTGAAAGCACAAGGAATGGATCATGGCAATCCAAGTTGGAGCGGCGGCGAGGTTCTTTTCTGTTCCGACGAGCACACTAATGTCGTCCCCGATAACACATTGAAAGTAGGGGACCGAATTTCTTTGGTGCCAGCCCATATTGACCCGACGATGGCTAAGCACCAGTCATTGCACATTGTTCGTGATGAGCAGGTAATCGACCGGTGGGAAATTGACCTGCGCCATTGGTAACTATTGATTCAACATTTGCGCCAGGGAGCGAAATGCTCGACCGCGGTGGCTTATGAGATTTTTTTGTTCTGCTGGCATTTCCGCAAACGTGTTTCCTCCTCCCTCATCAGGAACAAAAATCGAGTCGTACCCAAACCCACCTGTTCCTCTAGGTTCCTCAGAAATCGAGCCTTCTACCACTCCGTGTGCGATGAGTTCTTTACCATCAGGGAAGACAACCACTGCAACAGTTCGAAAACGCGCTGTTCGTTGCCCACTAGGAACTTGCTGCATGTCTTTCAATAACTTTGACAAGTTTTCTGAGTCGGTAGCAAAGTCTCCGGCAAAGCGGGCACTTCGTACTCCGGGTAGCCCGGCTAGGGCGTCGACTTCCAGGCCGGTGTCGTCAGCGACAGCGGGGCTCTTCGCTTCCGCGCATACCGCCGACGCTTTTAGCCGAGCGTTGCCTTCCAGGGTTTCTTGATCTTCGACTATCTCCCCTAGCGAATCTGGTCTGGGTTGGATTTCATGGTCAGTCAGGATTTGGGCTATCTCGAACGCCTTATGAGCATTCGCAGATGCCATTACTAGCCGCATACTTCTCACTCCGAGTTTTCAGCTAGTACCGTTCGCTGGAGATCCACAATTTGGGATATGCCGCTCGTAGCTAATTCAAGCAAACCTTGCAATTGGTCACTGTCAAAGGGGTCGCCTTCCGCTGTTCCTTGCACTTCAACAAACTTTCCGGACCCTGTCATGACCACATTCATGTCTACTTCAGCGCCTGAATCTTCTGTGTAGGGAAGATCCAAACATAATTCCTCGCCGACAATCCCTACGGAAATCGCAGCACAATAATCTGTTAACGGGTGGTCGGTTATGGTGCCGTCATCTACCAGACGACTAAAAGCGTCATGCAAAGCAACGTAACCGCCGCATATGGAGGCAGTTCGTGTCCCGCCATCTGCTTGTAACACGTCACAGTCCACTGTCACTTCTCGCTCGCCAAGCATTTTCATGTCGCAGACGGCTCGCAGTGCTCTGCCTATAAGTCGCTCGATTTCGAGGGTGCGGCCTTTCTGTTTTCCTTTTTTTGCTTCGCGCCCGACACGTTCGCCGCTTGAGCCTGGAAGCATTGCGTATTCAGCCGTGACCCATCCTTCGCCATTACCCCTCATCCACCTGGGCACATCATCATCGATGGACACGGTGCACAAAACTTTGGTCCGTCCAAAGCTCACTAACACTGACCCTGGTGTCTGATCGGTGAAATTACGCTCGAAAGAAATTGGACGTAATTCATCGTTGGCTCGACCATCGACTCGCATTGGGTATTTCCTTTCCCTAGCCCGTAGTTGAAAAGGTACGGCCTGTAACCGCTAGTTCAACCTTGCCCTCGAAAACAGTTGCCGCCTCGTCCAGGTGTTGCGCTGGATCGGACCCCGGAGGCACGTGTGTGACAACTAAGTGTTTGGCTCCGACCTTGTTTGCTTCGCTGGCAAGATGACTGCAAGTGATATGGGGGATCGAGACGTGTGCGTTCGCGTCAAGTAAGGTCCCCTCCCCTATCACTATGTCGGGCTCGGCCCCAAGGTCCGACATGGACCAGCCAGGCCCTGTGTCCGAGGTGTAGATAATTGAGTTACTCTCACTCGTTAGCCGCATAGCAAGCGTCTCAACGGGGTGATCTGTCCGCGAAAATTTGATCTCTATATCCCCTACACGAGTAGTAGTTCCATCGTGAACTAGTTCCCATGAGAAAACGTCTCCACTGTCGCCATCCGACTGAAACGAATCAGTCACACGCTTAACATCGTTGGTCGCTATAACTCGAACTCGGTCGACCTCCGTGAAGTATTTATAGGCGTTGTAGACCACCGGTAACTCAGCACAGTGGTCTGGGTGGTGATGCGAAACCACAATCGCGTCAACTTCAGATAGAGCAATATGATGTTGCAGATTTCCTAAAGTGCCAGGACCACAGTCGACCCAGATCTTCGTGTCGGCGGACTGCACTAGGTAACCGCTGCACGCCTGACCCGCTGCCGCAAAACTTCCCGAGCATCCGAGAACTGTAAGAGATAGGTCTGCCACAGGCCTAAGGCTAGGGGTGTTACCTCTACCCCTGCGGAGATCCTCATCAATTAGCTATTTATACATCGTTCACTAGACGGTGAATTTACCCTCCGGCCACGGCGGGAAGTATCCGCAGTTCATCTCCTTCCGCAACCTCGGTATCTAGTCCTTCACACTCGCGAATGTTGCTGTCATTTCGAAACACGTTGACATACCGATGCAAGTTTCCTCGATCGTCAAAGAGATAGGGGCGAAGCGCCGGGTGCAGATCAGTCAGGCTGTTCAAGACCTGACCGACGTTAGAACCCCGAGCAGCGATTCGCGATTTTCCTGCTACGTGAGATCGAAGGACAGTTGGTACCCAAACTTCTACTTTCACAGCGAGAACTTCAGAGACTCAAACCCCATAGTCAAGAGGGTAGCGAGCACCTTATTGACCTCGATCGATTCACCTAGATTCCAGGTACCGGTAGCCTTCATGGCATGGGTAATCAGGGTGCAACCGACAAAAAAGTTATTGCTTCAAACCGACGTGCCCGCGCCAATTACGATCTTCTCGACACCTACGAATGCGGGATAGTGCTCCAAGGAAGCGAAGTGAAATCACTTCGTGCTGGTTCGGTTCAGCTCAGTGACGCTTTCGCGAGGGTACGAAACCATGAAATGTGGATCCTCGGAATGCAGATTTCGCCTTGGAGCCACTCTTCCGCTCACAACGGTCACGTTGTAGATCGACCACGCAAGCTGCTTCTACATAGAGTCGAGATAGATCGTCTTCGCGCGAGGACTGAGCAAGACCCTCTACAACTAATCCCGTTATCGGTCTATTTTCTCGATGGCAGAGCAAAACTTGAGTTAGCGCTTGCTCGAGGACGGCGCCAATACGACAAGAGACACGCCATCAGAAAACGTGAGAGCGATCTGGAGGCCCGTCGCGCAATGGCCCGTCGCAATCGGTAACCCTTCGGTGTCATGTTGACACTTCTACTCAACAGTCCCAACATGGATAATCATGAAGCGCTCCATACCCGACTTCAAAATCAGAAAGAAACTCGACCGAGAACGGCGCCTTCTTCAGCTTCGTCTAGGTAACCGGGGCCCAAAAGGCGGAGCCCATCGAGGTTCTAAGGCCGAACAAAATAAGCAGGCCGCTCGACGAGCTAACCGACGAGACTGGTAGCACCCGGACCGATATCGACTCAAGAATCTCGCCGCTAACCTATTAGGCAAGGTCCAGGCCCTGATCTGGACAGATCACGGGGGTGATCGGTTTCGACTTCGACGGTTGATATGAGAGAAGCGAGCCGTGGTCTCCGGAGCCACGTTAAAGAGCCGGAACACTTACAAACGCCAATGTCAAAACAAATGACCTGGCGCTCGCTGCCTAATTTAGGTATCGGGTAACGACCCCACTGCCTCAGCCTCTCGGGTAGCGGTGGTCCTCATTTGAGGGGCTTGCCTTTGGTCATCGCCGGTGTGATCCAAGGGACTCTTAGCCGGATACGGTTGTTCGATCTGGGGTCGCTACCAGCTTGCAACTCGACAACTCGCAAAGTGACTGCGCTCGGAGAAGACTCATTGAAACGCTGAAGGACGCGGGTTCGATTCCCGCCACCTCCACAAGCTTCCAGTGTCTAGTCGCGCTTCGCTTTAATCGATGTTGAGGCCCTGGTATCCGTCCTGCGCTTCCTGTCGTAGTCGGTCCGCGTATTTAGGCCCGCCTCCGTTATATATGTTGTAGCGAGTGTTGCCGTATTCATGGCCGTCTAAGTTCGAGTTATAGCCGGTAATCCAACTCTGCGCAGTCTTCAACAAAAACGGTTCGTACATTTTGACGACGTGATCAAACCAGTCTTGTTCCGCACTCGGAGTCGCTTCGAACCGGCTGAGTTCACTGCTCCACATGTGTTCCAACAGTTCAGTCGCCCAGTTCACAGCAAGTTCAGCTCCTCGAGGGAAGTTGGTAGATGCGGTTTGAGGGCCCGAAATCATGAGCAAATTGGGGAAACCCTCGACGAGGAGCCCCAAGTAGGTAACCGGTCCATCCGCCCATTTATCTCTTAGGGACTCGCCGTTAACTCCACGAATGTCGATCCTGTCGAAAGCGCCGGTAAATGCGTCGAAGCCGGTGGCATAAACAATGATGTCGAATTCATAGTGTTGATCACTCGTTTGGATGCCAGATTCGGTGATTCGCTCAATGGGGGTTTCACTAGCGTCGACAAAAGTGACATTGTCACGGTTATAGGTTTCGAAGTATCCGGTTTCGAGTGGGACACGTTGAATCCCGAATCCGTGATCTTTGGGAATGAGCTTCTCAGCCAACTCAGGGTCATCTACTCGTTGTCGAATACGCTCGGCGATATATTCGGAAAATTCAGCATTGGCGTTTTCGTCCATGAAAATTTCAACGAAGTTCTGCAACCAGATACCAAAGCCAGGACCATCGTAAAGCCGGTCCCATAGTTCGCGACGCTCCTCCTCCGAAACCGTGTAAAACCCGCGTCTGTCGGGTTCGTGTTCAAATCCACCTGGTGTCCGAGCGCAGGTTGCAAAAATTTCGTCATAGCGTGATCGAATTTCCGCCATTTCTTCTTCGGAAATTTCGCGGTTATTTAACGGCGCTGCCCAATTTGGTCGCCGTTGAAACACCGTCAGATGTGCCGCTTCTTTAGCTACTTCCGGTATGAGCTGTATCGATGTTGCTCCTGTACCAATAACGGCTACTCGCTGTCCTGTCAGATTGATTGGCTCATGAGGCCAATTGAACGTGTGAAACGCTTGCCCCTTGTAGTCATCAACACCATCGATGCGAGGAAGAGTCGGTACCGACAAAAGCCCTATTGCGGTGAGGACAAAGTGCGTCGTCAATATGCGGCCGTCTTTTAGGAACAGTGTCCAAGTGTTGGCGCCTTCGTCAAACACCATCTTTTCGACGTAGCAATTGAATTGCATATGTTCACGAAGACCGAACTTTTCTGCCACAAAATTCAAGTACTTCAAGGTCTCTGGCTGCGGCGAGAACATTTCGGTCCAGTGCCATTCATCCAAAATTTCTTGGTCCCAGGAGTACCCATAAGTGAAGCTCTCTGAATCAAATCTTGCACCTGGGTATCGGTTGCGGTACCAGGTGCCACCTAAGTCGTCTTCTCCTTCCAGAACAGTCGCCTTGACTCCCAGGTCAATGAGACGTTTGATCTGGTAGATACCACCGACGCCCGCCCCGATTACTACTACTTCGTAATCTGGTCCTTGAACACCGGGCTCCGAGGTTTGTTCTGACTGTTCAGCAACGACTGGATTATTCATCGTTAACTCTCCTGGTATTTCCGTGGCGATAGCCAGCAACCGATAGGTAAATGGTAGCGACGTAGTTGCGGTCGGCGCCGATTTCGACAAGCGAAGACGCCGAGGCCATGGCAAGCATCAGCTCATGGTCGCACTTCGTAATAACTATTCATCGCATGTGTGATGTCGAGCTGGCGAAATCGGGTGAATCCAGCCTTTTCGGTCAGTTCCTGCATTGCCGGTGCCGGCAGACCGAATACGCCGTGTCCAGCGCCATTTGGTTCACTCATTGCTGATTGAAGACAGCCTGCGACTGAGGCTGCGTAACCGAACACGGCGAGAGGCATCTCTATGTTTTCTTCGAGCGTTCCCTTGCTCGTAGGGTCAACAATGAGCCAGCGTCCATCTGGGGTCATGGAGTTGTAAATCGCCGTGGCCAGCTCGTCAGGGGATGTCATGTCGTGCACACAATCGAACGTCGTGACAAATTCAAAACTGCCATCTTCTGGAAGTTGCTGTTGACGGACATCGTGGAATACAGCGTTTGTGACCCCTGCTTGTATGGCGTTCTCTCTGCAACGATCTAGAGCTAGTGGAGCTATCTCCCATCCATAAAACTCCGATTTAGGGAATGCGGAGGCCATCGTCACTACAGCGACGCCGCTTCCACACCCCACGTCCGCAACCCGAGATCCGTCGTTAAGCGACTCGATTAGACCGTCGAGTTCTGGCAAAACCGTTTGGACAAGAACTTGCTCGTACCAAGGTCGCAGTAAACGCTCCATCCATTGAACTCTTCCAGAAGTCCCTCCCCTCTCTACATCAGACCATGAGATACCGATACCCGTTTTAAAAGAGCGGGGGATTTCCGAAAGTAAGGCTGTGCGCTGAGGAAAATTATCGAACCATCGTGCCATCGAACGAAGATCTTCTTCTTCTGCGAGTAACAACCCAGCTTCTGGGGACAAAAAAAATAGTCCGTCGCCCTGATATTCGATTAGGCCTGCAGCTGCTTGAAGGGAGAGCCACTCACGCACAAAACGTTCATGAAGACCAGCTCGCGCAGCTACCTGATCGCTAGTGATTGGGCCTTGTTCGTGCATGGCTCTATAAAGGCCCATCTCATCTCCGAGATAAACCATGCCCGACACAAGGGCACCCTCGTAGATACCCATGATTCGCTTGCTGAGCGCTCCAAGTTTTGCCTCGTCCATAACAAACTCCAGGATTTCAAATAGGTGCACGGTCCGTTGGCATCCCATATTTCCACAGCACTAGGGCTACTGGCCCAAATAAGTAGAGGTTGTCGCAATTGAGCCGTGCAGCCGGTGCTTTGCTCACATCTGACGACTCCCGCGACAAGGTGCGACATATTGGTGGACCTATCATGTATGCGTGACAAGCCATATTTCGATTCAACCCTCAACCGCTCGCGTGCGGGTCCGAGTTGGAGAAACCGTGATAGCAGATTCACGGAACACCCAACTTCTAACCGAAGGAAACCTTCCTTCGCGCCATTATTTCCCACGGGAAGATGTAGCAATGAAGTTCCTCGTCGCTAGCGCAAGTGTCACTCACTGCCCACATAAAGGCGATGCGCGTTATTGGGGCATTAACTCAAACGGAGAGACTTTGGACGACGTGGTGTGGAGCTACGAAGAGCCGCTAGCTGAAATGTCTCCGATCGCCGGGCTGTTGAGCTTTTACGATGAGCGAGTCACGCTAGAAATAGAGGACTGAGAACAGCGGCATTGACGCCGGTTAGCAGCTGTCACTTTCTTCGAAGTTTCTTCCGCCCTCGGATGCCCATCCCATAACGATGCCGTTTGCCACGGCTAGGTTCACTCTGCCCGCAATAAATTCTTGCGTGACCATAAGGAGTTCACAGTCTCGCTCAACCACTCTGTACGGAAGCTCCAATGAGTCGAGCAGCAAGGTCACTTGGTCTTCGGCCAGACCTACGATATTGATAGCTTCTACGATCTTTTCGCATACGTCGCCTGAGGTCTCGTCATAGCACGCCAGGTTTCTGGGTCCGATTGATTGCTTGAGCCGGAACAATTGAAAGACCTGACCAATATCCGCACCCGGTCGCGCCGCGGCCATATCCCAAATGTCTTCCAGACGCTCCAATTCGGGTGTCTTCTGGGTTGGCGCTGAAGTCGCGGGTTGGGAAAGCTGCTTAGTCGCAGGACCAGTTAGCGGGTCGCTAACTTCAGTTTCGGGGTCTTGAGTCACGGCACAAGAAGATGTTGCGGTGATTAGCAGAAGAAGCATTCCTACAAGAGTCTTCTTCATTCCATGACCTTATCTTTGGGTGTGGAACTATCTGCTTCGACCAATACGGCAAGGGTGCCAGAGCATAGAGGGGTTGCAATTCCAGAGTTTGAAGGAAAAGTGATCAAAATACTTTTTCTAGTGGTTGATGTTTCATGGTCGTTAGCCCGTAGACCGCTAACAGGTCGCCTTGGTACATGTGGCACGCGACGAGCCGCGTTTCCCCGCGCCGGTGGATCACTTCGCTAGTGACACGAAACGGGCTTTGAGTAATCGCTTCGAAATAATCCAGTCGCATGTTGATGGTGGACTGGAAACCGGGAGTGCCTTCTACATCGCTTTGTGCTGCATAGAGCGACGCAATATCAACATATGCAGCTGTGAAACCACCAAACAGCTGCCCTGCGGGGTTGAGGGCAACGTCGGGTAGTTCGCACATCAGCTCAAGCTGCCCTGGCGACTCGTCTATTACTGACCACTCCGAGGCGTTGAGGAGGTCGAAGGGCGGCAGCCCGGGATTTAGCAACCGTCCTTCGGGAACATTTTCTCGCCACTCCAGTAACTTTTTAAGTTTGTCGTCAGTCATCTTTGTCTTCCCAACAGACTCGCTCCTATTGCTCCAGCGGCTTCGCCGTTCTCCGCTGGCTTGATCGGAATTCGGTTGCGCTGAGTTGATGCGAGGAGCAACTCGTCGAATGAAGCGCGGATTCTGTCTCCCAACAGATCCCATTCTTCAACTAGTCCTCCCCCGATAATAATGAGCTCGGGGTCGAGCAACGCTGCACAATTTGTGAGGCCGAGTGCAATCCAGTAGCTGAAGTCGTCTATGACCTCAAGAGATTGGGTGTCACCTCGTCGTGCTGCTTGTGTGACGTCCTTACTGGAAATCTTGTTGAGGTCTCCTTGGACTTTGTCATTTATCTCTTGCAGTTGCCCATGTTGCGCTCTCTCAATCGCCAAGTTTTTGAGGCCAGCTGCGGATGCGTAAGCTTCCCAGCAACCGTGCTTGCCGCAAGCACATAAAAAGCCGTGGGGGTTGACGGTCATATGGCCAGGCTCTCCTGCCATTCCGAAGGCACCTCTATGGATGCCTCCATCCACTATCAAGGCTCCTCCGATACCCGTGCCCAACGTCACTAGCAACGAATTCTTCACCGAGGCTGCGACACCATCTGATAGTTCAGCTAAAGCGGCACAGTTGACATCATTGTCTATACAGACAGGTACTCCGAGTTTCGTTTCCAGTATCGGTCCCATATCGAGACCGTCAACCTCAACGAGGTTGGGGGCCCGCCGCAACTGACCATCAATATCGACAAGACCTGCGATACCAATTCCTAGACTTTGTACTTCGAAACGGTCGGGTGACATTTGGACGACGTTTTCACTCAGCTGGAAGTAGATCGATGACGCGGTTGCGATCAGTTCGGCTGCTCCTTTCGGGGTAGGCACTCGACGCTCATCGAGCAAATCGCCGTTCTCATTCACCGTTACGCCGAACGTCTTCGTACCTCCTATGTCAATTCCAATGAACGCAGGTGAAGTAGAAGGTCGCGTGTTCACCTGAACAGGATCCTAGGGTTAGACCCACCAACGCAACCCAGAACCCATTTCGCTCAGAGTTACGCTGTGTCTGTGTCGTTCTCCGACCTCATTTCACTGTCTTTATGAGACAACCACCACCAGGTGCTGCAAAGATATCGACTCATTGAAGGAGGGATTCGATGGAAAGCGTGATTTACGAAATCGAGGACCGCATCGCTTATGTGACGATCAACCGTCCCGAGGCGTATAACGCCTGTGACCAAGCGACGTACGACCGTCTAGCTGAGGTGTGGGAAGATTTTGCTCACAACGATGAGGCCTGGGTAGCGATTTTGACCGGCGCGGGGGATAAAGCTTTCTGCGCTGGTAGCGACATTAAACAGAACTTCAATTCAGTTCCCGAGCCCGCGAATAATTTTGCTGCCGCCGGGAGAGGCGACCTTATGCGCGGTCTCGAAATCTGGAAGCCGGTCATTGCCGCTGTTAATGGTCACTGCAATGGAGGTGGTCTGGAACAGGCACTGAGTTGCGATATCCGAATCGCTTCAAACAACGCTCAGTTTGGTCTTGGGGAGGTTCTCCTCGGTTTGCTCCCCGGCGGTGGAGGAACACAACGCCTTCCGCGCACGATTCCGCTCGGGCATGCCTTGTGGATGTTGTATAGCGGAGAAAGAATCGATGCAGATGAGGCTTACCGACTGGGCCTCGTCAACAAAGTGGTGCCGTTCGAAGATCTGTTACCGACTGCTAAAGCGATGGCTGAAAAACTTCTGAAAGCGGGTCCCCTTGCAGTCCGCGCTATCAAACAGGCTGCGGTCCAAGGAATGAGCATGCCGCTACAGGACGGTCTTCGTTTAGAGCAACACTTGTTTCATTTGCTCGCTAGCACCGAAGACAGTTCGGAAGGTACTCGCGCGTTTGCTGAGAAGCGGGAGCCACAATGGAAGGGCCGGTGAGTGATTCATGACCGAGAAGTTGTATCTAGCTGACGCTGATCTCCGAATTTTCGACTCGACTGTTCAGGCAGTCAACGACGACTTGGTTGAGTTAGACAAAACCGCCTTTTATGTCACAGGCGGTGGGCAACCCCACGACACGGGGATACTCAGGTGGAACAACACCGAGGCCTTAGTCGTAGATGTTCGCACCGTTGAAGGCCGGGTGTGGCATCAAATACAGGGCGAAATCCCAAACGTTGGTTCTGAAGTTACGGGGATTGTCGATGATGAGCGTCGTCATCAACTGATGCGAACCCATACAGCGATGCACATTCTCTGTGGCGTCATGTGGCAACGCTGGCAGCGAGTCGTAACCGGCGGAAATATGGATACGTTGTCGGGTCGAATGGACTTCGAGTTAGACGAATTTCCACCTGGGTTCGCAGAACAAATACAAGAGTTATGTAACGAAGAAGTCGCAGCCAATCGGCCCGTAGCTGTTTCCTTTCTGCCTCGTTCAGAAGCAGTTCTCGATAGAGACTTAATTCGCACAAAGGTCAACCTGATACCTGAGGCAGTCGAAGAAATTCGTGTAGTGGACATCGTGGGACTCGACAAACAAGCTGACGGCGGCACTCATGTAGCTTCAACCGGTGAGGTTGGACGCATTGAGATCACGAAAACAGAATCAAAGGGAAAAGGTTTCAAACGTGTGAGATTTGTCCTCCACGATGACTAACGGCCTCCTAAATCCTCCATTGGGATGGATCTACGTCATCTGGTAACAGCAAAAACAGCGTCGTTGCGTCGTTAGGTCGAAACCTAGATTTGTGTCCCTGGCCCTGCAGGTCATCTGCTAACAATGCCATACCGGGACGAATCAAACGAGTATCCCCGTCCCCCGTCTCAACTTCTACTTCGCCTTGTAGTGGAACGACTATTTGGCGTCGGGGGGCGTTATGAAATCCCATATCGACTTGCGGTTGCTGGGTTCTAAAAATCACCCCTGCAACCGGGACGATGGGCGTTTCAAATCCTCGGACTTCCTTACTTGAGGGAATTTCAAGATCCTCAATAACGGTCTTTCCATTTTCACTTCGCATCCAAACAACATTCATTTCATGTTCCCTTCAGTGGTAAGGCCTGATCCCTATGCAAACAATGGGGGTGCCGGTAAGGCTCCCCTCGCTCGTTCGTAGGCGGCCGAGATCCGCAAACAAATGGCTTCGTTACCGCCAACGCACGCTATTTGGAGTGACGTAGGAAGTCCTTCGTTCGAAACCCCAGAAGGCACCGACGTCCCGCACATCGACAGATAATTTATAGCCCGAGTGAACCGCGCGGGGGTCAGCAACTCATCGGTTTCAGTCAAGCGTTGGGGCAGCATTGGAGTGGTAGGTGTCACTAGGGCGTCAATGCCCTGCATCGCCAGTGAGAAGACTTCTCGATCACTGTCACGCTGTAGTAACGCCCCTACATATTGCGCAGAAGAAATGTCGGCACCTGCTTGGAAACGTGGCCGTACATTCTCATCAACCAACGACTCTGGGTCATCCATCAGCGGGCCATGATGAAAGTAACCTTCGGCAGTAACAATTACCCCGGCTGCTTCTTTCATTTCTTCAAAAGGTTTCGCTGGCCGGAACTGAATAATTTCGGCCCCTAAGTCCGCTAATTGATCGAGAGAACGGTCGTAGGCGTCAAGCTGTGCGGCCTCTATGCCGATGCGCTCCTCGTCGGACAACGAGCCAATGCGCATGCCCGCAATTTCTACTGAGAGGTCCAAATTCTCAGACTCCGAACACAGTGCTTCAAACATCAGAGCCACGTCGGTTACCGTTCGTGCCATCGGACCAGGGGTGTCGAGTGTGTGAGATAAGGGAACGATGCCATTTGTAGGCAGCAGGCCCTCTGTTGTTTTAAGACCGACAATTCCACAAAACGCCGCTGGTAAACGCACGGACCCACCGGTGTCGGTTCCGATAGCGCATGGAATCATCCCGGAAGCTACCGCTGCACCAGATCCACTCGATGACCCTCCTGGGGTACGAGCAACTTTTGGGTCCCAAGGATTGTGTGGCGTCCCCATCCTCTGGTTGGTGCCCCATCCACCGAAAGCAAATTCAACCGTCTTCGTTTTGCCGATCAGAATTCCTCCTGCTGCTATGAGACGTTGGGCAATTTCTGCGGTGACCTTTGACCGGCGTTCGCTCCATTCGGCGCAACCGGCCGCAGTGAGCTTGCCTTCAACTTCGACGATGTCCTTCAAAGCGAAGGGAATGCCATGAAAAGGTCCCTTACGTCTACCCGCTTCGAATTCCGCGCTAGCGATCGCTGCCGCTTCTTGAGCTTCTTCTTTGTAGACGGCTTGCCAAGCTCCAATAGTTGGATCCAAAGCTTCGATGGCTTCAAGACAGCTAGTAACCGCTGCAGTCGGGTTGAGAGTTCCTTCAGAATATTTTTGGTTGAGTTCGACTATTGAGTAGCTCACTATTGGTCTATCTCCGGGATTTGGGGATTTCGTCTCATGGGGAGTCGTATCCATGTAATGCTGGCTCGATGTCATCTGCACCAGTGGTCAGTATCGATCCTGCTGCTTTTTGGGCCGATCCATACCCAATTCTTGCCGAAATGCGTGCGAGCGCGCCGATTTGTTATGTCCCTGAGATCGGTGCAACGTTGATCACTCGCCGGGATGACATTCATATATGTGAAAAGAATGTTGCAGTGTTCTCCTCAGAACAACCGGGCGGCTTAATGAACGTGCTCATGGGACGAAACATGATGCGAAAAGATGGCGATGAACACCGCGAGGAGCGTTTCGTCTATTACCCGACTATTTCACCGCGAAAAGTGGAAAAAATCTGGGCCGACTTGTTCATCGAATTAACTGACAGAGTTCTGGATGGCTTTGACTCATCAGGGGCAACCGACCTGGTACCCGCTTACGCCACTGCGGTAAGTGGAGAGGCTTTAAAGGCCATCACGGGACTCACCCAGGTCACCTATCAGGATTTGGATGCCTGGAGTCAGGCGATGATTGACGGCGTTGCGAACTACACAGGCGACCCTGAAATCGAAAAAATTTGCAACGCAGCTACCGCTGCGATCGACACCGCAATCGACCAACGTCTACCCGAACTACATAAAAAACCTGATGCAAGCCTCTTGTCGGTGATGACACAGGCTGGCATGCCCGAAGACAAAGTCAGGGCAAACATCAAATTAACTATCTCTGGTGGTCAAAACGAACCCCGGGATGCCATCGCCGGGGCGATCTGGGCACTATTAACGCACCCCGAACAGCTTGACTTCGTCATGTCGGGTGCGGTCTCGTGGCAGCAAGTGTTCGAGGAGTACTGCCGCTGGATTGCTCCCATTGGTATGTCTCCGCGCCGCATCGCCGTTGACCATTCCTACGGAGATGTTGACTTCGAAGCCGAAGAACGGGTTTTCTTCATGTTCAGTTCAGCCAATAGAGACGAAAAATATTTCTCCGACCCTGAGCGCTTCGATACCACTCGCGATACGGGCGCCGCTTTGACGTTCGGAGCCGGACCACATTTTTGCGCCGGAGCTGCAGCCTCAAGAAGTTTGGTCGGCGACGTTGCTATTCCAAAAATCTTCGAACGTCTCACAGAACTCCATTTAGATGATGAGGCTTCGCCGGTTAAATTTGGAGGCTGGGCTTTTCGAGGTCCGCTGGCTGTGCCAGTTGCGTGGGGTCAGGGTTAGACAGACTGCACTACGCCATCGGCAGCGGGGTCAGCTCCACCATCAATGCCATCGGATCCGACTCTAATTCCGTGAACCCATGCGAAGTCATGGGTTCGAGGACTTCGGATTACCTCATAGCCTTCACTTTCCAAGGCTTCGGTAACACTCCACGGAATGCCGTTTGAGACGTCAATAGCGTCGCTCGTACCAGATACCCGTGGAGCTGAAACAGCTTCAAGCATGTTCATATCGAAATCAATGCTATTTAACAGCACCTGGGTGACGCCCATAGCTATTTGTGTACCCCCAGGCGCGCCTACGACGTATTTCAGGTTGTCGCCCTCAAAAGCCATGGTTGGGCAAAGGGAGCTAAAGCGACTTTTACCAGGAGCTAATGAATCTGCATTTCCTGGTCGGGGATCGAAGACAGCCATGCAGCCGTTGTACATAAATCCAAGCCCATCGGTGATAACACCTGAAGGCATACCAAGCGAGTGGGTCATTGATACGGCATTTCCATCTCGGTCCACTACACAGACGTGTGTTGTATCTTTCGCTTCGTAGGAGAGCCGCTCTACCTTTGCTCGAGTACCAGTTGCAATCATTCGCGCTTGGTCCTGAGCGTGCTCTTTCGAAATCAGCCATTCGAGCGGAACCTCGAAATGTTCGGGATCGCCGACATAGTTATCCTTATCTGACGTCGCTCGCTTCATGGCTTCGGTTACGGTGCGCACATATTCGACAGTGTTGTGACCCATGGAACGCAAATCAAAGTTTTCGAGAATGTTGAGCATTTCGAGCACCATGACTCCCCCGCCGGGTGGACGGTTCGTCGTCACTCCGAGCCCCCGATAAGTCGACTCAAGCGGTTCATTATGGGTGGTTTGGTAGTTGGCAAGGTCCCGATCGTCTAGCGACCCGCCATGGGCCGAGATGTCCTCCGCGATTCGTGTCCCCAACTCACCGCTGTAGAAGACGTCTGCGCCTTCAGCAGCTATTAGCCGAAGCGTTCCAGCCATATCGGGATTCACTACGGTATCGCCGACGCGTTTAAGGGACCCGTCGGACCGGAAGTAGATATCGCGCCCTGTGGCTGAATATTTGAGACGATCGACATTATGGGCTCTGCCCATCGTCGCGCCTTCAGACCACCATCCAGCTACATGAGGGCGAACCACAAAACCATTTTCAGCCCATTTGATTGCCGGACCAACAATTTCTTCCCAGTCTTTCTTTCCCCATGTTGTCTGCGCTTCGAAGTACGCCTTCAGCGACCCAGGCGTTGCAATGGCTTGGTATCCAACGTCATTGACGTTGCCTTCAAGCACAAACCCAAACCCGTCTCTAGTTTCACCGACAATGATGTCGGCCCATTGATCTGCTTTGGTAGCTAATGGTGATTTAGCGTGGAAGTCGATGCATTGGTGGACGCCCTGACCAGGCAAATAGACCTGCATGTTGCCAAACCCTGCAATGCCACACATTTGAGGGTCCACAACGCCCGCTACCAGTCCACATGCGATTGCTGCGTCGACAGCATTTCCTCCGTTACGCAGGACTTCGGCCCCTGCTTCGACTGCCTCGGGCTGAGCCGCGACAACCATGCCGACTGGGTATTCCGCCATAAGAAAGTTCCTCCCTAGTCGATTATCGATACTCCGGTTTCGCTCCAGGAACTTCGAGGGGCGGGCATTCCCAACTCAGCAGTTCCGGCAGGCATTGTTCAGCGAATAACCGCATTGATGCTTCTGCATCCGCGAACGGCATACCCCCGTAGCTAAATCCGGGCATGACGGCGTTCATCCCGATCATCTTACGCATGTGATCGAACTTCTCCAGTACCTGCTCGGGAGTGCCCCAGGGCATCAAGTCAACGAAATCTTGGGCTGCTCGATCAGCGCCCTGCTTCTCGATGTAGCTCGAGATACCGGTGTAGAACTCGTAGCCTTTAACGCCCTCATGCGGCGCCTTTTGGAACTCGTAATGCCGCATGACGCTTTCGTAGTTGGCCCCTATATATTTGCGAGCCATCTCCTCGGCTCGGTCGGCACTTTCATCGACGAACACTGAACCGCCAGAAAATGGTGGTGGGCCAGGCTCTCCATTTACCTCTTCATAGACCCGGTTGTATTCCGCAAGATCTTCTTGCACTACTGCCCAGGGCTTTTGAGGAATCACCAGTACTCCATATCCGAGCTCTGCCATCAGAGGCATCGACTCTGGAGAAACTGCCGCAGCGTAGGATCGACCTCTAAAGGAGTGTTGTGGTCGGGGCCGAATTTCTCGCAATGGTTGAGAGCCGAATTCGTTCTCGTACTCCATTTTGCCGGACTCCAGCGCCTCCATGACCAGCCCTGCGTACGCTACAAGTCGTTCACGGGAAGAGTTCATGTCAACTCTGAACCCCTCGTACTCAATGCGTGCCAATCCTCGGCCGATCCCGAGAATCATTCGGCCTTCAGACATGGTGTCCAGAAGCGCTATGTCTTCGGTAATTCGAAGAGGGTCGTGCCACGGCAACACAATCACTCCAGTACCCAGAAGAACATCAGGGTGCTTACCGGCCATATAAGACAAAAACTGAACGGGCTCAGGGCACATGGTGTAGTCATCGAAATGGTGTTCAACCGTCCAGAGCGATTTAAAGCCGAGCTCTACGGCCAGATCACAGAGGCGAAGTTCTTCTTGATATACCTCGTGGTCGGGTAGACCATTGAACGGATTCTGAAAAACGACTGTGTAGCCGGTATGCATGAAGTACCCCCTAAGTCATGACGCCACGAACTTACACTGCCAGACAATTCGGAACCGACTCGCTCCCATAAACCGCATGTGAACCACGCGAAACCCAACTAAATGACAAACTCTGATCATGGTGCACCGAGTAGGAATAATTGGACTTGGGACAGTGGGGTCACGGTTTGTAGAACAGTTCAACTCACACGACGCGTTTGAGTTGGTCGCCGCGTGGGACCTTGACCCCAATGCTTGTTCATCTCACAAAGAACTCGTCAATATCGTCGGAGACGCACACGCTGTAATCCGACAATCAGACCTGGTGTACATAGCAGTACCACCCCTCCACCATTCCCAATACGTTCAAGATTGTCTGAAAAACGAAACGGCAATCTTTTGCGAAAAGCCCTTAGGCATCGACCTTCAATCCAGCCAAAAACTCGTCACCGAAGTAGAAGAGAGCAACCTGCCAGCAGGGGTCAACTTTGTGTTCAGCGCAGCACCATCTGCCACCAAGATGCAGCAGATGGTCACCGACTCAAAATTGGGAGATTTAATTCGCGCTGATCTTCGATTCCACTTCTCTCAATGGCCGAGGTCTTGGCACGACAACGCCCAGTGGCTGCGGTTCCGAGACCAAGGCGGCTGGATCCGCGAAGTCGTCTCACACTTTATTTTTCTAGCCAATCGAATAGTGGGCGACCTCACGCTCGATCACAGCCACGTGCGCTACGAAGACGGCTCGGATGGCTCCCTATGTGAGACGACAGCCCTGGCACATCTTTCATCTCCGTCGGTTCCTGTTTCGCTAGCAGGGACGAGCGTCGGCGCAGGGTCTGATGTTGTGGATCTAACTTTGAGAGGCAGCAAGAGCGCCATACGGATTTGGGATTGGTATCGACTACAAGTGTTTGAACCAGGCGAAGGCTGGGTTGATTTGCTCAACTTGACTAGAGAACAGCTCGGAATCGATGCCTACACCGCTCAGTTAACGCAATTGGATCTGATGATGCGTGGCGAAGATCACACGATCGCCACCTTCCGAGAAGCGCTAGTGGTTCAAGAATGCGTCGAATCGCTGTTGGCTGGCTGATGCTCAGGCCGACCTACAACGCAGAACTCTCCACCCTCAGGGTCAGCAAGTATCACCGCGACAAACCCCAGATGGCTCGGGTCACCCGCAGGTGTCAGAACCGTGGCACCTAACCGGGAAAGGCGCTCTACTTCAAGATCTATATCATCCACGAAGATATCTAGATGCACTCGATTCTTTGATGACTTCCCTTCGGGAACCTTTTGGAACGTCAAATGATTGATAGCTCGGTCGAGGTTCGAGCCGGAGATAGTTATGTACGGGCCTCCATCTCCTTCACGATGTGTGAAACCTATGGCTTCGAACCAAAAATCCGCTAGGCCCACCGGGTCAGCGCAGTCGATTGTGACGCCCATAGCTCTTACACCCATAAAGCAATCTTAGACACTGTTAGTTTGCAACAAGTTGGTTCGACGCAGGCCAATCTGGTTTAGTGAACCCAAGCAAAGAGAAATGAGATTTTGGGATGGACACCGATTCCTTTCGAGACATGGTTCAAGAGCGCCGAAGTGTTCGCGGTTACCGCAAGGATCCGGTACCTCGAGACGTCATTGAAGAAATCATCGAGATAGCCGGAGGCGCTCCATCCTCCATGAACACCCAACCCTGGTATTTCCACGTTCTTACAGGCGCACCCCTTGACCTGATTCGTGAGGGAAATACAGAACGAATGGTCAACGGCGCTGCCCCACAAAGAGAAATATCACTTAACCACGGGTACGAAGGAGTGCACCGGGAACGCCAAATTGAGATCGCAGTTCAGTTATTTGACTCGATGGGTATCGCCTGGGACGACAAAGACCGGCGCCGTGATTGGGCGATGCGAGGGTTCCGCCAATTCGACGCACCGGTGTCAATAGTCGTGACATGTGACAAAACTCTTGAGCACGATACAGTCGGCCATTTTGACTGTGGTGCTGTCACTTACGGATTGGTGCTAGCGGCGTGGACCAAGGGGCTCGGATGTGTGATCAACGGCCAAGGCATCATGCAGTCGGATGTGGTGCGCGAGCACGCCAACATACCCGAAGATCAAGTCATCATGACATGCGTAGCTATGGGGTATCCCGACGACAGTTTCGTTGCCAACGATGTTAAGTCAACGCGGCGAAGTGTGAACGAGGTCGCCAGTTTCGTGGGCTTTGATGACTAGGCAGCGAATCGGTGCGTCATTGCGAAGTAGCCGCGGGCGATATGAGTCAGCAAACCCTTATCGCTTCTGAAAGACTCGCTAAGTCAACCTGAAGGGGAACCGTGTCAGAAGACCAAGCAAATGAACATATTCGCGTAGACCTTGATGGCGCAGTCGCCGTAATAACTATGGCGAAACCGCCACACAATCTCCTGAATGGAAGGTTCATCGAGGACCTTTTAACTGCGTTTGAGGATGCACCTACTAATGGAGCTAGGGCGATCCTGCTGCGGAGCGAAATGAAACACTTCTCTGCAGGCGCCGACGTCGATGGCTTCGGTAGCGATGACGGAGACGGGGTTGCAGCTGTCGACGTGCTCGACCGGTTCGCGGCGATTCCCATACCCACTATCGCTGCCGTACATGGCTTGGCCTTGGGGGGCGGCTTCGAAATAGCTCTCGCTTGCGATTTCATAATGGCGGGAGCCTCATCGAGGCTAGGACTAGTCGAAACTTCTATCGGGCTCATGCCACTTTTAGGCGGAGTTCAGCGGGTAGTCGAACGCGCTGGTTTGGCTCGCGGAAAGGAGATCGCGATGTTTGGTCGTCGGCATGAACCCGAGTTACTTGAACGCTGGGGAATCATCAACGTCGTGGTTGCCGATGAGGCGCTTGACGACGCATCTCGATCGTGGGCTCAGCAACTTGCCGCTGGCCCCACAATCGCCTATTCGGCAATCAAAGAACTCGCCACCATTGCCTCAACTCAGGGCGTACGCGCCGCCGACGAAGCACAAGAAGCTGCAGCGAATGCTGTTTGGGCGTCCGAGGATCTCAAAAGTGGCCTGGAGTCATTCGCTGAGTCTGGACCCGGTACAGCTATCTTTCAGGGCTCATGACGTCGCCACTCGATGGTGTCCGAGTGGTTGATTTCACTCGGGTGCTCGCCGGACCTCACTGCACAAAAGCCTTGAGAGATTTGGGGGCAGATGTAATCAAAATTGAACCTCCGACACCTGACACAGGGCGAAGTGGTCAGCCACACGTAGGACCGATGTCGCTGTATTTCGCTCAGCAGAACGCTGGGAAGCAGGCTCTTTCCATTGATCTGAATTTTCCTGAGGCACAAGAGATCGTAAAGAAGCTTGTGGAGGGAGCGGACATAGTGGTCGAAAACTTTCGGCCTGGGACTCTGGACCTTTTCGGATTGGGTTTCAACGATTTGAGGGCTGTCAAACCAGACCTCATTATGGTTTCGATAAGCGGGTATGGACAATCAGGACCCTGGAGGAATCGACCTGCATTTGCCCCAACCGTTCAAGCCGAAGCGGGTTTCACTGAGATCATTGGTCGCCATTACGGCGATGCGTTAACTCGAACCGAGAACGACGCATACAACCACGCTGACGTCTACACCGGTCTTCAAGGAGTTATAGCAACACTTGCGGCTCTAAACCACAGAAATCGGACAGGTGAAGGACAACACGTTGATGTTGCGATGGTCGCATCAATGCTCAGCGTCAATGACCGCGTGAGCTATGAACTGTCCGATATCGATGTTGAAGGTGAGCCACTGGCGTTGAGCGCACCAGAATCGCCGGTAATCGAGTTACCAGATGGACAGAAGATAACTATCGCCGCTAGCCCAGTCTCTACTTTCGTATTTCAGAGATACTGCGCGATGATGCGACGGAACGATCTCCTGATTGATCCACGTTTCATCACAGCTCAGTTTCGTCGCGACAACTGGGATGAGTTACTCCGCGAAATCAGGGCGTGGGTTCTTACATTCAGGACTATTGAGGAACTCGAAGCACAGGTGAGCGAAGCGGGCCTCGCTGTGGGCACGATTCGAACCGTATCGGAAATAGCAGAGTCAGAATGGGCCTCAGAGCGGGGCGCCATCCGCGAAGTCGATGACCGGTCGGGAGGAATCGCGCGAGTCCCAGCTCCTCCCTGGATTTTTGGAGGTTGCGATTTACCCGACGCCGGTCTACCACCCTTTCAAGGTGAACATAACCGGGAGATCTTGACCGCTTTGGGCCTGTCAGATGCTGATATCGCAGACTTAGAGGCAGCAGGAATGCTGATTTCAGCTGTTCCCGAGACTCACTAATGCTCACAACCCCTCGAGCCATTCTGGGGACCTTCGTTGCCGTTCATGTAATTAACGACTTTTACGCGACAGTGCTCCCAGCGTTCTTGCCGGCTCTGGCTAGGGAGTGGGACTTGGATTACACCGAGCTGGGCCTATTGTCCTTCGCCTTTACCCTCTTCACCGGTGTACTCCAACCACTAATCGGCCATGTCGCAGACAAACAGGGAAAACGAAAACTAATTCTGAGTTTCGGATTCTTCATCGGTGGAAGTGGTTTCTTACTTATGGCAGTAGCGCCATCTTTTTGGTTCATTACCGTTGTAAGTCTCCTGTGTGGGTTAGGAGCAGCGGCATATCACCCTCAAGCAACCGCCTTTGTTGTCAGCGCCTACCCGAACGATCGGGGCCGGATGCTTGGCATTCACGGATGGGGTGGCTCGGTTGGCCACTTCCTCGCTCCCGCCATTGCGACGGTCGCGATTGCAGCACTTGATTGGCGTTGGGCGATGGTGATTGTCGCGGTGCCAATCATCGGTGCCGGGACAGGACTTTGGGCGTATCTTCCTGAAAGCAGCCCCAACCCTGAAGCGGCCCTCAAAGGAGCATTAGGGCGACCCATCGTTGTAGCGGCACTGGCGTTCGGGTTGTTGAACACGGTTCTCTACAGCTTTGTAACTTTCGTAGTCAAAATGTTGGTTGATGAGGGCTGGGCCGAGGTAACGGCTGGCGCGACTTTGACGATAATGCTTTTTATCGGCGTTGTGGCTCAGCCCGTAGGCGGTCGAATCTACGATCGTTTCGGCGGCAGAAACCTTTTTGTGTGCTCAAACCTGGGAACGATACTTTCGGTTCTGCTTTTCTCCCAAACCTCAGGGATTGTGTCCCTGGTAGCAGTAGGAGCTATCGCAACCTTTGGCTTCGGCCTATTTCCGGTATCTCTAGCAATCGCAAGCAAGATCGGTGGTGACTCGCGGACTGGATTTACCGTCGGCGTAGTTTTCGGCGTTAGTGGGCTACTGGGCGCTGCTGCCCGCCCCGCCGTGGGCGCGCTCGCCGAAGCTGTCGGTGACATTCGTTTGGCTCTGGGCTGGACCGTTATCTTTGCGATCGCGGCGCTACCCTTCGCTATGCACCTAGAGAAAGAGGACGCCTGATGGCAGAAATGACGACATCCGAACGCGACGATTTCCTCAGTGAGGTACGGGTAGGAGTGTTGGCGATCGAACGAGACGACAAAGGTCCTCTGTGCGCTCCGGTGTGGTACCGGTATTCACCTCAAGTCGGCTTCGAGATAGCAATGGCCTATGCGTCTGCAAAGTCGATACTTTTACGGCGACACGGGGCGGCGACCATCTGCATCCAAGATGAGCAGCTTCCATATAGGTATGTCACAGCTGAAGGCGAAGCATCAGTAGAGTTGCTAACCCCTGAAGGGCGCGACGACCTTCTCCGAGATATCGCTATCCGTTACCTCGGAGAAGATTTAGGCAACCAGTACGCCGACGCATTTCCTGGTCATGAAGAAGCAAAGGTAACGATCACCCCACGCAGGTGGAGAACCGACATTTTGGGTTGATTACCTTAAGTCTGCCTGTCGCGACACGACAGATTAGAGAAGCGACGCTAGAGCAGCCCGGGTTCGGTCCCGTTGATCGGGATCGCCTCCAAACTCGGCGACAATCACGTCATCCGCACCCGCATCAAAAGCTGCCTGCAGCCGGTCTTTGATTTCAGCTTCGTTGCCAACAATGGCGATTTCTTCAGGTCCGGCTAATCCTTCGTGATCCAACATCGCTCGATAGCTCGGCAAAGTCCCATACATTTGCCAAACTTTCGACGCTCTTTCCATTCCTGCGTCGATGTCATCGGTGCACAGAACTGGAAGGCCGGCAAGCACCCGCGGTTTCGGTCGCCCCGCCTCTTCAGCCGCTCCGCAAATCTGAGGAACCGTTAGGTCGGCCAATGTTTTGTTTCCTGTCATCCAGGTAATCGTGCCGTCAGCTAAACGTCCTGTTAAACGCAACATTTGAGGACCCAAAGCGGCTACGAGAACCTGTGGGACCGGAGCGTCTAGCCCTAGAGAAGGATTTCGACCAGCGAGTGTTTCACCTTCGAAACGAACCGGTTCGTCGCGTAGTTGCGGATTGAGAACCTCAAGATATTCCTTCAAGTGTCGCACTGGCTTATCGAAGTCGTATCCATATTGCTTTTCAATAACTGGTTTATGTGAAAGACCGATGCCTAGCGCCAGACGATCACCGATGATTGAAGTTACCGATAGAGCTTGTTGCGCCATAACCATCGGGTGTCGAGGGTAGGTAGGAATGACAGCAGTACCTAATTCGATCTCTGGCACTGCGGCACCGATATGGCTAAGTGATGTGAGAGCATCAACTCCCATTGGCATTTGCGGCAACCAATAAGAAGGAAATCCAGCTTCGTGAGCGGTTCGAGCGTCACTGATGGCCTCTTCTACATTGAAAAGTTTGCCTGCTGGGCCACTGAAAATACCTATACGCATAGATCCTCCTGTTGATAGTCAGATATTTCCTTCACCTTCTCACACAAGCGACTATCCCTGTCGGCGGAACGCCACCAGGTTGCGAAAAGGCGCACACGATTTTGGTCACCGTTGAAAACGCGGAGGACTTCGCCGAGCAATTTGGTCGGCTCTCGCTGCGATAGGTTCATCCCAGTCTTGGTCAGTGAAGAGCCAGAACTGGTCGTTGTAAATCGCGTCGAGAACTTGCTGCCCAACGACTTCAGGGTCGAGACCTCCGCTTAAAGCTCGAAGCGTAAGCTCGAGCATTTGGTCTCCCCTGTCATCTATGGCTGAACCAACCGAGCCACTCTCTCGAGCTGCTGTAGATCGAACAATGTCTGTGTTTACAAATCCGGGACAAAGACACGTCACTCCCACGTTCGATTTTTCGACTTTCAGTTCATGAAAAAGGGTTTCGGCCAGCGTGGCTACCCCATGTTTCGCGATGTTGTACGGCGCACCAAAAGGGGAGGAAATATGACCGGCGATTGACGCGGTAATCACAACGTGCCCTGCGTCTTGATCTACAAGGTGTGGCACGAAGGTGCGAACGCCGTGAATGACGCCGTCCAACAGAATCCCCATCGTCCACTTGTAGTCCTCTGCCGAGAGCGCCCACGAACGGCCGATAGACCCCTGAACCCCGGCGTTGAGGCACACCACGTCAACTGTGCCGAAAACATCAATCGAGGCATCTAGAAGTTGGACATTGTCACTTTCGAGAGAAACGTCGGTTACTACTCCTTGAGCGTTGCCTCCATCGGCTTGAATTTCGGTAACCGCAGCGTCAAGTTTCGACTCGTCTATATCGGAAAGCACGACGTTCATTTCCTCACGAGCAAATCGACGTGCCATCGCTAAACCCATCCCCGATGCTGCTCCAGTTACGACTGCGGTCTTTCCAACAAGTTTTTCCATCTCCGCAGATTAGACCGAAGAGCAACTCAATCCATTTCTCCGACTACCGTTCAGGGGTGCCAGATTTTCTCAACGAAGCACAGCTTGAACTTCAAGGACGAGCCGATGACCTAGGTCAACGGCTAGCTGGTCTCCACGCGGAGCCCGACTACCCAGAAAAGCTGAGAGCCGAGATTAGGAGCCTCTCAAAAGATGCCGACATTTTCTCCCTCACGCAGCCACGCGAGTATGGGGGCTTGGAAGGGTCGTCGACAGATCTAACTATTGCTCGCGAGGCACTAGGGCAGTGGAACGTTGGTCATCTACCTGGAATTTTCGGCCCTAGTCCAGGGTTGCTCGGTCAAGCGTCCGCGGAACTGAAAGAAGCTTTCCTAGGTCGATACCTCTCAGGTGAAATCACCGGCGGCTTCGGCTTTACCGAGCCGTCCGATGCAACACGTCATACTTGGGCAACCTCCGATGGTGAAGATCTGATTGTGAATGGCGCAAAATCCTACGTAACTGGAGGCTCAGACGCGGATTTCGTTAACACCCTTGTGGAATTAGACGATAGTGGACCTGCGATGATCCTCATCGAAACCAACAGACCAGGTGTCTCAATTGACAGGCGGTTCGGTTCGCTTGATGGAAGTCATCATGCAAGTTTCGTTTTTACCGATGTTCGTGTGCCTCGCATGCACCTAATCGGCGCAGCTGGAGCGGGTCTAAGTCGTGCACTTGAGCAAGTGAACTCAGTTCGGATGGCCATTGCTGCTGACTGTGTAGGGCTATGCGGATTCATGTGTGACTTAATCGCAACTCACATCAAGAAATCTGAGGACAAGGGACGCAACAGTGACGCTATCCGTATCCAGTTCGGACGCATGCGGGCGCGAACATTCGCTGCTCGAAGCACCATATATAGGACCGCTCGACTAATTGATGCAGGCGAGAATTCAGTGAACGAAGTAATGGCATCAAAAATTCTGGCAACCGAAACTGCCGCCGATTTAGTCGATTCCGCGATCCAAATAGTCGGCGGTGAGGCTCTCGTCGAATCTCATCCCTTGGCCACGATCTTTCGTAGAGTTCGGGCGACCCGCCTAGCTGAGGGCCCAACAGACCTTCTTCATAGCAACATTTCCCGTGGTTATCTTGATCTTGATGTCGGCAGAATTTGACCCGCTATGCCCTATCTAAACCAATTTTCTTCATCTAGCGACCCTCTCGACATGACAACCTCCTCGGAGTTTTCGAGTCTTTGTGAGAGTGCCAAAGATTTAGGCATAGGCCACGTAGATGACATTCGTTACGTGTCACGTAACGTCGTAGTCCGACATCAACGTTTTCATCTGTTGGAGTGGGGTGACCCTTCTCTTCCTACTTTGCTGTTCTTGCATGGCGGGAATCAATCCGCTCACTCTTGGGACCTAGTTAGTCTTCACTTAGCTGACCGGTTTCATATCATCGCGCCCGACCAAAGGGGCCACGGAGATAGCGAATGGGCTCGGGACGCTGATTACTCCTCGCACGCTATGGCTGCTGACGCGCACGCCATCTTGTCGCACTTCAACATTGACCAGCCCATAGTTATTGGCCATTCGATGGGAGGAATGAACACGTTGAGGCTCGCTTTGGAACAACCGGATCTCCTTGACCGTCTCGTACTTGTCGATGTCGGACCCGAGTTATCTGAGGCTGGAGCTAAAGCCATCAGGAATTTTGTGGTTGATAACCGCGAGTTCGATGACCTCGAAGACTTCATTCAGAACGTCCAGAAATACGACCCTTATCGTTCCCGGGAACACATCGAGCGTACGGTCAAATACAACCTGTTGAAGCGAGCAGACGGCAAGTACATCAGTAAACGTGATCACGGCCCCAGATTGGCAACTACCCAAACGCAGCGAGAACAAAGCGACCGATTCTCTCTCTCTGACGCCTCCTCTATTTCTCAGCCGACGTTAGTTATCAGAGGTGCGGACTCGAACCTGTTTTCTCCAGAGGCTGCCCAAAGATTCGCCGAGGCTTTACCTCAAGGGCAACTCAAGACTGTCCCCGACAGCGGTCACAACGTTCATGGTCAAAACACCTCAGGGTTCATAGCGGCTTTAATTCCTTTTCTGACGTCATAACCAATCAAACTGTCAGCTTTATGCGCAACTGCTATGGGTTAGAGCCTATGGTGACGAGATGAATTCACAAGAGCTTGAGACTCTCCTCATCGAATCAACTGATAGCGGAGTGGTAACAGTCACCATGAACCGCCCGGAGAAAAAGAACGCCGCCAACGCAGTCATGTGGGACGAGCTACGCGACACTTGGAACGCCCTGGCGGTAGATCCAGACGTACGCGCGGTAATCATGACCGGCGCAGGTGATGCGTTCTGCAGCGGTGCCGATTTAGCAGGACAGGGGCGAGAGCGACACCAGCTCGTATCAATGAACCTCATCCATCAAACCGTTGAAGCCTTGTATTCAATTATGGTGCCAGTCATCGCAAAAGTGAACGGTGTTGCGGCGGGAGCAGGTATGAACATGGCACTCGCATGCGATTTAATTGTTGCCAGCGACCAGGCACGCTTTAGCGAAATTTTTGCTCGGCGTGGCTTGAGCGTCGACTTCGGCGGCACGTGGATTCTGCCAAGGCTAATCGGCCTACATCGAGCCAAAGAGTTGGCGTTCTTTGCCGACGTCATTTCAGCCGAAGAGGCAGCAGAGTTCGGCTTTGTCAACAAGGTTGTGGCCCACGACGACCTGGACGCGGAAGTTAGCGATTGGGCTGAACGTCTCGCCGCCGGCCCTCCCCTGGCGCTGGCAATGACTAAGCGAATGTTGACCCTGAACGCAAGCAACGACTTTAAATCTGCGCTCGAAGCAGAAGGCATGGCACAGACCGTCAACTTTTACACATCAGACACCAAAGAAGCCGTCGCAGCCTTCTTAGATAAGCGGGAACCTAAGTTCCAAGGCAACTAACCCATCGCAACTAACGAATAAGAGAATCTTGGAGCCACCATATGTATGAACTATTGGCAGCAGGAAACGATCTGGAAGCGGCTGAGTCTGTTGCCCGCTCCCTCGGCGGGGTCTGCTACCTCGGCGATCCGGACGAACAACGAGAACTACCTTTTCGGACTTTGGTTCGTTGTGTGACTGACACTCCACAATCACTTGCACCCGCCGCAACCGTAGGTCTTTATTTGGGATTTTGTCGGGTTATTCGAGAACGTCCGACGACGAGCGAAAGCGGCAGCTCATCTCCAGGGGTAACCGCGATTTTTCCACTACTACATCATCCAGACCTCACGCACGAACAGTCCGATGCTCACTGGCGAGACGTTCACGCGCCACTTGCTTTACGTCATCACCCCGGTATGTGGGATTACACCCAACTCAGCGTTGTCAAAACCTTAAGCGGGCTCGAAGTCGATGGCTTTGCTCTCGTAAGTTTCGAATCGACCGCTTCCATGAAGGAGCGCTTTTTCGGAGACGACAACGACCGAGACGTCATATATCAAGACGTTGCAAAGTTCGCTGACCCGCAATCTCCTAGACGGGTTGTCGCCACTGAGACAATTTTTGGCTCGCGTCCTCCTAGCGCGTCACTTACCTGGCCCCAAGGGTGACCAAAACCGCAGCGTTAGCCATTCTGGTCGCTGCGACTGCAGTATCTCAGGCCTTTGGTCGCTTTACTTACTCGGTCCTGTACACCGAGATTCGCGATGATTTCGGACTCTCGAACACCGCAGCCGGAGGCATCGGATCCCTAAATTTGGTCGGTTACCTATTCGGGTCTTTAGTTGTCGCATTTACCATCGGCGCTTTCGGATTAGCTAAAACGGCCAAGTGCGGTCTTTTGGGAGTCACAATCGGCCTCATTGCGTTGAGCTGGTCCCCAAATTCCGTTGTAACTCTCGTGGCGCTATTTTTGACAGGGTTGGCCGCAGCAGGTGTTTGGATTACAACCCCTGCGCTCGCAGCGAACATCTTGGGACCCAACCGAAAGGCTCTCGCTATCGGCTGGGTCACCACAGGCGTCGGCATCGGTTTTTTTGCCGCATGCTTATTCGACATAGCTATTTCCAGTTGGCGATGGGTATATGCAACAGAAACAGCTATTGGAGTCTGCACTTTGTTGTTGCTTGCCTTTACCGTGAAGACCTCTTCGGAACCCACCACGAGTTCAGGGTTGAGTCCAGCTACTCTCAAACGCGTACCTGGCTGGTTCAACTTGTGCGCTACGTATGGCATTTTCGCGATGGGCGCTTCATTGGCGATGACGTTCTCAGCGGCACTGCTAGAAGAGGACGCTGGCTTTAAGGAAGGTTCAGCTTCACTCACTTTCGCTCTGATCGGATTGGGTTTAGCTTTAGGCGGACCGACGATGGGTTGGCTAAGCGACTTCATCGGAAGGAACTCCGCTCAACTAGTTTCCTTTGTCGCCCTCGGGGTGAGTTGCTTTCTTATCGCTATTGGACACCCGATAGGTGCGCCCGTCTCAACTCTTCTTTTCGGGATGGCCTTCACAGGAGTTGTAATAAACATTACGACCAAGGTCAGCGATTATTTAGACGACGAAGCCTTCGGCGCAGCCTATGCGTTGGTAACTATCGTATTTGGTGCCGGATTGGCCGTAGGTCCCCAATTGGGAGGAATCATCGCCGATTACTCAGGGTCTTTTCGCCCTGCCCTCGTCGTCGCAGCTTGCTGTGCCGCACTCGGATTTGCTCTGACCCTCGCTGACCGAAAGTCAGAACTAAGCAGCGCTCTAGGCCGGAATGCCTAAACGTTCGTGAACTGGCGCTAGTGCTTGTAATTCGGGCATGACCTCACGTGCAAAGAGTTTCATGTTGCGATCCGATTCGGCATGGTCCATGCCCGCGAAACTGAATACGCCCATGAATCCATCCATGTAAGTTTCTTCTTGCAAAGTCACAATTTTGTCGTATACCTGCTCTGGAGTTCCCCAGAGTTGCAGGTCAACAAAGAAGTCCGTCATCATTTCCAGACCACCTGGGGCTTTAAGACGGTCATACATCTGGCCATGGTGTTCGTACCCTGGCGTGTCCTTCAGATGAGGTTTATCGAATTCGTAATGCTCAATGATCGAATCCCAGTAACCCCCGATGAATTCGCGAGCTTTTTCTTCCGCCCTGTCCGGGTTTTCGTCTACGAATGTCCAGCCTGCGACCATTGGGGGTGGGGGTTCTTCCTCATTGGCCTCACGATAAATTTCTCTGTAGTCCTGCAGTTCTTGACGAACCGCTTTCCAGGGCTTTTGTGGCACGATCAAAATGCCTACACCCATTTCGGCCATGATCCGAGCAGAGTCAGGTGATACTGCTGCCGCATAAGCCCTGCCACGCATCGACTTAATCGGCCTGGGTCGAATATCAACTCGTGGTTGATCTATCAGTTCGCCGTGATATTCGGCGTATCCGTTCTCCAGAGCGTTGAGAACTAATTCAGTTGATTCTTTGAACCGCAGCCGCGCCGAAGCCATTTCAGTTCTAAATCCATCAAATTCAACTCTTCCGGTGCCTCGACCCAAACCAAGAATGAGACGTCCGTCTGACAAATTGTCCAGCATCGATATTTGTTCTGTAACTCTCAACGGGTCGTGCCAAGGGAGTACACACACCATTGACCCCAACTGGATCGACTGTGTAGCACCAGCCATATAAGTCAAGAATTGCAGCACGTCGGGGCACATGGTGTAGCTAGTGAAGTGGTGTTCAACACTCCAGACTGAATCAAAACCAAGTCCCTCGGCCTGCAAAGCTAAGGCGAGATCTTGTTGATACACCTGCTGATCCGGAATACGTTCTCCGGGATTTTGAAATATGACGCTCATGCCTACATGCATTTGTTTCTCCAACCTTTGAGGTCCGATGGCCGAATATCTTAAGGCTATTCGATAATTAACTGTCCAATCAGTGCATTCCACTCCTCCATCTCTTTTACGGGCTCAAATGCAACCCCCGGGAACGCCGCAACGAGGCGCGAAATTTGTCCTGGGGAGACACCGCTAAGCCCAATCCAGCCCGTTGGTTTCAAACGCGCCACAAGGTCGCTAGCCAGTTCACGCAATATTTGATCGTGGATATTGGCGACCACCACATCAAACTGTTGTGTCAATTGGTCCAACGTTGTTGGAGCGAAATGGGTTATGTCTGTGACTTCGTTGCGCCGCGCGTTAGCGACCGCTGCCAGTAAACCAGCTTTGTTGATATCAATTCCTATGGATCGAGCAGCACCAAATCGCACAGCTGCTATAGCTAAAATTCCAGATCCGCACCCGACATCGAGTACCGATTCGCCACCCGAAATTCGCAATGCAAGTTCTTCCAGAAGCAGTCGGGTTGATGGATGGTCTCCACGCCCAAAACCAACCCCCGGATCTATCTCAATCACAAGCTCGGCGTTAGAAGCCACCCAGGGGAAGCAAACTTCTGCGTTCTGTCCCACTGGTATGGGGCTATTCCACTTCGTCCACGCAACTGCTCGCGCACTGTCTGGCGGGCCCGCAACTGCCACAAATTGGGCGTCGCGTAAATCAGCAACAGTCTTTAAAGCAGCGTCTTCGCTTTCCGCGCCATAGGTCGCTACCCAGCGATTGTTACGCAGTTGAACCCACTCTGTCGGTCCGAGAATGTTCTCCACTTCCGAACGCGAAATTGCATCAGCTGCAACAAGAACCTTGCCCTTCACGGCTCTAGCGACAAGGCGCTTCTTCCGGGTTCGATTTCATGACCTAACAATTGTTGCGATTCATTAGCAGCGGATTCAAAGATTCCTTTTGCCATCAATGACGACTCATCAGCCCGTCGGTCCATATAGATGGACGCTCGGATTTCATGAATCTCCTGAGAAGCGGGTTCCGAGTCGCTAGCCATATCGATTAGATGACATGCGACTCGGAAATCGCCTGCATCGGCCAATTGACGAGCTCTTCGTGCGAGATTAGAGGGGCCTCCCGCCATTTCAGCAACAACTTTGGCTAGAGCAACATCACTAGCGGGCTTGAGTCGCGAAGGTTTGCCATCCCACCAGCCTCCGTAGAGGCGCCATATGTTACGAATCACAAACTCCGGTTCGTCGTACATTGGACGCAAATAGGGAAGCTCAAGCACCGCGGGGTCAACAACAACAGACGAGACAATGTCATCGAGTGTTGCTCCTGCGTTCATCGCTGATACGACGTCTTCGACCAATCGCTCAAGAGTTGAAGCAACCACCTCTAGACAGGAAAGAATGCGAGCGTGACCTGAGATAGGCAGGCCATGGGCCGGGACAAAGAGCTCGACGTCGGTACTCATCATTTCCCGCAATGATCTCGCCCATTCCAGTGGGTATCTCTGAACTTTCTGTGGGTTACCACAGTTCGGGAAGTTCCATATGAACTGATCACCCGCCGAAATCATCTTGTATCGGGGTATCCAGGTCCACGTGTGATCGTCTGTTTCACCTTTTGCATGGTGAAGTTCGAAGCCTACGCCACCAACCTCTAACGACATCGTCTGCTCGTACTCCATGTTGACGTCCAAAGTGCCGTCGGGTACGAAAGGCCGATTACCGGCTTTCCCTTTAAGGCTGGAAACCGGCAGTCCGCCGAACTGTCGAGCATTGATGACTTTGTTGTAACCGTTCGTAGCTCGGTAGCGATCCATACGTAAGGGTAAATTTGCGTGGCCAACTACCTGCGGTAGCGGACGGCCCTTCTGTCTCGCTTCCTCCGCTACGGCGCTGCTGCCGCCAACATGGTCGATATGACCGTGCGTATAGATAAGAGTGTGAATTGGGTCCGTATTCCACCGTCGCAAACTCTCAAGAACCCGGCTACCGCTCCCTGGGCCACTCGAATCAAAAGCCACAAGTCCATCGTCAGTTCTCACAGTCACCACGTGACTAAAGGCCTCAACGAGCGCTACGCCATCCGTTAGCTCACTGAGTTCATGCGAAACCCGGTTGGGAGGGCCATCTGCACGCCCGCTGTCGATAAAGCGCGCAGAGAGATCCAAAACATGTTCAGTCATTAAGCCAAACTAGATGAATTGAAGAGCGCGCGAAGTCACTCGAAATGTCGTTCGTCCCACCAAGGGAAAAATTCGGGCATATCCTCGCTCGTTTTCAGCGTGAACGCCGCTGGCCGTTTCTCTAGAAACGAAACTACTCCCTCATGGGCGTCAGCTCCCTGACCAAGGTGGTAGATGCCTCTGCTGTCAATCTTGTGAGCTTCCATAGGGTGGTCTGCGCCCAGCATTCGCCACATCATGTGACGGATCATGGTCACAGAAACAGCCGACGTGTTTTCTGCTATCTCCAAAGCGACCGCACGCGCAGCTGGAAGCAATTCCTCTGGCTCGTGGATACTACGAACCAACCCCGCCTCGTGGGCTTCCTGCGCGTCAAACACCCTGCCACTGTAAGCCCATTCGAGAGCTTTGCTGACTCCAACCGCCCGAGGGAGGAAATATGAGGAGCATGCTTCGGGCACAATACCGCGCCGACTGAACACGAATCCGATCCGGGCTGCGCTGGAGGCCATGCGTATGTCCATGGGCAATGTCATTGTGATTCCGACCCCGACAGCTGGTCCATTGATCGCCGCAATAATTGGTTTGTTAAATTCGTAGATCCGAAGCGAAAGCAGTCCCCCACCGTCACGCAGCCAGGAGTTCTCGCCTTCTTGTCTTCCTTCATTTGATGCACGTTCCGCTTGCGCATCGCTGTCCTGATTGTCGTAGTCGAAAGTTTCAGCACCTCGAGCTAGATCAGCGCCAGCGCAAAATCCTCGCCCCTCACCAGTCACGATCACGGCTCGAATTTCATCATCCTGATCCGCGTGATCAAGAGCTTCAAGAAACTCGCGTTGCATTTCGCTGTTGAACGCGTTGAGTCGTTCTGGCCGATTCATGGTCAACGTCAGAACATGGTCAACGACTTGGTACTGGAGGGTATTGAATTCAGGCATCGATTTCCTTTGACCGCTCGAATAGTGTGTTTCGCATAGCGCCGAACACTGTAACTCGCCCAGTTACCGAGTGAGCCAGTTGCCTTCAGGAATGTCGACAAGTCCCTCGGGAGTTCCTCCATATTGGTAAGCGTGAACTTGGGCGCCCATTGCTGTTGTGACTTGAACTCGGTGGTACAAGCCCTCGACCGCACCTTCAATTTCATCCAGTAGCGACAGCGCATCTAGTAGCTGTGCAGGGTCTAGACGGAAGCGAAATCCGTGAATAATTCCTACGCGGTCAAATAGAGCGGCCGGGTACCCGAGTCCTGTGTCGTAAATACGCCCGCTTACTTGATCAGGTTCGTACGCCACAACGAATGGGGCCAAAAACTGCCAGCGCTCCTCACCAGGTAGAAGCGTTCCGTAACAAAAGATTTCGTTCAAATCATTACGGTCGTCAAACATCTAAAAAGCGTCCAGCTGCGAATGCTGAACCGAGAGCTCCGACAATGACCCCCATGAAAATAGTCGCCAGTGTCGCGGTAGTGAACTGTCCTGATGTAACAGTGAACGACCTAAAGAACGCGAGAATTTCGGAGCGCCCGAAAAGTTCTTCGACGTGGTTACGCAAAACGGCGGCGGCTGCTGCTCCAACAAGACCGCCCGCTAGACCGTGCAGCATTCCTTCCAAAATAAAGGGTAATCGAATGAAGCTATTGGTAGCACCTACTAACTTCATCACTTCTATCTCGCGTCGACGAGCGAACATGGCAACTCGAATCATGTTGAAAATCAACATCGCACTAGCGGCAGCGAGAACTATGGACATCAACAAAACGATCCACCTAAATGAGTTAAACCATTCTCGAATCGCGTCTACTTGTTGTCGGCCAGTTTCGACCGAATATACGCCGGGGCGTTGTCGAAACTGCGCTGCCAGCGATTCAATAAGTTCTCCTTCGGCGTCTCGGGGCACAACTCGATAGGAAGGCGGCAAACTTTCAACGGAAATCTCGGCTAGGAGTTCCGGCTCATCCGACAGCATGTCTTCAAGCAAGTTGAAGGCTTGATCCTGAGTGATGAATTGGATTCGCTCTATATCGGGATGGTTTCTGAGTTCTTGACCCAGCGCGTCGATTTGCCCTCCAGCAATGTTCGGCTCTAAGAAAATTTCGAACTGGACGCCGCCCTGCCAGCGACCAAGCGCATTGGCGCTTGCATATCGGGCCATCAGACCCAAACCAACGAGCATCACTCCGACTGCAACCGTCAGTATCGCAGCGACAGTTAGGGTGAGATTACGACGAACGTTGATCCACGTTTCCCTCGCAAAGTAGCCAGCGCGGTTTACGAATCCCCGCACCGTTATCCGTACACTCCCTGTTGTTCATCTCGAACAACTTGACCTGAGCGCAAAGCAACAACTCGACGGCGCATTTGATCCACGATTGTTTGATCATGCGTTGCCATAACCACTGTGGTGCCCGTTCGATTAATTCGATCCAGCAATCGCATAATTTCTTGAGCAGTATTCGGATCGAGATTTCCGGTAGGTTCATCGGCCAAAAGAATGAGCGGTCGGTTCACAAAAGCTCGCGCTATCGAAACCCTTTGTTGTTCACCTCCGGAAAGTTCGTCAGGGAAACTTTGCTGCTTGTGGGAAAGACCCACCAATTCCAAGATCGCCGGAACTTGAGTCGTAACAATATTTTTTGGTCGTCCTATGACTTCAAGCGCAAACGCAACGTTCTCATAGACCGTTTTTTGGGGAAGCAACTTGAAGTCCTGGAACACAGAGCCGATGTTGCGCCGAAGGTACGGAACGCGCCAAGAATTGATTCGGCTCAAGTCTTTCCCAGCTACGTGAACCTGCCCTGCTGTCACCGGCTCTTCGGCAGTGAAAAGGCGAAGCATCGTCGACTTACCTGATCCTGATTCACCAACGAGAAAGACGAATTCACCTTTCTCAATGTTGAGACTGACGCCGTCTATGGCGCGAGTCTCACCCTTATAAATTTTCGTAACGTCGTTGAGGCGAATCATAGGCGTGTAGCTCGCCAGCAATGTTGTGGAGACCTAGGCGAGATCCCCCAGAGTACGGCAGGATTACTTTCTCTTCGCGTCAGCGAGCGAAAGCTTCTCTATACCTTCAGATATTCGAATCTCGTTGGCTTCGCTGCCATTGGAGGAACGCTTCCATCAACGAATCAACATCACCGTCGAGTACGGCTTCCACATTGCCAACTTCGAAGTTAGATCTCAGATCTTTGACTTGTTGATAGGGGTGCAAGACATAAGATCGAATTTGGCTTCCCCAAGCTACGTCACGTTGCTCCCCAGCTAATTCTGTGAGTTCCGCTTCTCGTTCTTGTCGCTGCAGGTCAGCCAACTTTGCAGCCAACATCTGCATCGCTCGATCTTTATTTTGATGCTGGCTTCGTTCGTTTTGACAGGCCACAACTGTGCCAGTCGGCAGGTGCGTGATGCGCACCGCGGAGTCGGTCACATTTACGTGCTGACCTCCAGCCCCCGATGATCGGTATGTATCGATTCGCAAGTCTTTTTCATCGATAACGACTTCATCAGATACTTCATCGAAGAATGGAACAACAGAGAGAGAACAAAAGGCTGTATGTCGTCGCGCCTGAGCATCAAATGGCGAAATCCTGACCAGTCTGTGGACACCCCGTTCCGCTTGTAAAAACCCGAATGCGAATCGGCCCTTCACGATGAACGTTGCGGAACTGATCCCAGCTTCTCCTCCATCTGTCGCTTCTTGAATCTCTACTGAGAATCCCTTATTTTCAGCCCAACGGAGGTACATGCGCAGAACCATTTCTGCCCAATCACAAGCATCTGTTCCTCCTGCGCCCGAGTGAACCTCGCACACGGCGTCATTCTCGTCATGTTCTCCGTTGAACAACGCAAAAAGTTCAATATCGTCGAGTTGGTCTTCTAACGAAGAGATAGCCGTATCGATTTCCTCGTCGAGCGACTCATCTTCTTCTTCTCGCGCCAAAAGCTCCAACGTTGAGGTGTCGTCTAATTCACGGCGGACCTTTTCCCATCGATCAATATCATCTCGAAGGTTGGCTAAGCGACCTGTCACATTTCGCGCCTCATCGGGATTATCCCAAAGGTCGGGACTTGCGGCTCGAGACTCCAATTGCGTCATTTCTTCGCGAGCCTGATCAATGCCGAGGTAGACGTGCGCTTCAGTTACACGACGTTCGAGTTCTTCAAGTGTCTCGGATTTATCTGACATTAGAGGTCTCGATACTCAGCGTCCGCAGCAGTGTTTGAATTTCTTACCGGACCCACAATGACATGGATCGTTGCGGCCGATTTTTTGTTCTTCGGTCTTAACTACTTGTGTTTGTTTGCTTGTTTGGTTGGGAGCCACGGATTTCGGTGGCGCAGCCGCAGGGCTGAGTTGGGGGTTGCTGTCAGATGACGAGTAGGTCAAACCGTCGCCGCTTCGTTGACCATCAGCAATTACTACTTCAGCATGCATCGCATACTTAACAAAATCGCTATACACCGATTCGAGCATCGACGAGAACATGTCGAATCCCTCACGCTGCCATTCAGCGACTGGGTCCTTCTGGCCGATACCTCGGAGATGAATTCCCTCCCGCAGATAATCCATCTCGTATAGATGTTCGCGCCAACGCTGATCGATGATTCTTAGTAGAACCTGGCGTTCGACCTCGCGCATAGTTGATGCACCGAGTTCCGATTCTCTCTTTTCAAAGTGTCGAACAGCGTCGTCAACCATGTCTTGTTCGAGCGTGGTGACATCGTTAAGTTGTCGCATCCCGTCAACAGTGAGCTCAGTGGGCCAGTAGCTGTTGGTCTCAGCGTGAATCGCTTCGAGGTCCCACTCAAGTCGGTCTTCGTCGCCGCAAAACTGGTCGACTATCTGAGCTACTGCAGATTCGATGTACTCCAGAGATTCTTCTCGTAGATCTTCTCCATTGAGAATCTGTGATCTTCGGGCGTAGATCACTTTGCGTTGTTCGTTCATTACCTCGTCGTATTTAAGAACATTTTTCCGAACCTCTGCATTCTTTTGCTCAACCGTGTTCTGAGCTCGTTCGATTGCTTTGGTCACCATGTTTGCTTCGATAGGTGTGTCGTCAGGGAGCGCTCGGTCCATAACCCAATTCATTGCCCCTGTGGCAAAGAGTCGCATGAGGTCATCTTCTAACGAAAGGTAGAAACGGCTTTCGCCTGGGTCTCCTTGACGACCGGACCGACCTCGTAGCTGGTTATCAATGCGGCGAGATTCGTGACGTTCAGTTCCTAAGACGTAGAGCCCGCCGACGTCTTTAACCTGTTGGCCTTCGTTAGTGCAGGACGGCTCATGGTGGGCAACTCGCGCTTCTAGGTGTGCCGCGTTCGCCGGGTCGTCGGGGTCCATTCCGTCTCGGAACAAGTCTTGGCGTGCCAGGCCCTCCGGATTACCTCCAAGGAGAATATCTACGCCTCGGCCGGCCATGTTTGTCGCGACGGTGACGGCACCTAGTCTTCCGGCTTGGGTAACAATCTCTGCTTCTCGGTTATGTTCCTTGGCGTTGAGGACATTATGGGTAATACCCCTTTGGTCTAAGGCACGCGAGATCTTTTCGCTGTTTTCGACGCTCACAGTGCCTACCAGGATGGGTTGTCCTGTTGCTCGTCGTTCTTCGATGTCGTCAACTACAGCTTCGATTTTAGAGTTTTCCGTCTTGTATATGAGGTCTGCGTGGTCCTGGCGTTTAACTGGTCGGTGGGTTGGAACGGGCACTACGTCGAGTCCGTAGGTGTTTCCGAACTCGGCCGCTTCGGTGGTAGCGGTACCTGTCATGCCTGCAAGCTTGTTGTACAACCGAAAGTAATTTTGAAGGGTGATAGTCGCGAGCGTCTGGTTTTCCGCTTTTATACTCACTCCTTCTTTCGCCTCTACTGCCTGGTGCAGACCTTCGCTCCAGCGTCGACCATCAAGGATGCGTCCTGTAAATTCGTCAACGATTCGGACCTCACCGTTTTGTACGACGTAGTCGCGGTCTCGGCGGTACAACTCTTTAGCCTTCAACGCCGCACTCATTTGATGGACCAGGTTCGAAGAAACTTGGTCGTACAGGTTGTCAATATTGAGAGCTCGCTCAACTTTTTCAATGCCTGGTTCCAGCACCGCCACGTTTCTTTTGTCTTCTTCGACTTCGTAGTCAATGTCGCGGGTCAGTGTCCGTGCTATCTGGGCGAATTGGCCGTACAGCTTGGCAGCGTCAGCTAAGCGTCCGCTAATTATCAACGGTGTTCGCGCTTCGTCAATAAGGATTGAGTCGACTTCGTCAACGATGCAGAAGTTGTGTCCTCGCTGCACTTGTTGATCTTTCGACGGCGCCATGTTGTCTCTGAGATAGTCAAAGCCAAATTCGTTATTTGTGCCGTAGGTGATATCTGCTGCGTATTGGCGTCGTTTGATCTCTGGGTCGGTTTGTCCTGAGAGAACTAGCCCGACCTCTAGTCCGAGGAATCGGTGAACGCGTCCCATCCAATCAGCGTCGCGAGTTGCCAGGTAGTCGTTGACGGTGACGATATGGACTCCTTGCCCAGAAAGGGCGTTCAAGTAGACGGGAAGGGTTGATACGAGTGTCTTACCCTCGCCCGTCCGCATTTCCGCTACCCAACCAAAGTGAAGAGCAGCCCCACCCATTAGCTGGACGTCGTAATGTCGTTGCCCTAATACTCGTTGGGCTGCCTCTCTTGTAACGGCAAAGGCGTCGACGAGTATGTCATTAAGGTCGGCACCGCGGTCTATTTCGAGCTTGAAGTCATTTGTTTTTGCTCGTAGCTCCTCATCAGAAAGTTTCTGATAGTCGCTTTCGACGGCGTTGATTTCTGGCACTAACGACTCGAGGGCTCGCACCTTTTTGCCTTCGCCCGCGCGCAGAAGTTTTTGAAACACCGCCATTGCATTAAGGCTACCGGCGCATGTCTGCCGCTGCGGGTCGCTTAGGGCCTAGAACGACGGGAAATCAATAGCGGTAGTGGTCGGGTTTGAATGGGCCTTCCACCGGGACGCCTATGTAATTTGCTTGTTCTTCGGTGAGGGTTGTGAGTTTTACGCCCAGCTTGTCAAGGTGAAGTCTTGCGACTTCTTCGTCTAAGTGTTTGGGGAGAAGGTGGACGTCGTTGGCCAGGGATTCGGCGTTAGCGTGCAACTCAATTTGGGCGAGTACCTGGTTGGTGAAACTCATTGACATTACGAAGCTCGGGTGACCCGTGGCGCATCCTAAATTCACTAAGCGGCCTTCGGCCAGAACGAGGATACTGTTTCCGTTGGGAAAGATATATTCATCGACTTGGGGCTTGATGTTGCGTCGTTGCACATCGGACATCTTTTCCAGCCCAGACATATCAATTTCATTATCGAAATGACCAATGTTGCACACCACAGCGTTGTGTTTCATTGCACCCATGTGTTCAGCCGAAATGATGTCGCGGTTGCCGGTGGTTGTTACAAATATGTCGATGTCACCGACCACATTGTCCAGCCTGTCAACTTCGAATCCTTCCATCGCAGCTTGTAACGCATTGATCGGGTCTATTTCGCTCACCACTACTCGGCAACCTTGTCCGCGTAGAGACTGCGCGCAACCTTTTCCGACATCTCCGTATCCGGCGACAAAAGCGAGTTTTCCGCCGAGCATGACGTCGGTGGCTCTGTTGAGTCCATCAATTAGTGAGTGTCGACATCCGTAGAGATTGTCGAATTTGGACTTGGTAACGGAATCGTTGACGTTGTAAGCGGGAAACTGCAGTTCGTTTCGCTCCACCATCTCGTAAAGCCGGTGGACTCCGGTGGTCGTTTCCTCTGAGACGCCTCGAATGTTTGCCAGCATCTCTGACCAGAATGTGGGACGGCTGTCAGCCACTGTCGCGAGAAGCTTCAAAATTTCTTCCTCGTCGTGAGAAGTCGCTTCTTCTACCGCTGGTATGGAGCCCTCTTGTTCGTAGCGTGCTCCCAGATGCACCAACAAAGTAGCGTCGCCGCCGTCGTCAAGAATCAGGTTGGGTCCGCTCTCACCTGGCCAGTTCAACGCTTGCTCTGTGCACCACCAATACTCCTCGAGGGTCTCGCCTTTCCACGCATAAACGGGAACACCTTGCGGGTCTTCCACACTTCCGTGTCTGCCTACCACGACAGCTGCAGCAGCATCATCTTGGGTGGAGAAAATGTTGCAAGACACCCAGCGAACATCGGCTCCTAAGTCAACCAGCGTTTCTATCAAAACAGCAGTTTGAACGGTCATGTGCAAGGAGCCCATGATTCTTGCCCCTGCCAAAGGCTGCGAGTCATACCCCTGGGCGCGTAGTGCCATCAGGCCAGGCATCTCCTCCTCCGCTAACTCAATTTGCTTTCGACCGGATTCTGCGAGACTCAAATCGGCGACTTTGTAGTCTCCTTCAAGAGAGCTATTGGGTGCCATGCGGCGCTCCTATGCGGTTTGACGCCTATCGGGGAGCAAGGCGCACACCTCAAATCCTACCGGCATCTGCGGCTAGCAATCACGATGATCATTGAGCAAGCCGATGCTTCAGTTGAGCTAGCACATCAATGGGTCCGGGGTCCTGTCCAAGCAGAGCAGCAACTTCTAGTGATGTTTGATCTCCAACCAAGATCAGGTCAAAAAGCTGGGCCAGTTCAGAGTCACCTTCTGCCCATACATTGATGACATCAGATTTGCCGCTACCTGCAACAGCTTCGTTAAAGTCAAAGCGGGGAGACAGACGCGGGTGTTCATAGCTGTGACGTAATTGAACAGCCACAATATTTGGCTCGCCGCTGTGAGCTGCGCCCCATCCTGCAAGTTCGTTGTGACAAGTTTCAGGCATAACATTAAAAAACGCTGGCGTCTTCGCGTTCTCATTTAGCTGGTTCTTAAACCGAACAGCAGCTACTTCACCTAATGCTCCCCCTCCATAAACCAGTGGGATGTGGTTTGCGAGGCTCTCGCCCACCGAACGCGAAATATCCGATCCATCGCGTATACGGTCAGAGCGATTTCGGAGGGTAGTAACTGCATCTTCAAAATCGTCTTTGAGGCCTTCGATGAGCCCCATCGAATCCAGTGCTCTGAGTAACGGCACCGACATTGCACCCACGGCACATCGCGGCATCGGAATTGCGGGATCAACCAACGACAATGAAGCTTGCCATTCCTCGGCAAGACGGCTCAGAGTTCCACCGCAAGTCACAGCAAAGATATGAGCGTCTCGTTCATTGGCTGTCGTCGCCGCGTGAAGGGTCTCTTCGGTTTCTCCACTGAATGAGACGACCATCGCCAAAGTCCGGCGACCAACAAAGTTCGGACATTCATAGCCTTTGCTCACTACAACGGGGATCGGAATTCGGGGACTAACTATTGCCTTGACGATGTCCCCAGCGATCCCTGAGCCACCCATGCCCATCACCACTAGCTGATCGATGTCCGAGGCGTCCGGAAACTCATCGGTTTGCAGGTCTTGCGCCAGTGATTCTTCTATTTGGTCAGGCAACGCCAGTGCGGCTTCTTGCATGCCAAGTGAATCAGGTCGAGTTGTCACGTTATTCCTCGGAACTCGCGCTTCCAGTTTCGTGTCCCGCTAGCTGATCAAGTCGCTGTCGTTCCTCTTCGCTAAGCGAAGTCGATTCCGATGTCAGCAGTACTGGAATCCCATCTTTTATTGGGTATGTGATGCCCTGTCGCGGGTTGTAGAGAATCTCTTCGTCAGCGAAATATTTCAGGGGTCCCTTGTCATCTGGACAGGCGAGAATCTCGAGTAAACCGGGATCTAAAGCCATTTTCTCTCTTTCAGATCTTGCTATTCGACTGGATCAGTTGAACCTCGTAGTTATGCGACCAGGGTACGGCAGCAATTAATGGATGAGGTCCAAAATTTGGTCTACTCGTTTAGCGACCTCGGTGACATCAGGCCCTTCCACATTTAAACGCAGCAGCGGTTCGGTATTTGAGGGCCGCACATTGAACCACCAATCGCCGCAATCAACCGTTAATCCATCTAAGCGATCTTGTTGCTGATCAGTGAAGCCGTCCGCGATGTTCTGAATAGCGGTTGCAGTGTCATCGACGTCAACGTTTATTTCACCCGACTGCGAATATCGCTGGAAGGGACGACACATTGAAGAGAGCGGACCCTCGCTTTGCGACAGGCGTTCTAACACAATGATTGCTGCGATCAAACCTGAATCTGCGCCATAGTTTCGAGCGAAGTAGTAGTGGCCACTGTGTTCTCCGCCGAACATAGCCCCTGTGTCTGCCATAAGGGCTTTGATAAAGGAATGACCAACTCGAGTTCTTAGAGGGTCTCCCCCGCCCTCTCGTATCGCTTCCACCGTTGCTTTTGAGCAAATCAGATTATGCAGAATGGGGCCGGGTCCTTCTCTTTCCAGGATCGCTTGAGCAACTAGGGCTGTGGTGATCGATCCGGTAATAGGAACCGCTCGTTCATCGACGAGGAATACTCGGTCGGCGTCACCGTCAAATGCCAAACCGATATCTGCTCCAGTCTCGAGCACGCGACGTTGAAGGTCTGCCAAATTTTCTATTTGCAGTGGGTCAGCGGGGTGGTTTGGAAAGGTTCCATCAAGGTCTTCGTAAAGGATTTCTAGTTCGAATGGAAGGGCGTTAAACGCTGCGGGTACTACGAGTCCACCCATTCCGTTAGCTGTATCGGCAACCACCTTCAGTGGTTTCAACGCACTAATGTCCACAAATGAATGGACGTGTTGAACGAACTTGTCGAGAAGGTTCATATGGTGAACACTGCCCCGCTGCTTGGTTGAGCTAGCGGGTTGAGTGGCCAAATGCTGAATTTGATCTAATCCGGTGTCTGCGCCGATCGCTTTTGCCGACGATTGACATAGCTTCATCCCGTTGTACGCGGCTGGATTATGCGATGCGGTCAGCATGGCTGCGGGCGCGTTCAAATATCCCGATGCGAAGTAGAGGAGGTCTGTGGACGCCAACCCAATATTGGTTACGTCGACTCCTTGGGACGTGACGCCTTCACTGAACGCCGCGGAGAGTCCTTCACCTGAGGGTCTCATATCTCGCCCAATGACGACTGCGTCGGACTGTGTGAATTTTGCGAACGCAGCGCCCAGCGCTCGCGCCATCGGTTCGTCAAATTCTTCTGGTGCGAGACCCCGAATGTCGTATGCCTTAAATACTTTCGCTAGGCGTTCTGGGATGATTGGCGGGATCACATCGTTTTGAGACATCGCATCTGGGAGATTAACCACTTTGAGGAGGCGCGTGGTTGTATCTCCTAGTCATCGACCATAGACGAACTCTGGCCACATCCCAGAGCATCCGAATTGCTTGGGGGATGAATCGCACTGTGCTTTGCTCCAAGTGGTCCACAACTACTGGGATCTCCACTATCTCCATATCAAACCGTCGAGCCAGGAAAAGAACCTCGACATCAAACGCGAACCCACTAATTCTTGAAATTGGGAAGACGGATTGAGCTGCTTGAAAGGTGAATCCCTTTAGACCGCATTGGGTGTCAAGGTGAGGGCCGGGCAAGAACAGGCGGGCGAGACGGTTGAAGACTCGGCTACCTTGCTCACGCATAGGGCTGGGTGGACCGTTTTCTTCACTTTCGCTGTGACGACGGCTGCCCAAAGCTACATCTGCGCCTCTTTCCAGGGCTTCAACGATGTTCATTATTTGTGATGGACGATAGGCAAGGTCTACGTCGGTAAACACCAGATAGGAACCTGATGCGGCCGCCATGCCTCGTCGAACTGCCTCACCTTTACCTCGATTTTGGGTCAGCTCGATAACTTCGTCCGCTCCTGATTCTCGTGCGATGTTGGCTGTCTCGTCCTTCGATCCGTCATCTACGACAATGATTTCCACCTCTGCTGGTTGAACGTCATCTCGAATTCGTTGAATAGCTTCTGCGACGAGCGGCGCTGCGCGATATGCGGGCAAAATCACCGAGATGCGCCGGTCCGTCATTTGATTATCTCTCTGCGTTGACTTCGGAGCATGGAAGCGACTCCCACGATTCCAAGGAGGGTCGCTGCCCACCCCAAATGCTCAGCCCAGGTTGCTTCGAATTCCAACTCGACGTGATGGTCAGTGGGAATTACTACCATCCAATTGGGGGTAGCCCTGTAAGGACCCAACGCTCCCGCGGCTGACCAATTCGGAAAATAAGACGTTTTGATCAGTACTGGGACGCCGAGGCGGTCAACAGAAAAGCTGATCTTTTCGCGAGACTCGTGAATCTCTGTTATCGCGGTTGAGGGCAACGGTCGTTCAGTTGGTTCAGTGAAAGTTCGTCCGGCGGTAAACGGCGCCTCTACAACATCGACACGCGCCCATTGCTGGGGTCCGTCTTCGACAATTGGAACATGTCGGCGAGCGGGGTCGTTGAACCATGCAACGGCGGGGTCAGTCCAGGCTCGGCCTCCCGCATTGCCGCTGGAAGAAACGTTGGGTTCATATGAGAGACCCTCAATCAGCGGAGAGTCCCCGACTCGGTAAATTCGCCAAGGACCTGAGATTGCCAACAGTTCAAGCCTGTCTGTGTGTTCGGTCGCTTGTTCAATCGATTCTTCACTGAAAGCTAGGTAGTACCGGACTCCCGACATTTGCATGTGTTCGATACCGGAGTCTAAATCCAGTCCCCTATAGGGCAGGCCTCGCATCGGCCGGGACGGGTTCGCGGACAACTCTGACTGCATCAAGAAGTGAAACGGGACGGTTGCAGACGACTCGAAATAGAGGCCTTCCATTGAGCCGATGCAGCCATTTGTCCAGTAGGGCAGCAACATTGGAGCCATGGGCGTTCCATAGGACCCCAATTCATCCCGGTCATACTCCCATAGCGCGCGTCCGCATCCATAACTCTCTCCAATGTCCGTCATGGTCTCTATAAGGGCTCTATAAACCGGATAACCGGCGCGTGCTTCATAGCCGGTGAAGTTCCAAGCGGCCCAGCCCGCAACAAAGTTCCGATCGTTGGGCGCGACCGTTACCGGACCCCAGCGAAAATCGCCATTTTGGTTGTAGGCACCACCAGGAGCGATTCCCAAGTAGACCAAAATGAAGGTGACCGCAGCAAGCAAAACTGCGACTGGAACCATGACGACTTTTGAGTTTCCGTTGCCATGAGAAGGTGTGCGACGGTCCGGAAAATCTTTGATTCGCAATAATTCGATTAGAAAATAAACACCGACCGCGGCAGAGAAATACACAGCCAAGTACCAAAACGGAAGTAGTCGCGCGTTCCATAGGCGATGTTGAGGCCAAAAGGTGAAGGCGAGGGCTGCGGTGACCCCAACCGCAAGAAAGAAGATTGCTGGCTCGTACCAACGCAAACACCCGACTACGACGCCTATTGCGGCTAAAGCGAGAAGCCAGAAGATGGCCATCTTGGCGCTCTCCCCTGACAGTCGTTCAGGGAAGAAAAGATTATTGCGGACGTCGTCGAGTTTCTCCCACCCCATGTCGTTCAGGAAAGGGCGTCGAATCAAAAACGGGACTGTCCAAAACGCCGACAAGGCGCCGCCGAGAATACCTACCCCCAACAGTCGAATCGATACCTTGAGTTCGCTGACGATCATTATCAGTAGCGGCAGCAGACACGCCAGGACCCGGATCCATTGATTCGAAGTGGCGAACCAAACCACTGAGACCAACAGCAGCCCGATTAATGAGAAAAGGGTTAAGTTTCGAGCACCCAACTGGATTCGCATTCGACCTGTAGAACGAACCACTACTTGAAGGACGGTTGCAGCGACCGCAAATAAGAGAGGTATCGGGTGGCAGAGCGCTACGGCTCCCAGAACTAAGGTCGCCGCAACTTTGTGAGTGCCAGCGTCAATAACTCGGTTGGCTAAGCCGAGATAAACAATGGCCAAAGATAGCCCTATGGAAAACGCGAACTCACCCGCAAGGGTCGACGCAATATTTCCCCCGTAGATGGTGAAGTTGTGGTCAAAAACGAAAAGAAGTGCTGCGACCGCTAGAAGCGCTGGTAACGGTTCCTTCCACCTTGATAGCCGACCCATCAACCAGGCTGCTATCGGCATAAACACGACGCCCGACACGGCTACAAGCTTGAAAGCCACGCCGTATGGAACCAGAAGGTCAACCACAACTATCAGCAAGTAGGGCAACACCATGTAAAAGTGCATGGCCGGGAACCCCGCATACCAATCGGGGCTCCAGCCTCTGAGCTGCCACGAAGGCAGCAATTCATCGCGCAGAAAAGCCGGACCCCATACATGAGCACCCATGTCGCCACCAGTCGGCGTGCTATCAACAAATATTTCTGAAGGCCCTAGGCCCCATATAACCGTGCAAGCTGAAGCAAGCGCTACCAATAGCGAGATCCAGTCTTGTAGCCCATAGCCAAAACGTTGAATAGCCGACCGCAATGGCGTGGCCTCTTGATTTCGGGACCGGTCAGGAAAGCTCATTCGTCCTTATGTTGGCATCTGCTCACCACCAACGGGAATCGGGGGCACTCAACTCCGTCTAGAACCAAGAACCGATTACTTTGTCACCACCCAACTGTATGAGGAAACCTCAAGCGTTTCTCTGCTGTCAATCTTGGCTGATGTACGCGCCTTTATCCTGAAAGAGAATCTGATTTTCTTTGCGTCTGTCCTGACAGGACCAGCCTTGAGGGGGACGGAACCTGTTCGCATGAACCGCACACAGCTCCAAAAGATTGGAGTCGTGATCAGGGTTCAAGGCGCAAAGTTCCACCAAACGAGTTTCATAGTCAAACAACAACAGCACTTCCGCGTCGTTGGCGCACAAAGGTCTACTACATAAGCGGGATCGAGAAACCGTCACCTAGCCGAAGATACAGAACCCATTGACAAAATTATGGGACCTTGCGCGGAACTGACCCTGTCACGCAGATGATTAAGTCGCCTTCGCCTCTAGCATGGTTGTATGGTCCCCGAAGGACACGAGACCGAACCTCCTCCTAGCGAACGCCGCCGCGAAGGCTGGCCTCGCTGGTCAGTCTGGATGCTTGTGGCCCTAGTTCTCGCGTCAGTCGTTATCCCTGGTCTCATCAACAGAGACAGTGGAACAGCAATTGATTACAGCGACCTCATAGACGAAGTGAGCGACGGAAAAATCAACTCAATTGTGGTTACGAACGGCACCGGCGCCATCAAAGCTGAGGCCATCGACGACGTCACCTACAGCAGCAAAGGTCCCGTAGAGCTTCCAGAGACCGACCTTGAACTTTTGCGCGATCGAAACGTAACGGTTGAGTTTCGTAGCGAAAGCTCTAATCCATTCTTGAGCATGCTCCCAATTCTCTTACCTTTCGTTTTAATTATCGGACTGTTTTGGTGGATGCAAAGGCGAGCTCAGGGCCAGATGAGCGGAATCATGTCTATAGGTCGCAGCAAGGCGAAGACCTATACAACTGAACGACCCGAAACAGGCTTCGACGACATAGCCGGTTACAAGAGCGTCAAACAAGAAATCACTGAAGTCGTCGACTTCTTAAAAGAACCTGATCGCTTTGCCGCGGTGGGTGCGCGCATCCCTAAGGGAGTTCTACTCGTCGGCCCTCCAGGTACCGGCAAGACGTTGATCGCTCGAGCAGTGGCGGGCGAAGCAGGAGTTCCGTTCCTGTCCGTAACAGGTTCAGACTTTATGGAGATGTTTGTAGGGGTAGGCGCAAGCAGAGTCCGAGACCTCTTCCAAACAGCACGGAAGTTGGGCCGAGCGATCATATTCATCGACGAAATCGACTCAATTGGACGCAAAAGAGGCGCTGGAGTCGGCGGCGGGCACGACGAACGGGAACAAACCCTCAACCAAATGCTTGCCGAGATGGACGGGTTCGAAGCTTCCGAGGGCATAGTCATGATGGCTGCGACTAACCGCCCCGACATTTTGGATCCTGCTCTTCTTCGACCAGGCAGATTCGATCGCCAAGTAGTAGTCCCGCTTCCTGAATCCGAAGAGCGGAGCGCTATTTTGACCGTTCACGCCAAGGACAAGAGCATCGATGAAAACATTGATCTAGACCTGGTTGCAAAGGGCACTCCAGGAATGAGCGGCGCCGACCTCGCAAACCTTGTCAACGAGGCCGCCCTCAATGCCGTTCGCATGGATCGAGACTCAATAACGCAAGAAGATTTTGAGGCAGCAAGAGACAGAATACTGATAGGTCAGCGCAGGGATTCGGTCGCGATGACCGACCGAGAAAAAGAAGTCACTGCGTATCACGAAGGAGGTCACGCCCTGATCGCCACTCTCTTCGCAAACTCTGACCCAGTTCACAAAGTGACAATTCTTCCAACAGGCCAAGCGCTAGGTATCACCATGCAACTACCTGAGGAACGTCACGCCTACTCCCAGGACTACATCGAAGATCGCTTGGCGGTTTTATTCGGAGGCCGCATGGCAGAAGACACCGTATTCGGTGTCACATCAACCGGCGCTGCAAACGATCTGATTCAAGGAACCGAGCTAGCACGCAGAATGGTAACCGAATGGGGAATGAGCGATCGCGTTGGGCCTATGGCGTGGGGGTCAGACAATCAGGTATTCCTCGGTGAGGGCTTGGTAAGCGGTCGAGACTACAGCGATGACACAGCAAGAATCATCGACGAAGAAGTGGAACGAATTTTGCGAACCCAAGAGGGTCGCGCTCGACAAGCACTGATTGAGCACAGAGGCGCACTTGACCGAATAGCAACTGCCCTACTTGATAAAGAAACAATTTCAGGCGAGCAAGTAGCACAGTTGATACCCGAACCAGATGAAAGCGAACCAGCATCGGGTTCCATTTCCGAAACCGAAGGACATCCTCCCACTGCCAAGTCAGAGACCGACTAAACAACTTTTGCTAAAGCGGTCGTAAATTCACTGAGATCAATGCGACCAACCCATCCCGCCACCACGGTCCCTTGCTCGTCAACTATTACCGTCGTAGGAACAGTGTCGATATCAAATTTTCGGTGAAGCTCTGGGCTCGTGCCATATTCAATATCGGCGACAGGTAAACCAGCTCCAGCAGGTCCTCGAATAAGGCGCACGACATCCTGGCAGCTATGGCAGCTCTTCTCAGTGAAGACCACTATGGCGACGTCTGCGGCTAACCCAACCTCAGATGCCGGGACACGCGTAGGCAAAGAGTTGCGACGCACAGCGATACTGGTCGTCGAACTGGTTCGATTCAAAAAAACAGCTAGCCCAGAAACGGCACCACCCAGGCATAGAGCGGTCAAGAGGCGAATCATGGTTGAACCTCAACGAACTTGATTCCCAATATCGAATTCAGGCCGGCTCCACTTGCATTCTGGTGCAGCGCAGTCACCGCAATCGGCAGTTCACTTCTAATTTCTATAGTGCTACCTGCAGCCAAGGGAACAGATTTAGATCCAAAGCCAGCTAATGACACCTTGTATCTTCCCCGACTTCCGTAGGGAGATAAGAAAACTGTCGCTTCGGTCTGGTTAGTGTTTTGGAGTCCGATCATTACTTGACCACCTAGATCCGGAATCGCCAGTATCCACCGTTTAGCTCCGTTCGGCACTCCTGGGCTTACAGAAAGTCCACTTTCCCGACCAGGGGGAAGTTGCACTTCCTCTTGTCCATTTCGAATGGGCAGCAACTCATTTTCGGTGCTTTCCTTACCCGGCGATCCCCGGGGACCCGAGGCTAACTCCACTCCCGACACAACTGGAACCCCATTTGATGACTGAACCAGAATTCCGAAAAGCGCAGCAGCGGTGAAAACAGTGTTGGACACCAATCGTTCTTCAACTTCAGGTAAGACTTGTACTTTGACCAAGTCATAGGGGCCAACGCTAGCAACCGCCGATTCAGTAGGACCCTCGCCCGTAACTACCGAAACCTCTATATCAGCGACCACATCGGTAGGGTTCGACACCACAACAGAAGCTACTTCCGTTGGTCCTAGCCGGGCAATGGGGTGGTACCACGAGGTCGCAATCGTTGCACTAGCAAGGTGGGCCGAGAAACCAACTCGACCACTTGACCCATCGAAGGTCTGGATATGATCCACAACAACTCGACCTAACCGTGCCCGCAACGTCGCACTGACCACATCGCGACGCCGAACATGTTCGCCAATATCTATCAACAGCGAGCTAGCTGCAGGGACCACCAACCCGCCAAGCTCTCTAGGTATATATGGGCCAACCTCTAGCTCGCTGGCAAAACTCAAATCAATCACGGCGTCGATCGGAAGCGGGTTAAACACCACAAGGTGGCTAGTGGTATCTGCTTGGGTGTCAGCTGAAACCACATACCACTCGTCAGAGACAACCGAAGAACACGGACTGACTTCAGAGCCGTAGGGGGAACGCACGCGTCGGGCAGCGACGATGCCGGGCGCCGGTGCTTCAACTAACGCTGATACCAGTTCATCTGCGGTGTGATCAGCTACTTCCAGCGACCGACTAGCAAGGCCCGGGACTTCTAGCTGAACCAGCCGCTGGGGGCTAGTAGGACTTACAAGATAAATGCTGGCCTTTGTGGGCTCAGCTGCAGTATTCGTGAGTACAAGCTCGACCTGCGCCGTTACTCCAGCTTCGGGCAGTTCCCTACTATGAGCAGTCGGGCAATACCAGGTAGAGGTTAGAGATTGCCCTCCCGGAACCGCATTGTCTGAATCGACGAGGACTACCCCGGTTGAATCTGCATTGCCTTGATCAAGGCTTCCGTCGACGAACAAACCCACTACCAATGCAATAGGTAAGACCAAACGAACTATCCATAACAGCAGGGTCATGTGGACAACTCGGCTTCACTCACCCGCCGTCTTTCCGTCACTGCAAACCGCGCAACTACTAGCCATAAAACGATCTGCACGACTGCACGATCGGCAACAGAGTCGGGTCTGACGTGCCATAGAACGGCGGGGCCCTCAACCGGACTATCGAAGCGCATCGCCCAGCCAAACGAGCGAGTCGGTGTCAATATTGTGTCACTAACCAAGAGCCTCCAGTTATTGTCAAAGGCCTCAGATACCAATACCTCACCAGCTCCGACGAATCCCCGTTGCTCTCGAGCGCTTCGTCGGTCAGTTAAAATTGGTATACCCGACGTAAGGTCGGTCACTACCAGTTCACCGGGTTCGTCAAGCCCAGCTAATCGAACCGGTTCCGCGAATTGTGCCCTACTCGACATCCACGACTCGTTAAGTAAAACACGTACCGACGGGTCCGCCGCAAGGGGCCTAAGGTCCAGCTGCGAACCCAGGCTTTGCTCGACACGAGGCCCCACAGGACGGTCGATACCGCTTGAGAAAGATGGAGCAGATCGCTCAACAACCGCTATGTACCTAATTCCAAATGGAGCCAATAAACGCCCCATCCTCACCGTGTTGCCAGATAGTCCTATCGCAACGGCGTTCAAAAGTTCCTGATCTGAGTCAGCAGGAGCGCCCACCCACTGATGTCGGATATCAGGGTGACCCCTCACCGAAGTCGCTGCATACAACCCGTCTTGACCAATGGGCCAACCCGCCAGCGGTAATACTTCAGGAGCTCCGAGCCACAAAACTCGATACGACGGCCCGATATCGCGGTCGTCTAGTAGCGAGAGAGAGACACGCAAGTCATTCGTCGGCGCTCCCCACCTTCCATTGGCACTCTCAAGCAGAAGAACAGCACTAGCTACTGCCAACGATGCTGCTCCAATTAGGACGCAACCTCGGCGAAACAATGAGGAAGCTCGAGGCCCATCGAGTCGGATAGCAGATGGACCCAAAGCTGCGCACCAACAAACTCCGACTGCTGCTAGCACCATCGAACCCTCAGCTACCATCACATCTCGGCGTGTCAGGTCACTTAACCAGTCATTTTGTGAGCACCACGCTAAGAGAAATCCGACGAGGGCAAGGGAACCTCCTGTTAATGCCATACGAAGGCGTTCACCTCGACCCAGCAGAAGCGGTACGGCGGCTACTAACAACGGGCTCCATGTAGCCCATGCACTTCCGTAGAATTCCGGCGCGAAACGAAGCACATCCGCGAGTCCCTCGGGATCTTCCCAGGGAGAACGCACGAGCAGATGACTTAGGACTTGTTCGCTGCCGCCTAGAAGTCCGACCCAAGGAAGGTGCATCAAAGCTGCAATCGCTACTGAAAGCGAAACGACCACAATTCCGCGACAGTAGTTACTTGCTGTCACCACTCCGATAGTCCCTAAAGCTACGACCAAAAAAACAGCCAATGCAGTAATGAAGACCATGGGTTCGAAAGCAGCAACTACTGCGATTAAGAGACCCAGCGAGGCCGATTGCGCCAAGGTGCCACGGCTTTCGGAAGAGTAATTTGGGGCACTGAACGCTTCGAGAGCTCGGCGAACAACAAAGGGGAGCGCAGCTACCAATAAGAGTGTCCCCCAGCGTCCATGAACAAGGGCGTTATAGGGAACGGGCAGAGCAGCGTAGAGCAACGTTCCGACAACTCGCCCCCATATGAAATCGAGCGGTTTGAGGAGCCGCCACATACCCAACATTCCAATCGGGAGAAGGCTGAGGATCAGGACTTCTCGGAGTAGCTCCTGTGCTCCGAAAGTTGCCCACCCGACTGTGCCCAAAAGACCCAAGGCAGCTGGGCCAATCCCTGTGACGCCAACTCCGATTTCGCGCCACCCACCCCAATATTCGGACAACAAAGACGCTGGATCAGGAAACGCTGCGAATTGTCCGTAGGCCGGGACGCCCTGTGTAAGCAAATGGCGGCTACCGAATGCCAAAACCAGTCCCAAGCATGACAACGCTATAAGGGAAATACGGCGGGGTCCCGACGCAAAACTCTGTGTTACACGGCGCCCGGCTCGTCCCCGAATCGACTGGAGGGCTATGTCACCACCGATCTGGCCTTGCAAAAAACCTCGCAGTCGTGACGAGCCCCCAATCTGCCGTCGACGAATCTGCCGATCGCGAGTTTCTCTTACGCGAGAAATGTGACGTCGCGCTTTTAATAGGTAGGGAATTTGCAACAGATTCCATCCCCAAGCCCAAAAAACATCCCGAGCATGCCGAAACCTTAAGGCGAGCAAGCTGTAAACCACTTCAAGCAAGGACAGCACCATCGCCAATATCAAAATTGGGACTAGGTGCACCCAGCCGTAGCATTTCGCGACTATGTGCTGACGGTGTCTCATGCTATGTCGACGCCTCAGCGGCTGACTCAAGGCTGACATCCGCTCGAGAGAACTAACATTTGCCGTCGGGACAACCAAGACTCGACCACCGGCTATTTGAACCCTCCAGCAAAGGTCTAAATGTTCTTCGAAGTCGGCGATCCGTTGGTCAAAACCTCCGATAGTTGCGAATAAGTCAGAACGAACCAACACGGCGTGTCCGCTTACCGAAAATACTTCGCGCACGCGGTCGTGTTGCTTTTGGTCTAGCTCGCCAGCTTCAACAATGGGAGTTGCGACAGCGAACGCGTCGACCACGAAGCCCATCGACAGAATTCGGGAAGTGTCATTAAAGTCGAGGACCTTTGGGCCCAAGACTCCGGCGTTCGACTCCAACGCCTCCTCAACCAAGAGGCTGACCGCATTCGGCGCTAAAGCCGTGTCGTCACGAAGAAACAGGTAGAAGGCTGCTCCTTCAACTAGGCCACTTACAGCGTTCGCTGCCTCTGCATAAGATTTTGCATTGGGCACATGTTTAACTGTCGCGTCTCTAATCGCGGCACGAACTCGGTCCGCGTTGGAGCTAGGCCCACGGTTCATCACCAACACTTGAAAGTTCTCGTAATCCTGATTATTTAAACCTTCAAGTACTTGGTCAGACCACTCCCCCGGGTCGTTAAGAACCAGCACAACTACTACTGGAGGGGCGAGTTTGGATTCGTTCGTCACGTCGATCCGAGAGTACTCGGCCCCATGCAACGGACTGAATCACCTGTACCGAAGATTACGGAACCACCTCTATAGCAACGACAGTGCGCTTCGCGACACTGCTCCGAAAATCAGGAGCGTCACCAAAGGGGAAACTCGTACCATCGTCCCAAACCAGCCAGTAGCCGTCGTTAGTGTTGGTAACGGCCATCCCAGCAGTGGATAGCCGATTCTTGTTTCCGCCTCGGGATCCAAAAAATTCAACTGAGCCGAACGCAAATACTCCTCCATCGGATGCAACGAACCAATAACCTCGGCCGTCTCGTGCTGCAGTCATCGAGGTAATTGGCTTGTTCAGCACGATGTCACCTGTCGAACCGTAGAAGCCCGCGTCACCGAAGCTGAAAATTCCGCCGTCCGATGCAACGAGCCAATACCCATTGCCAGTCCGAGTAGTTTCCATTCCGACTACCGGCTGGTTGAGGGTAACGCTGGCCATTGAACCGTGGAAAACAGCATTACCAAATGCAAAGACCCCTCCGTCAGCCGTTGCCAGCCAGTAGCCGTTACCTGTTGGGTGAGCAGTCATCGCAACAACTGGATGGTCGAGGCTTTGACCACGAAGATCTCCGTGGTGAACAGCGCTGCCGTAGGAAAACACCTCTCCGGTTTGAGAAACAAGCCAATAGCCTTCCGCTCCGTAGGGCGCCGCTAAATCCACGATGGGACCAGAGCGATTGGCTTGTTTGGCGTCGCCGTAGTGCTTGGCCGTTCCCACCGCCAGAACTCCGCCGTTGCTCTTCGCGAGCCAGAATCCGGGTTCACTGTATTCAGGGAATTGTGGGAACTGGTACCAGTCCGATTTAAGACCTAGACCTTTGCGAAATGGATCTTCAGCCCAGTTGGCAATGTCGACGGTGGTGTTTGCGTTCGTACCGCGCAACAGCAGTTGGCGCGTTCGCCCACCCCAATCCCCGAGTCCATTTCTCAGGGTTACTTTGATTTCCTTCAATTGGCCGAGTTCGGGGTACATGGTTTCCACATCGGTCCGGCGGATAGTTTTCTCCCACAGGTGGTGGGGATTGGGTTCTACGTCATCGCCCTCATCGATCACCGCCGGAAAAGCCGATAGTTCTGACTGCGGGGTGGTCCAGCCACCGCTACTCGAACCGAATTCTGCTAACGGAACTGACCCGTCGAATGCGACTCGGATCAATCCGCTCGTCTCGTTGACCGCTGCCGTGGTGGTCCAAAAGTCATTTCCATAATCGAGGGGTTTACCTTTCGCGCTGGCTCCGAGGTAGACCTGACAGCCAATCGTGTCGCACGTATCTGTCATATATCCCTTGGCTTTGCGTCGTTGCGAAATTGCTTCCAAATACGTTCGAGCAGCTACCGCTTGGGCCCGCAACGCGTGCATGCCAAGGCCGCCGCCCATGGTTCCCCACGACGAAGGTGTTTCTTGGGGAACAACTCCCCGTAAGTACTGTTCTCGGCTAACCCTGTTGAAGGTGTACTGGCCATTCTGTTCGATGAGCCCAAGCGAGCCGCGGTAGTGCCGCCGCGAAACTTCCAAATTCGGATTGGATCGGTCACAGGTGACCAACTGCAAAAGTTGAGTCAAGTCATCGACAGACTGATTGCCATTTATAGGGTGGGCTTCGATATAGGTGCGCCCACTGGCATCAAACTGGCCAGGATGACCGTCATATACGGGGTAGCCCGGGTCAGCGCAGCCACTGGATTGTCGAATATTAAAGCTAGAGGGCCCGTTCGCAGATAGCCTCGCAATTTGCCCACCGTAGAACTGAAGACCCTGAACGGTAAACGGGTTAGCAGATGTAACCAAAAGGTCCATTTCGTTGTTGCGAGTTATGTGAACTTTGACCTCTCGATCGCTGACATAACTGCTAGTGGTATTTGAGTAATAGTGCTGAAGGATCTGTTCGTAAGACCAGAAATGGTCGATTGCATAGCCAAGGGCCCCCCATTGCTGAAGGCCGCGTCCGTGGCCCCAGCCGCGTCCTTGAACTGTGATGCTGTCAGGTGCGATAGCTTGCGCCGGGTAGTGCATGAAGACAGATGGGGTGAGTAGACAGACAGCAAGCAAAGAAATCAGACGGCGCGTTAGTTTCACCAGCGACTTACCCGGCTCGTAGCATCAACAATCGACGATTCCACGTTTTGTGAAGCGGCGCTTCCAAGGAACGGGGAATTGAAATTGAATACGCCGCCATCTTCAGCAACTAGGTCGTAGCCCAGATGTGTTTGAACGACTGAGGTAATTGGTTTATTTAACGTCATCGCACCTGTCGACCCATGGAATTGCGCATCACCGAACGAAAAAATCCCGCCGTCAGACGCCACTAACCAATAACCATTACCAGACGGAGTAGACGCCATATCAACAATCGGTTTATTTAACGTCATCGTTGACAGATCACCGAAATCCTGGGCGTCGCCGAAGGCGGTGACGGCTCCGTTGGTTTGCGCGAGCCAGTAACCCAAGCCAGTGAAATCTGCCGCTATCGCGGTGACGTCTCGGGTGAGGGAACTACCCGTGAAGTCACCGAAGTGCTCAGACTCTCCTAGTGCAACAACTTGTCCCGTCTCGGTAACTTGCCAGTGGCTGCGATAGGGCTGCTTTACCGCTTGTTCGATATCCAAAATCCGATATTGCGCACCGGTGACGGGGCTAGCGTGCGTTTTTGCTGTGCGAACCAAACGGTTGGATATCTGATTTGCATCAAAGTAGGGGAAACGTGCTTTAACTAAAGATGCTCCTGCGGCTACGAATGGAGCTGCGAACGATGACCCTTGTCCGAGTCGCACGCCGTTACTTTGACCGCTCCCAAGCGACAAGAGATTCTCCCCAGGCGCCATTAGGTCAATCCAGTTTCCTCTGGTGCTAAAGGAAGCAATGTCGAGCGATTGGCCGATAGCGCCTACGCTTAACACTCCTTCAGCAGCGGCTGGGAATCTTTGGCGTTCGTAGCCGTCATTGCCAGCTGCGGCGATTACCAATGCTCCACTGGCTTGGGCTTCGGAGATCGCTTGTTGCAAGGTGGGCGATATCTGCGAGCCTTGCTGAACAAAAGAGAGCGTGATGATGTCGGCGCCGTTGGCCGCAGCACATTTTATTCCCGCAGCGATGTCACTGGTGCTGCCTTGGGACCCGTTCATGACCCTTACATCAAGGATTTGGGCATTCCAATCCAGGCCGGTTGTAGCTATTGAATTATTAGCTGAAGCTCCTATGAGTCCGGCGATGAAGGTTCCGTGGCTGGTGCTGTATTGGCTCGTCTGCCCTAGGCCGCATCCGGGCACACGGGTTATCTTTCCAAGCAGATCAGGGTGCTGGTCATCGATGCCGTTGTCGACCACGGCAATGAGTACGTCATCCGAGCCCTTGGTAATTTCCCATGCTTCGGCTGCACCGATTGCTTCGAAATGCCATGGGATCTCGTATGGGAGACACCCAGCGAAGCAGGGGTCATTGGGATTTAAGGTGGCAGACAGCGCTACGGAATCTGGTGCACTTGTCTCCAAGGCCAAAAGATGGCTTGGGGAAAGGCAAATAAGCGTGATAGCCAAGAGTAATGAGGCTGCTTTGTTTCGCACCTTGGGCTTCCTGAAGGGGTTATAGGACGAGAGTACCCAGCATTATGGTCATGTTGGGGTCGCTATCAGGGTCAGGGAAGTTTCTGTTTCTCTAGCTCAAGATCGTGCTCGACCATCATTGTCACAAGATCTTGGAAAGATACCTCTGGCTGCCATCCCAACTGGCTTCGCGCCTTTGATGCATCTCCCACTAGAAGGTCTACTTCAGCGGGTCGGAAAAATCGTTGGTCGATGCGAACGTAAGACTCCCAGTCATCTATACCCACCGCCGCAAACGCCAAGGACACGAACTCGCTGACGGCATGGGTTTCCCCAGTTGCGACAACATAATCATCAGGTTCGTCTTGCTGCAGCATTAGGTACATCGCTCTGACGTAATCACCAGCGAAGCCCCAATCGCGTTTGGCGTCCAGATTGCCGAGGGCGACGTGGTCTTGAAGTCCAAGTTTGATTCTGGCGACAGCATTCGTGACCTTCCGGGTTACGAATTCGATTCCACGCCTAGGCGACTCGTGATTGAAGAGAATGCCGCTGCATGCGTAGAGCCCATAGCTCTCGCGATAGTTCACGGTGGTGTGATGTCCGAATACTTTGGCGGACCCGTATGGGCTACGAGGATGGAGTGGGGTGAGTTCGGTTTGAGGGGTCTCGCGAACTTTGCCGAACATTTCGCTAGACGATGCTTGATAGAAACGGATTGGGTTATTTTCGCCGCCCACGAGTCGAATTGCTTCCAGGAGCCTCAAAACTCCTAAGCCAGTGATATTGGCTGTTAGTTCCGCTTGCTTGAATGACAGCGCTACGAAAGAGATCGCGCCAAGGTTGTAGACCTCGTGGGGTTGGGTGTATTCCAGAGCTGCGATGAGTGATGAGAGATCTTGTAGATCTCCTTCGACCAGTTCAACAAACGGAAACCCTGTGGTAATCATCTCGGCTTTTGGGTTTCGCTGGCCCTTGATTAGGCCATATACCTTGTACCCCTCTTGGTGGAGTACTTCGGCTAAGTATTGGCCATCTTGGCCAGTGATCCCTGTGATCAATGCGGTGCGCAATAGAAGCTCTTCTTTCTGGCGGGTCAATAGTCGCAAGCCTAGGACGGGTACGAGATTGATTCGTGCACCCCATCGGAGTATCGAGCTAGATCGCACTCAGATCATGGATGCATATAGCTTTAGCATTTCGTTAGCAGTTGTCTCCCAAGTGAACTTCTTGGAACGTTCTAAACCGGCTGCGATTAGGGCACTTCGAGACTTCTCGTTCTCAAGCAGGTCCGAAAGTGCCGCTGCAAGTTCTTGCACATCGCCCGGTGCTACGGTCACTGCGGCGTGTCCCGCGACTTCTGGTATCGCACCGCCAGTTGTAGTGACGACGGGAACACCCGTACCCATAGCTTCGAGGATGGGAAAACCGAAGCCCTCATAGTGACTCGGGTGGGCGAGGATCGTAGCGCCAGCAATGAGTTGATCTCTCACGAGTTGGTCCACGAAGCCTATTCGATGTACGCGGTCCCGAATTTTGGTTGGAAGGGCTTGGATAGACCTATCGACTTCCCGTTCGGAGTCGCCCGGTGGCCCAACGATCTGAAGTTCGACTTCGTGGTCGGTTTGAGCGACAACCTCGAAGGCTTGAACTAGATCTTGAATGCCTTTGCGTTTCTGGGTCGCCCCAACCGTAACGATCGTTGGGGTTCTAGACGGAGAGGCCTTTGGCCGTTGGGTAACTCCGGGGTAGACCACTCTGACATCCGATGCCGGGTACTTATCGCGAATTTCTTCTGCGACAAAGTTGGAGATCGTGTGGATAGTGACGCCAGCTTGAACGGCGTTGTTGACAGAATACTGAAGCCTGCGCCCGAATCTTGTCTCTACAAAGCGGTTGTCAAGAAAGGACAAGTCGTGGACAGTCAGTAGCTGCGGGGCAGTTGACGCGGGAACGACATAATTCGTTCCGTGCACCAAGTCGATTTCTCCTAGGAGTCTTTCAACCTTCGGGGCGTTAAACATTTTCCAAATAACCGGAGCTTGCGCAGCGGGTAACGGTACCCATGTGCCCCTCGTATAGCCGCGGAGTCGAGCCGAGAAAGACAGCGTGTATTCAGCTATCTCGATTGCGTCTTCTTTTTGTCCAAACTCGTTAAGAGAATCCAATAAACCCTCTAAGAAAACACCGATGCCGGTACGAATACCGATCAGTGGCGTAGCGTCAATAGCAACCCGCATGTCACAGCTACGCTATCGACTCGTGACGCCGTCGGTAGGCCAGGCCTCTGGAGGACCTGAATAATGAGTGATTCGCAGTCTGACGCCGATTACTTCCAAGAAGTAGTCACAGAAATCGAACTTGAGGCTCGGCGGCGAGCTGCCACTGGTGAATACCCGAGGGAGTTACTGCGAAGCCTTGATGAAGAATTTCGTCGGTGGATTCCCGACGCAAGTCTAGAAAATGGGATCGAAGACACGATCAGAGGCATCGAAGCGGCTTCCTATGTAGATGCTGCTGTGCCGCTTGAGTCGAGATCGCCCGTGGGTAGCTTTACGAAGTGGGTGGTTCGGCGGTTGACGTACTTCTATCACCGACACATGGCACAGCAAATCACAGCATTGGGCATACACATCACTCGTCCTCTTCGCTTAATCGATGCCAGCCTCAAGGACATCAACCGGAGGCTGTCCTTAGTTGAAGATCAGCTAGACGTCAGTGCGGCAGCACGATCTGAATTGATCGCAAGCGTCTCTCATCTATCTGCTTCAGAAGGAATCGAGGAAATCCTTGTCAAGCACTTTCGCGGGGTATCTGGACGCGTTCTGCTCGGCGATCTCTTCGAGCCTTCCGCACTCAACTTCTTACAAAACCAAGGGGTAGACATCTACGGCGTCACGCCTAGCGGCGAAGCAGCGACGGCCGTTGACATTCAGCAAGCAGAGTTGATCGAACATCTAGATCACCTCGATAACAACGCACTGGCCGGCTTCATACTCTGCGGCATTACCGATAGAGGTTCCCTAAACGAGCAACTCAGAGCCTTAAGACTTCTTTTACTGCGGTCTCGTGCGGGAGCACGAGCAGCAATTGTTGTTTCAAAACCTGAGGTGTTGTCTAGCCAACTCGGTCCAGTCGCTGCTGATTTACTGCAAGGTCGTCCGTTACACAGTGAAACCTGGTGCTACTTGCTCTCTCGCGAAAACGCGTCCGATATCACCGTTTCCGAATCCTCCGATTCAGCTTTCTGTCTGATAACAGCGACACTTCCATGACCACTGTGCACCAGCTGGTTCCAACCATTTCACCTCGAGATGCCGTCGGAAATCACACCCTTGCACTTCGAAAGATCCTCAGGGAGCTGGGATGCGAGAGCGAAATATTCTCCATGTTTCGCCACAAAGACTTAATGGCTGACACCCATTACGTCGATGAACTTCCAGGCGATACTGACGTCGTCATCTATCAGTTCTCAATCGGTAGTCCAGTTGCTGACCGATGGGCACAGCATCCAGCGCTCAAGGTCGCCAACTACCACAACATCACTCCAATGTCCTTGGTGGGTAAATGGGATGGCCTCTTAGCTGCCGAAGTTCAACTCGGTAGAGACCAAATGGCCAGATACGCAAAACTTTGTGATCACGCCATCTGCGACTCAGACTTCAATAGGTCAGAACTCGATGCTCTGGGCTATAAATCCACAGAAACTATCCCGGTGCTCTTCGATTCCCTTAACACTCGATCTGATAGAGGTACTCTCGCCAAACTAGAGCGCGATCGGCGGGGCACCCAGGTGCTATTTGTGGGTCGGATTGCACCCAATAAAGCTCACCACGATTTGGTCGCGGCGGTAAGGACACTACGGGAAGTCCACAACGATGACGCTCATCTCCACTTTGTAGGCACCGATGGTCCACCGAGCTACAGAAGCACACTGAACGGGATTATTAATCATGCCGGAATGCGAGATCACGTTACGTTTCACGGCTCAGTGTCTCAAGAACAACTCGTCTCTCATTACATGGCCGCCGATGTCTTTTGCTGTCTAAGCGATCATGAAGGCTTTTGTGTGCCGGTCATAGAGGCTATGAACCACGATCTACCCGTGATCGCCTTTAGCTGCACTGCCGTGGGAGAAACCGTTGGTAGCGGCGGTCTGTTATTAGCAGAGAAGAGCCCATTGCTTGTTGCGTCAGCTATTCATCGAGTGAGTAATGACGGCGCCCTCGCGCAACGTCTTCGACAAGCTGGCCGTCAAAGAGCCAAGAATTTTGAGAGTGGAATTACTCAAGAAAAATTTCGCCGACAAATCTCGAACTTGATCTTGGAGTCCTTGTGAGGTGGAAAGCCATTCACCAATTTGTGCCAATGCTCGCTGATGGGGATGCTATCGGCGGCCACGTGTTGTGGATTAGAGATCATCTTCGTTCCCGTGGCTGTGATTCGGAAATCTTTGTCGGCGAAGAAAACTCAGCCACATCCCACGAGTCTTTGAGCCTTCAGGAGGCATATCATCGCATTCGCTCCCCTATCGACGACACATTGTTGATCTATCACGTTGCCCAGGCGTCTACTTGCGCCGACTTTCTTGCCAGTCGACAGGAACCACTGGCACTGATCTTCCATAATTTCACCCCTCCCGAACTTCTAATTCGGTGGGATCCAGATGCGGCATTCGAAATACTCAACGCACAGGACCAACTCACTGAACTCGTGGGCAAGAGCCTTTTTGCGATATGTGACAGTGAATTCAATTCGCGGGTCTTGGACGGCTTCGGAAAAGTAAAGAGTTTCGTGATTCCGCTCCCGCTCCGTGAAATAGAAAGGTCCGACTCCAGCCCGGAAGAACCACCAATTGTTCTCTTTGTCGGTCGCATAGCTCCAAATAAAGGAATCCACGATCTTGTGGCTTGCATGGCCGTCCTTCGACAAAATTTGCCGGATGTGAGGCTACGTGTTGTGGGCACTTCGACTAGCGATGCATACGATGTAGTTCTAGAGGAACTGACTGCATCACTTGATCTCACGGGTGTCGTGACACTCACGGGATGGGTCAATAGTGATGATTTGGAACGCGAATACCAGCGGGCCTCAGTCTTTTGCACTTTGAGCGATCATGAGGGTTTCGGGGTGCCGATACTGGAAGCAATGGCGTATGGCGTCCCCGTTGTGGCCTATGACAACAGCGCTATCGGCGACACTGTTGGCGACTCGGGCCTTTTACTCAATTCAAAAGAACCGACTGTGGTGGCCTCAGCACTCGACCGAGTGCTGTCAGATAAATCACTATCTGATCGACTTTGCAGGAGCGGGCGTCAACGCAGCAAATTGTTCTCCGGTGAACGTGTTGCCGAGGCGTTAGACAGAGCGCTGTCCTGGAGCTCCACATCATGAAACTTGATTTCGTTATCCCGCGTTATGGGCCAGTCGGGGGCGCTGAGAATGCAGTCGGAGCACTCGCGAGAAGAGTTGCTCAGCACCCAGGGTTGACCGTGAATCTTCATACAACCTGTGCTCTCTCATCTAATTCCTGGGATAACGCAGAAACTCCCGGCGAAACATTCGATGATTCGCTTCGCGTTCACCGCTATCTCGTTGATTCTGGCCGCAATGACGATTGGTCACCGTTGGAACGTCGAATCCAGCTGGGACCCTCCAGCATTGATGCGCTTACACAAGATCAATTCTTCTTTCATCAAGGTCCGGTAAGTGAGGGTCTTGCGAGTGCGGTTCGAAATTCACAAGCAGATCTAGTGATGTTTGCACCGTACTTATTTTGGCCAACGATGGCGCTAGCACCTCAGTTGAAAAACCGAGCCGTGATAATTCCAGCTGCTCACGATGAACCCTTTCTCCGACTCTCTCGGGTGGCGGACATGCTTCTGAGCAGTCGTGGTCTTGTCTTCGGTTCTGCAGCCGAGCAGCGGTTACTGAATAGAACTCACTCGGTAGCTCATCTCCCGAGCCTGGTCTTGGGATGGGGAATTGAAAATCCGGTGGACAGCGATACTCCTATTGCACACGAGCTAGGGCTTTCGGACCGGCCTTATGTGATTTGCGTTGGGCGAATCGAGCACGCCAAAGGCACATTGGCGCTTATCAATTTTTGGCGCACGTACAAATCTCGTTCACCCGGAGATCATCAGCTCGTTCTATTGGGTGAGCCGAGCGTCGCTGTGGAGAGCGATGATGACGTCTTAGTTGTGAGCGGGGCAGACGATGCAACCAAATGGTCGTTGCTGAGAGGTGCGGACTTTTTAATTAACCCCTCTGCCCTTGAGTCATTCTCACTCGTTTTGTTCGAGGCCTGGGCTGCTGGAATTCCGGTGTTAGTGAACGAATGTTGTGAAACGACCCGCGATCATGTTGCTCGTTCGAACGGTGGCCTCTGGTATAAAAATTACCCAGAGTTCGAAGTTGCTGTACGTCGACTTACCTCAGATAGCTCTCTAAGAACTCATCTCGCAGGCCACGGTGAGGACTTTGGAAAGCGTTTCTATTCGTGGGACGTTCTAATTCAGAGGTTCACGGATTTTTGTCGCCGCTTGGTCTAATCACGGAAACTTTCTCCGATCTTCCTGCTCGTGACATTAGGCTCCGGCTTTGTGTCTGAAGATCGTCGAATTACGGTCGTAGCGGGTGGAGTAGGTGCCGCCAAGTTTCTTCGCGGTCTAGTGCAGGTTCATCCAAATCATCTTGTAACAGCTCTGGTAAACGTTGCTGACGATTTTCGTCTGCATGGTCTAGCAATCAGCCCCGATTTAGACACCGTCACCTACACACTCGGTGGGCTAGTTAATCCTGAGACCGGATGGGGCCGGGCGAACGAAAGCTGGAGGGTGCGAGACGAGCTTGAGCGACTGGGTGGGGAGACCTGGTTCAACTTGGGAGACCTCGACCTGGCTGTTCACTTATATCGGACTCAACGGATTAGCAACGGTGCGACCTTGACCGAAATTACAAAGGAGATCTGCGAAAGACTAGGTATCGAGGCCCAGCTACTACCTGCAAGCAATCAAGAAATCCGGAGTCAACTGAAGCTAGAAGGAGGCGGTTGGGTCGACTTCCAAGATTATTTTGTTGCTCAACAGCACAGCGTGCCAGTCGAGAACTTGAGGTTTCGGGGCATAGAAGAAGCTCTACCAGGGCCATCGGTTATCGCGTCCCTCGAAGAAGCCGACGCAATAGTTATAGCCCCGTCAAATCCATTCGTCTCGGTGAAGCCCGTCCTTGAAATTACCGGTGTCGGTGAGATCATAAAGCGGCGCAGAGAGAAGGTAGTCGCCATATCCCCCATCATCGGAGGCGCCGCCTTGAAAGGGCCTGCATCGCGAATGCTCGAAGAACTCGGTTTCGAAAGTAGCGTCGTAGGGGTTGCATCCTTATACAGAGAGTTTGCTAGTGCCCTGGTGATTGACCATGCGGATGCGAAATTAGCCGCGCAAGTAGAAGCGACGGGCTTACGATCGGTGGTGACCGACACCATAATGAGCGACATTGACCGAGCAGCTGCCTTAGCGAAGGCAGTCCTGGGCAATACTTAGCTCGAGGAGAGAGACACGTGAGCCTCACAATTCACCCAATCACAGGGATTCCAGAAATAACCGAAGGTATCGATCTAGGAGCTCTCATTGGGGATACATGCATTGCCAATGATTCAGGGCTCAATGATGGCGATGTCTTAGTCGTCACTCAGAAAATTGTTTCCAAGGCAGAGGGCGCCATGGTTGAGATCGACCAGGCCGATCCCCTTTCACATAAGCCAGTGGTTGAACGCGAAGCGGTTCGGATACTACGTAGACGTGGTGATCTGATTATCACTGAGACAAAACACGGGTTTGTGTGCGCTAACGCAGGTATTGATCTATCCAACGTTGCTCGAGGTCAGGCCGCGTTGCTTCCGGAGGACAGCGATCGATCGGCTAGGCGGATTCGAGAACGGATCAAGCACAATCATGGGGTATCAGTTGGGGTGATCATTTCCGATACCTTTGGTCGCCCGTGGCGACGTGGAGTGACCGATGTGGCGATCGGGTGTGCTGGCATTTCAGCCGTTGTAGATCTGCGAGGGACCGAAGATGCTCTAGGCCGAGAACTACAAGTGACTGAGGTCTGTGTTGCTGATGAGCTCGCTGCAGCTGCGGACCTAGTTTGTGGGAAGGCCGAGGGAATCCCAGTCGCTTTAATCCGAGGGGTCGATTCCAGTTGGTTGAAGGAGGGGTCGGTCCGCGACGAGGTGGTTCGGAGCCCATCTGAGGATTTATTTCGTTAGGCCGAACCAGCCTCCGGTCGACTCTCGTTCATAAGCACTTCTCCAGGTTGAATACGTTGCCCTTGCCCAATTACGCATCCATCCAACCGCGCTCCTTGACCTACATAGACATCTTCGGAAAGGACAGATCCAAGTATTTCGCTGTTAGCCCCTATCCGACAGCCGTCAAGCAAAACAGATTTATCAATGACGGCGCCCGCTTCTACTTCGCTTCCGTTTCCAATGACCGATTGTGTAATTAACGATTTGGGGTCGATCTCCGCATCAGGTAGGTCAGGCAGCTGCTTTCGTTTGCCATTCAACATGTCCAGGTTGGCTTGAATGAATTGCCGGGGGGTGCCTGTATCAAGCCAATACGTTGCCGAGGGCAGAGCGTAGAGGGTGCCTTTTGCAGCTAATTCGGGAAACGTTTCTCTTTCGACAGAAACAGGCCGGCCCTGCGGGATCTGCTCTACCGCAGAAGGTTCCAGAACGTAGGTTCCTGCGTTGATGTTGTTTGAGGGAGCAGACCCTTTTTCAGGTTTTTCGATGAATGCTTCAACTCGGCCACGGTTGTCGGTAGTAACCACTCCGAAACTCGAGGGGTCATCAACAGGTTGTAAGGCAATCGTCGCTTCGGCTTGAACATCGCGGTGAAATTCAACTAGCGCCCGTACGTCAAGGTCAGTCAGCACGTCACCGTTCAGCACTAGAAAAGTCTCTGTCAGTTGAAATTGCTCGACTGCAAAGCGAATCGCTCCGGCTGTTCCCAGCGGTTCACTTTCTACTGCAACCTGGTACGGGGTCGTAGCTATGTGTTCATTCGGGTAAGCCTCGAGGAAGGCATCAGGTCGGTAGCCCATGGCCAATCCGACCTTTTCTACACCGTGGTCGGCCAAGTGACCTACGACCCATTCGATCATGGGCACTCCACAGATAGGCAGCATCTGTTTGGGGACGTGTTCAGTGAGCGGCCGGAGGCGAGTACCGAAACCACCCACGAGCACTATTGCGAACATGTTGGATCAGCCGTCGCTGGGCTCACCTGACTCAGGTATTTCGGTTGCCGGTTCTTCTGTTTCGAATGGTTCCGAGGTTGCTGGCAGGATCGGGCCTGTCTCTCCCTCATCTCCTTCACCGAGAGGTTGTTGTTCCGCTGAAAGTCCTAAGTACTGTCGGAGGTATGCATCGTCTGGGCGCGGAATATCCGAGTTCTCGTAGCTCTCGCCAACTATGGCAAACATAAACAGTTGACCATTTTCGTTAAGGCGCACATCTTCTAAATCTTCGGTGAAAACAACTGGCTTTTCTGCCGTCAACTGATTCCACTTAAGTACCCGAAGTTCTGCCGCCTCGCCATTACATGTGAAGTCGTCTTCTGAAATTACTGAACCACTGGGCAGTTCAAAAGTGCTGTCGTCAAATGCAGTCTCGTTTTCGTTAAAGAATGCTCCCAAGGTGGCGTATTGACCGGTAACGGTGCTTACGAATGGGTGGATGTGGATGAGCCCGTCGCCATGGGTATGAATACCGGTCCGATCGTCTTCTGAGTCATTAGCAAAAGAAGCGGGGTCTATTTCGTCGCAGACGTATATGTCATATGCGCTGTGCCAGTGATCTTCCAGTCCAGGGTCTCCCGCTGGAGCAAGATCAGCTCGTTGATTTCGAGCGACAACCACAAGCGCTATGCCCAAAAGTGCTACGAGGACCATAGCTGCGGGAAACAAGATCTTTCGTTCTGAACCGGCGCCTTTACCGCCGGCTCCCGCGCTGGCTGCTTTGGCTACTTTTTTCGCTGCTGCTGATCTGGCCATACCGTCCGCCAAGTTACCGCCTATAGGCCTCGGTTACGCGCTCTATGGGCTCTTCCTTTGCTCTAGGAGCTCAAAAAATAAATTGTTGTATGTCTCTCCAATAGCTTCAGATGAGAGCCATTCTTCCGCGAAATGGCGGGCGTTTAGCCCGGCAGCGGCTCGACCGTTGGGATCGTCGATCAGGGCCTCTAACGCTGCAATGAACGCTTCTGTGTCGCCTGCTCTGACGCTTCTACCGGCACCAGATTGCGTAACCACTGCATCTATTTCCGTTCCAGGGTCAACGCTTGCCAGCACAGGCCGTCCAGCGGCAAGGATGGAGTAGAGCTTGGAAGGGACACTGATCGAACCGAGCCCAGGCTTCAGCGGAATGATGTGGATATCTCCACAGGCGAGAACTTCGTTCAACCGCGCGTTTGGTTGGTAGTCCATGAAGGTGACATTTGGTATTTCTTCAGATGCAGTTTCCAAGTGAGCTCTTCGCGAACCGTTTCCGTTGATAACGAAGAGGATGTCATCACGATGAGCAAGGTGTTGAGCGGCTTCTAGAACAATCTCTAATGGTTGCGAAAAACCTATGTTGCCTGCGTAGAGGACAACTGTTTCATCTGTGACCCCTAGTTCTTCGCGGTAGGAGTTGTGCTTCTCGGCGGGATAGATCCGTTCGGTGTCTACGAAATTGGGAATTACCAATATTTTGCTTTCGTCTTCAACTCTGTTCGACAGCCTTTCCTTTAGATCTCGGGATAGCACTGTGATTGCATCTGCTTTTCTGTAGCTGAAGATTTCTAGGCGTTTAAGCAAGCCAATGACTCGCTCATCGTTCAGTGTTCCCGTTTCTATGGCAGCGTCGGGGTGAACGTCTTGGATATTGAGTACTAACGGCGCTCTGTGTCTTCTAGCTGCTATCCAACCTGCTGGAGCGAGGGTTAGTGGTGGGCTCATTGCCAATATGAGTTGGGTCCGTCGACCGATGCTTGCCGCCAAGGCGGTTACGAGACTGAATAAGGCAAATGCAATTGCGCGAGCTAAGAGGTTGGTGCGCTTATTCGATATGAACGGGTGTATTCGGGTGATCCGTCCCCAGCTGGTTTTTTCTGTTGCGAACAGTCGCCCTCGCCATCCATCTTCTACGGAGTGGTTGCGGTACCAGGGAAGAGAGGTGACTACATGGATATGGTGACCGAGATTTTGTAGCTCGCGGACTATTTCTGTGATGACCTGGCCTGTTGGGGCTGTATCTGGGGCGAAGTGGGGGCAGATAACTGTGATGCGCATGGAGTCAATGCTTCATTGTTGGAGAAGTGCGTTGTATACGGCTAGTTGGGCTGTGGCTGCTTGGTTATTAGAAAAGTTGGAAGCTCGTTTGAAGCCGTGTTCGATCCATCGTTGTCTTGTATCCGGTTGACGGATGGTATTTACTGCCTCGATCCATTGGTCGAGTTCTGTTGGGATTGTTATGCCACCTGCACCGACTGTGTCAGGTAGCGCCCCTCCTGTGCTTGAGATGACTGGACATCCTCTCGTCATTGCTTCAATAACCGGTTGGCCGAAGCCTTCATATTGCGATGGGAATGTCGTACAGAGTGCATGTCGGTATAGACGGTCGAGCTTTTCTTCGTCGACGTTGCCAAGGTGCGTTATGCGGTCTGCAGCTGGAGAACTTTTTATTGCCTTCATCACTTCGTTGTGGAGTGGTCCCTGACCTCCAACGAAGATGAGATCAAGGTCTTTGAGTTGTTCTATAACTTTGATCAGAAATTTGTGTTCTTTGTGTGCCCAAGTGACCGCTGGGTAAAGGAGATAGTTTTCTGTTTTCCGTTCACAGGTCTCAAGGGCGACCGCTGCTTCTATTGCGGGTGGCACTATGTGGCATCTTTCTTTTGGATAGCCGAAGTGCTCTTCTAGACAACGTGCAGTGAATTCACTCATTACGCATACGGTGTGTGTGTCGTTGAGAGCGCGTTGAATAGCTTTGTCTAGGTAGCGTCGCTTTATGCCTGAAAAGTTTTGCGGGTAGTCGCGATATTGGATGTCATAGATTGTGACAAGCGCTTGGTCGTTTTGTTGATGTTTGGGGATTGTGCCGCCTAAATGGTGAGTTACCTCGGCGCCTTGCAGGTCGGCGAACAGCCTGTTTTCTAGCCAAATTCGACCTCCGCGACCGAGTCTTGGAGTGTGTCGATTAATTGCGAAGTCCGTTTCCAGGAACGGGTAGCGATCGATGGTTGCTGCTGAGGCGAAGATTTCTATCGGTGGAAAGTTTTGGTTTTTACTTATTGCCTTCAGCAGCCGGATGGCATATGTTTCCGAACCGCCTACTTGACCTGGGCGTAACCAAAGAAGGTTGATAGCGATTCGTGTCACGTCAGCTTCCTATAGACGTCGACGGTAGCGGCGGCCGTTGCGTCCCAGCTAAACGTTTTGCTTCGTTGGTATCCGCGGTCTGCCAATTTTTGGGCTTCGGATTCACTTGTAAGCAGAAAGTCGAGTGCATCGCTTACTTCGTCAACCGAGGCGGGGTCGACCATAAGGGCGGCGTCTCCGGCGACTTCTTCTGTAGCTGTTCCTTTAGATGTAACAACTGGAGTGTTGTAAGACATAGCTTCCAGCACCGGTAGACCGAATCCTTCGAGCAGGCTGGGATAACAGAAAGCTGAGGCGTCGGTGTAGAGCGCTGCTAGTTGGGCTGCGGTGACTTCGCCGATGATTCGGATTTTATTTTTAGCCGCTTCATCCAACGAAGCCAGTAGCTCTTCAGGCGCAACTCCCCATCCGAGCGGTCCAGCAAGAACGAGTTCCACGTCGTGGGAGGGGGCGATGTTGTTGAATGCCTCGATGAGCGTTGGAATATTTTTTCGAGGTTCTAGAGTCCCTACTGCCAGCACAAATCTGCCTTGCACACCGAATTGTTCACGCGTTTCTAATAGCGCTTCTGGGCTTACATTGAGTGGGTCATGCCCTAGCGGGACGAGGTGAAGACGGTGCGCGTCGAGACCGGCTGCAAGGAGATCAGCCGATGTCGCGGCTGAGGGGCATAGAACTGCGTCAGCTCTTTCCAGTACACGCTGCCAGGAGCGTTCAAAGAGTTTTCTGGATCGTTTTGGGAAACGTTCGGGGAATCGGCGAAACGCTAGATCGTGGACGTTGGCCACCATAGGAACGTCCCCTGGAGGTGGGACGACAATGGTGGTTGAGTGAACCAGGTGATGCTTTGTGGATTTGAGTCGCGGTCTGGGACTGCGGGCCCAGCACTCATACAGGAGTGGTCTGGGACATCGAAGTCGTTGAACGTCAATGGAGGTCTGATAGTTCTGTGAGGGCGGGTTGAGGTGCCACGCAGCTACGCCTTCTATTTCAATGTCATTGCGGCGTGACAATGCGTTGGCTAAGTCGACAGCAACTCGACCGGTGCCTCCCGGCACCCGATGCCACGCCGCCTCCATAGTTATGAGGACGCGTAGTTCGGGTGTCACTTGGAGAGCCTCGCGCTCTGATGTGTCATGTAATGGGCGTTTTTATATTCTGCCGAGATCATCGTATTGGAACCCGAGGTCCAGCATTGCACGTCGATCAAGCGCATTGCGGGCATCAAGGACCCGAGGGGCGTTCATAAAGTCGCGTAAAGCTCCCCAGTTGGCTCTCGTGAATTCGGGCCATTCGGTGAGGATGACTACTGCATCGGAACCTGTTAAGGCCTGTTCTATGTTCTGCGCTAGTTCGATTTCTGTGGGCAGCCCCGAATTGCTTTCCACCATTGGGTCATATGCGATAAGTCGTGCTCCTTCGCTGCTGAGTAGCTTGGCTACCTCGAGGGCGGGCGAGTTTCTGAGATCATCGGTATGTGCTTTGAAGGTCAGGCCAAGCAATGAGATTTTTGCGCCTCCGAGTTTGTCTCCGACGAGTCGTTCGACTTTGCTCACAACGCGTGCAAATTGTTGTTCATTTGCTTCGATGACAGCGCGTAAAAGATCGAATTGGTATCCGGCGTCATCGGCCATTCGCACCAAGGCTTGCATGTCTTTAGGGAAACAAGAGCCTCCCCAACCAGGGCCGGGTTGCAAGAAACGTGATCCGATACGTTGATCTGCTCCGAGTCCTCGTATGACTGATTCGATATCCGCGCCGACGGCTTCGCACACAGCCGCTAAGGCGTTAACAAACGACACCTTGGTAGCCAGAAAGGAGTTAGTTGCGTATTTGATTGTTTCTGCGGACAGGGGGTCGACAGTAATTATGGGTGCGTCAACGGCGTTATATAGACCGGACACCTTTTGTGCTGCTTCAGGGTCGGTTGAGCCAATGACGATTCTGTCTGGCTGCAGGAAGTCGGTAACTGCGACACCTTCGCGAAGAAACTCTGGGTTTGACACCACTGCGACGTCACCACGGCGCACTAACGACTGGATGGCTGCGTTGGTACCAACCGGTGTTGTGGACTTGTTGACGATGGTGCTTCCAGCCGGGATGATCTCTCGGATTTCTTCGATGACTTGAGAGATCGCGGAGATATCGGCTCGTCCATCGTCGCTTTGGGGTGTGGGGAGGCAAAGAAATACGAATTCGCTGTCTGTAACCGCTTGGCGAGCTCCGACGACAAATTTGAGCGTTTGTTGGGATAGCCCGTCCCGGAGGAGTTCCGGTAGGCGTGTTTCGTGGATTGGTACCTCGCCTTTGTTTAGTGCATCGACTTTTTTTTCGTCGATATCGGCGCAAATTACGGTGTGGCCTAGGTGAGCAAGACACGTTGCTGTAGTGAGGCCAACGTAACCAGCTCCGATGACAGCAACGCCGCTCACGGGCAATGCCTTTGATCGCAGAATATGTGGTGCGGCAGGTTAGACACAGCCCCGATGCTAACTACATCAGAGGCGTTGATGGGCGCGGGTCGGCTTTGTGCGCGTTGTTGTTGTGTTGAGTGCGAACGGAAAAGGCTTTCAGCCGCATATTCCTATGGTTCGAGGCGGGGGCGGAATAGTTTCTGTCATTGGTGCGGCAAGGGGTTGTGGTGGCTCAATAGCTCGGTAGCCAACCATGACTGAGGGCGGTTGGGTTGTTACCTCGAGTCGAATTTGATTCCCAGAAAGCGATGGGTCAGGAAGCATTTCAACCGTTTCTTTCAGTCTGGCCGCTAATAGGAGAGCCGCCTTGTCGCCTCCGACTCCGTACCTGATGCGGTTAGCGCCACTTGGTGATGCTTCTTGGTGAGTTGCGTTGAAGCGGGCGCCTCGCAGCCTTGCGGCCAGTGAAAGTGAGTCGGGTCCACTCACTGTTATTTCGACTCGTTCCTCAATTACGTCATTCCATCCGACCCCTTGGAAGATTTGTATGACGCGTTGATTGTGGTCGTTATCGATGAGTTGCAGGCCTGCTTGACCATTTACTGTTACGTCGACCAGCTGAAGCGCATATCGTTCGAGGTCGCTATCGACGTTAAGGCCCTTGAATCGTCTCGCCAGCTTCAATCCATCGTCGAAGACGCTCAGTGTGTTTGAGGTGCGTACGTCGGTGGCGAAGATATTGAGCAAGCGTTGGAGGGTTCGTGGGTTCCCTACAGCCCGGTCGAAGGCCTGGTCTAATGCCTGAAAAATAAACTGTTGCTGTCGACTATTTCTCTCGAGGTCGTTCCAAACGCCGAGTCTGACCCATTCACCGTCTTGCTGTTGCGCGAGTAAGCGTCGACTGCGGACGAAAGCTAATGCTCGGTCGCCGTCAAGATGGGTCCAACCTTGGCCCGCCGAGAAACCGGTGCCACCTTGAGTGGGGTCGCCGCTGTCTTCGATCGTTCGGTCACGTGTCGGTCGATTGAAACACATCGAGACACCCCCGATTGCGTCGACCAGTCTTCGAAAACCGTCCAGGTCTACTTCTACGAAGTGTTGGAGTCCAATGTTGAAATGAGCTTCAACTGTTTCGATGAGTCGCGCTGCTCTGGTTTGAGCAGACGAGTCCAAGTTATATGCACTGTTGATTTTTGCTACTGAGTCTGTACTGGCTATGGGGACGAGTAGGTCGCGAGGTACAGACACGACAGCGGCAGTTCCATCGTTTCGCAGTCGAAGAATCATGATCGTGTCTGCGAGGTGGTTTCCGACCGATTGGCTTCTGCCGGTCATGATGACATCTGTAGCTGAGATACCTTCGACGCTGTCAGAGCCCACAAGGAGATAATTTTCAGCCTGAGCTACTGGGTCGACGATTGCTGGCGGTAGCAGGATCTCCGCAGTTGTTTCAGCCGATGATTTGTCTACCGCTTGTGTTTGTGACGCATTGAGCCGGATGAGACCAGAGGCTGTTATGGGTGCCATTGTTGGAGCTGTCAAGACGTCGTTAACTTCGAATCGTTCGACTCGATCTAGTTGCCAAACCGCGTAGCCAAGAACGAATGTTGCTAAAAACCCGAGGCCAGCAGCGACTCCGAGGGCTGCTAACAGTAGCCGTTCGGTTGGTCGACGGTGTCGACGGGGACGATCTCGGCTCATATCCAGGGAACGTATCGCAGGAATTGCTGTTTCATTGGTCGTGCTTCGGGACACTGCGTTCGAGCGTTACTTGCCGGAGTGGACCTAAGCCGTGGAGGTGAAGGGTTCGATTTCCATTGGTGATGGTGCCGTTGTCGTATTCCGCCCTGCGCCATTGGTGGGCATGTCCGAGTCTTTTGGACCACCTTCTTTGTGCTGGGAGGTCACTAAATTTTTCAAGCGTGGGTGTTCCGGTTCGAGTGGCTGAAAGCAATGCTCGGACAACTCTTTGCCAATTCGCTGTAGTGACAGATTTACGAGCTTCGAAGCCCAAGCGGGCTCGTTCGTTGTTGTCTGCGACGAGTGCCTCTACTGCTAGTCGAATTTCGGAGGTTTTTGTGAGGAGATAGCCGTTGGTGTCGTGAAGGATCGTGTCCTTGGCAGCCTCGTTGCTATGCATTGCGATGACCACTTTTTCTTGACTCATGGCTTCTCTTAAGGGTTCAACGAATCCCTGGGAGTTCGATGGGTCAATGAGAATGCCGACGTTAGGGTCATCAATTTCGAGGGTAGGAATGAAGGCATCTTCTAGGGCCATTTGGAGGTCCTTGTGGTTTTGGCCGTCATATATCGCTACTCCAGGTTGGGTCGGTGGGGTCATTGGTGGAGTGCTAACCGGTAGGGGTGCCACGATCGGCGTCATAGTTCCTTTCCCTACAGCATCTGATAGGAGGTGGCGTGCTGCTACGACGGTCCATGGGGTTGCTTGAACCTGGTGGTGGGTGATGTATCGCCGGACATCTGCGCTAGGCGGAGCGGGTTCGTCGTCAACTGCTATTACCAAAGTGAAAGAGGCGGGGTCGTTGCCGTTGGAGAGAATCTCAGCTTCAACCTTGGCGCGTTTTGTCAGCGCAGTATGGATTGCTGTTGCGTAACGGCCGGGGGCTATTCCTACCTTCATCACGTTGCGTCTGGGTTGAAGCGGGATCGGAGGAGGTCGTGCTGTCGTTCCAGACGGACCAGCTCGATTTGTGCGGTTTCAATTGCAGCGCCGAGATCGTCGATGAGTTGCTCGTCGCCTGCAGTTATGAGTTCGAGGCGGTCGATGGCGTTCTCTAGTTGTTGTGTGCGTTCTCGTTCGGTTGCGAGTGTGGAGTTGATGAGGTCGATAGCTGCGGATAGTTCATCGGTAACAGTTTCGATGGTGGTTAGAAGTTGGCGTGAGTTGAAGAGTGCTGGCATTTTGCGTGCGCGGAGGTTGCGGCCTAGCTGTCGAGCGGTTGCTAGGTGGGCTGAAGCTTGGGATAGTGCGTCGTTGTCTGTCATTGGTTCACCATCTTCGTGATCGGGTGGCGGCTATTGATGCGAATCGGGGTCGTGGGGGTCTCGTGTTCGGGTGGATGCCGGCTCTTTGAAGTGCATTTAGGAGATCATCTGGTGTCGTGATTTCGGCGCGTGGTGCTAGTTGGCTGGCGCGCACCTTGTCGCTTTGGACGACTATGACATCGTCGCGGTGCCTGCGTTGCTCAAGTTGTTCAACATCTGTGACTGTGACGACTGAAATATTGTGTGTTTGTAGGCGCTCGATTATCTCTGGTTGGTCTCCGACTACGGCCACTCGCCCGTGGGTAAAACTGCTTTCTCCATGCCATGCCGTTCTAGAGGTGTCTTTGTAGAGCCATTGCCAGCGGAACGAGTTGCGGGCGTGGTTGCGATGGGAGAGTCGTTTGGCGTCGGCGGTTTGAAAGGATCCCCCTGTGCGGTGAATGACTTTTGAATCGCCGACTACCACTGCGTTGCATTTTTTTAGCCGGTGGGTGTTGATGAGGTCTAGGTCTTCGTAGTAGCCAAGTCCGTAGGCGGGGTCGAAACCTCCGAGCGATTCAAATGACTGTTTATCGATCGCCCAACAGGCTGCGGAGATGTGGTCGACGGGTTTAACTCCGTGAACTGGTGTCTGGGATGTGTGTACGTGTCCATCGGCGGTTATCGACGCGCCGCTTTCAATGATATGGCCTTGTTCGTCTGTGTAGATGGGGGCAGCAATTGTTTCTGAATTGGAGTCGATTGCGGCATTGAGTGGTTTCAGCCAGTTTGGGGTGACTTGAAGGTCTGAGTTCATTATCACGAGTGTTTTGGAGTTGGATTTTCGGACTCCGAGGTTGATGCCTCCGCCGTATCCGAGATTTGTAGGTGCTTGGATGAGACATGGACGCGATGGATGGTTTGCCACTCGTTGCGCTGAGTCGTCGGGAGAATCGTTGTCAACAACGATGACTTCGTGAGGTTCAGGTGTGTGTCGAGCTATGGAGTCGAGGAGGAGTTCTGTTAAGGCAGGTTGTCCGTAGGCGACAATGATGAGTGTGGTTTTTGGCGCTCGGTTCATAGCTCCATGTCCATGATTTCGATGTCAGATTGGTAGCGAGATCTGAGTAGTTCATGGGTGTGGGTCAGTGCTTCAAGTTCAGTGGTGGCGCTCTGCAACATGTTTGCTATTTGTCGGGGTTGTCGGGACGCAACAGTTTGGATCATCCGGTCTATTTGTTTGAGAGCCCAGTCTTGGGAGAGTTCGAGCAGTTCGATCGTCTGGGGGTTTTCGCGCTTTGTAACGTCGAGAATTTTTTTGAGCGCTGCACCTGCACTTGTGGAAGGCGTAAAGGTGCTTGCTGCGAGGAAGAGGCCTGTTGCTGTCCACGGGTCAAGTTCTATTGGGAGGTTCCAGCCACCGTCGCTGCTCTCGGTTATTTGGATTTCTGTTTCTTCGCTTTGGATTGCGCTGCGAGCCGCAACTTCGAGTCGTTCTTTTCTGTCGGAGCTAAGTCGGAGAAGTCCACCAACGGCTTCCGGTGATGGTTCGCAGGCTGAGACTCCGTTGTGGCCAATTGTGACGTTCGCGTATGGAGCGGCCCATTCAAGCGCTAGAAGTGTCGCTGTTGCTAGTACTTGAGCGGTGGGGTGGTTACCTGTTGGGGTTACCACTATCTCTAGTTGATTAGTCACATAGCTCCTTCACAAGAAGAGGGAGTGTGTCACGAAAGTGAGGTGGCGGGGTGAGTCCCACAGTGGGCAATGCCTGGTTGTTTAGAACAGAGTTAGTTGGGCGAATGGCGGGTCGTGGCGGGTCCAGTTGGTCTGTTCGTATGGCTGTTAGTTGATCAGTTGGGCGTCCCATCATCTCGAGGATCGAGTAGGCAAACTCGTACCAGTTCACTGGGCCTTGATTGGTTACATGGAACGTTCCTTGAGCTTCAATCTCGACTAGTTGCTTTATGGTGACGGCAATGTCCTGCGTGAATGAGGGGTGACCTGTTTGATCGTTGACGAACCTCATCGGCTGATCAGTTTTGGCTAATGCGACGATCGTTTTTAGGATGTTTGAACCATGTGATCCACATAACCAAGAGGTGCGCACAATGAGGTCACAGTCGCGCATTGCTTGTTCGCCTTGGAGTTTGGTTTGTCCGTAGATTGATTGCGGGTTCGTGTCGTCTGTTTCTATATAGGGCCGTTCGAGCATGCCATCGAAGACATAGTCGGTGGAGACTTGTAGCACTCGAGCACCTATCTTGTGTGCTGCTGCGACGAGATTTTCGGGTCCTAGCGAGTTGACCAATCTTGCCTGAACTGGATGTGCTTCACATTTGTCTACGTCGGTGAACGCTGCTGCGTTAATCACCACATCGGGCTTGTAGTGGCGCAGAGCAGCTTCGACATCGGATTGTTGGGTGATGTCGAGTTGTTGGTGACTGAGAGCGACTGTGTCGCTGCTGTTAAAGACTTGAACGAGATCAGTTGCGAGTTGCCCTTGTCCTCCGGTGATGAGCACCTGCTGATGCTTACTCATTCCGCTGCCTCCGAGAGGGCTTCGCTTAGAGTTGGGTACACAAAGAGGCTTTCGTGAATGTCTTGGACTTTTAGGTTGGCGCTAACCGCTAACGCGACAACGGAGATCAGCTCGGCTGCGTGTTGTCCGACGATTGAGCCACCCAATACGTGTCCGGTATTGGGGTCTGAAACGATCTTAACGAAGCCGAGTGGGTCGTTGTTGATGAGTGCTTTGGCATTGGACGAAAAGGGGACTTTTGTAACTCGGATTTTGCGTCCTGTGGCAAACGCTTCAGCTTCAGCTAACCCGACATCAGCGATTTCTGGTTCAGTAAAAATGGCGGAGGCTGCTTTGTCGTAGTCGAGGTGACGGTGTTCTCGCCCTTCGTGAAGGCCCATTATGTGCTCTGCTATTTTTCGTCCTTGCATTGCCGCTACCGAGGAGAGCGGAAGTTTGCCTGACAGGTCCCCTGCCGCATAAATGGTGGGTATTGATGATCTGAGGTTGTGGTCGACTTGGATGTAGCCGTCACTGTCTATTGCTATGTCGGTGTTTTCTAGGCCGAGGTCTTGACTGTTTGGGTCGGAGCCGATGGCGAGGAGCGCGTGGCTTCCTTGTGCGATTCGTCCATCTGAGCAGTGGACAGTTACTGATTGTCCTTTTCGCAGGATTCCGGTTGCTCGTGCGCCTTTGAGTAGCTGGACTCCCCTATCAAGAAAGTTCTGCTCAAGTAATGCAGCGGCTTCGGGGTCTTTTTGGGGAAGTACTTGTTGGCGACTAACGATGAGGGTGACTTCGGACCCGAGTGACGCGAACATGTGCACGAACTCGACGCCGGTGACGCCGGAGCCTACGACGATGAGGTGTTCTGGTATCTGCTCGGGTGGGTAAGCGTCGCGGGTGGTGAGGACACGTTCATGGTCGATCGGTGCCCATTCTGGGATACGCGGCCGACTTCCGGTCGCGAGAACGATAGCGTCAGCTGTTAGCTTGACGACGCCGTTGGGGGTGTCTACGCATACCTCATTTGGGCTTAAGAGTCTGCCAGTGCCTCGGTGAATTGTTACCCCTTGACTGGTCAGTAGTTGTGTGACGGATTGCTCAAGGCGTTGTTCAATGCCTTGGATGCGGGCGCGGAGGTGTTCAGCCTCTACTCCCGTCTCTACATTTGCTAGTCCCATGCCGTCTAGGCGGCGGGCAAACGAGAGTGCTCCTCCGGTCGCGATCATGGACTTTGAGGGGACGCAGTCTCGGAGGTGCGCCGCTCCCCCAACGATGTCGCGCTCGATGAGGGTTACCTCGGCGCCAAAACGCGCTGCATATGTTGCTGCGTCGTGTCCTGCGGGGCCGCCGCCTATGACCACCACGCGTTTGTTTGCCATGAGAGAAGTGTAGAGCGAAGCTTTGAATGAGCCTTTGCAGGCCGGTTGCTGGGGTGAAGCGACTCAGTTGACTGATGGTGAGCAGTATTGGTCGTATTCAGCGATGTTGATGCGATCTCGATTTTCGTGGGTGACTTGGTTTTTGGGGTCGCGATGAATTTTGTATTCGCGAAATGTCATGTCCAAGGCGTCGAAGGCTAAGAGTCGTCCAATGAGTGAATCGCCTAGTTGGAGCACAAGTTTGATGGTTTCAAGTGCTTGTAGGCTCCCGATGACTCCGGGGAGGACGCCGAGGACACCTGCCTCAGCGCATGATGGTGCTAGTTCCGGTGGAGGTGGTACTGGCACATAATCTCTGTAGGTCGGTCCCTTTAATGGGTCGAAAACTGTGACTTGACCTTCGAATCGGAATATTGAGCCGTGGACTACTGGGATTCCGAGTTTCACCGAGGCGTCATTGAGGAGATATCGGCTTGGGAAATTGTCCGCTCCGTCTACAACCACCTCCCAGCCCGCGAGTAGATCGAGAACATTGTCAGCGTTCAGGCGGGTGTCGTAGGTCTCAATCTGGATGTCGGGGTTGAGAGCGGTGATTGTTTGCTTCGCTGACTCTACTTTGGATTGCCCGACGCGGCCTGTGTTGTGAATGACTTGGCGTTGAAGGTTGGATTCGTCGACCACATCCATGTCTACGACTCCGAGCGTCCCAATGCCAGCCGCTGCGAGGTACATGGCGGCGGGTGAACCTAAACCGCCTGCCCCGAGTATCAAGACCTTGGCGTCAAGCAGTTGGTTCTGCCCTTCTTCTCCTACCTCCGGAAGCAGCAGGTGTCGTTGGTATCGGTTTCGTTGGTGTCGCGTGAGGGATTCGGGCATCGACCATTTCCGCCCTTCCGACTTCCATTTGGTGAAGCCGCCTTCCATTGAGACAACGTGCGTGTACCCCAGATCGGCGAGGGTCTTGGCTGCGAAGACTGATCGAGATCCCGCTGCGCAGTAAACCAATATTGCGGTGTCACGGTCAGGGATTCGTTGCTCTATTTGGCTTTCCAGATGCCCTCGCGGAATGTGGGTTGCGTTGGGTAAGGACCCTTGCTCGAACTCCTCCGGTTCGCGAACATCGAGAATCGTGCAACTGTCGTCGACTAGTTGGGCAGATTCGTTGGTGCTCACTTCGCGTACGTGTTGTTTTGTGGCCGCGAGTAAGTCTCCGTAGCTGGTCATCGCTGTTCTCTTCAAGGTTCGGCATTGACGGTTGCTTGTTATTGATTGTACTGGTTGTCGTCTTGACGGTTACTTGGGGGTTTCTGCGTCTCCGTTGTTGTCTTCCTCTGGGAGGTTTGATGCACCTCCGACGGCAATTGGAAGCACTTCGCTGATGGACTCTCGGATGACTAAGTCCGCTATGTGATCCATTTCGGTGGGTTCGGCGTTAATGATCGCAATTTTTGCGCCGACTCGTTGAGCTGATGGAACTACTGCTGCTATCGGGTACACGGCCAATGTTGTTCCGATGGCAATCATGAGGTCGCAATTCTGGGCTGCAGCCTCTGCTTTGAGGAGATCTTTTTGGACTAGTGATTGGCCGAATGAGATCGTGGCGCTCTTGAGTATTCCACCGCATTCGGGACAGTCCAGGTCCTCTTCGCCTTGGCGGACTCGATCGAGCGCTATTTGCATGTCGTCGCGGTAGTCGCATTCAAGGCATGCAACTTCCCGAATAGTTCCGTGCACTTCGACAACTTTTGTTGCCGATGAGCCTGCAGCATGGTGAAGGCCATCAACGTTTTGGGTCAATAAAGCTACGAGCTTGTTTCGCTTTTCTAATTGGACGAGCGCTCGGTGTCCGTCGTTGGGGTCAGCGGACCAGGCTCTGTTGTCAAGGCGGTCTCTCCAGGAAGCCTTTCTGACTTCGGGGTCCGAGATGAAGTTTTGAATATTTGAGGCTTTTTCCGCTTTCGGATTTTTCGTCCAAACACCGTTAGGTCCACGAAAATCAGGGATACCTGAGTCAGTTGAAATCCCGGCTCCGGTTAGCACTGTGATTCGTTCACTTTCGTCGATCCATTGGGTAAGGAGTCGAACGTTTGGGTCTTGGGAGAGATCTGATGGCATGTTGTGGTCCGGTGTTGTTGGTTGGGAGTTGTTGGCGCCGGGCAGATTTCGCGGTCTGAGTCCGGGAGTTAGTTGTGTCTCACCAATTATTGACAATTTCAAGCAGGGTTCGGACTCCGAAACCTGTTGCTCCCTTGGGAAACTCTGCTTCTTGTTCTTGGGTTGTTACTGGACCAGCGATGTCTAGGTGTACCCAGGGTGTTTCGTCTACGAATTCTTGGAGGAAAAGGCCGGCTACGAGGGTGCCGCCGAACCTGCCGGATCCAATGTTTTGTAGATCGGCGACATCTGAGTCCAATTGCTTTCGGTACTCATTAGGTAGGGGTAGGTGCCATAGTCGCTCACCTGCTTTGGTTGCTGCTGCTTCTACCCTTGCGATCGCGTCTTCGTTGTTACCCATAAGGCCCGCATACTGCGAACCTAATGCCACAAGGCAAGCTCCCGTAAGGGTTGCTAGATCGACTATAAGGTCGGGGTTTTCCTCGGCTGCTATTGATAGTCCGTCGGCTAATACCAGTCGACCTTCAGCGTCGGTGTTGAGAACTTCTACGGTTTTACCGTTGCGGATGTTGAGGACGTCCCCCGGTTTGGTGGCGGTGGGGCTGGGCTGGTTATCGGTGCAGCAACAGGTTCCTATGATCGTTACGTCGGGATTGTGTGCTGCTACGGCGGCCATGGCTCCGATCACTGCCGCTGCTCCCCCCATGTCAATTTTCATTTCTTTCATTCCCTCAAATGGTTTGAGGTTCAGTCCTCCTGTGTCGAAGGTGATGCCCTTGCCTACGAAGTGGATAGTTCCGCGACTTTCACCCTTGGGTCGCCATGTGAGTCGCACCATTCGTGGCTCTTCGGTGGATCCAGCATTGACACCGAGCATTCCGCCGCATCGCTCCACGATCAGGCGTTCTCGGTCCCATACTTCAACTTCTAGGCCAGTTTGTTCGGCGACCTTGACAGCTTCGTCGGCTAATTGGACTGCCGAGAGTGATCCACCGGGTCGGTTCACTAGGTCCCGTGTGAGGGCAATGGCGCTTGCTACCGCTTCCGCTCTTGAGAGAGCGGCCGCGCTGTCAACACCATCTGGGACAACGAGCGTTACTTGTTGAAGTGAGGAACGTTCTTCGGGACTTCCCTTTAGCTCGTCGTATCGGTAGGAAGCTAGAAGCATTCCCTCGACGGTTGCTTGGAGTGCGACTTCTGCGCCAACTTCGGTTGCGGTTGTTAGCGGCAGAAGCGAGGTCACGGAATCAAGGTGCTTAGAAGCTCTCCATAATGATGCCGCTGCGTTTCGTATTGACGGCTCGGTGATTTCTTGTCCGCCTAGCCCAACAGCGATCACTATTGGGTCTTGTTCGGGCAGCAGCAAGGTTTGGCCTAGTTTTCCTTCGAACCCGCTCGCAGCTAGGAAGTTTGGGCTGACTCCTAAAGTTTCGAGTTCGTTTTCTTTGATCGGCCTGTCGGTCGCGACGGAAGCCTCATCTGCTCCGGCGTTGATGACATTGATTGCGGAAATTTCTAGTTGGTTCGCCACGGTTTTTCTTTCATGCGGTGTGTTATTGCGGGTCTTTGCTGTACAGGCTTTCGTCTTCTTGCCACCTGGCCAGAGTCCATAGGAGATCTGAGAGACGGTTGAGATACGGCAAGACTCGGGATTCTGTCTGACAAATGTCGATTGTTTCTCGTTCTGCTCGCCGAACCACCACTCTCGCCCAATCAAGTCGCGCCGAAATTTCGGTTTGGCCTGGGATGGTGAATTCGGTCGGGCTTTCGAAGCGGTTGGTGACGTTATCTATTTGTTGTTCAAGGTGTTGCACCATGTCGTCTGTTACTAGCGTTGTGCCGGGATCGAGTTTGCTGTGGTTCTCGGGGAGCGTTGCTAGTTCTGCCATTGCGACGTATAAATCGCGGCAAAGGATTGTTAGAAGTTCATTTAGTTCTGAATCTTGAACGGCGGCGCGGGCGAGCCCGATGGCCGCTTGAGCTTCGTCGACTGCGCCGTATGCCTTTGGTAGCGGGGAGTCTTTAGTTACCCTGCCACCATAGAAAAGGCCTGTTGTGCCGTCATCACCGGTCTTTGTGTAGATCTTCATCGCTCACTCAAGTTAGCCGGAGGCTGACCCAGACCAAAGGCCTCTCTGACATAGGCTCGGTTGGTGGTGTTCCAGGGATATTGGATTTTGACCTCAGATAATCGATTGTTTCATTTCGCGGATGATGTGACCGAGACCGAAGTAGAGCTTCCGTCTCCTCCAATCGCGTTAGCTATGACTCGTGATGGGCAAGGGTGTTTAGTGCTTGGCTCTGGGGGACATATACAAGCGCATGGCACTGCGAGAGCACTAGGTGATGTCTCCGCTCTGAACTTGGCGGCTCCTCCTGTGGACATTGCTGCCTCGCCAATTGGTGTTGGGTATTGGGTCGTTGATTCTGAGGGCAGTGTTTTTAGTTTCGGAAATGCTCCGTTTCTGGAGGGCGTTCCGCAGGTAGCCGACAACTCGATCGATGCGGTATGCATTGAACCGTCTGCTGATGGCCGCGGCTATTGGATTGTTGATAGCCGGGGTGGTGTTTATTGCTTTGGGTCGGCTCCCTTCTTCGGGGCGTTAGCGGGAAGTCAGCAGCTAGATGGCCCTCGGGTGGTTGATTTCGCGTCGGGGCCCGAGAACGAGGGGTACCGTTTCTTGGATTCAGACGGGCATGTGCATTCTTTTGGTGATGCTAAGGATTTAGGTTCACCAATCAATTTCGGCCGGATCGACGCAATCGGCCTAATTAGTAGGTCGGGTGGTTATCTGGTTGCTGATGCACGTGGCGCGCTAACTGCTTTTGGGGATGTTGCGAATTACGGTTCCCCGGTCGGTTTGGGTTTAAGCGTGTTGGCGGTCACCTAGGCCCATGCCGCTAGCTCCTTTGCTGCATTGTGCGGGGAGTGCCGAAACAGCGGTCGGCGTGCCGGGCATTCCGGTCGTCTCCTTCTCACGGGTCTATTTGCTCCGAGTGACATATTCTGATGTTTGTGAATCATTCATGCCTTACGTGTCGACCGGGTGCTGATCGCGTCATTGACTACGAAAGCAATGTCGTGAATCTTCCCCAACATTTTCGGGGGCCTCCAACTTCGGGGAATGGTGGTGTTGCTACCGGTCTGTACGCCTGTCTTGGAGCGCGTTTCCTTCAAACCGATGTTGCCCAGTTGCAGGTAAGGCTGCACCAACCAGTGCCGCTATCTACTGATTTGGAATTTCATGAAGAACGGCTGGATAACGAAACCGTAGCGGTGACGATTGGAGTCAATGGTGGGACCGTTCTATCTGGCTGGGCCTCGTCGAAGACAAATGAACCTGTCATGAGCCAAGACACCGCTTCGGAGCTCCAAGAACACGTCAACTTGAGCGAGGCTCAGAAGAAAAGGTTCGAAAGCTACAAAGAGGTGTTCGGTCCTTCCAAAGATCACTTCGCAGAGTGTTTTGTTTGTGGTCCTGACTCGCAACTGGGTTTACGTCTGCGCCTTAGACAGATCACTGACCAAATCTTTTGGCAGGAGTGGAATCCTGAGAGTCGGTGGGATGATCGGGGTGCTTTGGCTTCACTCCCAGCCATCGCAGCTCTGGATTGCACTTCTGCTCTGGGTTTTTATGTGAATGGTTTCTTGGGGGAGGATGAATCTTGTCTGCTCGGCACCTATGACGCTGCAATAACTTCTCTACCTTCTTTCGGTTCTAACGAAGGTTTTCGCGTTATCAGCAAGACACGGGAGCGCGTAGGTCGAAAGATTTATTCCGACGTCGGCTTGTTCGGGGCCAGCGGTGAAATTCATGTACTTGGCAAAGCAACCTGGATAGTTGTTTCCCCAGAGGTCGCAAAGGGGCATAGAGAAGAGGCCGCCGGCTAAAGAGCGCAAGGTGGACCTTCTTTCATCGATGATCCCCTGTGAAGCGATCACCTAGACTGGGCGCGTGAGTGAGAACACCCGCAACTACCTTCATGCTCTATACGGCTTCGACGCTGCCGTCAGTCGAGTTAGATCACAAGATTGGGATAGCGCTAGTCCCTGTGAGGGCTGGAGCGCTCGAGATGTGCTTTCACACAACATTGGTATGTGCCAAATGATTACTGGGATCGCCCGTGGCATCGGAGCGGAAAGTGCTGGTCAACCCGAAGTTGTCAACCCACTTGACGAGTGGGGAAGGGCTTTCGCCGAAACGAGGGTAGCCCTTGACGATGCTGAGGCTCTTAGTCAGAAAGTCCAAACACCGTGGGGTCATCTGGTCGTTGATCGGTTTGTTGGCATCGTGACTGTGGACCCGTTAATCCACACATTTGATCTGGCGGTTGCAACTGGCCAAGAGGTGGTCATAGACCGGGATCTTGCCGAGGCCGGCTACACGCAGCTCCAACAGGCTGGGGACATGATCCGTGGAGAACGATTCGGACCTGAAATTGAGCTAGATGGCGATGAGTCGATTGTTGACAAGTTGATCGCTATGGCGGGCCGAGACCCGCTAATGGGTTCCTAGTTAGCTACAAAGCTCAGACCTGGTCCGCATTCAAGGTCGGAGCACGATTTTGGATGCAGCCAAGCCTCCTCCTTGACTCTGCTGGTCTCTCAGAACTCGAACAAGTATCTAGTTCTCAGTCGTTCTCATCGAGACGGCTGCGACGGAGCTGTTCTGCCTGCGGTTCATCGATTTCTCTAAAACGTTGGAGTTGAACTCTTTGGTTTGTTGTATCGCTTTTTTGATTTCTGCTATTTCCTCTTCGAGCATACGGGTATGAGAGTACTTCGGGCAGGGACTGTCCCAGTAGGTTAGGAAGTTTCCGCGAAGAAGTCGTCGAAGTGTTTCTCTCGTTCTGCTTTAAGCATCCCTGCGGTCTCATCCATAAACCGATTTCTGTCTTCCCTTGTTCGAAACACCCAAATACAAACTGTGTCCGAACTGTGGTAGATCGCTTTTAGTTCATCGTCTATTTCGCAAATTTCTGAGGGAATGGTCGCTTTGATGCAAATAATATTTTCTGCCTAGTACAACAGGTCAACTGTCAGTGCGGTCTTTGGTCGTTTAGTTCCATATTTAGATCACTAGGGCCACAGCACTGGTAGTTGTCTCTTGGCCGATCATCTTAAGGGGTTTGCATATTTTGATATCGGCTGCTCCCTAGTTCATGCCAGTGGGTGACCTCGCGGTAGCCATACTTGTTTGACTTCGTCGTGAAAATAGTACTGAGCATGTCGGGAGAGTCTCGGGTTGTAGTAGGGGTCATCTTGTCGGAGTGGTTCGCCCCAGCGCTCTCGGAAGAAGTTTTCGTCTTCTTTTGGGTGCAGTGAGCCTCTAAGGGCAGATTCTTGATGGAGAAGATTGGCGTTGGGTTGGTAGATCAGGTCGTATCCCAGTTGGTGGATGCGCATGGTGAGGTCAACGTCGTTAAACGCAACTCGGAGTCGTTCTTCGAATCCTCCCACTTCCCAAAAAACCTCTGGACGAATCATTAGGCAAGCCGCTGTGAGGGCCCAACAGTTGCGTACGAGGTTGCCGATGCTGAAGTATCCGCGCGAGTTGGTGTTTACGGCTACCCCTCCGACACCGACTGTGATTCCTTCGTGTTGGACGCGTCCGTCTGGAAAACTTAGTTTTGCGCCGACAGCACCGACTCGCTGTTGTTGGGCGTGGCCGATCATGGCTTGCAGCCAGTCCGGGTTGACGATGGTGATGTCGCAGTTGAGAAAGAGCAGAAGGTCGCAGTCCATTTGTTCGGCTGCCATGTTCATCATTCGGGCGTATGAAAACTGGTGTGGAAAATCGATAACCGGGCCTGGGTGGGCATCCATCCATTTCAGGGTGGCCGGGTCTGAACTTTCGTTGTTGACGACTAGCACTTCTGTTTCTTGCCACGAAGTGCTTTGGGTGATGCCCGCAACGCACTCTGATATGAGTTCGTACCTGTCCCGAGTGGGGATGATGATTCCTACTTTGGGTTGTCCTTCTATCGCATAGTTGATGTTGTAGGTGCCCGGGTCTAGTCCCTCTTCAACGTCTCCGTTAATGCCTCTTCTGTCTAATGCTTCTGTGAGAGCGCTTTGTCCTGCGGCCCATGCATCTGTTTTCTGATCAACTCCGGCGGCTGTGGAACCTGGAAGAATTCGCCAGTGGTACAGGTTGCGAGGAATATGGGCGATTTCGGTGGTGCTTTCTGTTGCTCGCAGGGCTAGGTCATAGTCCTGGGCACCGTCGAATCCTGTCCGCCATCCCCCGATTCGCTCGATGAGCGCACGGCGGAAAACGGCGAAGTGGCAGACGTAGTTGTAGGACAAGTGCAGGTCAGGCGACCAACCTGATTTGGCGTAGCTATGGTCGTAAGAGCCATCAGCGAAGAGTTTGTCTTCATCGGAGTAAAGAAATTCGACTTCGGGGAATTTGTTTATTGCCCGCACTACCTCGATGAGAGCGTCAGGTCGCAAGAGGTCATCGTGGTCAAGGAGAGCTAAATAATCGCCGTTGGCCATTTCGAATGCGGTGTTTGATGCTTGTGCTATGCCGCCGTTACTGGTTCGTTCAACGAAATCTATTCTTGGGTCTTCATCAGCGAACTTCTTGCACACCTCTCTAGGTGCATTTGTGGGGGAACAGTCATCAACAAGGCACAATTGCCAATTTTCATATATTTGCGTCCGTACAGATTCAATGGTGGCTTTTAGAACCTCTATCGGCGTGTCGTAAACGGGGGTCAGTACGGAGATCAGCGGCCGATGCTCGAGGCTGGTCCCGGGATTGATGTCAGGGTCGTTGAGTTGGTCACTTTCTGAACGTCGATATTGCTTGAGGTCCATTCGGTGACGTTTCCCTGTTTGTTCGGTGTTAAGCCAGTCAGTGATCTCTTGTTCTGTGCCTGCCGGTTGGATGCCAAGAGCCGATATCGCATTTTTCATTCCCGTGTCATCGAGGGGCAGTCGAGGGGCCCGGCGCCGTTGTGTAGCGGTTCTATACATCGCGGCGTCGGTCCCGGGGCGTTCGACGATTTCTAGGTTCCACTGTGCTGGGTCGTCGATGTGGCGGGCGGCTTCTTTTGTTGCGATCACCGGGATGTCAAATGCTCTCGCTGCGAGTAGGTGCGTCCATGCTGTAGGTCCTGTTTGTCTCAGTGACACAAGCATTGATGCTTGCTGTAGGAGGGCGCTAAGTGGCTTATTTCGCTCTAGGTGCTCAAGATTTGAAAGTCGGTAACCCCAAGGAAGAAATTCGCGCTCGGTGATCAGAAGCGGTGAGCCAATTGTCGGGTCAAGTTTTGGTGAGATGTGTTTATCGAAGTGCCGTATTGATTCAAGGTCGGGTTCCCCAAATTCGCGATGTGGTGCTGCCAGGAGCACTGGTTTGGTTCCCTGTGATTTGCCCAGGGTGATATTGGGTGGGCGAACGACCGTAATTTTGGCTGACGTGCCGAGGGCTTCTATTGCGCGGCGTTCCGAATGGGAACATACCCACACTTCGTTTGCGAGGGCGAGTAGTTCTCGATCGCGTTGCCGACGGAGGCTGGCTACGGTGTCTCGGCCGGCTTTTTCGGCGTCTGTGATGAGGTGATCGGCGAGGTCGGGTCGTTGGGTCGTTAATAGGTTCGATCCGTCGACAACGAGTAGGGAGTCTGGGTGATGTGTTTTGCAGATGGACGCTATGCGTTGAGCTGAGGCGTTTCCGCATAGGAAAATTACGTCACTGGCAGTTGTCCGCCACCATTCGTTGGAATCGAGACCAAGAGCTTCAACTGGGTTTCCGTAGAGTTGCGTTTCTTGGTCTGTGGGGCCGTTGAATACGAGTTTGGTGTTGGCGTCGCTGGATAGCAGTTCTTTGCAGATCTGCTCGGTCCTCCACCCATTTGGGTCTACCCCAGGTCTGGGAGCAGCGTCTAGAACGACGGTGACGTTCTTTGTTTCTGGCTTATCTCTCATCCGCGACCAAATCGGCGTCGCAGCCAACGAAGGACTTTTACTAGATCACGTTCCAGTTGGGCTGCGACACTGTGCCAATCGATGCTGCGTTGCAGGCGGGCAGGACCTTGATCGCGTCGTGCTATCTCAGTTTCTAATTCGTTTAGTCGATTGTGTTGTGCGCGCAGCGCTTGTCGGGTGTTGTTGGCGTCGTCTTTAGTTGCTTCAAGTTCGTTGTGTAATTGAAGTAATTCTTGTCGCAGTGCGTCGATGGACTGATGGGCGCGTCGCCGCTGCTCGGCCCAGTGTGTCAATTGTTGTTGATGAAGGTGGTGGGACTGTTCGTTGCGTTTTCTTTCTTGAGATGCCGACCGCGAGGTGATGGGTCGGTTCAGGCGTAACAGTGCTGTTTGTTCGATGATTTCAGCAAGTCGGCTAACTCGGTCTTCGAGCGCTGGGTTTGGCTCGAGTGATGCGATGTTCACAGATGCTGACCAAAGATGATGCTGAATCTGTTTGTCGTTTGCGTTTTCGGAGGCAAGAACTGATCTTCCGTGGAGCACGTTTGCTAGTCGATGGAGTGCCATATCGCTAGTGACCACTAGAGCCGCATTCTGCACGACGGCGGCTAATTCCTCGGGGTCTAGGTCGTTGCCAAGTGGAATTGACGTTTGGTTGTGGGTCGTTAATTTCGTCGCGAAGCTAGTTTGGTTGTGAGGTGCGCCTATAAGGGTGATGGGTAGTTGTCGTGAGTGTGCGTGCCGAGCGATCTCTACTGCGGCTATGTCCGATATCTGATCGTCGACATCAACCAGGATCGATTCTTTAAGTGATGGTGCCGGGTGAATTGCGTTTATGGACTCGAGGGGCAGGTAGCGACGCAGTAGCCCTATCGAGTCGTGCAGGCTCAGGTCGATTGAAGTGGGGTCGACCACAAAGTCTGCGCTGTGGTCAGTGACGTCAAATTCGATGAGCACATCTAAATCATGTTCTAACTCTTCAACGTTTTCGGGCAAGTAATTGATGTCGAGCGAGCTTTCAGTCGCCGATTGCGGAGTTGCGGTGCGGGTAACGAACCATTGAAGTTCGACAGGGGCGTTTCGCCATTCGATTTCGCGACCCAGTGCTCGCGTTGCGAGCCATCCGACGGGGTGGCGGTCGTCGTTGGGGAGGACTATCCCGATGTTGAGAGTTTCTCTGGCCTCTGGAGGCGATTTCGCTTCAATGTCAGCAGAGGATGTCGTTGTTTCCATTGAGTTCATGAATGCAGCCTCCGGAGATCTCAACAGAACTTCACGCCACGTGTGCAGATAATTGTACGTGGCCCGGCTAGGTCAGTGGCCGCGACTAGCTTTAGCGATTCGGGTGACCTGGAGAGCCCTTTTCGTGTGGTACGGGGGGCTGCCATCGTCCTTTTAGGTCGATAAGGCCTTCTCGTTCAGTGGATGATCCCGGGACGATTCGTAGCGAATGGGACCGTTCCCAGGCGTCGTGCACATGCATCCGGTCTCGATCAGTTACAGAGGTAGAAAGCAAGTAGTCGCCTGGGAGTAGTGGGAGTTCGTCAATGATGAAATCTACGTATCCGCGTCCAGTTCCGATAGCACCGGTTTGTAGGTGCTGCAGAGCGCTATTCGGTGACGCCATATGAACTCCTGTTGCGTGGTGGAGTTTTAGCGCGAACACAGGTTCTTCCACTGGTGTTTCGGTCTCGTACCAGAGACGGACGATGAGGGTGTCGCCTGCGCTTGGTAGCGGGTTGGCTAGCCACTGTTCGTCTAAGTAGTCGATGTGGAAGATTCGTATTTCTCCGGTTCCTCTACGAACTTCTATTTCAGTTAGGGAGGTATCGGTATGGGCTTGTTCATCATCTCCATCCCTAAGTTTTTCGGCTTCTTCGGCGTTGACTGCGTCAAGGTAAGCCCAGCAGACCTCAGTCGCTTCGCCAGCTTGCATCAAGTGGCCATGGTCGAGCCATCCGACTTCGTCGCACAATCCTTCTACAAGGGGCAGGGAGTGCGATACAAGAACGATTGTCGTGCCAGCGCGCCGGAGTTCGTATAAATGTTCGAGGCATTTGCGCTGAAAAGCCTCGTCTCCGACGGCGATAACTTCGTCGATCAGAAGAATTTCTGGAGCAACATGCACCGCTACTGCAAAGCCAAGTCGGACATACATTCCGCTTGAGAGGATCTTGACTGGGGCGTCAATGAATTCTCCTATGTCGCTGAATTCGATGATTTCGTCGACAGCTAGGTCCATCTCCTTGCGGCTGAGGCCAAGAATTGCTCCGTTGAGGTAAATGTTTTCTCGGCCACTTAGCTCCGGGTGAAATCCGGATCCGAGCTCTAATAGAGCCGAGACGCGGCCGTTGACTTCCATCACGCCCGTCGTCGGCTTATGGATACCGGCCATTAACTTCAGCAGCGTTGTCTTCCCTGAACCGTTATGACCAATAAGGCCATGAAATGAGCCGGGCGCTATGTCAAGTGACACATTCCTCAGAGCCCAGAATTCGCTACTGGATGATCGTTTTCTGCGCCGCACCACAGCTTCTTTAAGCGAGTCGGGACGATCTCGTTGTATTCGGTAGCGCTTAGATATTGCTTGAGCTGAGATAATGGGGTTCACATATCCTCACTCAACAACATTGATCGTTGGGCGAAAAATCTCCATCCCAAGCCAAAGACCGCGAACGAGTACAGCAGCAGGATTCCCCATCGAGTGAGACTCGGCCATTGCAGCAAGTAAGCCGACTCTCTCGCAGCGGCGACAAATTGATTCACCGGGTTCCACTCGACAACTTTTCTTATCGGCAAGCCCCAGTGCTGTTCCGGGATAATTCCGATCGGATACACAATTGGCACGAGAAAGAACAAGGCGTTCAAAATAATTCCAACCAAGTATTGGACGTCCCGGTAGTAGGTATTGAGCACGCATACAAAAAACCCGATTCCTAGCCCAAAGATTCCTGCAAGGGCGAGGATGAACGGTAGCGCCAGGGTGCTGACTCCAATATTGCCTACTAGGAGCATCACAATGAGCAATACGGCAGCTTCAATCGCCGACTGGACTGCCAAAGCTAAGGCGCTTCCAAAGATCGCCGTTTCGGGGGGAAAGAAAACCTTTCTCCGGAGGTCTCCTATGGCTCCAAGCCACCCCATGGATCCATTAATCATTCCTGCGAAGAACAGCCAAACAACGAGTCCCGTGAACAAAAACAACGCAAAGTTTTGAGAGCCATTTCCTGCGGCAGGTGGAGCGGCTCTGAAAAACACGGAGAACACCAGGCTATATACGAGGATGGTGGACAGCGGGCTGAGCATGGACCATGTCCACCCAAGGAGGCTGCGCTTGTACCGGGACTTAAGTTCGCGCCTCGCGAAGTTTCGAACCAGCGGAGCGTACTTGCTAGCCGCTGTGATCAGGCCCCGCCGAGTCACTGCCGCCCTGCCTTTTTGGGCCTCCACCATGTTTCGTTTTCGCGGTACCAGTCGACTGTCTCTGCTAAGCCAGCTTCAAGATCGATTTGAGGGCTCCAGCCCAGGTCACGTAATTTACGCGAGTCTACGGAATAGCGAAAATCGTGGCCGGGGCGGTCCTTAACGTGAATAACTCGCGATTCGTCTAGTTCACATAAATCGAGCAACATTTGGGTGAGTTCGAGATTCGAGATTTCGTTTCCCGCACCAATGTTGTATATCTCGCCTATTTCGCCACTTTGAAGAACATGGTGTATCGCAGCGCAGTTGTCATTGACATGGATCCAGTCTCTGATATTTGTCCCGTCTCCGTACAGCGGCACCTGTAAACCATCGAGCAAATTGGTAACGAATAGAGGAATCAGCTTCTCGGGGAACTGGAAAGGGCCATAGTTGTTAGAGGAGCGCGTGACGGTGACAGGTAGGCCGTGGGTTATGTGATGCCCCATAGCAATTAGGTCAGATGCAGCTTTCGAAGCCGAATAGGGGCTACTTGGTGCAAGTTTGTCTTCTTCTGTAAAAGAGCCTTGCGTGGTTGACCCATAGGTTTCGTCTGTGGATACATGCACGAACCGTTCAATTTCCATCTGGCTGGCTAAGTCGCAAAGCGTGTTCGTGCCCACGCAGTTAGTTGTTACAAAACGTTCTGAACCATCAATGGATCGGTCAACGTGGCTTTCCGCAGCGAAATGGAGGATGGCGTGATGGCCCTCTATTGCTGAGGCAACCGCTTGACGATCACATATGTCCCCCTCGACGAACACCACCCGTGGGTCATCGACAAAGTCGGACATCGTGTCTCGACTTCCTGCATAAGTGAGCGCATCGAGGATAGTTATCTCGTCGTCACTGTTAGCTAAATGGAACCTGACGAAGTTAGAGCCGATGAAGCCGGCGCCGCCGGTAACGAGGACCTTCATGGTCTGGTCAGTTCCTCAGTCCATATCGAGGCTGATCTACTTCCGGAATGGCGTTTCTGAGGGGGTTTGATTGGTCTCGTTCAGAAAGAGTTGGGTTGTCTACCCCCCAATCGGCAGCTATTTCAGGGTCATTCCAGGCAACGCCTAGTTCGTCAGAGGGGTTGTAGTAGCTATCGACCATATAGGTAATGGTCGCATCGGTAAGTGTGGCGAACCCATGGGCAACACCTGGCGGTATGTAGATACCTCGATGCTTGGTCCCTACCAGGTCAGTTTCTTCGGTGACGCCTTCGGTCGGCGAACCCCGTCTTAAATCGTGCAGCACAACTCGAACGGTTCCGAATGGCACGTACCAGTAATCTGCCTGGTGCAGGTGATAGTGGAGTCCTACTACGCATCCGCTTTGGCGATCTCCCCGATTTGCTTGGATCATTTCTCTTGACCCTTCGGGAATCCATTCACGCCGGTAGGTTTCGACGAAGAAGCCCCGTTCGTCTTTATAGACATCAGGGGTAACCACGTGAACACCTTGAATATTTTCTGACGATACGACTTCAGCCATCGGCTTCTAGGTTATTGCCTAGTTGGGGCTGGCTGTTAGCACGTATCCAGCCGCAAATGCTCCACGTCACCTGCGGCAACCACCTGCACCTCATCGTTTTCTGTCTCCAGTACGAGTTGGCCAGATTCGTCAAGGTCGACGGCGCGCCCCACGATCTGCTGGATTTTCGGTTCTGTCCCCAGCTGCACTCGAACCTGCTTCCCGAGGGTGCCCGAATGTTTTTTCACCTCTTGGAGCAACTGTTGCTTCCCATTCGGGCGCAGCAGCGAGGTGTACTCGATCTCAAGATTCTTAAGAATGTCGAGAGCGAGCGCGTTTCTATCGATAGAAGATCCCGACAAAACGTCAAGGCTGGTCGCTATGGATTGCAATTCAGCAGGCACCACTCCCCAACTCGTATTGATCCCCATTCCAATTACGAGGGCATCGATCGACGCGTCCTGGATCAGTGTTTCGGTCAAAATGCCAGCAACTTTTCTATAGCCAATATCGGCTTCAACACGATGATCAAAGGGAGGAGTTACTACTAGGTCATTAGGCCATTTGATTTCCAGGTTGACGCTGGTCAGACCGGCGACTGCATTTCGCGTCGCTAAGGCGAGTGCGGACGTGGCGAGCGAGGCGTCGCTAGGAGACAGCGCTGTAGCTGGGGGACGAAGGAGTATCGACATCATTAGCGACGTGCCCGCTGGGGCAGTCCAAGTCCGGCCTCGGCGGCCTCTACCTGCGGTTTGTAGATCAGCAATGATCACCGCTCCTTCTGAGGCGCCTCGGCGGGCACGCTCTAACAGCTCCGTGTTGGTTGAAGGGATCTCGGCTACCCAAGTGACGTCACGAAAGCGAGTTTTCTCAACTACATCGAACTTGGGGGTTTCCACATCCCCGAGACTACTTAGTCATTTGTCAAATTATTTGAGAAAGAAAATCGCTCTAATGAGGCAAAAGGGTCTGATTGTGGCACGATTGCTGGTCGTACGTTTGCACTTGGAAGGCTGAACCCGTGTTCTCAAAGATCTTGATCGCTAACCGCGGAGAAATCGCTGTTCGAGTGATTAGAGCATGCCGCGAATTGGGTATTGCAAGTGTCGCTGTGTACAGCGAACTTGACCGTAACGCGCTGCATGTTCGATTAGCCGACGAGGCTTACGCTTTGGGCGGGGAAACAGCAGCAGACTCGTATTTGAATACCTCAGCGATTCTTGACGCGATTGAGCAAAGCGGAGCTGAGGCAGTTCACCCGGGGTATGGCTTCTACAGTGAAAATGCTGACTTTGCGCGTGCGATCACCGATCGGGGCGTGACCTTCATCGGTCCGCCGCCGGCTGCGATTGAAGTAATGGGAGACAAAATTTCAGCCCGTCTAGCTGCTGAAAAAGTCGGAGTTAGCGGGGTTCCAGGCACCACGGAGATTATCCAGGATCCGGACGAGGTTCGAAGCTTTGGTGAAGAACATGGCTATCCGGTCGCTATTAAGGCCGCCTATGGTGGTGGCGGACGTGGCATGAAGGTTGTGCATTCGGCCGATGAGGTCGATGCCGCTCTCGAATCCGCTCAGCGAGAAGCAGAAAGCTTTTTTGGTCGCAGCGAGTGTTACATGGAGCGCTACCTGACCTGGCCCCGGCACATAGAGATGCAGATCATCGCCGACCAGCATGGGAACACCGTCTGGTTGGGTGAACGAGACTGTTCTGCTCAGCGGCGACACCAGAAGCTCGTTGAGGAGAGCCCTGCACCGAATTTTCCAGACGAAGTTCGACAAGCCATGGGCGAGGCAGCGGTTGCTGTTGCCAAAGGTTGCGACTACACCAACGCTGGAACGGTCGAATTTCTATTTCAAGACGGCGAGTTCTACTACTTGGAGATGAACACAAGACTGCAGGTGGAACATCCTGTAAGCGAATTGGTGTCCGGAGTTGACCTAGTTAGGGAACAGATTCGGGTGGCGGCAGGAGAAGCACTGTCATTTTCTCAAAATGATGTCGAACAACGCGGTCACGCAATCGAAGTACGAATTAATGCTGAAGACCCAGCAGGTGGTCGGTTCCTTCCATCTCCGGGAACTTTAAGCGAGCTGCGGATTCCCGACGGCTTCGGTGTTCGGTGGGATGGGGGCTACGAAGCCGGCGACACGGTTTCTCAGTTTTACGACAACTTGGTCGGGAAACTTATCGTGTGGGGTTCGGACAGGGACACGGCGATATCGCGTATGCGCAGTGCTCTCACCGAGCTCGAAGTAGGGGGGATCGCGACGACGGCGTCTGCCCATAGCGCTATTTTGGCGAGCCCTGATTTTCAGGCTGGAGAGCACAGCACCAAATGGGTCGAAGAAACCTTGGACTTGAGCGATGTGTCGGGATCTCCAAAAGACGCCACTGAAGTGGTAGATGAGGAACCTTTGACTCGCAAAGACGTTGTTCTCGAGGTTAATGGCAAACGTTTCGAGGTCGCTGCTTGGGTTCCGGAAACTGCAGGGGCAGTCGCTACACCGAAGAGCAACAAACCTAGAAGGTCTGCTTCAAATGCTGGCAGTTCAGCAGGATCTGGTCAGGTAGCTGTGCCGATGCAGGGCACGATTGTCAAAGTTCTGGTCGAAGTAGGACAAGAAGTGGCTGAGGGCGAAGCGGTGGTGGTCTTAGAGGCCATGAAGATGGAAAATAATATTAATGCTGACAAGTCAGGAACGATCACTGAACTAAAGGTGAGCCCAGGAGACACTGTGGGCGCTGGTGACGTTGTCGTAATCATTGAGTAGCGGTTGCGACCAACAATTGCTTGAACCCTGAAAGACTGGTGGCGATGAAGAACAAGGTCGTTCAGGAGTGGCATCTATGCGTGGCATGATCCTCGCTGGCGGCGCCGGAACACGCTTGTTTCCTTTGAGCCAGGTTGCAAGTAAACAGTTGCAGCCGGTGTATGACAAGCCGATGATCTATTACCCGCTGGAAACCTTAATGAGTGGCGGGGTCAGAGACATCTGCCTGATCAGCTCACCACACGATCTACCTATTTTTCAGCGAGTTTTGGGTAATGGTCACCAGTGGGGCATCGATCTTTCCTATGAGGTGCAACCTGAGCCGGGCGGCATAGCTCAAGCAGTGATTATTGGGGAAAGCTTTGTTAAGCAGGAACCTTTCGTTCTGGTTCTCGGTGACAACATCTTTTATGGGCAAACTGGTCTTAAGTCTCTAATTTCGAATTTTGGTGGGGGCGCTGCGATCTGGGGGTATCGAGTACAAGATCCGCAACGTTATGGGGTCATTGAAATCGATTCTTCAGGTTTGGTTGCGTCGATCGAGGAAAAACCAGACAATCCGAAAAGTGATTTAGCTGTGCCCGGGCTATATGTCTACGACGGTACAGCGGTTTCTAGAGCGAAGGATTTAACGCCAAGTGATCGGGGCGAATTAGAGATTACGGATTTGAATTTGAGCTTTCTCGATGATGGCCAACTAAGCGCAGTCGAATTGGGGCGAGATGTTACCTGGATGGATTCAGGGACTCATGAGAGTCTCCTCGAGAGTTCGGCTTTCATAGCAGCGATCGAAAGGGAACATGGCCAAAAGGTCGCGTGCCTGGAAGAGGTTGCGCACAAGATGGGCTTTGTGTCTCGGGCCGAGATATCTGAGACCATCGAAAAGATGCCACAGTCGCCGTATCGAACCTATTGCGAAAGGTCGATTTTGGGGTGAGGAATCGAAGGGTCGACGCTGGAACACGTTGGACCCTAGTCGTTGTTGTCGCAACGGTGGTTGTTAGTTTGGGTTTGTCGCTGCTTGGCGCGAGAACGTTCTTGCGTTCCGACACAGTGTTGCGATGGGCGCCATGGAATGAGGGTCAGCCGATAGATCTCGAACTGACTTCTATTCCGGTGGCTGACCCAGTGGATTCGGGATTTCCTGCACAAGAGTTGTTCTATGGGCAACTGGCGGATGGCGATTTCGCTTGGTGGAATCCTTATCCTGCCGGCGGAACTCCCTTGGCTTCAGTTCCACACCAGGGTTTGTTTGATCCTCTAAATCTGCCGTTCTTACTGTTGCCGGATCGGGTGGCGCCTGCTTGGGTGAAGTTGCTTGAACTCTCGGTCGCTCTTGGGGGAGCGTTTTTGTTGCTCAGGAATATAGGGGTCTCTCGCGCTCCCTCCTTAGCAGCAGGATTCATTTACGCGTTTAGCGGCTTTCAGACAGTGTGGACAAACTGGCCGCAAAGTCACGTGGGTGCTTATTTGCCGTGGTTGTTGTGGGCCGCTGAACGTCTATTACGCAATCGCAACCTGTCTTCTTGCTTAGCTATTTCATTGGTCACCTGCTTAATGCTTTTTGCAGGATTCCCTGCGTTGACAAGTTGGGGTGTCGCATTGATGTTGTTGTGGCTCGTCTTGCGCTCTCGGACCGAGTTCCGCGCGGAAGGGAAGACTTTGCGTCTCCTTCTTTCTGCTATTGGGTCTGTGGTCGTCGGCGCCGGATTAGCTGCTTGGCAGTTGTTACCGTTTCTTTCTCAGTTACAAGCCACCGATCTCGCTCATCGTGCTCAAACGGTCGCTGATCATCTTTCCTCTTCGTTAATTGCGACAGTGGCGATTCCAACTGCTTTCGGTTCCCACGCTCAGGGTTTTTTCTATGGCGACCGCAATTACATTGAGACCTGCGCTTTTCTGGGTGCGGGGGCAACAGTGCTTGCGGCAACCGCGATCTTCTCGCGTCCTTCGTCGGCTGTTGCCAGGTCCGTTACTGCGATCATTACTGCTTTGTTGAGTTTGGTCACCATTCTGATCTTCGGTGGAGGGCCTCTTTTGGCTCTAGCCCAACGATTTCCCGTATTCGATTCCAATTTTGTAGGTCGAATGCGCTCGATTTGGCTCTTACTGCTGGCGTTATTGGTCGGTCTCGGGCTAGAAGCGATGAGGGCTCGCAAAAGCAGCGTCTTCGGATTCGATATTCAAAGATGGCGTTTTCAGGTAGTTGGGATCTTTGCGGTGTCGCTCGCGGCGATCTTCGGGGTCGCATATGTGTTGCGTCGTGCATTTCAAGAGGGATATCTCTTTGAAGTCGGGCGAGCGGTGGCGGTAGCAGGAATCGCGGTAGTAGTCGTTATCTGCGCTCTGGCGTTCCGAAGCAAACTGGGGGAATTTCTTCCAGTGGTCGTTGCTTGTGTCGCCGCTGTGGAGATTCTTATTTTTGTTACTCCATTTTGGCCTAGCGAGGCAGTCGAGCGGCACTACCCCACTACTCCAGCTCACGAGTTTCTCGCTGAACAAGCCATTGGCGATCGCATAGCTACCCATGATTTGGCTTTTTACGCAGGAACGACGACTCACTACGGGATTCGAACCGTTACTGGTCATGTGTTTCATCAGCCAACGTGGCGGGATCTATTGGTTGCGATTGACCCTGAGGCATTCGACCGGTCGTACACATTTTCGTTTCTCGAATTTTTTGACGTGAGCCGTTTGGAATCTTCGGTATTGGATCGGATGGCGGTGCGGTGGCTGGTCACTCAGGTCGATTTTCCCTTACCGGGGAGTCCATTTGTGATATCTGAGGGCACTGCGGTTAGCACACTGGAACAAGGAGCAGTGCTCCGGCTAGCGGTGGAGTCGCAACCAATTCGTGGTGTTGAGCTAGAGGTCGTTGAGGATTTCATTACTAGCGACCTTGCTGGGCGGCTGAGGATCGAAATTGTTGCACCCGACGGCACCGTTCGCACTGGGCGGCGTCATGTTCGAGGATTTTTACCCGCCGGTCGGCACTGGGTCCCGGTTGCTGCCGAAGATCTTCCTGTCGGTGGGGAAATGGAGATCCGAATTCGAGTTGACGTCGACGATGGCATTTTGAAGTTACGATCTAGCGGCTCCGGGGCACCAGCGTTGAACGGGATGAAATCTGCTGGGGAATCACTCCGTCTGGCATATTCCGATGATGTCGCAATTTGGGAGAATTTAGATGCATTGGAACGCTTCCGTTTCGCGTCTGAAGGGCTCGTGATTCCCGATGGCAGCGATAGGGTCCGGGCGTTGCAATCCCCTCTCCCTTCTGAGGTGGTGGTGCTTTCCGAACAGTCGTCACATTTGACTGGCGGTGCGGGACCTGAGGCACTCATCACACAGGTAGACGACCAGTTAGACCGTCTCTCGATTACGGTCGATGCTCCTTCGGCCGGGTGGCTGGTAGTGGCTGACGCTATGCAAAGTGGGTGGCACGCAGAGGTAAATGGGGTTTCTAAATCGTTAGTTGCTGCTGATCATGCGTTGGTTGCGGTGCCTATACCCGCAGGGTCCAGCAGCGTTATCTTGGAGTACAGGCCGCCGGGTTTGCAGGCTGGGGTGAGGATTTCCATGATGTCGGCGGCGCTTGTTGTGTTGTTGGCTTTCTGGGCTGCACGCAGAAAAAGAGCGTTTCAAAAATCTGAATCTGACTCTTCTTCAGTGTTGCCGTAAGTACCGAGCGAAAGTTCGATATTTCGCACCCGGCGAAGGACCCGCTCGGTTATCACCCGATTGGTTCTAAGTAAGTCTGCGAGCAACCCCAGCATGAGCATTTGCACCGAAACGAGTAGGCAAACAGCTCCGACTATGAGTGACTGGATACGCCCTTCTCCGCCGGCGCTCAGGTAGTACCACCCGAATCGTCCGAAAAGTATGAGGCCAACTGCGGCGAATGCGGCCGCAGGAATGTTGAAGAAACGAAGAGGTTTGTGCATGGCGTATACCCGGGAAATAGTTCCTGCTGATCTTCGAACGTACTGGCGTTTCGAGTGAAACAGGCGCGAGGGTCGAGTAGTTGGATTCACTCCGATGGGTACATCGGCGACTTTTAGATTTGATCGACCAGCCTGGATAAGGCTTTCTAGTGTGTATGTGAACTGCGAGACGACGTTAACTTGAAGGGCTGCTTCTTTGGAGTAGGCCCTGAATCCTGACGTAACGTCTGAAACGTGTGTGGCAGAGGCCTGCCGCACTACCCAAGATCCGATTCTTTGCAGCCATTTCTTTAGAAGCGAGAACTCCTCGTGATTGGCTATGTCTCTGGTGCCTACGACAAGGTCTGCTTCTCCATTACATATAGGTTCTACGAGGCGTGGAATGTCACATGCTGCGTACTGGTTGTCGGCGTCTGTGTTGACTATGACATCAGCTCCAAGTTGCAACGATGCGTCAAGGCCTGCTTGAAAGGCCACTGCTAAGCCCTTGTTGTTAGCGAATTGCACAACCATGTCGGCGCCGTGCGCTTTGGCGACTTCAGCGGTTCGGTCAGTTGATCCATCGTCAATTACCACCCAAAGGACGTCATCGAAGCCCTCGACCGCCCTGGGTAAGTCCTCCAACGTTGTTGGTAGCGTCTCAGCTTCATTCAGGCATGGGATTTGTATGACGAGGCGCACTTCCCCATTCTGGTAGAGGAATGGGCTAAACACATGGCGGGTGATTATTCATTTCCCAAACTGATTGAACCTGGAGCGGGGGAAAAACTGATGAGCGACGAAGCTACCTATGAGTTGGACGGGCATATCGCCACGATTACTTACAATCGTCCTGAGTCTCTGAATGCGATTAACGGCGCTATGCGCGAGTGTTTAAATGCTGCGTGGCTTGAGTTTTACAACGATCCGGAGGCATGGGTAGCGATCCTGACCGGAGCTGGTCGCGCTTTTTGTGCTGGGGCTGACCTACGGCCGGGACAGGGTAACTCTGCAGGTAGCTGGTCGGGAAGTTACTTTGAGATTCCTACGGTCAATAGTTTTGAAAGTGGCTTGGAGTTGTGGAAACCGACCATCGCTGCTGTGAACGGCGCATGTATCGGCTACGGGTTGACCGGCGCTATTGCGACCGATTTTTTGTTGGCATCAGATCAGGCCGTATTCGGGATGCCAGAAGTGAAGGTTGGAGTGCCAACGATTGTGGGCTCTATGCGGATTCCCTCCAAAGTGGCGTGGGCTGACGCCATGGAAATTTTGTTAACAGGCGACAACATTGATGCTGAACAGGCCGCTGATATTGGGTTGGCGTGGCGGGTATTTCCTCACGATGATTTGATGGATGAGGCTTATGCGCTAGCGCATCGCTTGTGTCAAGGTGCTCCCTTAGCAGTAAGAGCCGTGAAGGAAGTTGCTACTCGGTCTCAACGGATGGGGTGGGTAGAGGCAGTAAGAATGGGTGAGAGCATCCGACGGATTGTTGGGGGCAGCGAAGACGCTCAGGAGGGGGTGGACGCGTTCAGAGAAAAACGTTCCCCCGAATGGAAGGGTCGTTAACCGCTTCTTCCTTCAGATGAAATACGGGACTTTCGGTTCTTTAGGTTTCGAGTAGAAGGCGAGCGACAATATCGGTGCCGAACGCAGTCAATATAGCGAGATAGAGAAGCCCGGTCGCGGCCATCACAGCAGCGTATTGACGTTCACGTAATGCTGCGCGCGTGACGAGTACCAGTGCCCCGGTGGTGAGCGCGCACGCTGCCCAAAACCATCCGAGCATTCCTCCGTAACTGTCGTCAATGGTTCCAGATAGGACCGAGAACATGCCTGTTGGGATGAGTAAAAGACCGACTTCTACAGGCCAAAGTTTTCCCAACCATGAAACTTGTTCAATTAGTGGTTCTCTCCTAAGACCGGGTTGCACTAGGTACCAGTGACCCAAAAGCATGGCGTCGGTTACCGAACCTAAGAAAGCTGCACCGATAACTATTCGCGCTGTCTGCAGTAGCTCGTTTCCGCCACCACTTGTTCCCGCTGCAACAAGGCCTATAAGCCCGACAAGGGGGGCAATGAGATCCCATTGTGGGTTGTAGCTACCGTGTCTTTTATCTCCAGGAGTTGCTTTGGTTGCTTCCTCGCTAGGTCGCTGCGCAATTGATAGCAACAGCGTTCCAATAGCGATGGCCGCGACTGCGGTGGCGGCCAGGTCACGGGTGGGTTCCGAAGCCCACCCATAACCGGCTATTGCAGCCAACGCTGCAATGGTCGCGTAGCTCGCTCTCAGAAGCCAGCCGTAGCCTGGGCCCACTTCTTTACGGCGTGTCGTCACCCACAAGAACAGGAGTCCTCCCGATGCCCACTGCAGCAACACTGTTGCGGCGTCGAGTTGTGGACCGGTTGGCATCGTCGAAAGTGTAGTCACCTACGGTTGAGGTCAGGCTGTTGTCGTGAAGGATCGAAGACCACGAGCGGCGTTATGACTGGAGCGCGTTAGCGGTCCAGCTTCGACATGCCTAAAGCCAAGTTCTCGTGCTCGCTCAGCGAGCATTTGAAACGTCTCAGGATTCACCCAACGTTGGACGGGTAAGTGGTCAGTGGTGGGGCGCAGATACTGACCTATTGTCACAATGTCGACACCTACACACGCTAGATCTCCGAGCGCGGAAATCAGCTCGTCGTCAGTTTCGCCTAGCCCTGTCATCAAGCCTGATTTGGTTATAAGGCCACGCTCTTTGGCGCGAGCCAGAAGGGTGAGGCTTCTTGCATAACCCGCGTTGCTTCTCACAGCGCGCTGGAGTCTGGCAACTGTTTCTAAGTTGTGATTGACGACGTCGGGTTGTTCGGCGAGCACACACTCCAACGCATCAACTCGCCCCCGAAAGTCGGGTATAAGAATCTCCACGCTTACTTCGGGCACTCGCTTTCGGATGGAACGCAAAGTCTCGACAAATCCACTAGCTCCGCCGTCATCGAGGTCATCACGCGCTACGGCCGTAATGACTACGTGACTTAGGCCCATTTGCTCTACGGCTTGCGCTACGTGATGAGGTTCTTCCGTGTTGATTGGTTCTGGTTGCTGGGTGTCGACTAGGCAGAAGCCGCAAGCACGAGTGCAGCGACTTCCGTTGATCATGAAGGTTGCTGTGCTTTCTCCCCAACATTCATAAATGTTCGGGCATCCAGCTTCTTCGCAAACGGTATTTAGCTCCAAGGTTTCTAGGGTCTTTCGGACCCGACGGTAGCCACTGTTGAGGTCGATGCGCGCCTTCATCCACGACGGCTTTCGTTCCGTGATCGCAATTCCATTTCCAAGACCTAGGTCATCTAATTGCCGTTGTCGCCGTCTAGTAGTTTTTCGATCTCTCAGCAGAACTGGTACTTCATCTTTGGCAGGATCACTTGAAGCGCGACGGCCCTCAAAGTCTTCTAAGCCTTTTGTTGTTTGCGGAAAGGCAGTTGTCGCTATGTCGAATCCTTGGGTTCCCCAGGTCTCGATAGCTACAGCGGAAACCTTCTCCACGACCTCGCTCATGGAGGCTTCAACTCCTTCGTTTCGCAAGTTTGTGACAGAGAATTCTTTGATACCGCATGGGATTATGTGGTCGAACCACGATAGGTCAGTATTAACGTTTACCGCGAAGCCGTGCATCGTTCGACCTCGACTCATTCGCACTCCTATTGCCGCTATTTTTCGTGGCTTTCCACTAGCGGGGGCAGCCCATACCCCGGGGTACCGGTCAATTCTGCCGCAGTCTTTGAGCCCTAGGTCATTTAGCGCGTCGAGGAGAACTTGTTCGAGCTGGTGAATGTAGGCCTTAGTCTCGGTTATGCCTCCTCCTTTGCGCCCGGGGAGCGATAGAACTGGGTAACCCGTGAGCTGGCCGGGTCCGTGATATGTGATGTCGCCTCCTCGATCGGTCCGCTCATATGTTGCTCCTAGGGTTGCTGGGTTGGTAAGCAAGTTGGACATGTCGGCATTCGGACCGCCGGTGAAGACATGTTGATGTTCGAGCAAGAGGAGATGATCGTCTTGACTAGCATTGAACAGTTGTCGTTGAAGGTCGTGTGCTTCTCGGTACTCAACGCGGCCTAACCACCGGACCCGGAGCATTTAGTTCTGATCCTTGATCGATTCAGGCGTTGATTTCACGTTGGTTTGGTTCATCCGTGGAGGGTGCGTCCCGCGAGTTCCAGAGCGGCTTCTCCGAAGAGTTCTGAGAGCGTGGGGTGGGGTTGGATGAATTCTGCAATTTCCTCAACGTCAATTTCCCAATTGACTGCCAAATAACCTTGGCTGAGTTGCTCCGTCGCGTGCGGGCCGATGAGATGGACTCCTAACAGTTGGCCTGCGTTCCCATCGGGGCGGCGTTGCGCAACAAGTTTGACAATGCCTTCAGTCGTGTTGTGAATCAACGCTCGAGCATTTCCTGCGAACCTATGCTGACTGGTGACGACGTCGTATCCAATGTCCAGCGCTTGTTGTTCCGTTAGGCCTGCATATGCAACTTCGGGATGGCAGTAAATCGCCCACGGAACTCGTGAATAATTTATGGTGCGCGGGTTTTGACCTAACACGTGACGAACCATGAGCATTGCTTCGGCGAATCCGACATGGGCTAATTGGGGTGTGCGAATCACATCTCCTATTGCGTATATATGTTGGAGGTTGGTTCGACAGAACTCGTCGACGACTACAAAACCATGTTCGTCAACCTCTATGGAAGTGTCTGAGATGCCGAGATGGTCAGTGAACGGTCTTCTGCCGACGCAGACCACCACTTTTTCTACGTCCAATTCTGTTCCATTGGTCAGCTGGACAACCGTTCCCTTCTGGTGAGGTCTGTGACTACTCGCCGACGCACCCGTCATAACTTCAATGCCTCTCTTTTTGAAAGACCGTTGTAAGGATTTAGCTATGTCTGCATCAGTTCCAGGTGCAAGCGTTTCGGTTGTTTCGATAATGGTGACCCGCGTTCCAAGGTCGGACAACATTGAGGCGAATTCACAGCCAATGGCTCCGCCTCCAATGATGGCGACGCTCGCGGGCAGACTGTCGAGTTCTAATAACTCCTCAGAAGTCAACACCGTATGCCCATCCACGTCGAAGCCGGGGAGGGTTCTCGGCATAGATCCTGCGGCTACAACAATGATTTCACCAGTTACGACTTGCTTGGAATTGTTATTAAAGCTGATCTCCACAGCATGGTCACCAGCTAATTTGCCGGTTCCCTCTAGCAGGGTGATGGCTTTACTTTCGACTAGATGAGTAATTCCTGCAAATAGCCGCTCCACGACGGCTCTTTTTCTTTCTTGCGCTACGGCAAAGTCGATGACCGGCTCCTGGGCATCAATCCCATATTCTCCGGCTTGAACGACAGTGCGGTGCACCGCTGCGGTTTCCAATAATTCTTTAGCTGGTATGCAACCTCGATGAAGACAGGTACCGCCGACGCGATCACGCTCGATTAAAGCAACTTTTAGATCAGCCGCTACCGCTGCAAAAGCTGCGGCATATCCAGAGGGTCCGCCTCCGATGACTACGAGATCAAAATCCTGGGAAGTCATGGTGCTGACATCCTAATAGACACGAAATAAAGTCTTGATCGTATTCAGAGCTACGTGAGCTTGAGCTAAATAGCGATAAGCACCTGCACAGCGAACGCGACAAGAATCGCAAGGCCGGTTACTAGTGCCGTAATGATTAAAGCTCGCGTGCTCACTTGTTGTGAATCTAGCGTTCTTAAACGCTGCGTCCCATAGCCTTTATCACGTGCGAATCAGATTGCATACGAGTTCGGTTCTACTAACGGTTGCACTGCTAGTTGCGTGCGGCAATCGTGAAACTAGTAACGATCAAGCGATGTCTACTGTTGTGGAGACAACTGTGACAGCGGTCGAGCCGACCCAAAGTCCCACTGCGGAAGAAAAAGTTGGCCTTGGAGTACCGGCCGCACTGACAACGTTGGAGGGTTTCACTCTCTTCGGGGAGCCATTTGATCCTTTGTCCCTCGCTCAACGTGAGGTTCTCTTATGGTTTTGGGCTCCCTGGTGAGGTGGTTGCAACAGGGAAGCAGCGGCGGTCGCCGCTCTAAGTGATGAGAGCGAAGTAGCTATTATTGGGCTTCCCGGGCGTGACGAACGCGCGGGGTATTTGGACTTTATTGAGCGCCATAATCTGGGTCATTTGACCCACATTGAGGACCCTGATGGAACTCTCTGGGACTATTTCGGCGTTTCTTCTCAGCCCTCATGGATTTTCTTTGCAGCGAACGGCGAAGTCGTTCGGGGACGAGGAGTTCTACCCAGTGAGCTATTTAAATCTGAGTGAGCGTTTCAGCGTTGAACTCCAACTAGATTTTAGCTATGGCCCGTCGCTCCGTTAGCCGTGAACGGCTTATTGCCGCTCAAGCCTCAGCAATATTCGATGTTTTGGCGGATCCGTCTCAGCACGCCGCAATCGACGGGTCGGAAACAGTGCAAGGTCATCTGGGCAAACAAGCTCGTTTGTCTCTGGGTAGCACCTTTGCGATGAGGATGCGTCTATGGCTTCCCTACCGGATCAAGAGCCGGGTGTTGGAATTTGAGGAGAATCGACTAATTGCGTGGGGGCATTTCGGTGGTCATCGATGGCGTTATGAGTTGCGTCCTGTTGATGGAAAGACGTTGGTGGTCGAAACCTTTGATTGGTCAACCGCCCGTCTGCCATTCGTCATAGAAGCGGTGGGGTATCCGCGGCGGCATTTGAAGAATATGGAACGAACGCTTTTCAGACTCGCTGGATTAGTTGAGACCACCTGAGCATTCCGTGAGATTTTTATCTTTTCTGTCGGTAGCGCTGTTACTTGGAACGGGGTGTGGCGGGAATACTGAACTGTCTTTAGTTGATGATTCAGTTCGCAACGAGTCCGGCGTTATAGAAACCGCTGGGCAAGTAGGAGTACTTCGTCTACTCCCCGGCGACTGTTTCCAGATCGAAAATGATGAGATTGAATTCGTCGACGCTATTCCATGTGAGGAGGAGCACATGGCGGAGGTGTTCGCTGTTTTCGACCTTGCTGATAGCGATTGGCCCGGCGCTAGTGCAGTTTCCCAGATAGCAAAGAGCGGTTGTCTGGATCGATTTCGCACCGCGACTGGTCACAATTTTGATCCGGTCCACATGGCTATCACTGGCTACGCGCCAAGTGAACGTTCATGGGCAGACGATAAGCGAGTTCTTTGCGTTGTCACTGCTCATGATTTGAGTTTGGTGAGGGGGCGGGTCACCCGTTAGTTCAGCGCCTATCTATTGGTCTGGTTCGATAATCCAAACGTCTTCTTCGAACTGTCGTTCAAGCTTTTTTTGTAGCGCTCCCAACGTACGGTCTTTGGGGTCCCGGACAACGATCGCCTCGTTCGCTGAGCGAATTATTTCGTCATCGCGTCTACCCATTGCTTTGCCGAATTCGTCGCCGGTGTTGGGTGTCTCATCGCTAGCAATAGCTATCGACAAAGCGGCGGATAACAGTTCGTGGAAACGTTTTTGAGTGGCGTCAGGCCAGCGTTCTTCCATGCCGTCAAAGGCGAGAATAACCCTGTATGGGACCGCTGCTGCAGCTGCTGCTTCTGCCCCGAGCATCTCTGCTCCTAATCCCAGGCCGGTTATAACTTCAAGGTCCGGGTGCATCTGGGCCTTAGCTCTGAAAAGTTCGATCATTCGACGGCGAATGGAAAGCGTCGTTGAGTTTTCCCCGTAACCTCCAAGTTCGGGTGGGCGGTGACCAAAGACAGCGATGCTGTGCGCTGTGTTGTCAGCCGGTTTCTGGGCCTCTCCAGATGCATCCACGTGTAAGCCGCGCAAGATGGCATCCGTGAAGATTCCTCCAGACTGCGCAGCTTGCTGCGCTGCCGCAGTCGTTGCCAACTGATCAGCCGCCTCGTTGAGGCGGTGGCCCGCGTGGCCTTTAACCCACAAAAACTCAACATCTCCTCGTGCGTTAACTAGTTCTATGAAGGGTTCCCACAGATCTCGATTAGCGACAGGTTCTTTCTTCGAGTTCTTCCAATCTCGCTTCAACCACCCTTTCCACCATTCTTGAACGAAACAATTCACCACATAAGTCGAATCGCTATGAACTCGCAATGGACCATCAAGAGCTTGGACAGCTGCGCCAGCGGCCATCAATTCCATGCGTTGGTTCGTTGTGTGAGATTCGAAACCCGATGCCCATAGTCCCTGATCGACCACAAAGCCCCATCCACCAGGTCCAGGATTCCCTAGACAAGCTCCGTCGGTATAGACGTCAATAGTCACTGCAATACTTCATACATCACCCGCGCTCAGGAAACACGCACTTGGCATTCACTTCGCGGCAGTGGGCAAGGTTAGATTTGCGTGTTGAGCGTTGTTCGCGCGCCAGTAATTGTTGCTCTCATTGATCCGCATAGAGGTAGAAATGTTCACTTTCCCCACTCAAAATGTCTAGCTCTTTGCGGTTCACAGGAAACCGCGATGCCGATGACCTGCTGAACAACAATCCTCTGGCGCTTCTGATTGGAATGTTGTTGGACCAACAATTTCCGATTGAGCGCGCATTTCTTGCTCCTTTGCTACTTCAGGAACGTTTGGGGAAGCCCCTTAATGCGACACACCTAGCCACAATGTCTCCGGACTCCTTGGCCGATTTATTTGCTGAAAAGCCTGCCTTGCACCGGTTTCCAAAATCAATGGGTGCGAGAACGCATTCGTTATGCCTGTATTTGGTCGACGAGTACGCAGGGGATCCAGTTCAGGTGTGGACTGAGGTGTCTGATGCTTCGACTCTGCGTGACAGGTTGCTCGCATTACCCGGTTTCGGGCAAAAAAAGGTCGCAATATTTATCGCTTTGCTAGCCAAACGATTTGGTGTGGTACCACAAGGTTGGGAGTCAGAGAGCGGCATATATTCAACGAGTGGGTTCCATTCGGTAGCAGACCTCGATTCGCCTGAGGCCCTCATGCATTTGAGAGAGCAAAGAAGCGCAGCAAGGAGAAAGAAATGACATCTGAGATTCCTGTGAAGGACCGCTACTACGAAGATTTCGCTGTGGGTGAGTCATTCACCTTAGGAAGTGTTGAAATGCTTGAGAAGGAGATGATCGAATTTGCCACCCAGTTCGACCCTCAACGCTTTCACATTGATCCTGATGCAGCTGCCCAAACCGTATACGGTGGCCTAATTGCCTCCGGGTGGCATACAGGCTCACTCATGATGCGTCTCAGCGCCGACTATTTCTTGGGTGAAAGCAGCCTCGGAGCAGCCGGAGCATCAGAGTTATCTTGGCCGGCACCTGTTCGAGCAGGCGACACCTTGACGCTGCAAATTGAGGTTTTGAGTATGCGAGAGAGCAACTCCCGACCAAATTTAGGATTTCTGGAGCTCGCCATGGAACTCGTCAACCAGAACGATGAGACTGTAATTCGAGTAGTTCCAACAATGTTGATTGCCAAAAGGCAGGTCACTGATTAGTCGAGGCTCTCCACAGCTTGCCGTTCCAGCCACCCAAGCAAAACGGCTATCGCTCGAGGGTCGTGACGAATTCTGTGATCTGCTCCATTCACCAGTCGAAGCTCGGGCGACTGGTGAGCCTCGGCCAAATGTCGGGCATCATCTGAGGGCACCTGGCGGTCATTAGTTCCATGCAAAATGAGTAAGGGGCGGGATCCCATGTCTTTCACTGAATCGATCGCTCGGTTTTGTCGAAGTTCGTTGGACCATTGACTTACCGATACGGGATAGTTCTCATCACCGATTACTCCGACGTTGCGACAGTGCTGCAAGAAACGACGCGGGTCAGACGCCCAATCATCGAAGTCCGCTCGGGGGGCCATTACCGCCACTCCTCGAATTTCAGGGTCGCGTGCTGCCGCCATGATCGCTAAGGATCCCCCGGTGGTAGATCCCACCAGCCATATACGCCGGGACCCTTCATCTCGAAGTTTTTGGATTGCCCTCGCTACATCATTGAGCCAACCGAGCATCGAAAATTGGCCTTCTGATTGGCCGCAACCGCGGAGGCTCACAGCTAAGACTGTCCACCCTTGTTCTTCAGCCACGCGCTCCGCGAATTGTTCGTATGACCTGCTGGGAACACCTGGTCGTTGAGCTGATGGGAAGCCGTGGCACAGAAGCATCGATGGAGCGTCAAAGACTGGGCGTTCAGGTTGGACGAGAAACGCTTCTAGATGTGGGGTGCCGTCTATGCGGGTTTCGGTGATGGTGACGGGCAAGGCTAAGCCATTTTCTTTAGCGACAACAGGCCGCTAGCTTGTAGCCCCGATTACGTGCTTCTCTGAGTTCATCGGGGCCGAAGGTCGCATACATTTTTGCCTTGCATAGATCTTCGACCGCCGCTTCAATGAGCGAGCCGGACATTTCTAGGTCGTAGACAAGCTGATTGCGTTTATCGCCAACAAATCTGTGACCTTCTAGTTCTTTGGGCGGTTCCATGTCGTCTATTTTGCCTTACTCGGAGGTCCGAGTTGTACCGAGTGCCCCGATCAGCTTCAAGTACTGCAAGTGGGCGGCCAAGATCGCTTCAACTGTCGGACGGGTAATTTCAATGTCTTGTGACCGCGCATAGCGGTACAGGTTCTGCAGGGCTGCAGAGGGGTCGGCAGTTTGATCAGGGTCAGTCGTGAACTGGAGTTGATTGAGATGAATTCTGAGCAGCTCTCTCAGCGTGTCGGGGTCAGTCTTTGCCGCGACGTCGAAGGGTAATTCACCCTCAACAAATACTGCTGCTTCTTCAAGTCGCCAAACGGGCTGGCGAGGTTGCGTGCTCAGCTTTCGCGTTTCACGTCCAACAAATCCTGCCGCGACGATGAAGCCGATGGCCAGAGAGGCAGCGATCGTTAAGCCAAGCATGAGGTGTTAGATCTTTCAGGGGTAGAAAGAAAACTTTAGAGCCCTATTCTTTGGGCTAAGAGTTCACGATGGTAGGCGGGGTCACCAAACATCAATTCGGAGCTCTTGGCTCGCTTGAAGTAGAGGTGTGCTGGGTGTTCCCAGGTAAATCCGATACCCCCGTGAATCTGGATGTTCTCAGCAGCGCAGTGGAAATAGGCTTCAGAGCAGTAGGCCTTAGCCAATGAAGCAACTGAGGGTAATTCCTCGTTCATTTCTGAGGCACACCACGCGGCATAGTAAGCAGCCGACTTTGCTGACTCAACTTCTAGCAACATGTCTGCGCACTTGTGCTTGATGGCTTGGAAAGATCCGATTGGACGTCCGAATTGGACGCGGTCTTTGGCGTATTGCACTGCCATATCCATGACGAATTGTGCTCCACCCACCTGTTCATTGGCCAGTGCTACTGCAGCTAGGTCCAAGATTTGGCTGATGTATGCGAAATCATTTGTGTCACAGAGGTGACTTGCCGGGGTGTTGTCGAAGGTGATTCTGGCCTGTTTGCGAGTTTGGTCCATTGTTGACAGGTTCTCGCGTGTGAGCCCTGATGCTTCTCCATCGACGGTATAGAGGTGGATGCCTCCCTCGGCTCGGGCCGCGACGACAAAAAGGTTCGCTGTGGCTCCATCGGTGACGAACATCTTTTCGCCGGTGATAGTAGCTCCGTCGCTAGTTCCGCTCGCTTCGACAGTTATGCCCTCGGCGTCCCACCTTCCGCTAGCTTCTGCGAGCGCGAGGGTCGCTATTGTGCTGCCATCAGCTATTCCGGGTAGGAGCGAAGCCTTTGCGTCTTCATTGCCTGAATGAATGATCGCATTTCCTGCAAGGACGACGGTGCTGAAAAATGGTGCGCACAGAAGGCTGCGACCCATTTCTTCGAGTGCTATTCCTAGTTCCACGTAGCCAAATCCCTGGCCTCCGTACTCTTCGGGAATAATCATGCTTTGCAAGCCCAGTTGTTCCGCCATTTGACTCCAAACCGCAGAGTCATAGCCATCCTCGGTTTCCATCAGCTCCCTTACGGTCGCCTCAGCAGATTTTTCCTCCATGAAGGATCGGATGAAGCTTCGGAGTTCTTCTTGTTCTTCTGTGAATGCAAAGTTCATGGTCAGTACCTCTTCACTCAGTTGCTCGAGGCACCTTTTCTAGCCGGTAGAAACGGATTCGACAAATCGATAGTGTACTCTAGCGTACACATTTTTGAGTATTGTTTGGACATGACACTTTCATCCACGGTGCAACACGTTGGGACTCGAGATCTTCGGGCTAATTTGGCGCACTATTTACGGGCTGCGACCAACGGTCATACGATTTTCATCACGTTGGACGGACTTCCGGTAGCGCAGTTGTCTCCTATTGGTCAGCAGGCCGATCAGACCTCTTTGGAGGCATTAATCGCATCCGGTCTCGTTTTGGCACCTAGCAACGAGGAGAGGGAAATGTCAGCGGCAGCGTTTGAACTGCCCGCCGGCTTATCGAGTGATCGGGCGTTGAGAGAAATACGAGGACGTTGATGACGATCGCTCTGGATAGTTCGGCTTTGTTGAAAAGGTATTTAATGGAGCCCGGCCATGAACTGGTGAACGAATACCTAACGTCAGATCCAATTTGGTGCGCCTCGGCGCTAGCCCGAACTGAGGTTCAGTTGGCCCTGCACAGAGTGGCGTCGGGACCTGAAGAGCAGCGGATGCTGTGGTCGACGTTCCGTGAGGATTGGGAACGTATTGCCGTCGTGCCGACTGATCAGCGTTGTTTAGCGCGAGCTGTCGAACTCGGTGCCACCTTTCAGTTGGGCACAGTGGACGCTCTTCACCTGGCGGCGGCTGATCGCCTTCCTAGGCCTTTGACGTATTTGACCTTCGATAGTCATCAAATACCCGCTGCGCTAGGGATTGGTTTTGAAGTGGTGTCGACTCAGGGTTCGACTGAGGCCGCGCGCGGATAGGAACCTATTCTTCTCCGATGGAAGATTGGAGATATCTCTCAATGCCGATGTCGTCGATCATCGAAAGTTGAGTTTCGATCCAGTCAAGGTGATGCTCTTCACCTACAAGAAGGTGCTCTACGAGTTCTCGACTGCCCGGGTCAGCTTCCGATAGGCAGATTTCCACGCCTCGTCGGTATCGTTCGACCGCTTCGATCTCGAGTTGGAGGTCGAGCCTCAGTTGTTCTTCGACTGACTCACCAACCGCTATGGTGCCGATACGTTGAAGATTGGGGTGGCCGTCGAGTAGAAGTATTCGTTCGATGAGCTTCTCTGCATCGTGCATTTCTTCAATTGATTCATCACGGAAGACTTTCGCTAGGCCTTTCCATCCCCAATTTTCGCATATTTTTGCGTGAGCGAAATACTGGTTAATGGCGGTTAATTCTGCGGTGAGCGCTTCATTTAGGAAAGTGATGACTGACTCTGAACCTTGCATTATGTCAGGACTCCTTTTGCGTGCATTGAGGACCCTATAGGCAGTCGTTATCGGCTACCTGCCCAATAATTCTAGCCTAGTAAATTATAGGGTTAAGCAACCGCGCTGCGGATCAAGACACTCTGTGGGACGGCGAGTCGCTGCACTTGCTCGACGCATGCTCCACATTCTGTACCTGCACCACAGCGACTACCTATCTCTTCAACGCTAAGGGCACCGGCTTCTATGAGCTCTCGTATGGTCGCGTCATTTATCGCTAGACAGTGGCAGACAACCATCAGGAACCTTGCTTCCTCGTCACTCGGATTTCACCTCTAACCCCACTGTCAAGGAGTCCAAGCGCTGTGCTAAGCGGCACACTCGTGGATCGAGAGCCGAACCGATGAGTTCCTTTGAGCGTGGCAGTGGGTCCCGGCGCTCCAAATTGCAGCGAAACTCTCTCGACCCGTCGCATCGAGGAGAGCCAATGACTCGCTGCAGTCCGATCTATAACTGCAGGCACCAATATGAATTCGTCTAATCCGAAACGAATTTCCGTCGTCGTGCTATTCACGGTGAGTACCTGAGTAACAGTGCGGCTGGTAGCCGTCCGTACACATCCCTCAGGGGATTTAGGGTTCTCAACTACTGACATCAAGCAAACCTTACTCATTTTGAAGGGTTAATGTAAATATTTTGGGGAGGTAGCCAATATTCCTTTCAAAGTGGCCAAAACCGCCCTGCACCGAGCCTCTAACGGAAGCAGCCGTCGTTCTCAGCTAAGTGTGCACCCACTGAGAACGACGGCTGAAACCTACTCACCTTGCGGCAAGTCCACCGATCGGCATTTCCTTATTGCAAACTGCCTATGTCGTCACGACCGATCTCTAAGAGACCCCAGACTGGATACAGAGCGGTACGAATGTCATCAGAGGACGGTCCCGATCCGGGTTCGTTCTCAAGTTCGTAAGCACTATTCAAGGTTTCAATTGTTTCTGCAAACATGCCAAGCACACCAAGCTCAGGCTCAAGAACTCGCCAGAAGGCAAGGCCCTCGGCCTGGTGGATACGAGCTTTGTCCATGTCACCCTTAGCAAGATCGGCTTCAACCTTCACGGCGTATCGCATGACTGCCTGGGAGTAAGTGATAACCACACCACGCGTGACCAGACTGGCTGCAGCTTCAGCTCCGCTAGCGTTTCCGCGCAGCAACGCATCGCGACCAGCGATCATGGCGCTGAGAATTGCTTCATTGGCTTTAGCAGTCTCACCATCAGAACCAAGAGTGCCGAAGTTGCCGCCACGTTTGTTGGCTGTGCCGTATGGGCCGCAGCCTCCATTAGCTCCGTGGTAGAAGGCCCAACCTTCGTCCCAGTTATGAACAGCGCCTGCCCAGTTACCATCGCCTGCTTTCGCAACAGCGGAGTTGAGCTCGTGGGTTACGTACGCGATTAGAGCCTGATTCTGCATGCCTTTTTGCACACCTTGCTTACGCACTCCGTCGGACTCGCCTGCAAACATGCCCGTCCCCTCAAGCGCGGATGTAATGAAAGCATCAAGAGATCCGGGACTGCCGTAGTAGGTGTCGTGAGCATGCTTTTTGCCCTCCGCTGACGCAAAGCCGCCAAGGGTTCGGAAGGATCCATCACTCTTTTCGGCGTTCTTTCCGTTGTTGTAAATATCAGCAACGGCGTCGAAATCAATGGGACTGGCGCCGAGCAACTCGTTCATGTCGCACATGTCGAGCACCAATAAGCGGTGGTTATCCACATTCGAGGCATAGTCGTAGCCACCTTCTCCGGCGGTCGCGTCATCTGTGACTTCCGCGCCAGCTTTCGCTGGGGCGCTAGAAGACCCTGAAGCGCTTCCAGAAGAAGAGCCGCTACCACTCGAAGATGCGGAGGCTGAAGCGGATGCACTACTGGAACCGCTACCGGAACCAGAACCGCTGCCGGAACCAGAACCGCTGCCGGAACCGGAGCCAGAACCACTGGACGAGCTCGCCGAACCGACTTCGCGGACAGATGCCCCGTCGTCACCACAAGATGCGGCAACTAGAGCGAACGCAAAGACCAGTCCAAGCAGCTTAAGCAAGGACGAACGTTTCATGTTTGGTTTCTCCATATGAAGGGTAGAGGGGGAATAACACTCGCATGATAAGCGGTCCTAATAGTGAATATCAACCAAAAGCCACCAGTTCTTGCAAATGTCTCGCTAGTTCGGGATTAACGAGAACCCATACCGTGACCCTCAAGCTCTACGCGTTCTTTGATCACCGTCTAAGGTCCAATAAGCTCAACTCTCAGGCCATATTTTAATTCTTCGATATTCAGCAGCATTTATGTTTGGCATACCTATCATTTTATGTTAAACAGTGTGACAACGTACCTGCGGGCCTCCGGGTCCCTCGCCTCTTCGTGCTGGGGCGGGTTGTGGGTCGGGTCCGGCCTGGTGGGGAATCCCCTCCTCGCCAACGCTTCCTTTGCCTGCCTCGGGCAAAACCCTCCAACGGCGTGGGGCGGACCCGCCCACAACGGGTCACTACCTGTTAAACGGCAAATAGTGATTCACTATTCGCAGTGATTCACTATTCGCACAGCACAATGAAATCAGCTCGGGACAGACAGGTTCAATTTCGGGCTTCAGAAAAGGATTAGGCGAATGAGCAGCGATCTCAACACTGACCATGGCGGCGATTTCGATCTTTCCCCAACGGGAGACACAGAGTCATTCCCTACTGACCCAGAGCTGTCTCGATCTTTGGTTGCGTCAATCGGCACAGGCGTCTTGTCGACGCTTAATTCAGACGGCTACCCCTATGGCAGTCTCATCTCCTACGCGAACGATCAGCGGGGTAACCCCATCACCTTGATCTCAGACCTTGCCGAACATACGAAAAATATTCGCTCGGAACGAAGGGTCAGCCTCTTGGTCACTCACGCCCACTCGGCGGAAGGTGATCCTCTAACTGGGGCACGACTAACTCTTGTGGGACAGATGCAGCTGCTCAGCAAAGACGATGAGTCTTCGGGTGCTTATTTGAATAAGCACCCTTACGCAGCCGACTACTCCAAGTTTAGGGATTTCAACTACTGGAAATTAGAAGTCGAGAGTTGTCGCTTCGTAGGCGGCTTCGGTCACATGAGCTGGATGGAAGCCGAAGCATATGCCTCCGCTGAACAAGATCCCTTTTGCGGGAACGCTGAACACGCGATTGAACACATGAACGATGATCACGCCGACGCAAATCTGATTTTCGTGCAGGAGCTAGGTGGCATACCGAATGCCTCTGAAGCCCAAATGGTCGCCGTGGACAGATATGGAATGACCTTCAAGGCATCAACTCCATCTGGAACACGCACAAGTAGGGTTGCCTTCCCCGAAGTTGCACATGAGGCTTCGCAATTAGAACCGTTCGTTATAGGTCTACTTCGTTCCTTGCGAGGCGACACTTAGCAACGGTTGGGCGTATTCCAAAAACTGACGCCGAACTTGTTAGTTCAGGCATTCTCCGGCGCATCTGGCACACATAACGGAGTCCCTGTTACCGGATCTGCAATGACGACAGCCTTGAGTCCAAACACTCTCTCTATCATAGAAGCGGTCAAAACTTCTTGAGGCGCGCCCTGAACCGCTACGGCACCATTAAGCATCGCTACGACGTGATCGGCGTAGCGGGAACCTTGATTGATGTCGTGAAGGACCATGACAACAGTTCTTGCCTCTTCAATATTTAGCTTTTTCAGTAGCTCTAAGATTTCGACCTGGTGGGCGATATCTAGATAAGTGGTGGGCTCATCTAGAAGCATCAGATGCGCGTCTTGCGACAACGCCATGGCAATCCAGGCTCTTTGACGTTGACCACCAGAAAGATGGTCAACGAGATCATCAGCTGAGTCCGAAAGTTTGGTTAGCGCCAAAGCTTTTTGCACCGCCATTTCATCTTCGCTGCTCCATTGCTCGAACATTCGTTGATGTGGGTACCGACCTCGACGTACTAAATCCATGACCGTTAACCCAGATGGCGCTGTCGGTCCCTGCGGCAACAATCCAACCTGTCGAGCTACAGCTTTCGTTGATTGCTCATGGATGTTGCGACCGTTCAGCAGCACCGAGCCGCTAGTCGGTTTCAGAACACGGGATAACCCTCGAAGCAGCGTCGATTTTCCCGATCCGTTAGCACCGATAACCGCAGTCATCTTTCCTGCCGGTACAACAAAGTTGAGTCCATCAATAACCGGACTCGGTCCGTAGCCGAGATATAGGTCAGACGTCTTCAAGTCTATGGTTTGGGGTCTAATTTCAAGGGGCACGGTTATACCTCACCAAAATAAATAGAAAGTAGGGTCCGCCTAGCGCAGCCGTAATAACTCCAACCGGCAAAGTGGTCGGGGCAAATAGTTGCTGAGCTATCAAGTCACAGGCCAACAGAAATAGCGCTCCAACAGCACCCGTCAGAACAAGAGTGCCGCCGGTGAGAGGCCCAGCTACCAGTCTGACAATATGCGGCACTAGTAGCGCAACGAAGCCGAGGGGACCAATAACAGCTACCGCCACAGCGGCGTAGCCCGAGGCGACCAAAATTATTGCTGTTCGTTCCCGCTCAACTCGCAATCCAAGACTCGAAGCCATCTCATCGCCAAGCTGTATGAGCCTTAGGCGGCGTACAAGAATCCACGCGGGCGGCGTGAGACAAGCTATGGCAATAATCAGTGTCCGAGCATCGCTCCACGAAGCACCAAACAAACTTCCGGCCTGCCATCGCGCTGCCGCAAGAACTTGCTCTATTGGGAACTTCACCATCAAATACGTAATCCCCGAAGCAAGCAGCGCGTTTATTCCAATGCCGACCAGTACGAGACGATTGCCTGTTATCCCTTTTTTCCAGGCCAACAGGTAAATCGTTCCCGCAGTAACGACCGCCCCAGCAAAAGCTGCCCACGGCAACAAGCCCACGTCAGCTCCAATGGCCAAGACGAAAACAGCGCATAGAGCGGCCCCGGTGTTAATCCCGATCACATCTGGGGACACCAATGGGTTATTTAAAAGGGTCTGAAACAACGCTCCAGAACTCGCCAAACAAAAGCCAGCTAGTAGTGCCGTCACCACTCTCGGAAAACGGAGAGAGTTGACGACAAAGGAATATTCGCCTGCACGATCCCAAAAAGCAGTCGATATTGCCTGGAAGCGAGGAATTGGATATTCCCCTGTTTCAAGACCTAAAAGGGTCAGGAGAACCAAAAGGACTGATGCTCCGCCACAAAGTCGCAATATCCGCAAGTCAACCAGCATCGAAAGTCGTTTTTTGCGCAACGAGCGTGGAGAGGGTTTCAGCACAGCAGTGAAACTGATCAGGACTGCAACCGCGACGATGCTGACGATTAGAACCGCCAGAGTCACGGGTGACGGCGCAGCCATAGCTTCGATGCTCACAATTCCGCAAGCCTTTTAGAGCGCACTAGGAAGATTAGGAAAGGTGCTCCTACCAAGGAGGTGACAATCCCGACCTGAAGCTCTTGGGGGGAAACCACTATTCGCCCCAAGATATCTGCCATCAGCAAAAGGCTCGGGCCGAACAATAGACCTAAGACAGTGATCCATCGATAATCCGGCCCAACAAGTGAACGCGCTATGTGAGGGACAGCGAGTCCAACGAAGGCGATCGGGCCAGCTATTGCGACAGCTGAAGCTGCAAGCACTACTGAGACAAAGCCTGACCAAAGCCGCACAACTACTACCCTTTGCCCAAGCGATGTAGCGGCTTCGTCTCCTAAAGAAAGCGTGTTCAATGACGAACCTAGGAGTAACGCAGCGCCGACGGCCATCAGAATCAAAGGAAAAAGCAGTCGGATCTCGTCAGTACCTCTTCCCGCCAAAGATCCAGCGAGCCAGAATCGAGCTTCGTCTAGGGTTTCTTCATCCAAAAGCAAAAGCGTTGAAGTCCATGCTGAGAGCAAAGCCGTAAGTACCGCTCCTGCTAGAGCCAATTTGACCGGGGTAATGCCCCCAGGTCCCACTCGGGCCACTCCGTAGACAAGGGTTCCGGCCACTATGGCTCCTAGGAACGCAAACCAGACGTACCCCTTGGGGGTGATGATGTTTAACCCATGGATAGCCGTAACCATCGCGAAGGCAGCGCCCGCGTTGATGCCAAGGATTCCTGGTCCTCCCAAAGGATTGCGCGTTACTCCTTGGGTGATCGAACCAGCTGCTGCTAGGCAAGCTCCTGCTGTAATAGCAAGCAGGGTCCGGGGCAAACGCAACTCCCGCACCACAATTTGCGCAGTGTCTTCTGAGTCGAAGGCGAATAGGGCAGCCCAAACAGTCCCCAGATCAGCCTCTACCGGCCCTACCAAAAGACTACAAATGGAGGCAATGCCAAGCAGAGTGACTGCGAACAGGGACCAACCTATTGGTCGGAGAGAACCATCATCGTTATTCGGCTTTGAGGCGTTTAGGCAAGCCATTATGGCCTCGGAAGTCTCATTCAGGACAAGGAGTTTGGGCGGCTGATAGGAAACCACAGAAATCCTCTTTGGTTACCTGCCATATGCCGTCAACGAGATAAATGGTTCTGTCCAGGTCTGTATAGGCGGGGGAATCGCCGAAATAGACGTCGTAGATAATGGTCGCCTCGTCGTCGTTTATCTCTGCGGCCTTGGGCGTTAGGGTGATCCCGTCATTATCGACCGCGCCCAGCCGATAGAGCTCGTTGGCATCTCGTAGTTCGTTCGCTTTTTGTAAGTGGGGCGCTTTGTCTTCCCAAATGGTCTCGCTGCCGTAGACAAGGCGAAATGCCTTCATAGCTGCCTCTTCTTCTGCCGTAGGCGGGTCAATAACGACAGTCACTACCTGGGAGATATTGGGTACTAGCTCTTCGAGAAGCAGGCTGAGGCTAAGAATAGTGATCGAGCTCACGGCTGTATCCAGGCCGCTCCCCCGATCTATCCAGACCACGTTTTCTTGTTCTAAAAACGGGTGAGAATCAATTAATAAGTCGCGTAGTGTCGGGTCCGACTCAACCACCAGAACATCGACAGATGACAGGCTTTCCAGTTGTTCAGTCATCAGTGACCAGTCCGCGTCCCCGATCTCATCGTCCAGATTTGACGGGTATGCAAGTCCCAACTGCCTAAAGAAACGGGATGACAGAGATTTACCTCCTGCAATTTGAAGCACTTCTCTTTGGTCGACTTTTATGTGAGCAAAAGTGGATCCTTCTAGGGCCGGGTGCGGACGAATAGCGTCAAAAATTGAAGCTTGAGTGACCAAGATCGCCTGTCCTGATTCGGACTCCAGATCCATAACTTGACCGATGAACTCTGCATGGGTTTGCCATGACATTTCCGATGAGTTGGGCGGCCCGGGCTGAATAAGAGTGGGAGCTATAGACGACAACTCTTCATATTGTTCGACAGTTAGCTCTGTCTTTGTCGCCATTACGAGATCAGGTCGTAATTCTGCTATCGCACCGTAATCAAGATCCCCATCAACGTTTGCTAGTTTCAGTATTGGGACGTTGCGAAGAAACTCTTGGGACCACGGAGGAGGATATCTACCGGTCAATCCCTGAGGTTCGGTAACGGCAATGGGGGTCACTCCAATAGCAATTAATGAGTCCTCTTCGTATGGCCCTAGAGTGATTATGCGCTCTGGGTTTTGAGGGATCACTGTTTGTCCGTAGCGATGCGGTATTGCAATCTCTTTAAGAGCTTTAGCTGGCGTCAGATTTTCTTCTTCAGACAGCTGCGACTGCGCTTCAGCGCTGGTTGAGAGTCGCCCCGCCAGTGAATCTGCATCGATCTCAGCGGTTGATGAACACGCCATGAGACAAAACAGACATAGAGAGAAAAGCCTCGCTCCACAGCTACGGTTCCCAAAAACCATCAATTGGCTTATCTGCTGGGTTCTGCTCGTAAGACAACATCAAATGAAAGAAGCTCTGCTCCATGCGCTACTGGTTGGGCAGAGGCCTCCGCATGACCGCGGGCGAACTCCGGTGACTGCACCCAGGCAAGAAAAGCTTCCTCCGAAGCCCAGCGAGTATAGACGTACCAAGTATCACCATCCGCCGGTCGGAGAAGTTCAAAATTTTCGAACCCTTCCATTCGTTCAACTTCCCCGAGCCGCGACTCAAATCGTCTCAGTAGTTCGTCACCAGAACCCTCTGGCACGGTGATCGCGTTAATCCTCACAATGCTCATTATCTCTATTCCTTCCTTTTCGAAATCTGATCTGTTGAGGGGTGTATTGCCTGGCTCACTGCGAATTCGGCTAAATAATTGGCATAGGCACACAGTGCAAGCCCGTCGATTTCCTCTTTGGAAAAACCGGACTCGACTTCTAACTTGACGACCACTACCCCAAGCTCAAGATCAGCAGTCAAGGTCACGGTCGTTTCATCCGCAACTTGCACATCGCAATCCAAGTTGCTGAACAGTGTTCGCACCCGGCTCGGGTTGAGGGATGCAACGAACCAACGTTCCCCCCAACGGTATCGAGAGCGATACACACCTGCCACCACGTGATCTAGTGCACCACCTGGAACTATCCCTCCTAGCCATGTATCTACCTGGGTCGCTATTGGACAGGGACGTTGGGCAACTAGATGGCGAAACGTGCAAGGGCTTAGATCAGCGCGTGAGTGTCTAGCAACTGTTATGCGGCCCCCATCTGTTCGTTTCAACAACAGTTCAGCACCTGGGACGCAGTGCGCAAGGGCGGCTGCGGAAATTACAAAATCTCTTTCAATCATTAAGATTCGTCTCCACGTTCCCGGGCTTGGTCAATCACTTTCGCGAGTTCTGAGATCAGCGCTCCGACTCTCGGCCCGTTCCCGAGCAGCCACTGATCGTCGAAATGGACTATCGCCCCATTTCGCCCGGCGGGAGTTTGAGAAAGACCACCGATCTCCAATAGACCCGACGACCCACCAACCGAATCAAGACCAGCGGATGGCACGAGAATTACGTCCGGGGCCGCAACCATCAAACCCTCCGCTGAGATACTTTCACTGCCCGTTATGTTTAAGACCTCTGCCATGCTTTCTCCACCTGCGGCCTCAATCAGCCAATGCGTTGCTGCGCTCTTGCCCAACACCAGTTGAGTACTAGCACCGCGCAAATATAAGGAGACCACCCTCGGTCGACTCTGCACACCGACAACGGTTGAAGCCGCGATTTCCTCCGCAACCTGACTTGCCAACTTCGATCCAATTTCCGACACTCCCAAAGCAGCGGCAACCGCTCGGATTTTCTCCGGCGGCCCGGCTGGACCAGAAGAATTAGGGACAATTACGACCGGAAACCCAAGACGCCTGAGGTCTTCAATAACTCCTGGAGGGCCGGCGATGTCAGTAGCTAACAGCACCGTGGGTGCATATGACGCAATCGTCTCTGCCGAAAGCGCTCTCTGATAGCCAATTTCTGGTAGTTGATCGGCCTCGGGAGGAAAAGTTGCTGATATGTCGGTCGCTACAACTCGCTCTCCAAGGCCGAGGGCAAACACCACTTCGGCTACCGTGCCATCAAGCGGAATGATCCGGTCGATTGAGTCAACTGTTACTTCCGTGCCCGTTAAGTCCGTCACGACCACCGGGAGAATCGCTTGGAGACTTTTGCTCCGATCGCCGGCCAGCTCTTTTTCCTCGTTGGGCTGCGTTTCACTGCCGTCACCAATGACCTGTGAAGCTCGGTACTCCAGCGAAGCTGCCGGGATTTCAGAGTTTGCGCCGCACGCCAGACATCCGAAAACCAAAAAAGACGCCCCGAATACGAACATCATTCTTTCTCGGATCGAAGTTGAAATGTTCAGAAACACTTATAGACGCTTCTCTATTGGGCGCTCAGGTTAGCTTGGCTCATATTGATAGGTATACCTATCATTTAAGGTCTTGGTTATGCAACATTCGTAAGGCCTAGGTTTCGAAGTCGTAAGCTTTGCCCATGACTCTTCATTGGCAAGCGACGGGAATCGAGGTCCACAAAGTTGTTGTAGGACCCTACGAAAACAACGTCTTCACCATCAGGTGCACTGAGACGGGAGAAGCGCTTCTTATAGATGCCGCCAACGAACACGAACAACTTCTCGAACTCTGCCAAACCCTTGGCGTCAGGACCGTGGTCGAAACTCACGGCCATTGGGACCACATACAAGCTATTCCCGCGATTCGAGACGCCGGATACGAAGTAGGTGTCGCAGCCGACGACGCCACAATGTTGCCCAGCTACGACTTTATTCTCGAAGACGACTCAGTAATACAAGTTGGTCGCCTTCGAGTTAGGACCATTCACAACCCCGGCCACACACCTGGTTCTATGAGCTTTTTCGTCGAGAACACACCACTGCTCTTTTCAGGTGACACTCTGTTCCCAGGGGGACCGGGCGCCACCAATTTCGAAGGCGGCGACTTTGACACCATTATCAAAAGCATCGAAGACCGCATGTTCTCCAAGTTCACAGCGGACACACTCGTCTTACCTGGCCACGGAGATGACACCACTATTGGGAACGAATCACCGCAACTGCAGGAGTGGATTGATCGCGGTTGGTAAAGATCTAACCCGTTGCCACGCGACGGCCCAGGGCACGGAACGCCATAGTAAATGTGACTAACCCCAGTCCGACTATGGCCGCGACCGCCTTGAGCAACAAGTCGTATTCCCAACCGTCCGAGAGAACGGATCGCATACCCTCGAGCAGGTAAGTCACGGGGTTCCAAGCAGCGACTGTTTTCAGCCATCCGCTCATCAGCTCCCGGGGCAAAAAGCTGGGGGTAAGAAACGCGAACGGGAAGAAAATCAGGAAGGCAGAGTTCACTGCAGCCGGGTTACCGGTTCGAAGAGCAATTGTGTACGGGAAACCGGTAAAGGTAAGACTCCAAGCCATCGATAACACAACAAAGACCAATAAACCAGCAGCGCCCGTTCCAAAACTCACCCCGACGGCGAACCCGAGAAGTAAGACAATTGTTGCCAAAGCAAAGGCCAACACGATGTCCGCGATCATCAGGCCAAGGAGTAGCGACACTCGACGTATGGGTGTAACGAGCATTCGGTCTAAGTATCCGGTCTGGATATCGGTCACCAGCATGTTTGCTCTTGATATTCCCGTAACTGCGAAAACGATTGCTACCGGCAACTGAAATGCACGGTAATCAATCCCTGGCTGTCGTTCCACGAATGCTTCAAGAGCGCCGATGTTGACAACGAAAAAGAAGATGGGAATTGCTAATGCTGGTCCGATGAATTCTGGCTCCCGAGAGAGACTCCGAATAGCCCGACGAGCGACTGTTCTAATGTCTCCGACAAATGTATTTCGTTGTGCGATCGGCTCGCGTTGACTCGTCATTCATCGACCTCATGAGACAGTCGGTGACCCGTTGCGCGAAGGAAAACGTCGTCCAGTGAGGGTGTGCGCACCGTCAACGATTGGGGCGAAATCCCTTGTCGGCTGAAGGCTACAGCGACCTCGGCGACAAGGCCTGCTCCATCAGCCGTGGAGATAGTGAGACCCTGCGGACCCGTTGTGACCTCTTCGACAGCTGGTAACGCTTCTGCTGCGGCGACAGCTTGTTCCAAATTGTCTGTCAAGTTGACAACAATAACGTCAGCGCCCACGCTGCGTTTTAGGTCCGAAGGGGTGCCTTCTTGAACAATTCGGCCTTGATCAATAATGCCGACTCGATCCGCAAGCGCGTCAGCTTCCTCCAAATACTGGGTGGTTAAGAAAACGGTGACACCAAATTTTTGATTCAGCCGTCTCACTTCGTCCCAGACTCGCACCCTGCTCACCGGATCAAGCCCTGTAGTCGGTTCATCCAAGAACAAGACCTCGGGGTCGTGGATCAGACTCGCTGCTAGGTCGAGTCTCCGTTTCATTCCGCCGCTATAAGTTTCCACCCATTCGTCAATCGCGTCATCTAGGTCCGCTAGTTCTATTGACCGTTCAACACGTTCGACTCGGTCCGAGGCGCTGAGACCGAAAAGTCGGGCCTGCAGCTCCAAGATTTCTCGGCCGCTTTGCTTGTCATCAAGCGCCGCTTCTTGAAGCGCTACGCCTATGCGCACTCTCACTTTCGCGGCGTCTTTCACTACGTCGTAGCCCGCAACAGATGCTGATCCGTTGCTTGGTGAAAGTAACGTGCAAAGAACTCTCACCGTCGTTGATTTGCCGGCACCGTTGGGTCCCAAAAACCCATAAATTTCGCCTCTGGAAACCGTCAGATTGACTCCGTCAACTGCGTGGTTATCACCAAACGATCGCACCAGGTTGCGCGCTTCGATTGCGAGTTCAGTCACGAGAGCTAACACTACCCTCGCTCATTTCACAGAACTACCAGCGTGGACACTAGCCATTGCCCCGCTGCTACGGTCAAGCCAAAGCACCCGAGTCGGCGCCAACGGACCGGGAACGCAAAAAA